>OGZD01000075.1_pt1 | contig 115117 bp, 111 predicted proteins | sample 1576701 | NCBI WGS metagenome assembly OGZD01 (sample SAMEA3541487, study PRJEB24748) | human gut metagenome | biome: human gut; feature: human-associated habitat; material: faeces | place: China | collected 2012
CCTGGGGCTGGAGAAGGTCCCAAGGGTTGGGCTGTTCGCCCATTAAAGCGGTACGTGAGCTGGGTTCAGAACGTCGTGAGACAGTTCGGTCCCTATCCACTGTAGGCGTTAGAATATTGAGAAGATCTGTCCTTAGTACGAGAGGACCGGGATGGACAAACCTCTGATGTACCAGTTGTCACGCCAGTGGCACAGCTGGGTAGTCACGTTTGGAACAGATAACCGCTGAAAGCATCTAAGCGGGAAACTGACTTCAAGATAAGTATTCTTTAAGACTCCTTCGAGCCTAGGAGGTAGATAGGTTGGGGGTGTAAGGGCTGTGAGGCCTTTAGCTGACCAATACTAATAAGTCGAAGTTTTAACCTTCAAATAATCAAGAAGTAACGAAGTTACGACTATGATTATTTAGACGCAGATGACTGAAAGGAATCAGCGTTACCTGATATTACTATATAGTTTTGAATGTTCCATTAAATAAAGAGTAACAAAGTTACGATTATATTAAATGAGACACAGATGAGTGAAAGAAATCTGTGCTACATTAAAAGAAGTTAATAATGCTTGGTGAGAAGAGCTACGGGGGTACACCCAGAAACATTCCGAACCTGGAAGTTAAGCCCGTAAACGCTGAAAGTACTTGGAGGGAAGCCTCCTGGGAGGATAGGAACTTGCCAAGCTTTAAAAAGAAATATAAAGTCAAATAAAAAGATAAATTGACTTTTTTAAATAAATATGATAATATAAATATATTGTTGGGGTGTCGCCAAGCGGTAAGGCAACGGACTTTGACTCCGTCATGCGTTGGTTCGAATCCAGCCACCCCAGCCACATAAGAATTGTAACTGCCTTATTTAGGCAGTTTTTTTTATATAAAAAATAACTGTAGATAAAATTTGCTATATATGCTATACTTAAAAATAGAATGGAAGAGGAGAAAATACAGTATGAAATATATAGTAATTTTAATGTTAATGTCGACTTCAATAATATTTGCTGAAACAAAATTTGAAGATTTAAATAAAGAGCACTGGGCATATAAATCAATAAATTCATTAGTTGAAAGAGGAATATTAAAAGAAAATAAATATAAATTTAAGGGGAATGAAGCTCTTACAAGATATGATTTTGCTGAAAATTTAGCAAGAAGTATTGACTATATAGATTTAAAAAAAGCTAATAAAGAAGATTTAAATATACTAGAAGCTTTGATGCTTGAGTTTTCTCAAGAATTAAATAAAATAGGTTTTGATGCAAGTACTTTTAATGGAAGACTAGATAATATAAATGAAACTATTGAACTTTTGAGAGAGAGAGTAAATGAAAATGAGAAAACAATAGATGAATTAAAAAAGAGAATAGAAACTCTTGAAAATAAAAATTAAAATTAGGAGGGAATAGATAATGAAAAAACTGTCATTTGATTATTCTAAAGCACTTGGGTATGTAAGAGAAGAAGAATTATCTTTTATGAAGGAACAAGTTTTAACAGCTGAAAAATTTTTAAAAGAAAAAAATGGAGCTGGAAATGATTTTTTAGGTTGGATAGAATTACCAACTAACTATGATAAAGCTGAGTTTGAAAGAATTAAAGCTGCTGCAGAAAAAATAAAAAAAGATTCTGATATTCTTCTTGTTGTAGGAATAGGTGGTTCATATTTAGGAGCAAGAGCTGCAATAGATTTTTTATCTCATACTTTCTATAATAATTTACCAAAAGATAAAAGAAAAGGAACAGAGATATTCTATGTAGGAAATAATATCTCTGGAGTGTATTTAAAACACTTATTAGATATATTAGAAGGAAAAGATTACTCAATCAATGTAATCTCTAAATCAGGAACTACTACTGAACCAGCAATAGCTTTTAGAGTTCTTAAAAAACATATAGAAGAGAAATATGGAAAAGCAGAAGCTAAAAATAGAATATATGCAACTACAGATAAAGCAAAAGGAGCATTAAAGAAATTAGCTGATGAAGAAGGATATGAAACATTTGTAATTCCTGATGATGTAGGAGGAAGATTCTCTGTATTGACACCAGTTGGATTACTTCCTATAGCTTGTGCAGGAATAGACATAGATGAGCTTATGGCAGGGGCTAGAGAGGCTCAAAATGACTATAATGCACCATTTGAAGAGAATGACTGTTACAAGTATGCTGTAATTAGAAATATTTTAAATAGAAAAGGTAAAAATATTGAGATGTTAATAAACTATGAACCAAGATTACACTATTTTGGTGAGTGGTGGAAACAACTATTTGGAGAATCTGAAGGTAAAGATGGAAAAGGATTATTCCCAGCAGCAGCAGATTTTTCAACTGATTTACACTCAATGGGACAATATATTCAAGATGGAAGAAGAGAGTTATTTGAAACAGCAGTATTAATAGGAGAGCCGGAAGTTGATATAACAATAGAAGCTGAAGAAGTAGATTTAGATGGATTAAACTATCTAGCAGGAAAAGGAATGGATTTTGTAAATAAGAAAGCTGCTCAAGGAACATTACTTGCTCATGTTGATGGTGGAGTACCTAACTTAGTAGTAAATGTCCCAGAAGCTACTCCATTCCATTTAGGATACTTATTCTATTTCTTTGAAAAAGCTTGTGGAATGAGTGGATATATTCTTGGAGTAAATCCTTTTAATCAACCAGGTGTAGAGTCATATAAAGCTAATATGTTTGCATTACTTGGTAAAAAAGGATATGAAAAAGAAGCTGAAATATTAAATAAAAGATTAGAGAATAAATAATTTTTATATATTTAAAGCTTAGAAGTGAGTTTTTTAACTCACTTCTTTTATCATAAATATTTATTAAATAAAAAGGAGAAATAATGAAATTTATAGAAGAGTTCAAAAAATTTGCATTACGTGGAAATGTACTAGATATGGCAGTAGGAGTTATAGTAGGAGGAGCTTTTAGTAAGATTGTATCAAGTATGGTAAATGATATGATTATGCCTATAATAGGAGTTTTTACAGGAAAAATTAATATCTCATCTTTGAGTTTAAAATTACCATCTAGTATAGCTGGTGGGGATTCTGTAGTTATAAAATATGGACAATTTTTACAGAATGTTTTAGACTTTACAATAATTTGTTTATGTGTATTTTTTATGATTAAACTAGTAAATAAATTAATAAAGAAACATGAAGATAGTAAACCAACTCCAAAACCAACAAATGAAGAGCTATTATTAAGAGAAATTAGAGATATTTTAAAAAATAAGAACTAGTGAGAAATTTCTCACTAGTCTACAATAAGATTAACTATTTTTCCCTGATTAACATCTATTAATCCTTTATCAGTAATTTTTAAAGCTGGAGAAACTGGGAGAGAAAGAGTACATAATGACATAATAGGATTATAGTGTTTATATCCTAATTGTGACATTTTTTCTCTAAGTATTTCAATTTCTTTTTCAAACTTTCGTATTGTTTTTTCAGAAAGGATACCAGCTAAAGGTAAGAATATAAAAAAGGAGAAAGATATAACTCTTTCTCCAATTTTTTAAATTTAGTAGTTAATTAGTATTTTTCTCTTTTAATAGCATGGTGGAATTGAGGTAAATAATCCCAGTTTTCTCTAATAATCTCATCAAACATTACTTTAACTTGATGTCCACTATTAACTAAAGGATTTAGTGTTAAAGCATGGATTGCTTTATTATAATCTCCAGTAACAGCAGCTTCTATTGTCATTTCTTCAAAACATTTCATTAATTGAAGAATTCCTCTTGCCTCTTTTGGGAATGGGTCTTGTGGGAATGGTTTAATTCCATCTTTATATACTCTAGCAGTAACCTCAACAGCACAATTATCAGGTAAACAGTCAATTACTCCATTATTTTTAGTAGAAACAACTATAACTGTTCCTTTGTCATTATAAATAGAATTAATTAATTCACAAGCAGCATCAGAATAATATTGTCCTCCTCTTTGCTCTAGTTGCTTAGGTTTTATATTTAAATTAGGATCTTTATATAATTCAAATAATTCTTTTTCAACTTTTTTAACTTGTTCTCCTCTAGTTCCTTTTCCTGATTTTACATCTGCTACTTGAGCTCTATACATTTCATCAGTCATATAGTAATATCTATGGTATCCACAAGGAATCATTCCTAGGTCAAGAATTTGTTCTCTTACCCATGGTTCTTTTGTTCTAATATTAGCTGGAGTATTTTCAAGGTCATTTAAAACACCTTCAACAGCTTCTTTAGTTTTATCTATTCCATTATGAAGTACTTTTCTTCCCCAGAAGAAATGATTTAATCCTCCACAAATTAATTCTACTTCTTCATCTTTTGCATTAAGAGCTTGCACAACAGATTTTCTAACTCCAATAGGAACATTACATAAACCTGCTATTTTTATATTAGGATAGTATTTTATAACTGATTCTGTAACCATTCCACTTGGATTTGTAAAGTTAACTAACCAAGCATTAGGACAAAGTTCAGTCATATCTTTACAAATATCTAGAATTACAGGAATAGTTCTTAAAGCTTTAGTAAATCCTCCAGCTCCATTTGTTTCTTGTCCAATCATTCCATATCTTAGAGGAATTCTTTCATCTCTTATTCTAGCTTCTAATAATCCAACTCTGAATTGTGTTGTTACGAAGTCAGCATCTTTTAAAGCTTCTCTTCTATCTAAAGTTAAATGTATTTTAAATTTATCAGCTAATCCAGCTTTCTCAACCATTCTTTTAGCTAGAGCTCCAACAATTTCAAGCTTTTCTTTTCCATCTTCTATATCAACTAACCATAATTCTGTTACAGGTAATTCTGCATATCTTTTTATAAATCCTTCTATAATTTCTGGAGTATATGATGATCCTCCACCAATAGTAGCTATTTTTAATTTGTGTGACATATAAATTCCTCCTTATATTTTTAATATAGTCTATATATGATTACTTATTTTTATATATTTCAATTAATTCAGTTATTAATTCTCTAGCTAGCATAGAAGTCATTAAATGGTCTTGAGCATGAACCATTAATAAATTCATTTCTGTCTTATTACCATCAGCTTCATTACAGATTAATTGAGTTTGGATTTCATGAGCTGCTAGAGTTCTTTTTTGAGATTCTTTAAGAAGTTGCTCAGCTTTTTCAAAATTACCTTTTTTTGCTTCATTTAAAGCCTCAAAAGCTAAACTTCTTCCTTCACCTGCATTTCCAACTAATGTCATTGCTATTGTTTCTAAGTCCATATTATTTTGCTCCATATATCCCCCTTATTTATTCCCCTTGAGTTTCTTCTTTGTATTTTTGTTCATCATATATTTTAAAGAATGGATAGTATATTATTGCAGGAACTATGAGTGTAACTAAAACACCTATTGTAGCAGATATACTTCCTCCAGTTATTAAATAAGCATAGATAGGTCCTGGTAATGTCCAAGGAACATTAACTCCAGTAGTAATACCAATTATCCCTAATTTTGTTCCCCAATAAAGTAATGTTGTACTAACAATTGGAGCTACAATAAAAGGAATTACTAAAATAGGATTCATAACAATTGGAGTTCCAAAGATAACAGGTTCATTAATATTGAAGATACTAGGTCCTAATGACATTTTACCAATTTCTTTTAACTGCTTACTTCTTGCCATAAATGTCATAAAGAAAACTAGGCTTAAAGTTAAACCTGAGCCACCAAGTTTAGAAGCATAGAAAATAAAGGCTGAGTTAGTAACATTTGGAATTTCTTGTCCTAATTGAAAAGCTAATCTATTTTGATCCATCATTTGTAACCAAATTGGGGTCATAACTGATCCAACAATTGTAGCTCCATGTAGCCCCATGCTCCAGAAAATTTGAGCAGCAAATACTGATAAAATTGTTCCTAAGAAAGAACCACCTAATATAGTAAGAGGTTTTCCAAGTATTATAGTTATAAAATTATGAATATGTTCAAATGGAGTGATTTCAAATCCAATTCTAATAATTAAAGCTAAGACAATAGTTATCATAGCTGGAATTAAAGCTGAAAATGATTTACTTACTGCTGGTGGAACAGAATCAGGCATTTTAATTACAAGATTTTTATCTATAGCAAACTTTACTAATTGTGTTGAGCAAACTCCTACAATAATTGCTACAAATAATCCTTTACTTCCTACAAGTCCTATGTTAATCCCTGTTACAGTAATAGTACTTTCTCCTACTTTATGTAGAATATTAAATGGAGTTAATAATAAAAATGTTGTCAAAGATATTGCTCCACAGGAGATTGGATCAACCTTTTTTCTTTCAGCTAATCTATAAGCTACTCCAATAGCTGCTACTAAAGCCATAACATCGTATGTTACTTGTACAGGGTAAAGTACTCTTTGTTTCCAAAGTTCCCCAAATATTTTTGTCATAAGTTCTGGATAACCAGGTATAGGTAAATATCCAAAAATTAAGAAAATACTTCCTACTATTAATAGTGGCATTGTTAAAGTTAAACCATCTCTTATTGCTTGTAAATATATATTTCCAGATATTTTCATTGCTACAGGTAGAAAATATTTTTCTAAAGCTCCATTAAGTTTATTCATTATTGACATAAGCATCTCTCCTAAAATATTTAATTTAAATTATTTAGTATCTAAAGCTTTTAATGCTGCTTCTAGAACTTTTGCTCCATTCATAGTTCCATAATCAACCATATTAATAACTTCTACTTTTTTATTGTACTCAGCTGCAGTATTGCTTAAGTCAGCTTGTTTAAATCTAACTTGTGGTCCTAGCAAAAAAATATCAAATTCTTTTAGCTTTTCATTAAATTTTTCCACTGGACAAGCTTCTATTTTTACTTGAATATTTTTTTCTTCAGCAGCTTTAATCATTTTTGTAACTAGTAAGCTTGTAGACATTCCTGCTGCACATAATAATAATATTTTTTTTTCCATAAATAACTCCCTCCTAAAAATTAAAGTTTTATTTTATTTTTCATACGGTTATAATACGATAACTTTTAAAAAAAATCAAATTGAATAAAAAATAAGTGTTATTCGTTATTTTGCTTGATTTTTTTAGATTTTATGCTAAAATTATTCATAAATAGTTTTTTAAATTCATACGAAAAAATAAAATGTGAAATTTTCGTTATATTTTTAAAAAGTAAAAAGGGGGAAGCAATTTGGAAAAAAACTATTTTATTGAATTTTCGTCACCTTTAATAAAAGAAGAGAAGAAATTAATCCATTTTTTAATTAAAAAAGAATTAAAATTATTACCTTTAAAGTTTTTATTAGAAGATTTAGAAATACCTGAATTAAAAAATAGTAAACTAAATTTTATAGATCGTTTTGCAAGAAAAGGAATATATATCTATTTAAATGAGGAAGTTATGTATATTCCTATATTTGAATCCTATTATTTCAAGGATAATTTTATAGAGTTTTCTTTTAATCCAATATTTATTGAATATTTAAAAGATGAAAAAAAATATTTCACTATAATTTACCTCAAGTTTTATTTTTTAAGTATGATTTTTCTGTAGATTTTTTCTATAAAATAATAAAACCTAATTTTTTAAACTCAAAAGTTGAATTAGATTTAGAAGAATTTAAATTGATTATAAATAAGGATAGGTATAAAAGACTTTATGATGTAAAGAGATTTTTAATTGAACCTTTGATTGAAGATATTAATCTTTCTACTAATTTTAAGTTATCTTATAAAATAGATAAAGAAAATAAAAAATATAGTTTAACATTTTACTTAAAAAATATAAAAATTGATGAAATAAAAAATTATGTACAGAATTTTTTACGGTTATATAAGCAGTATATATTAGAGCCAGAAAAATTAAAGATTATAATATTTAATGCAATTCAAACTCATGGATATAATTATACAAAAAATAAATTATTACTTACTATAAAAAATAAAAAGAAATATAATTTGAAGTTTGATGATATTTTTGAAAAATTTTTAAACAATGAATTGGGAGAATTTTATATAATTTTGAAATCTTTTGAATGTGAAGTAAAGGATTTAGATCAATTTAGAAAAATTCTTTTTAAAGAACTTTCTCCATTAGATATTCCAGAAATTGCAACAATGGATTATAATACAAGGTTAACTCAAAAAATATTTGCAATGAAAGAAAGGGATAATATAGAGATAGTAAGTGAAAATTTAAAATTACAACTTTTATATAATATAGAAAAAAAATCAAAAATAACTGTATATTTAAAGTATCTTAAGTAGGGAGAAAGAAATGAAAAATAATACTGCAGAAAAATTAGAGAAGTTACCATTAAGAAAATTATTTTTAGTAATGGCAGTACCATCAGTACTAGCCCAATTAATTAATGTATTATACAATATTGTAGATAGAATATATATAGGTCATATAAAAGATGTAGGTTCTTTAGCTCTTACAGGGGTAGGGGTAACATTTCCGATAATAATGGTAGTTTCAGCTTTTAGTGCCTTTGCTGGACAGGGAGGTGCACCTTTAGCTTCTATTGAATTAGGAGCTAAAAATTATAAAAAAGCAGAGAAAATATTGGGGAATAGTACTGCTTTATTAATAGTATTTGCAATAGTATTAACTATATTTTTTCAAATTTTTAAAACTCCATTATTATATGCTTTTGGAGCTAGTGACAATGTTATAAAATATGCTCATGATTATATAGGCTTATATCTATATGGAACGATTTTTGTTATGTTATCTTTAGGACTTAATACTTTTATTAGTGGACAGGGAAATGCAAAAGTAGCTATGTTATCAGTTTTAATAGGAGCAGTTACTAATATTATTTTAGATCCTATCTTTATATTTGTATTGGGAATGGGAGTAAAGGGAGCAGCATTAGCTACTGTTATTTCACAAGCTTTAAGTGCAATTTGGGTTGTATACTTTCTTTTATCTAAAAAAAGTGTAATAAAGATAAAAATAGAAAATTTAAATCTAGAGAAAGAGATTTTAAAAAAGACAGGAGCATTAGGAATATCTCCTTTTATTATGCAAAGTACAGAAAGTTTAGTTCTGTTAACTTTAAATTCAGGGTTACAGAAATATGGTGGAGATATATATGTAGGTTCAATGTCTATATTAACAAGTGTACTACAACTAATAACAGTACCAGTTTCAGGTATAACTCAAGGTATTCAACCTGTAATAAGTTATAATTTTGGAGCTGGTAATAGAAAAAGAGTTTTACAAACTTTTAAAGGAATGTTAGGAGTATGTTTAACAGTAACAATTATGATGGGAGGAATAGGAGTAATTTTTCCAGAGATATATGTAGGTATTTTTACTGATTCAAAAGAATTATTTGATTTAACTTCTAAATTTATGCCAATTTTTGTATTGGGAATGGTAATCTTTGGAATACAACAAGCTATTCAAGGAACTTTTTTAGCTTTAGGACAAGCTAAATATTCTATATTTATAGCTTTATTGAGAAAAGTTATTTTATTGGTTCCTTTAGCAGTTATTCTACCAATTTTTATGGGAGTAAAGGGAATATATTATGCTGAACCAATAGCTGATATCACTTCAGTAAGTATAGCAAGTATAACTTTTCTTTTAACATATAAAAAAATATTAAAAAGTAGAGGAATGAAAAAATGAGGGCTATTTATAGCCCTCAAAATTTATTTTTATTATCTATATATTAGTTAGATAATTTTTCTATCTATCATTTTTCTAACTACACTCTTAGCAAGGTTTATTCTTTCCTCAACAGTTGATATATCTAGATATTCATTTTTACTGTGAGCTTCTCCTCCAACAGGACCAACAGCATCTACTACTCCAACTCCTAAAATACCTAAGAAGTTTCCATCAGAACAGCCACCAGCAACTTCCCAATCATATCTTATACCCATCTCTTTTTTACTTTCATCAAATAAATCACGAAGAAGAGCAGATTTATTATTAAGTACTAATGGAGGTCTATATCCGATCTCCTTGATTTTAACTTTTATTCCTTCTACCTTAGGATTCTCTTGAAGTTTTTTCATAGTCTCTCTAATTGTTTCAAAGAATTCTACTTGATGAGACCTTCCTTCAAATTTAAAACAAGCATAATCAGGGACAATATTAACTCCAGATCCACCTTCTATAAGTCCGACGTTTAAAGAATTTTTAATATCCCAGTTATGAAGTTTAGAAATCTCTCCGACCCAATGAGCAGCTTCTACAATAGCATTGACTCCTTCTTGAGGATAGTTTCCAGCATGAGATGCTTTACCAAAAAATTCTACTTGATATTTAACAAGCCCTTTTCTTTCTATAACAGCATTTCCATTTTTACGTGCTGGTTCAAATATCATTGCATATTTTGCCTTTGCCCCAATTTTTTCAATTATAGGTCTAGAGTGTATAGAGCTTATCTCTTCATCAGTATTCATCACAAGAGCTATTGTTATATCTTCATCTTTAAACTCTTTAGCAACTTCAACCATTGATAAAACACCAGATTTCATATCATATACCCCAGCTCCAGTTGCTATATTTCCTTCTAATTTATATGACCAAGTTGGAACAGTTCCTCTTAGGAAAACAGTATCATTATGACCTAAAAACATTAAATCAACATCTTCAGAATCTCTATTTTTTGCAACTAAAACGGGATTTTTTCCATCATTTTGAGGATAAACTTCAACAATCCAATCCTTTTCTAATTCTTTTTTAAATATTTCAGTAACTTCTTGTACTCCTTCAGGAACATTACTTCCACAATCAATATTAACAAGTCTTTCTAAATCTATTAAAAATTTTTTCATATCCATATATTTTTCCCCCTAAATATTATCCAAAGAATACCATATTTGATATAATTACTGCTAATAATCCACCTAACATAGGGATAGCAGTTCTTTTTACAACTTCAAATGGAGATACTCCAGAAATTCCAGAAACAGCAACTATTACTGCTGTAATAGGAGATACACTTCTAGCAATTCCTGCAGATAATTGCATTGGCATAAGCATAACAATAGGATTTAATCCCACAGATGCCGCTACAGCTGGAGCAAGAGCTGCAAAGGCAAAGAAAGGAGCATTTCCAGAACCCATTAATATAGATGATACAACAATGATAGCAGTCATAACTAAAATCATTGGTTGAGGACCTAATCCAGCTGATTTTGTAGATTCAATAAGAGCACTGATAACACCTATCTTAGTTAATCCTAAAGCAAAGAATTCTCCAGCAACAATAAGAGTTATAACATTAGCAAATTGATTTCCCATTGCATTAAAAATGATTTTTAACTCTGCAAGAGTTGACTTAAAAGCGTTTCTTCTGATTCCCTCAATAATCATACTAAGAGTAATACTCATAAACATAGCTTCTACAACACCTATTTTAATACTACTTCCAGTTAAAGGACTGAATACTAAAATTATTAATAATGGAATAATAGGAAGAAAAGCATAAAATTTAGGAACTTCTTTCTCTTCCTCTTTGCTTTCAATATTAGAATTAAAACTTGTTGTATCTAATTTTGCATCCATTTTTTTATTAACTATATAGTGCAGAATTGTGATAACAATTACAGTAACTATTGCTACAGGAATTTGATAGTTAGCAAAATAAAGGGCAGCATCCATTTCAGCAGTTTTTGAAGCTAATACAGCATTACCTGAAGCTGGTCCTAAATCAAGACAAGCAGCAGTTCCAATTACAGAAGTAGCAGCTAATGAAGAAACTCCTAATGAAACAAGAATAGGGTATACAGTAACCATTAATAATACTCCAAGTCCTGAGGCACTAGGAATAAATACATTTAAGATTTGCCCTACCACATAAGATAGAGCTAGAACAATATATGGTGAATTTAATTTTTGTAATGGTTTAATAGAAAGTTTTACTAGGGCATTACTAGCACCAATGTGATCCATATATTTAGCAAAAGCTGAAACTATCATGATAGCTAATCCAAGACTACCAGAGGTTTTTATAAAGTTTTTACTCAATTGAGCAAAAATATCAAGGTATAATGAACCAGTAGCACTTTTTTCCATAACAGGAGAGTTATTTAAAAGTATTCCACCAAGAAGTAGAGCAGCTCCACCTATAATTAAAACTCCTTGAGCATGATATTTTTTTACAATTAAATATCCTACAATTAAAATAACTAAAATTGCAACAACAAAATTCATTTTTATTCCCCCTTTTTAAATATTTTATAAAAAAGGTAATTAAATTTTTAGTTTAATCACCTTTATAGACTATTATTTATCTATCTTATCTGCCCCATGTCTGTAGTGAGGTAGTAATAGAGGTGATATTCTATCTGTTTCTATTCCATTTTTCTTTAGCTCTTCGTGGTATTGCTTTACATGTTCTAATGTTAATTCTTTTACAATAACATTTTTACTCTTACTTCCTGCACTCTTACCAGCTCTACGTCCAAATACAATTATATCAAGTAATGAGTTACCCATTAATCTATTTCTACCATGAATTCCACCAGCACATTCTCCAGCTACATATAGATTTTCAATTTTAGTTTCTCCATACTCATTAATTAAAAGACCACCATTTTGATAATGAAGAGTAGGATATATTAGAATAGGTTCTTTAGTCATATCTATTCCAAACTTTTTAAACATTCTATACATTGCAGGAAGTCTCTTTTCTAAAGTTCCTTCTCCATGAATAATATCAATAAGTGGAGTATCTAACCATACACCAACTTCACCAGTAGGAGTATTTATTCCTTTTTTATTTACTTTACACTCATTGATTATAGCTGAAGCTTCTATATCTCTTGTTTCAAGATGATATACAAATTGTTCTCCATCTACATTTAGAGGAGTAGCTCCAAGTCCTCTTACTTTTTCAGTAACAAGGGCTCCAAATATTTGAGAAGGAAAAGCAACTCCTGTAGGGTGGTATTGGATTGTATCAGCAAAAGCAAGTTCAGCACCTACTCTATAACCTAAAATAAGTCCATCTGCAGTAGCTCCATAGTGATTTGAAGTTGGGAATCCTTGATAGTGTAATCTTCCAGCTCCCCCTGTTGTTAAAATTACAGTTTTAGCTTTTACAACAGAATATTCCTCTGTTTCAAGATTGAATAAAATAGCTCCTGCTACTTTTCCATCTGAATCTTTTAAAAGTTCTACTACTGGAGAGAACTCTACAACTTCTACTCCTAAGTTTCTAACTTCATCTCTAAGTACACGCATTATCTCTGCTCCACTATAATCAGCAGCTGCATGCATTCTTTTTCTTGAAGTTCCTCCACCATGGTTAGTAAGCATAGTTCCATCTTCTTCTTTGTCAAACATTACTCCATAGTCATTTAACCACTTAATAGCTTCTGGAGCATCATGTACAAGAGCTCTTACTAATTCTGGTATATTAGTAAAATGTCCTCCACCCATTACATCAAGATAATGTTTAGCAGGAGAATCATCTGGCTTATCAGCAGCTTGAATTCCTCCTTCTGCCATCATTGTATTAGCATCTCCAAAACGAAGTTTAGTAGCTATCATAACTTTTGCTCCAGTTTTAAATGCTTCAATAGCAGCAGAAGCTCCAGCTCCTCCAGCACCAACAATAAGAACATCTACATCATAGTCAATCTTTTGAAGATTGATTTTATCCATTTCTATTCTACTTTTTGCTTCTATTAAGTTAGCAAGCTCTAAAGGAACTTTTTGTCCCTTATTTACTCCTAGATTAATTGTTCTAAATCCACTTTCAATATAGTCTGGATGATTTTTCTTTAAAATTTCCAATTTTTCTTCTGGAGATAATCTAGGAAAATCATGTCCAAGTCTTTTTGAACGAGTTGCTTCAACTTTTTTAATCAATTCTCTCATTTCTGGTGTATACATCAATAAACCTCCAATTTATACCCTTTATTATTTAGCAATATCTCTATGATTATATAGGTCTTTAAGTTCATCAATACTTTTACTCATTAACTCATCAAGTTCAGCATCCATTTTTCCATCTTTTATTTCTTGAACTCTTTCAGATAGATGTTTACTTTCTGGAGCAATATATTTTCCTGTAATACGACGAGCTAAAAGTCCTACATTGTAATGAGTAATTCCAGCAGGACATCTTGATGCACAGATTCCACAACCTACACAGTCAAATGATTCTTCGGCACATTTTTCAAATTCTCCTCTTTGAGCATAAGCAATATATTGCATTACATTTAATCCTTGAGAACATCCTTTAGTACATGCATTACAACCTATACATTTATATAGCTCAGGATATAATTCTCCCATTGTTTCTGCTGTAGGTTCAATTTTATCCATATCGTATACAGCTTTTTTTCCAGGGAAGAAAGGAATTTGAGTAAGATACATTCCATCTTCAACTTGACTTTGACAAGCAAGAACAACTTTTAATTTATTTTCTCCTTTTGTTCTATAGATAGTGGCACAAGCTCCACAAAAACCTGATCTACACCCACAACCTCTGATAAGTTGATAGCCAGCATATTCCATCGCATCCATTATAGTTAGAGTTGAAGGAACAGAATATTTTTTACCTAATATAAATACATCAACCATTTGTTTTTCAGCCATTTTTCTCTCCTTACTAGTTTTTATTAATACTCATTTGGAAGTTCTTGAATTTCATCACATCTAAATACTGGACCATCTTTACAAACATATTTATCCCCAATATTACAACGTCCACATTTACCAACACCACATTTCATTTTCAATTCAAGTGTAGTGAAGACTTGTTCTTTTTTAAATCCAATCTCTTCTAAGCCTTGTAATACAAATTTAATCATAATAGGAGGTCCACATACTAGAGCTACTTTATTATTATCTAGTCCTAATTCTTTAACATAGTTTGGAACAAATCCCACATGTCCATTCCAACCTTCAAACTCTCTATCTACTGTAAGATGAACTTTTGTATCTTTTTGATTAGGCCATACATTGAATATATCATTTTGATGAACTAAATCATCTGGAGTACGTGAACCATAAACAATATCTACTTTTCCATAATTTTCACGATTATCCATTACATAGTTTATAACTGAACGAAGAGGAGCAAGTCCTATTCCTCCAGCTATAAAAAGAAGGTCTTTTCCTTTTAGAGCATCTTCTTCAACTGGAAAATTATTACCATAAGGCCCTCTAATTCCTATTTCTGTTCCCTCTTCAAGTTGGTGGATATAGTCTGTTACTATTCCACATTTTTTTATACTACACTCTATATACTCTTTTACTGTAGGAGATGAAGTAATAGAGAATATAGCTTCTCCAATAGGAGGAACAGAAATCATAGCACATTGTCCTGGCATGAAATCGAAAGGCTTTCCCCCCTCTGGATTTTCAATTCTAAATGTTGTAACATCAGGAGTATCTCTTCTAATGTTAGTTATTATAGCCACCTTCGGCATTAAAGGGTCATTATCATGACAACCACAATTACAGCTCATCTTATTCCTCCCCTAATTTTTTTATTACTTTTACTATATTTAATCCAATTGGACATTTTTCTATACATCTTCCACAACCTACACAAGAGTATAATCCATCATGATTTTTAGGATAATATACTAATTTATGCATAAATCTTTGTCTTACTCTTTGAAGTTGAGAAGTTCTAGGATTTCCATGTGCCATACGTGTAAAATCTGAAATCATGCAAGAGTCCCAACATCTATATCTTTCACCACAGTTACCTCCATCATAATCTTTTACATCATAACAGTGGCAAGTAGGACATACAAATGTACAAGAACCACAAGCTAAACATTTTTTACTAATTTCTCCCCAAAATTCTTCCATATCAAAAATTTCTTGTTGTGCTTTTGTAATTTTTTTAGGATTTAAATTTTTAAGAGGAAGAGTTGCTAATTTTTCTTTTATAGATTTTTTTAACTCTTCAAGGTCTGAAGTACTTCCATCTTCTAAAAGAGTAGAAAGAGAGTTTAAAAGTTTTTCTCCTTTTTCACTTTTAGCTTCTAGATATAGATAATCTCCTTTTTCCCAAGTAGCAACATCTGAAGCTGGAGAAGCTTCTGATGGGTCAATTTCAAAAGCTGTACAAAAACAAGTTTCCTCAGGATTATTACATGCAGAAGTTACAATTATTCCTCTATCTCTGTGAGCTTTATAGTATGTATCTACTGGCTCTCTTAAAAAGATATTATCCATTACTTTAAGGCTTGCTGCGTCACAGTTTCTTACACCAAATATTACATATTCATTATCATCTACAGCTACAGGAGTAAGTTCAAGTTTTTTCTTGTTATGTCTAAATTTTAAATATGTTTCAGTTTGTGGAAAAACAAACTCTTTAACTGAAGAATTTGTTTTTAAGACATCAAGTCTTATATTTTTATCTGGGCTATAAGCACCAAAGTTAATTAAACTTCCTTGCTCCATAGGAAGAAATAAATCAAAGTGAGTATTTATAAGTTCCCATAATTCAGGTAATTTACTTTTTAAAATTCTTTTCATTATTTACCTCCTTTTTTTATTGCAAAGTTATCTTTATCCTCTAAAGTATATGATACAAGAGGAGAAGGGGTAGTAGAATCCATACCTGCTTCCCATTCACCATAAGTTTCATTTAAATCTTTAATTATTTTTCTATTTAATAAATCCAATCTTATATGAGCTGGACATACTCTAGCACATTCTCCACAATCTACACAATTTCCTGCAACATGATAAGCTCTAGTTAAATGGAAAAAACTAGTTTCAGTTTCAATATTAGCCTTTCCTAATACATTGATATCATCATTGTCAAAGATGCATTTTACACAGCTACATGCTGGGCATATATTACGACAGGCATTACATCTGATACATCTTGAAAATTCATTTGACCAGAATTCATATCTTTCATCAGCATTCATATTTTCAAGAATTTTTACCTCTCTAAATCTTTCTTCTGGATTTCCAATATTATTAATCTCTTCTCCTATTAACTCATCATAAACTACAGGATTAGGATGAAGACAGTTTTCACATTTAGTATATTTTTTATTTTTTGAATCTAGCATTCCAGAACAAGGGATTCCCCAAACATAAACCTTATCTCTTTCTATTCTATTATCTCTTAAAAGTTGATTAAATCCTAGTGAATCACAACCTTTTAAGAAAACTCCTATTTTTTCATATTTTTTAGTTTGCTCTATTAGATATTTACTTAAATTATTGACACAGTAGTTATCGAAAATAAGAGAGTCTACCTTTTCTACTTCAGTTATAAAAACAGGAGTAGATTCAAAGGAAAAATCTCCTTTTTCCCAACCAATAACCATCTGAACTTTATTATTTAAAAGTGCTTCTTTAGCTATCTTTCTAATTTTTTCAGTCATTATTTCCATCTACCATCCTTCAATTTTTTGTTTGGTCCAAGTTTATAGACATTTTCTAAAACTTCATTCATAACTGTAGCAAATTTATTTGCTTCAGCAGCTGATATCCAATCAATTTTAAATCTCTCTTTTTCAATACCTAAATATTCAAGAAGATTTATAAATATAGAAAAACGACGTCTTGTATAGTAGTTACCAGTAGAATAGTGGCAATCTCCAGGGTGGCAACCAGCTATTACTACACCATCTGCTCCTTTTTGAAAAGCTCTTATTATAAAGTTAGTATTAACTCTACAAGAACAAGGAACTCTAATGATTTTTACATTTGCAGGATAATTCAATCTACTAGTTCCTGCAAGGTCAGCCCCTGCATAACTACACCAGTTACAGCAAAAGGCAACTATTAAAGGTTTGAACTCTTCTTTTTCAACTTTTTCTATAGACGACATATTGCATCTACCTCCGCCATAATTTGTTTGTTTGAAAATCCTTTCAAGTCTATTGCTCCAGGACGACAAGATACTGTACATCCTCCACATCCTTGGCAAAGAGCTTCATTAACTGTTGCTACAAGTTTTCTTATAATTTTTCCATGGTCATTTAAGTCAGTCATTTTTAAAGTAATAGCATCATAAGGACACATTTCAGCACATTGTCCACAACCACTACATAAATCAGTATTAACTGCTGATACGCAAGGGTTAGTTACAAGTTTGTCCTTACTTAAAAGAATTATAGCTTTTGCAGCTGCAGCACTTGCTTGAGCTACTGTTTCAGGAATATCTTTAGGTCCTTGACAAGCTCCTGCTAAATAGATTCCTGCTGAAGCTGTTTCAACTGGTTTTAATTTAGGATGGGCTTCTGTAAAGAAATTATTTGTATCTGTACTTACATTAAGCTTTCTTTTTAAAGCTACAGTATCATCTTTAGCTTTAGTAGCAGCGGCAAGTACTACCATATCAGCATCTATTATAACAGTTTGACCAGTAAGAGCATCTACTCCATTTACCATAAGTTTATCTCCTTGAGGGAAAACTTTTCCTACCATACCTTTTATATATTGGACTCCATACTCTTCAACTGCTCTTCTTTGGAATTCATCAAAGTTTTTTCCTGGAGTTCTTACATCTATATAGAATACGTATGCCTCGATATCAGGATATTTATCTCTTAATAACATTGCATGCTTAGCTGTGTACATACAACAAATCTTAGAACAGTAAGGTTTACCTCTATCACTAGTATCTCTTGAACCAACACATTGAACAAAGACAACTTTCTTAGGTTTAGTATGGTCAGAAAGTTTTAAAAGTTTTCCATGAGTAGGTCCAGCAGCATTAGTTAATCTTTCAAATTCTAGAGAAGTAATTACATTTGGATGATCATAACTGTATTCTCCAAATTTTGAAAGATCTATTAAATCATATCCAGTAGCAACTACTATTGCACCATATTTTTGCTCTATAATCTCATCTTTTTGATTGAAATCTATAGCCTTTGCCATACAAAGTTTTTCACAAATACCACATTTGCCTGTCTTCATTTTTATACATTGAGTTGTATCAATTACTGGAACATTTGGTACTGCTTGAGCAAAAGCTTTATATATTGCTCCTCTATTTGTTAAATTTTCTTCAAATTCATTTGTAGCTTTTCTTGAAGGGCATTTTTCTACACAGATTCCACACCCTGTACACTTATCCATATCTACATATCTAGCTTTTTTTCTAATTGAAACTGTGAAATTTCCAACATATCCATTTACAGCTTCAATTTCACTATAAGTATGCAAAGTGATATTAGGATGCATAGAAGCATCTACCATTTTTGGTGTTAGAATGCAGGCAGAACAGTCTAATGTAGGGAAAGTTTTATCTAGCTGAGCCATTTTACCACCGATACTTGGTTGCTTTTCTACAATATCAACCTTGTATCCAGCATCTGCAATATCAAGAGCAGTTTGAATTCCAGCTATTCCTCCACCTATAACTAAAGCTCTTTTTTCTACTTGACTTTCTCCAGATACAAGTGGTGTATTCAAAAGTGCTTTTGCAACAGCTGCTTTTACGAGAGAGATAGCTTTTTCTGTTCCTTCCTCTTTATTTTTATGAACCCATGAACAATGTTCTCTAATATTAGCTATCTCTACAAGGTAAGGATTTAATCCAGCTTTTTCAGCAGCATTACGGAATGTTGTTTCATGCATTCTTGGAGAACAAGAAGCAACAACTACTCTAGTTAAATTATGTTCTTTGATTGCATCCTTTAACATTGTTTGCCCAATCTCAGAGCACATATATTGATAATTCATTGAATATACAACACCTGGTATATCTTTAGCAGCTTCAGCAACTTTTTCTACATCTACTGTTCCTGCTATATTATTTCCACACCAGCATACAAAAACTCCAACTCTTTGCAATATTCTTCCTCCTCATATAAAGTAATATTATTTGCTATATTTACGAAATGCACTCATAAAAGCTTGTTGAGGGATTTTTTTATCCACCATTAACTTTGGTACATCTTCAGGTTTTAGTTTATTTTCATCTTTTTTTCTAATAATTGTTAATCTTACTGCTTCCATCAATTTACATAAATCAACATTTCTAGGACAACGAGATGCACAGTTAAAACAAGAAGCACAAGTCCAAATAGTTTTACTATTTTTAACAGATTCTAAATCTCCCATTTGAAGATATCTGATAATTTGATGTGGAAGAATATCCATTCCATCAGTAGCAGGACAGCTAGCACTACATTTTCCACATTGCATACAATTTGCAACTTTTTCTTTACTTATTTCTTCTACTAAAAGAATATCTTTTTTATTTTTATTAAAAGTTTTTTTCTCCCTTTCCAATTTTTCCTCCTTAAAATTACTTGTTAATTTTTTTTACTCCCAAAGCTTCAGCTAGTATTTCAGTAAAATATTTTACTGAAATCTCATTTTTAAGTTCAAGATTATATTTACATAGTGGGCAAGCTGTAACAATCTCTATTGCTTCATTTTCAAGTGCAGATTTTATAATTTTTTCACTCATTTTTTCAGTAAGCTCTTTATTATTAACAGCAAGATAAGCACCACAACATTCATTTCTATAAGGATAAATTACTGGGATTCCACCAAGAGCTTCTATAAACTTCTCTATAATAGATGGATTTTCAGGGTCATCTACTTGCATCTGTTTCTTAGGTTTTAATAACATACAACCATAGTATGCACCAATTTTACGATTTAAAGGATTTGTAACTTTTTCTTTGATTTTATTGAAGCCAACATATTTTTTTAGCATTTCTAAATAATGTATAACTTCCCCTTCTCCATTATATGCTGTTTCTAGTTGAAGATAGTTATTGGCTTTGTTTCTAAAATTTTCATCAATTTTTAAGTCTTCATTTGTTCTTTTCAATACATGATGACAAGCTGTACAAATTGTAACTAATTTATTTCCTTCACTATGAGCACTTGCCAAACTTCTAACTGCTGAGAGTCTAGTTGCTATCTCATTACTTCCTAATGGATATACAGCACCACAACACTGCCACTCTTTTTGTTCTGCTAATTCTACTCCTAAAATTTTAGCTGACTCTAATCCATATTTTTCAAGTTCTTGAGCTTTAGTTTTTAAAGTACATCCAGGATAATAGCTAAATTTCATACTTTTTTCCCCTCCTAATTTAATAATTATTAAAACTTACATTAATATATTTTGATTATTTTTAGTTTTTTAAGTATTAAAATTGAACTTAATATATTAGTATATTAAAATGATAACTTAATATCTTTTTTATGTCAATATATTTTTAGGAAAAAAAGAAGATATTGTAAGTAAAATCACAATATCTTCTTAACTTAAAAATTATATAAAATAATTTGGATATTCTTCAATTAAAATAGGAAGTCTATTTTTTAATCTACAAAAATGCTTTTCTAAAATTTCTTGAGCTAATTCAGGTTTTTTATATTTAATTATTTCATATATTTGTTCATGACCTTTTAAGGTATAATCATCCTTTATTTTTACAGGAGAATTTAAGTTTCTAACTCTTAAATAATCAAAAAGTTCTCTAGATGTTATTTTAAAAAGTTCTTGAAAACCTATACCTTTAAAAATAAGTTTATGAAAATCAATATCTAGTTTATGATACTCTTCAGCATTTTTAGTTGTGGAAAGAATTAATCTTTGTTTTTCTATATTTTCTTTTAATTTATCTAAATATTCTTGAGGAAAATACTCACAGGCTAGTTGTATCATCTTGACTTCTACACATACTCTAAGTATTTGTCCTGCTTCAAATTTACTTTTATCAATTTTTGTTACAAAGGTTCCACTTTGAGGAAGTGTTTTAATAAGTCCCTCATGTTTTAACAAAAGAAGAGCTTCACGTATAGGAGTACGACTCATATTAAAAATTAGAGAAAGCTCTTGTTCTTTAATTTCAGAACCAGGTAAAAGTTTTAATTCTAGGATATTTCTTTTTAAAACTTTATAAACAAAGTCAGCATTTGTTTTTCCTATTATATTATCATATATTTTCATAGTTATTTGTTCCCTCTCTATGTTATTTTCTTATATTTTACATAATTATCTATTTTTTATATCACTTTTAATTAAACGTACAAGCATTATGATTAGAGGAATTAAAGTAAATAGAATTGCTTTACCTAGAAATATATGACAGAGAATAGTAGATATAAATCCTCCTAATGTAAATATTCCTATCATTTCTAAATGGATTTTTAATCTATTTTTAGCCTCTTGATTATCAACATTTTTAATAAAGTTAACAAAACTTTTTCCAGCTTGTCTTATATGATTCGTACAAAATGTAGTTGCAACTGGAACCTTTCTAGTAGTTTGAAAGGTATTGTATTGCATAGAGCAAATAAAGCTAATAAGAATTTGAGATATCTGATAAGGGGCATCTTCAGGTAAGAAACCTAAGAATGTTACGGTTATTATCTCAATGAAAATTAAAATAGTATCCCAACGAATATTATGTAATCTTTTTATAGAACCACTAATAGCTTCAGATATGATAGTTCCTATAAAATATGCTGATATGGGAATTAAATAATAGAATGCTTGTGAAAATTTTCCTGAACCTAAATTAACAGCAAAAAGAACAAAGTTTGCAGTTTGAGCATTGGAGAAAACTCCACCTCTAATGGTATAGGTAAAAGCACCATAAAATCCACTTGTCATCATTAAAGTTAAAAATACCCATAATTTTTCACATTCTAATTCATTTTCATTGATTCTACTCTTTTTTTTTCTTTTCCATTTAAAGAATTTCATAATTTAAAATACCCCTTATTATTAATTATCTTTACAAACACATTTCATAAATATTTTTTATATCTTCTTTTTTAAGTTCTTTAAATCCTTTTAAAACTCCATTACCACAAGCTTTTTCAGCCATTATATCAAAATGAGTTCTATCAATGTTAAGTTCAGTTAGAGTTTTAGTAAGTTTTAAATCTTCAAAAAAGAATTTTTCTAAAGCTTCTATACCTTTTAAGCTGGCTGCCATATTATCCAAAGAGCTATCTATTCCAAAGACAGAAACAGCAAAGTTTTTAAATCTTTCGGAATTAGTTTCATCTAAAATATATCTCATCCAACGAGGAGTAAGGATAGCTAATCCAAGTCCATGAGTTATATCATAGTATGCTGAAAGTTGGTGTTCCATAGGATGACAGCTCCAATTACATTTTTGACAAGCTCTAGCAAAACCATTTATAGCCCAAGATGAAGTCCACATTAGGTTAGCTCTAGCTTCTTCATTTTCAGGCTCTTTCATAGCAGTAGGTGCATATTTGACAACAGTTTTCATCATTCCTTCCATAAAGCAATCCAGCATGTACATACTTCCAGTTGTATTAAAATATGTTTCCATAATATGTGAAAGTATATCAGCAGCTCCACAAGCAGTTTGATATGGAGAAACTGTAAAAGTATTTTTAGGATTAAGGAAAGAAACTTTAGGTTGCATAAGAGGAGAAGCAACTCCTATCTTATCATTAGTTTCTAAGTTACTAATTACTCCACCAGCATCCATTTCTGAACCAGTTGCTGAAAGGGTAAGAATAGTAACAAGAGGAAGACAATTAATTACAGGTACTTTTTTTGTAACTATATCCCAAGCATCTCCTTCATAAAAAGTAGCTGCAGCAATCGCTTTAGTACAATCTATAACTGAACCTCCACCTACAGCTAGTAAAACATCTATTTTTTCTTTTTTACAAATATTGGCTCCAGTATTAACAGAAGTAACTCTTGGATTTGGTTCTATACCATTTAGTTCAAATATCTCTAGATTTTCTTTTTTTAATTCATCAATAACTTCATCATAAAGTCCAATTTTTTTTATAGAACCTCCACCATAACAAAGCAATACTTTTTTTCCAAATTTTTTAATTTCTTTTCCAAGATTAGAAAGTTGATTATCTCCAAAATATACCTTTGTAGGAATATTATAAGTAAAGTTAAACATAGTTTTTCCCCCTTAGTTTCAAAGTAATCTATTCTAATTATAACATAAAAATATTTTTTTTTCATTTTATATTTTATAATTTTAATTTTAACAAGTGTTTAAAAAACATTTTTTTTGATTTGTTTGTTGACAAAAAAATGTAAAGAAACTATAATTTTAAATATGTAATAGTAAAAGTATAGGAGGGGAATAGTTATGGAGAATTTTTTTTATGAAACAAGAAGTAAATTACATAAAAATCCAGAATTAGCATTAGAGGAGTATGAAACAGCTAGATATATAAGAAATTTTTTAGATAATTTAGAAATAGAGTATGAAGAAATTGGAACAAGTACACTTGCACTATTTAAAGGGAAAGAAGATTTATGGTTAGGATTTAGAGCTGACATTGATGCTCTTCCACTTCAAGAGGAAAATGAGGTGGAATATAAATCTAAAGTAAACGGAAAGATGCATGCTTGTGGACATGATGGACATACTACAAATCTATTATATTTTGCTAAATGGTTGAAAGAGCAAATGGATAGTGGAGTTGAATTAAAAAAATCAATAATACTAATATTTCAAGCTGGGGAAGAGGGAAAAGGAGGAGCAAGATTTATAGCTCAATCAGATATTTTTAAAAATAAAAAATTTGAAGGAATCTTTGCTATGCATGTAAATCCAACATTAGAAGAGGGAAAAATAGCCATTGCCCATGGAGCATTAAGTTTTCAAAATATAAATTTAGATATAGAGATAGTAGGAAAGGGTTGTCATGGAGCTCAACCCCATCAAGGAATAGACTCTATATTAGTTGGAGCAAAATTAGTAGAAGCTTATCAATCAATAGTTTCTAGAAATATTGATCCATTAAAAACTGTAATAGTAACAATAGGAAGCTTTAAGGCTGGAGAAGTAAGAAATGTTATTCCTGAGAAAGTTAATATTTTAGGAACAATAAGATTAATTGATACATCTCTAATTGAATTTATAAGGGAGAGAGTTACTAGTATAAATGAGGGATTAGAAAGAGCTTTCGGAGTAAAAATTAATATGAATTTTATGCCTTTTTATCCTCCAGTAATAAATTCAGAAGATTTATATAAAATCGTTGAAAGCTCTATTCCAGAAGATCAAATTGTTAGAGATATAAGATTAACTGGCTCAGAGGACTTTTCTTTCTATTTGCAAAATGGCAATAAAGGATTTATGTTTTTATTGGGAGTAAGAAATGAAGAGAAAGGATTTATAAATCCATTGCATAGCCCAAAATTTGATTTTGATCCAAATACATTGAGATATGGTTTTGAAGTATTTAAAAATATTTTAGAGAAGATGAATGTAATATAGAAGTTTATTAAAGCTCAAGGATAGTTAAGGTTTAGTTATTCTGGAGCTTTTTTATTATTAAGATAGCTTAGAAAACTTGGAAAATCAATAAAAATATGGTATAATATAAAATCAATTGTATTATAATATTTGATTAAGGAGAAAGAAAGATGGAAGAGATAAAAATATCAACTGAATTTATAAAATTAGACCAATTTTTAAAATGGGTTGGAATTTGTGATACAGGTGTAGATGCAAAATTCTTTATTATAGATGGAAATGTAAAAGTAAATGGAGAACTTGAAATTAGAAGAGGTAAAAAATTGTATCCAGGAGATAAGGTTGAAGCTGCTGGAAAAACTTTCATAGTAAAGTAACTTAGTATTTTAAGTAGGGTGGATTAAGATTTGGAAGTTTTAGAGATAAATTATATAAATTTTAGAAATTTAATTGATGGAAGTGTAAAATTTTTTCCAAAACTCAATCTATTCTTTGGGAAAAATGGACAGGGGAAGACTAGCTTACTTGAAGCGGTCTATTTTAATGCTACTGGGAAAAGCTTTAGAACTTCTAAAGCAAATGAAATGATGAAATATGGAGTTAAAAGAACAGGAGTCTATATAGTTTATAGAGATAATATAGGAGAGAAGACTCTAACTGTAAAGTTTAATGATAATAAAAAAGAGTATTACTATAATAATAAAAAAGTGCCCTATGATGAATTTTATGGAAAGTTAAATGTTGTTACATATATACCAGAAGATATAGTATTAATAACAGGTTCTCCATCTATAAGGAGAACTTTTTTTGACGGTGAAATAGCACAGACTAATAGTGAATATTTTCAAGATTTAAAAAATTATAACAAGCTATTAAAGATAAGAAATAAATATTTAAAAGAAGAAAGAACAAAGGATACAGAGTATTTGGTATATGAAGATGAATTTATAAAATATGGTGCTAAGGTTATAGAAAAGAGATTGGAGTATGTCCAGAAAATATCTATAATTTTGAATCTAAATTATAGAAAACTTTTTGATAATAAAAAAGAGTTGAGTTTAAGTTATGAGTGCCATTTAGGAAATATAAAAAAATTAAGTCTAAAAGAGATTGAGAAACTTTTAAGAGAGAAAATAAAGAAAAATTTTTCACAAGAGAAAAGATATGGTTTTTCACTATGTGGTCCTCAAAAAGATGATTTTTTATTTATTTTAAATGGACATGAGGCAAAATCTACTGCATCACAAGGAGAGAAGAAATCAATAATCTTCTCTTTAAAATTGTCAGAGATAGATATGGTAATACGTGAGAAAAAAGAAAATCCAGTATTAATAATTGATGATATCTCTTCATATTTCGATTCAAATAGAAAAGAGAGTATACTAAATTATTTAGAAAAGAGAAATATACAAGTTTTAGTAAGTTCAACTGGAGATTTAGGAATAGATTCAAATGATTTTTATGTGGAGGGTGGTGAAATAGTATATGACACAAAAGCTGAATAATATAAGTGAAATGATAGATACAGCTGTAGGAAAAAGTAGAAGATTGAAAGAAGGAATATTAAAGGCTGAGTGGGAGAAAATTGTTGGAAAAATTTGTGAAAAATGTCAACCAGACTATATAAAAGATAAAATTTTATATATTAGGGCTGAAAGTACATTTTTTATTCATCATCTGACACTTGAAAAAGCTAAATATATCAAAACGATAAATAATTATTTTGATGAAGAAGTAGTTAAGGATATAGTTATACGAACTGGAAAACTTGATGAAAATAGAGAAGAGTATTTGGATAAAGAGGAAAAAGAAGAAGAAAAATTAGAGGAACAACATATAAAAAAAGAAGAGGTATTAGAAAATTTAAATAGTTCTGATACATTAAAAAGAAATTTGGGAATAATGGAAAAGATAGAATATCTAAGAAAAATAGCTATGGAGAGAGAGGAGTATTTACTTTCTCATGGATATAGAAAGTGTAAAGTTTGTGGAATGCTCTATGAGGGAGAAGAAGAGTTTTGTAAAGTATGTATAGATAATGGAAAAGCTAAAGAGTATTTAAAAAAAATAGGAAAGAATATACATTCAAAAGAGTTTGAGGAAAGTGAAGAGTAGTGTATATCTTTTTAGAAAATAAAGTTTTGATCCCAAGCAAAAAAATTATACTTATTATTGATTATATACATATTACAAACGAAGAGAATAAAGGCTTTTATGAAAAACAACTGGCAGAAAAAAGATTAGTAGATTTAGCTGAAAAGAATAAAAAAACAGTTATAGTAACTGATGATAGTATATATATAACATCTTATGGAACACAGACATTAATGAGTAGAGGTAATGAATTTTTTAATATAATTGGAGGTAGAAAGTGAGCAATAATTATCAAGCAGAAGATATAACAGTCCTAGAGGGACTTGAAGCAGTTAGAAAAAGACCAGGAATGTATATAGGTACAACTTCTGAAAGAGGGTTACATCATCTGGTTTGGGAGATAGTAGATAACTCAGTTGACGAAGCACTGGCTGGGTATTGTACTCATATAGAGGTAAGTATACTTCCAGATAATGTTATAGAGGTAGTAGATAATGGAAGAGGAATTCCAGTAGATATCCATCCTAAATATGGAAAATCAGCATTAGAAATAGTTTTGACAGTATTGCATGCTGGAGGAAAGTTTGAAAATGATAACTATAAAGTATCTGGAGGACTTCATGGAGTTGGAGTTTCAGTAGTTAATGCTCTTTCATTATGGACAGAGGTAGAAGTAAGAAAAAATGGGAAAGTTTGGTATCAAAAATACAATAGAGGAATACCAGAAGAAGCAGTAAAAGAGATAGGAATAACAGAAGAACATGGAACAACAGTAAGATTTAAAGCTGACCCTGAGATTTTTGAAACTTTAGTTTATGATTATAATACCTTAAAAAATAGATTAAAAGAGTTAGCCTACTTAAATAAAGGGCTAGTAATAACTCTTACAGATTCAAGAAAAGAACCATTTAAAAAAGAGATTTTTGAATTTGAAGGAGGAATAGCTGACTTTTTAAGAGAAATAACTGAAGATACAGAAAAGCTTATAAAAGAACCTATTTATATGACTGGAGAAGTTGATAATATAGGAGTGGAGATAGCTTTTCTATACACAGTAAATCAGTCTGAGATAATATATTCTTTTGTAAATAATATTAATACACATGAGGGTGGAACACATGTTCAAGGTTTTAGAACTGCTTTGACAAGAATTATCAATGATGTAGGAAAAGCACAGGGACTATTAAAAGATAAAGATGGAAAACTTCAAGGAACAGATATCAGAGAGGGAGTAACAGCTATAGTTTCTGTAAAAGTTCCACAACCACAATTTGAAGGGCAAACTAAAACAAAATTGGGAAACTCAGAGGTTACAGGAATAGTATCTACAGTTGTGGGTGGACAATTAAAAATGATATTAGAGGATAACCCTAATGATACAAAGGTTATTATAGAGAAAATATTAAATTCTAAAAAAGCAAGAGAAGCTGCACAAAGAGCAAGAGAACTTGTTCTTAGAAAATCAGCACTTGAAGTAGGTTCTTTACCAGGAAAATTAGCAGATTGTTCATCTAAAAATCCAGAAGAATGTGAAATATATATAGTTGAGGGGGACTCAGCAGGAGGTTCAGCAAAACAGGGTAGAGATAGATATCATCAAGCTATATTACCTCTTAGAGGAAAGATTTTAAATGTTGAAAAAGCAGGACTTCATAAAGCACTTGAAAATAATGAAGTAAGAGCTATGATTACAGCTTTTGGAACAGGTATTGGAGATAATTTTAATATTGAAAAATTGAGATATGGGAAAATAATACTTATGACAGATGCTGACGTAGATGGAGCTCACATAAGAACTCTTTTATTAACGTTCATATACAGATATATGATAGAGTTAATCTACAATGGAAATGTGTTTATTGCACAACCACCATTATATAAAATCTCTTATGGAAAACAGATAAAATATGCTTATTCAGATAGAGAACTAAAAGAGATAACAGAAGCGTTTGAAGGAGAGGATAAAAAATATACTCTTCAAAGATATAAAGGACTAGGAGAAATGAATCCAGAACAGCTTTGGGAAACAACTATGGACCCTCAAAATAGAACACTATTAAAAGTTACAATAGATGATGCAAGAGCAGCAGATATGCTATTTGATAAACTAATGGGAGATAAAGTAGACCCAAGAAGAGAGTTTATAGAAGAAAATGCAGAATATGTAAAGAACTTAGATATTTAATTCTGTGTATTATGAAAATCTTGGATTATATGGTATAATCTATTGAAGGGAAAATTATAGAGTAAGAGGAGTAATAATCAAATGTCGAATATAAATAATAGATATATAGAAGATGAAATGAAAGAATCATACCTTGATTATTCAATGAGTGTTATAGTAAGTAGAGCTCTTCCAGATGTAAGAGATGGAATGAAACCTGTACATAGAAGAATACTATTTGCTATGAATGAACTTGGTATGAGTTTTGATAAGCCCTATAAAAAATCAGCAAGAATCGTAGGAGAAGTTCTAGGTAAATACCATCCACATGGAGATTCAGCTGTGTATAGTACAATGGTAAGAATGGCTCAAGACTTTAACTATAGATATCCTTTGATTTCTGGACATGGAAACTTTGGTTCTATAGATGGAGATTCAGCAGCGGCAATGAGATATACTGAAGCTAGAATGGCAAAGATAAGTAATGAGCTTCTAGAAGATATAGATAAAAATACAATAGATTTTAGAAAAAACTTTGATGACTCATTAGATGAACCAACAGTGTTACCAGCAAAATTACCAAATCTATTACTTAATGGAGCAACAGGAATAGCAGTAGGAATGGCTACAAATATACCACCTCACAATTTAGGAGAGGTAGTAGATGGAACACTTGCTCTTATAGATAATCCAGAGCTTACTCCTCTAGACTTAATGGAGTATATAAAAGGACCAGATTTTCCTACTGGTGGAATAATAGATGGAGATAAAGGTATAAAAGATGCCTATATGACAGGTAGAGGTAAAGTAAGAGTAAGAGGAAAAATTGAGATAGAAGAGTTGAAAAATGGTAAAATAAATATTATAATAAGAGAAATACCATATCAATTAAATAAAGCAACTTTGATAGAGAAAATAGCGGAATTAGTAAAGGATAAAAAGATAGTTGGAATTTCTGATTTAAGAGATGAGTCAGATAGAGATGGAATAAGAGTTGTAATAGAACTTAAAAAAGGTGAAGAACCAGAGCTTATTTTAAATAAACTTTATAAATATACAGATTTACAAAGTACATTTGGAATAATAATGCTTGCCCTTGTAAATAATACTCCAAGAGTATTAAACTTAAAGCAGATAATAGAGGAGTATATTAAACATAGATTTGAAGTAATTACAAGAAGAACTCAATTTAACTTAGATAAAGCTGAAAAAAGAGCTCACATTTTACAAGGATATAGAATAGCTTTAAATAATATAGATAGAATAATAGAATTAGTTAGAGCTGCTACAGATGGAAATCAAGCTAGAGAGCAATTAGTAGAAAAATATGGATTTACTGATATACAAGCTAGAGCTATACTAGATATGAAGCTACAAAGATTGACTGGACTTGAAAGAGATAAAGTAGAAGCAGAGTATCAAGAGATAGAAAAATATATATCAGAATTGAGGGAGATTCTAGCTAATGATTCAAAAATATATGAGATAATGAAAACTGAGCTTCAAGAGTTAAAAGATAAGTATGATGATGATAGAAGAACAGTTATTGAAAAAGAGAGAAAAGAGATAAATCCAGAGGATTTAATAAAAGATGAAGAGGTAATACTTACATTTACAAATAAAGGTTATGTAAAGAGAATGGAGCTAAGTAAATATAAGGCTCAAAAAAGAGGTGGAAGAGGAGTAGCTAGCCAAAATACAGTAGAAGATGACTTTGTAGAGAATATAGAGTCAGCTATGAACCTAGATACACTTATGATATTTACAAACCAAGGAAGAGTATATAATATAAAAGTATATGAGATTCCTGAGACTTCTAAACAGTCTAGAGGTAGATTGATAGGAAATATAATAAATCTTAAGACAGATGAAAAGATTAGAGCTATTATAAAAACTAGAGATTTCTCAAATGAGAATGAGGTTATATTTGTAACTAAAGATGGAACAGTTAAAAAGACTAACCTAAGTGAATTTAAAAATATTAATAGTTCAGGATTGAAAGCTATTAAATTAAAAGAGAATGATGATATAATATATGTAGGACTTATAGAGGATATAGTAAATGAACAGTTATTGATAGCTACACAGGCAGGATATTCTATAAGATTTAGTTGTGAAGAGTTGAGAGCTACAGGTAGAGACACTATGGGAGTAAAAGGTCTTACATTGAGAGAAGGAGATACAGTTGTATCAGCTCTTCTTATAAAAGATATAGAAAATAGTAGTATTTTAACTATTACAGAAAATGGTTATGGTAAGAGAACAAAAATAGATGAATATCCACTACAATCTAGAATTGGTAAAGGAGTTATTAATTTAAGATGTAGTGCTAAGACAGGTTCAGTTGTATCAGTTTTATCTGTATCTACTGATGAAGAGTTAATGGCTATTACTTCTTCAGGAGTAGTTATTAGAATAGCTGTAGATGATATAGTGCTATACGGTAGAGCAACTCAAGGAGTTATTATTATGAAGGTTCATGGTAAAGATGAGAAAGTTGTTTCTATAACAAGAGTAAAATCAGAAGAAAATGAAGATGAACAGGCAGAGAATATAGCATCTTTTAGCGAGGAAGTAACTTCAGATGAGATAGAAATTTCAGACGAAGAAATAATAGAAGAAACAGTAGAATAGTTATTGTTTCATATACTAAAATGAGGTGATATATATGAGAAGAGCATTAGTTTTATTTGGAAATGAAATAGAAAGAGGAAGCTTAGCTGAAAGTGCAGCTTTCTTAGAGAAGGAACTAGGATTTAAAATATACCCTCTTTATGTAAAGGATATAGCTAGAGAGAAACTTATGTCAGCAACAGATGGACTTATGTTAGCTGGAAGAGCACCATTTATATCTCATGGTTGGGAAGAGATAGAGCAAGCAGAAATACAAGGGATAAAAGAAGTATTGAAAGAAAAAAATATAGATGCTGAATTGTGTGTTGATATAGGAGATGTAGCAGAAGTAGTAACTGAGCATATGAAAAGATGCGATTTATTAGTTATGGGAAAAAATGATATATTGACTGAAAAAGAGATAAATATATTAAAAGGAAATTATAAATCAATGTTGTTAATTGGTGAAAGACCATTGAGTTCAATGGAAAATATAGTTATTGGTAATGATAATGGAGTTAAAGTCAATAGAAGTTGCAATCATTTTATAAGTCTTTTCCCAGAAATTAAGAGATTTTCATCTTTTGTAATTAATAAAGAGATAGAAGATAATATGTTAGTAGATTATTTAGTAGGGCATGAAAAAGAGGTTATTCATGAAGAACTAACAACAAATAACTATGAAGATGTATTAAAGAGAGTAGATGAAGCGGATCTATTTATTATGGGAAATTTAAGTAAAAGCTATTTCTTTGAAAAAATTATAGGAAAAAATGGTATAAAATTATTAGAAAAAGGAAAGGCACCTATATTTATAGGATAAAATTAGGTAGTAAAGATGAAAGTTTTGGTAATTTCAGATTCACATCAAAGATTAGACACACTTATAAGAATATATGAAAAAGAGAAACCAGATGTTGTTATCTGTGCTGGAGACCATAGCAAAGATGGAGAGGAGCTTTCCTTTGTATGTCCAAATTCTAAGTATTATATAGTACGTGGAAATTGTGATATATTTGATAGAAAATATGATGATGAGATGGTATTTGAGCTGGAGGGATTAAAAATCCTTCTGGCTCATGGTCATGAATACAGAGTAAAATATAATTATATCTCAATAGAGGAGAGAGGAAAATTATTAGGATGTGATATTGTTATATTTGGTCATACTCATATTCAATATCTGTTTTCAAAAAATGGAATTACACTATTTAATCCAGGAGCTGTATATGGGAGAGAATATGGTATATTGGAAATAGATGGAGGCAAATTCCAGTTTTATCATAAAAGTATATAAAAATTTTAAAATATAAAAGCCTTTTAAACTAGGGAGGAAAAATGAAAGAAAAGGTAGCACAGCTAAAAGAAACTGCTGGATTAAATATTGAAAAAGCAGAATCTTTACAAGAATTAGAAGAGATTAGAGTAAAATTACTTGGAAAAAAAGGGGAATTGACAGAGATTTCAAAAGGAATGAAAAATCTTACTCCTGAAGAAAGACCAGTTGTAGGTCAATTAGTTAATGAACTTAGAGAGTTTATCAATTCAGCACTAGAAAATAAAAATAGTGAATTAAAAGAAAAAGAAAAAAATAAAAGATTAGCTGAAGAGGTAATAGACATAACTCTTCCAGGAAAGAGAAATGTATTAGGAACTACTCATCCTATTACAGAGACAATGAATTTTATGAAAGAGATTTTTATAGAAATGGGATTTGATGTAGCTGATGGACCAGAGGTAGAGTTAGTAAAGTATAACTTTGATGCTTTAAATATACCAGATACTCATCCATCAAGAGATATTACAGATACATTCTATATAAATGATGATGTTGTTTTAAGAACTCAAACATCACCAGTACAAGTAAGATATATGTTAGAGCATAAACCACCATTTAGAATGATATGCCCAGGTAAAGTATATAGACCAGACTATGATATATCTCATACACCTATGTTCCATCAAATGGAAGGACTTATGATAGGAGAGAATATATCATTTGCAAACTTTAAAGCAATATTAACAGAGTCATTAAAGAAAATGTTTGGAGATACAGAAGTTAGATTTAGACCACACTTCTTCCCATTTACAGAGCCATCTGCAGAGGTAGATATTCAATGTGCTGTATGTAAAGGAAAAGGTTGTAGAATGTGTAAAGATAGTGGTTGGGTAGAAATAATGGGTTGTGGAATGGTAGACCCAGAGGTTCTAAAGGCTGTTGGATATGACCCAGATGAAGTAAGTGGATTTGCTTTTGGAATGGGAATAGAAAGAGTAGCTATGTTAAGACGTGGAATAAATGACTTAAGAGCTTTCTTTGAAAATGATGTAAGATTTTTAAAACAATTTAAGTAATTCTGGAGGAGAATAATGTTAATTTCTTTAGACTGGCTAAAACAGTATGTAGATATAAAAGAGGATATAAAAGAGTTAGATAATGCCTTAACTATGATAGGTCAAGAAGTTGAAGCCATAGATATTCAAGGAAAAGGACTTGATAATGTAGTAATAGGGCATATAGTTGAGTATGGAAAACACCCTAACTCTGATAAGTTAACACTTGTAAAAGTAAATATAGGAGAGGAAGAGCCATTACAAATAGTATGTGGAGCTCCAAATCATAAATTAGGGGATAAAGTAGTAGTAGCTAAAATAGGAGCTGTACTTCCTGGAGATTTTAAAATTAAAAAGAGTAAAATAAGAGATGTAGAATCATTTGGAATGCTTTGTTCTCAAGTTGAGCTTGGAATAGGAGAGGATGGAGATGGAATAATAATCCTTCCAGAAGATGCTCCAATAGGTGTGGAATATAGAAAATATGCAGGTTTAGATGATGTAATATTTGAACTTGAAATCACTCCAAATAGACCTGATTGTCTTTCACATATAGGAATAGCAAGGGAGATAGCAGCTTATTATGGAAGAAAAGTAAAATACCCATCAGTTACTTATACTGAGGCTATTGATCCTACTACAAAAGTGGCAAAAGTAAATATAGATGATAAAGATAGATGTAAAAGATATATGGGAAGAGTAATAAGAAATGTTACTGTAGGAGAGTCTCCAGAGTGGTTAAAGAAGAGAATAAGAGCTATGGGATTAAAACCTATAAATAATGTAGTAGATATAACAAACTTTGTTATGTTTGAATATAATCAACCTATGCATGCTTTTGACTTAGATAAAGTAGCTAATGGAAGTATAGTTGTAAGAGAAGCTAAAATGGGAGAAAAAATTACTACTCTTGATGGAGTTGAAAGAGAGTTAACTAATGGAGAGTTAGTAATAGCAGATGATGAAAAAGCTATTGCAATAGCAGGAATAATTGGAGGAATAGGAACAGAAATAACTTCTGAAACAAAAAATATATTCTTGGAAGTAGCATATTTTACACCAGAAAATATTAGAAAAACAGGAAGAAGATTAGGAATTTCAACAGATTCTTCATATAGAAATGAAAGAGGAATAGACATAGAGGGAATTCCAGATGCAAGTGAAAGAGCTATGGCATTGATAGCTGAAATTGCTAATGGAGAGATATTAGATGGTGCAATAGATAAATATATTGAAAAACCACAAAAATATGAGATTCCATTGAGCTTAGAAAAATTAAATAAATTTATAGGAAAAGAACTTTCTCCAGATGTAGTAGGAAAGATTTTAAGTAATTTAGGATTAGGAATAAGAACACTATCGCAAGATACATTAGTTGTAATTCCACCTACATATAGAGGGGATTTAACAAGAACTGCTGATATCTATGAAGAGATAATAAGAATGTATGGTTTTGAAAATATAGAGCCAGTAATGCCAATAGAAAATATTCAAGCTGGTAAAAAAGCTGAGAATATAGATTTAATAGATAATACAAAAGAAATTTTAAGAGAGATTGGACTTCAAGAAGTTATCAACTACTCATTTATTCCTAAAAATGTAGTGGATATTTTAAATATAAAAGAGAGAGTAATAGAGATAAAAAATCCTTTAAGTGAAGATATGGCAATATTAAGACCAACACTTATGTGGAGTGTACTTTCAAACATAAGAGATAACATAAATAGAAACCAATTTGATTTAAGATTCTGTGAAGTATCGAGAGTATTTTCGCCAGCAGAAGAGTTAGCAAATGAAGATTTAAGAGTTTGTATAGGACTTGCTGGAAGACCAGAGAGAACACTATGGAATCCAAAACCAGAGGCTTATGATTTCTATACAATTAAAGGATATGTAGAAAAGCTTATGGAGTATATGGGAATAGCTAGATATAAATTAGAAAGAAGTACTAACTCTAATTTCCATCCTGGAAGAAGTGCAGAATTAAGAATAGGTAATGATGTAATTGGAGTATTTGGAGAGATTCATCCAGATGTTCAAGAGAAGATGGAAATAAAGAGAGAGAGAGTATATATTGCAGAGATAGATTTAACTAAATGTGTAAAATATATGAAAAATTCTAATAAATATGAGAAAATAGTAAAATATCCAGAGGTTACTAGAGATTTAGCTATTGTTCTTTCTAAAGATGTACTTGTAGGTAATATGATAGAAAGCTTGAAAAAAGTGTCTCCTATAATAGAAAAGATAGATATATTTGATGTATATGAAGGAGATAAAATAGAAGCTAATAAGAAGTCTGTTGCTATAAGTATAGTTTTAAGAAATAAAGAAAAAACTTTAGATGAAAAAGAGATAAATAGTGCAATTGAGAAGATACTTGCAACTATCTCTAAAGATTATAATGGAGAGATAAGACAGTAGTGAAATTAGAGAGTAGTAAAAACTTAGGAGAGTTTTAGCTACTCTCTTTTAAGATAAAATGGAGGGGGAATATAAATGGATACATTAAAAGAATTATTTAAAATTGGAAATGGACCATCAAGCTCGCATACTATGGGACCAGAGAGGGCAGCAAAAAAATTTAAAGCTAAAAATCCAAATGCGGCAAGATTTGAAGTAGAACTATATGGTTCATTAGCTTTAACAGGAAAAGGACATTTGACAGATTGGATAATAATTGAAACTATGAAACCTATTCCAACAGATATATTATGGAAACCTGAGGTAGTTCATAGATATCATACTAATGGAATGTTATTTAAAGCTTTTGATAAAGATAATAATCAAATAGATGAGTGGTTGGTATTCTCTGTTGGTGGAGGAACAATAATGGAGCACTATCAAGAAAGAAAAGGGGCTCAAGCTATATATCAACTAAACTCTATGGATGAGATAAAAAAATGGTGTGAAGATAATCAAAAAGAGTTATGGGAATATGTTGTAGAGTGTGAAGGAAAAGAGATATTTGAATTTTTAAAAGAGATTTGGGAAGCTATGAAAGAGGCAGTAGAAAGAGGAATTAATACTACTGGAGTACTACCTGGAACACTTAAATATCCAAGAAAAGCTTCAAATTTCTATAGAAAGGCTAGAAATAATCATAGTAGAGGTGGATTTTTAGGAAGAATATTTGCTTATACTTTAGCTGTATCAGAGGAAAATGGAGGTGGAGGAAAGGTTGTAACTGCTCCAACATGTGGAGCTTGTGGAGTTGTACCTGGACTTTTATATGCTCTTAGAGAAGAGTATGACTTACAAGAGGATGAAATTTTAAAAAGCTTAGCAATAGCAGGACTTATAGGAAATCTTATAAAAGAGAACGCTACTATTTCTGGAGCAGAGGGTGGATGTCAAGCAGAGGTAGGTTCAGCTTGCTCAATGGCAGCAGCTATGGCATGTTTCTTACTTGGAGGTTCATTAGCTCAGATAGAGTATGCAGCAGAGATGGCATTAGAGCACCACTTAGGACTTACTTGTGACCCAGTAGGAGGTTATGTACAAGTACCTTGTATAGAAAGAAATGCAGCAGCTGCAGCAAGAGCTTTAGATGCAGCAGCATATAGTTTATATACAGATGGAAAACATAAAGTAACTTTTGACCAAGTTGTAAAAACTATGGGAGAAACAGGAAAGGATTTAAAAGAGGAATATAAAGAAACCTCATTAGGAGGACTTGCAAAATTTACATTTAATGCAGAGTGTTAAAAGGAGAAGTAAAGAATGAAGTTGATAGTAGGGCTGGGAAATCCAGGAAATAAATATGAAAAAACAAGACATAATATAGGATTTGAAGTGATAAACCATCTTCAGAAAGAGCTTAGTATAACAAACGAAAAGGAAAAATTTCAAGGGCTTATTAGTGAGAAAAATATTGATGGAGAAAAAGTTCTTTTTCTAAAACCACAAACTTTTATGAATCTTAGTGGAAATTCAATAATAGAAGTAATAAATTTCTATAAATTAAATCCTAAAACTGATTTAGTTGTAATTTATGATGATATGGATCTTCCAGTTGGAAAATTAAGAGTAAAAGAGAAGGGAAGTTCTGGTGGACATAATGGAATAAAATCTATTATTTCTCACTTAGGAGATGAATTTTTACGTATAAAATGTGGAATAGGGAAACCAAAAGATAATACTATTGACTTTGTATTGGGACAGTTTAGTAAAAGTGAACAAGAAGAGGTTACAATGATGATAGAAAATGCAAGTAAATGCGCAATTGATATTATTCAAGATATTGAAATAGGAAAAATAATGCAGAAATATAACAAAAAGTAATTAAAAAAATTTCTAAAAAATATTGAGAATTAGTGATAAATGTGGTAAACTTAGTTTAGTAACAGTTAACTTTAAAAAGAAAGGAGATTTATTATGAAATTTTTTGGTTTCAGAGGAGGAGTTCATCCGCCTGAAAATAAAGTTCAAACAGAAAATATGGCTGTTGAAGAATTAAAAGCACCAAAAATGTTGTATGTAGCACTATTACAACATATAGGAGCACCATTAGATCCACTTGTAGCAATTGGTGATAAGGTTTTAAAAGGACAAAAAATAGCTGATTCTCAAGCTTTTATGTCATCACCTATTCATTCCCCAGTAAGTGGAACAATCAAAAAGATAGAAGAGCATGTTTTTCCTTTAATGGGAAGAATAAAAACTATCATGATTGAAAATGATGAGCAAGATACTTGGGCAGAATTACCAAAAATAGAAAACTGGGAAACTGCTGATAAAAAAGATTTACTTGCTATGATAAGAGAGAAGGGTATAGTAGGAATAGGAGGAGCAAGTTTTCCTACTCATATCAAATTAAATCCTCCAGCAGATGCAAAAATTGATACATTATTATTAAATGGAGCAGAGTGTGAGCCTTATCTTAATTCAGATAACAGACTTATGTTAGAACATCCAGAAAAAATAATAAATGGTATAAAAATTATTAAGAAAATATTAGGAGTAAATACTGCTATAGTAGGAATAGAAGAAAATAAACCTGAAGCTATTGCTTCTATGAAAAAGGCAGCAGAAGGTACTGGTATTGAGATAGCACCGTTAAAAACAAAATATCCTCAAGGAGGAGAGAAACAACTTATAAAAGCTGTTTTAGACAGACAAGTTCCATCTGGAAAACTTCCATCAGCTGTAGGAGTTGTAGTACAAAATACAGGGACAGCAGCAGCTATCTATGATGGTATTGTAAATGGAATTCCACTAATTGAGAAAGTAGTTACAGTTTCTGGAAAAGCAATAGCTAATCCTAAAAATGTAAAAGTAGCAATAGGAACACCATTTTCATATATTTTAGACTATTGTGGAGTAAATAGAGAAGTTGTAGATAAACTAGTAATGGGAGGACCAATGATGGGAATGGCTCAATTCTCTGAAGAAGCTCCTGTTATTAAAGGAACATCTGGATTATTAGCTCTTACGAAAGAAGAAACTAACCCATATAAAACAAGACCTTGTATAGGTTGTGGAAAATGTGTAGAAGCATGTCCTATGGGATTAGAGCCACTTATGTTTGCAAGACTTGCATCATTTGAGCAATGGGAACAACTAGGACAATATAATTTAATGGATTGTATTGAGTGTGGTTCTTGTGCATATATTTGTCCTGCTAACAGACCATTAACAGAGGCTATAAAAATAGGAAAATCAAAATTAAGAGCAATGAAAAAGTAAATTAAAAGATAACAGAAATTGTTATTGAGTTATCAGGAGGGCAAAGTGACTAATATTTTGAAAATGGGGCCATCACCTCATATAAGAACATCAGAAACAGTTGAAAAAGTAATGTATGATGTAATTATATCACTAATACCAGCATTCTTATTTGCTGTTTATGTATTTGGTATAAGAGCATTTATAGTAACAGCAGTATCAATACTTACTTGTATGGTTACTGAGTATTTATGTCAAAAAGTAATGGGGCAAGAGCCATCTATATTTGATGGAAGTGCTATCATCACAGGAATATTATTTTCATTTGTAATTCCAGTTATTATGCCATTACAATATGTAGTTGTAGGTTGTGTAGTATCTATTGGACTTGGAAAAATGGTATTTGGAGGACTTGGACACAATGTATTTAACCCTGCATTAGTAGGGAGAGCATTTATACAAGCTTCTTGGCCAGTAGCTATCACTACATTTGCTTATGATGGAAAAGCTGGAGCAACAGTACTTGATGCTATGAAGAGAGGAATCTCATTAGACTCAGCTTTATTAGAAGGTGGAAATCAATATGTTCAAGCTTTCATAGGAAGAATGGGAGGATGTCTAGGGGAAACTTCAGCACTTGCATTATTGATAGGTGGAATTTACCTAATCTATAAAAAACAAATAGATTGGAAAGTACCAGCAATAATAATTGGTACAGTATTTGTATTAACTTGGGCAATGGGTGGAGACCCATTAATGCATATCCTTTCAGGAGGACTTTTCTTAGGAGCTTTCTATATGGCTACTGATATGGTTACAAGTCCACATACTCCAAAAGGAAAGATTATATATGCATTACTTTTAGGACTTCTAATATCAATGATTAGAATGAAAGGTGGATATCCAGAAGGAGTTGCATACTCTATCTTAATTATGAACGGAGTTGTACCTCTAATCAATAGATATACTAAACCTAAAAAATTTGGTGAGGTGAAAGCTAATGAAAAATAGATTTGTACACTATGGACTAGTTCTATTAGTAATAGCTGCAGTCTCAGCTGGAGTATTAGGATTAGTAAATGATTTTACAAAAACAGTTATTGCACAAAATAATGAAAAAGCTCAAAATGAAGCAAAAAGACAAGTTTTAACAGCAGCAAATGAATTTAAAGCAGATGAAGCTGTTACAGCTGAAGGATTAGAATTTGTACCTGGATATGATGCTAATGGAAATAAAGTAGGATATGTTACAACTGTTGCTCAGCCAGGATATGCTGGAGATATAACATTTATCTTAGGAGTAACTTTAGATGGTAAAATTGCAGGAGTAAGAGTTACAAACCAAGCTGAAACTCCGGGATTAGGAGCTAAAGTTGCTGGAATTGAGTGGCAAGACCACTGGATTGGAAAAGATTCATCTTACGAGTTTAATAAATCTGTGGACGCTTTTGCAGGAGCTACTATATCTCCAACTGCTGTTTACACAGGACTTATCAGAGCTTTAAAAGCTTATGAAACTGGGGTGAGTAAATAATGAAAACTAATTATGGAAAAATAATAATATCAGGAATTTTTAAAGAAAACCCTATATTTGTATTATTCTTAGGATTATGTCCTACACTTGGAGTTACAAGTTCAGCTATGAACGGATTATCAATGGGACTTGCTGTTATTGCAGTTCTTGCTTGTTCTAACTTATTGATATCTGCATTTAAAAGTGTAATACCATCACAAGTAAGAATACCAGCATATATTATGATAATTGCATCACTAGTTACTATAGTTCAAATGGTAATGGAGGCATATACTCCAGATTTATATAAAGTACTAGGACTATTTATTCCTCTTATCGTTGTTAACTGTATTGTACTTGGAAGAGCTGAAAGTTTTGCATCTAAAAATGGTGTATTTGCATCTTTCTTAGATGGTATTGGTTCAGGACTTGGATTTACTCTTTCATTAACAGTATTAGGAATGATTAGAGAAGTTTTAGGAAACGGAACTGTATTTGGTATAAGAGTAACACCTGAATCTTATTCACCAGCTCTTATATTTATCTTAGCTCCAGGGGCATTTATTACTATTGCCTTTATAAAAGCTTTCCTTAACTATCTTGAAATGAAAAAGAGTAAGGAGGGATAATCGTGAGTTTTGGTAGTTTATTCAGTATAATTATTGGTTCAATATTTATAAATAACGTTATTTTTGCTAAGTTCTTAGGATGTTGTCCATTTATGGGAGTATCTAAAAAAGTTGATGCTTCTTTAGGAATGGGAATGGCTGTAACATTCGTTATAACTATTGCTTCTGCAGTTACTTGGCTTGTTTATCATTTTTTATTAGCTCCATTTGGATTGGGATATCTTCAAACTATTGCTTTTATTCTGATAATTGCAGCATTAGTTCAATTTGTTGAAATGGCTATTGCTAAGACATCACCATCACTATATAAAGCACTAGGAGTTTTCCTACCTCTTATCACTACAAACTGTGCAGTGCTAGGAGTTGCTATCATCAATATTCAAGAGGGATATAACTTTATTGAAACTGTTGTAAATGGTTTTGCAGTTGCAGTGGGATTCTCACTAGCATTAGTTTTACTTGCTGGAATCAGAGAAAGAATAGAGTATTCAGCAATTCCAGCTCCATTCAAAGGAATTCCTATTGCCTTTATCTGTGCAGGATTACTTGCTATGGCATTTATGGGATTCAGTGGTATGCAAATATAAAAATTATTGGAGGTTAATATGGAGGCAGTATTAATACCAGCCATTGTGTTGGGGTTAACAGGACTTGCTATGGGACTATTCCTTGCATTTGCTTCTATTAAATTCGAAGTGCAAGTAGACCCAAAAATAGAAGCAATCAGTGGAATTCTTCCAGGGGCAAACTGTGGAGGATGTGGATTTCCAGGATGTTCTGGATATGCAGCTGCAATAGTAGAACAAGGAGCACCAATGTCATTATGTGCACCTGGTGGAGCAGCTGTAGCAGCAAAAATTGGAGAGATTATGGGAGCATCAGTAGATGTTTCTTCTGAAAAAGTTGTAGCTAGAGTACTATGTCAAGGTGATAATACTAGAACTACTAAGATATATAAATTTGATGGAGAGTTACAAACTTGTGCTGCTATGATGCTTTATGCTGGTGGAGATAAATCTTGTGTATATTCATGTTTAGGACATGGAGATTGTGAGAAAGTTTGTCCAGTAGGGGCTATCAAAGTAAATGAGAAAGGTATAGCTGAAGTTGATGAAGATAAATGTATCTCTTGTGGACTTTGTCAAAAAGCTTGTCCAAAGAAAGTAATAGCTATGTTACCACAAAGTAAAAAAGTAACTGTTACTTGCTCTTCTAAAGAAAAAGGAGCAGCAGCTAAAAAAGCTTGTACTACAGCTTGTATAGGATGTGGAATTTGTGCTAAGAACTGTCCAGTAGGAGCTATTACAGTTGAAAATAACTTAGCTAAGATAGATCCAGCTAAATGTATCTCTTGTGGAATCTGTGCTACTAAATGTCCTACAAAAGCTATTGTTAGTGATGTAGAACCTAAGAAAGCTGAGATTATAGAAGAGAATTGTAAGGGATGTACAGCTTGTGCTAGAAAGTGTCCTGTAGGAGCTATTGAAGGAGCTGTAAAAGAAAAACACCATGTAATCACTGAAAAATGTGTAGGATGTGGAATCTGTTTTGATACTTGTAAATTCAAAGCTATAAAAATGAATGTTATAAAGTAAATTAATATGTAAAAGAAAGGGCAGGAAAGTATCCTACCCTTTTTTATTTATCTGTATTATCTTTAAAAAATAGAAAGTAAATGTTATAATAAAATAAAAAGAATGGAGATAAAAATGGGATTACCAACTAATATAAATACATTACTTTCTGGAAATGTTGTAGAGTGGGCTAAAATAGAGTTTAAGGAAAGTTGGAAGCCAGAAGCTTCTTTAAAAACAATTTGTGCTTTTGCTAATGATATTGACAATTGGGGTGGAGGATATTTAATATTAGGAGTAGAAGAAGAAAATGGATGTCCAAAATTTCCAATAAAGGGCATACCAATTGATAAAGTAGATGATATATTAAAAGATCTATTGAATAAATGTAAAATGATACAACCAGAGTATTTGCCAGTTGTAGAAGTAGTAGATTTTCAAGAAAGAAAACTAATAGTAATTTGGGCTCCAGGAGGAGATTTAAGACCATATAAATCTCCTAAAAGCTTTACTTATAGTAATGGAAAAGCGACTGCAAGTACAGAGAAAATACCATATATAAGAAGAATGGCTAGTACAATTATGCCATCTTTAAGTGAAGAGAATCTACTATATTCTCTAGCAAATAAAATACCTTTTGATGATAGAGTAAATCAACAATCAGAATTAGAGGATTTAAATGTAACTTTAATAAAAAGCTATTTAACAAAGGTAAAAAGTTCTTTAATAAATAGCATAGAAAATGAAGAGTTCTATAGTATTTGTCAAAATATGGGAATAGTAAATACTCTCCCAGAATATAGAAAACCTAAAAATATAGGATTACTATTTTTTAATATGGAACCAGATAAATTTTTTCCATATACACAAATAGAAGTTGTAGAATTTCCAGATGGAGTTGGTGGAGATAAAATAATTGAGAAAATTTTTAAAGGACCTTTAGATCAACAGTTACAAGATGCCTTGAGATATATACAAAATAATATAATTAAGGAAGAAATCATTAAATTTCCAGATAGGGCTGAAAGTGATAGATATTACAATTATCCTTTTGCAGCAATAGAAGAAGCCTTAGCAAATGCTGTTTATCATAAAGGATATGATGTAAGAGAACCAATTGAAGTGAGAGTAGAACCAGATAAGATAGAGATATTAAGTTTTCCTGGACCAGATCGTTCTATAACAATAGAGGGATTAAGAAACTATCGGGTAGTAAATAGAAGATATAGAAACCGTAGAATAGGAGAGTTTTTAAAGGAATTACATTTAACTGAGGGAAGAAATACTGGATTTGGAAAAATATTAAGAGCATTGGAAAAAAATGGATCACCAAAACCAGAATTTGAAACTGATGAGGATAGAAATTATTTTATAACAAGACTATATATTAAAGATAGCTTTTTAAATAAAAAAAATTCTCAAAATGTCGTTCAAAATGTCGTTCAAAATATTAAAATAGATGTAAAAACCAAAAAAAGAAGAGAAAGGTTATTAAAAATTTTAGAAATTATATCTGAAAACTCTGAAATAACAATTGAAGAATTAGCTATAAAACTAAATATAACTAAAAGAACAATAGATAGAGATATACAATATTTAAAAGAATTAAAGCTTTTAGAAAGAAAAGAAGATTCTCTTCTTTTAATTAATAATTTAAAAGTAGATGGATAAGAAAGGGCAGGAAAGTATCCTACCCTTTTTTATTTACTATTTATTTAAGAAATCTATGGCAAATTGAGCATATAATCCCATACCATATACTAATCCATCTTCATCCATATTAAATTTTTCATGATGATGTGGATAGTTAGCTGCTTTTTCAGGATTGTTTATTCCTACAAAGGCTAATACTCCAGGAACTTCATCTAAGAAGTAACAGAAATCTTCTCCACCAGTAATCTTTTCAAATTTTGCTACTCCCTCTTTACCTAGTAATTTTTCTACAGCTTCTTCAGCTACTTTAGAACAAGTTGGATCGTTGATTACAGGGGTAGTTCCATAAGTATAGAATACCTCTCCTTCCGCTCTATAAGCTTCACAAGTAGATTTTACAATTCTTCTTATTGCGTTTTCTATATTTTTACAAGTTTCTTTACTAAATGTTCTAACAGTTCCTTCTAATGTAGCTTGATTGGAGATGACATTGAATCTAGTTCCAGATTGGAAAGAACCAATAGTAACAACTGCAGATTCTAGAGGACTAATCTCTCTACTAACTATAGATTGTAAATTCATAACAACTGCAGAACCAGCTACTACTGAGTCTATAGCTTGATGAGGTAGAGAGCCATGTCCTCCCTTTCCTTTTATCTCTATTTTTAAAAGGTCAGCTGATGCCATTCTAGGTCCCTCTTCTATAGAGATTTTACCTACTGGAATATCAGCCCAAAGGTGTATAGCAAAGCATCCATCTGCTACTCCTTTTAAAGGTTCCTCTTTTAACATAAGTTTAGCACCTTGTGCAACCTCTTCTCCAGGTTGGAAATAAAGTTTAACAGTTCCTTTGATATCTCCTTCAATTTCTTTTAAAATTTTAGCAGCACCTAATAGCATAGAAGCATGTCCATCATGTCCACAAGCATGCATCATACCAGGATGCTTAGAGGCATAGTCTACACCAGTACATTCAGTAACTTGTAATGCATCAATATCAGCTCTAAGAGCTACTACTTTTCCAGGTTGTTTTCCACCTATTTCAGCAACAACACCAGTTTTAGCTATCACTTTGTATTTTATCCCCATTTTATCTAATTCTTCTTGGATTCTTTTAGAAGTTTCATATTCCTCTAGGCTAGGTTCTGGAATTTGATGAAATTCCCTTCTTAGATTGATAACGTAATCTCTATTTTTTTCTGCTAATTCTTTAATATTCATATTTCTCCCCCTTAGTTCTATAACATTTTAGCAAATACTCCAGCAATAACAACTGAAATAATAGTAACAGAAGCAAATCCTCCAATTAACATCTTTGGTAACATTGACTCTATTAAAAACTCCACCTCTTCATCTGTTTTTCCAATGGCTTTAGCAGCGTCATTAGTTAGTGTATAGTTAACTGGGAAACCATATAGTGCATTTAAAGATATGGCTATTGACATAGGAATAGACTCTTTAAATATTTTTGCTGCTATGATAGAAAGAACTACTAAACCTATAACTCCAAAAGCAATAATTCCTATAAATGGAACGATTAGCTCTTTTATCATCTCAGGAGTAGCTTGTGCAAGACCACCAAAAATAAAAGCCATTAGACCAGTCATAAAGAAACCAAAAGTTCCTGATAGATTAAGTGGTTTTCTCTCAATAAATCCAAGTTCAGCAGCTATAGCTCCAACCACTAAACAGATAACAAATTCAGATACTGCCTTGTTAGTAAGGTTAGCTATAAAAAGACTAATTTGAGATAAAATTCCTAGTTGTAGTAAAAATACATAAGTACTTTGAAATTTTTTAGGAATAGGTGGTATAAGTCTCTTTTCTGTAGTTGTATTTTCATCTTTTTTTACAAGTTGAATCTCCCCTTTTCTAAATTTTTCAACTAATCTTTTTCCTTCCATATTTAAAGTAATAGCAGTAAGTGGATATCCAGCAAATCCCTGCATAACATACATACCTACAGCTAGTACAGCTAATGTTTCTAATCCTTTTGCTTTTGCAGCTTCAGACATAATTATAGATGCAACAACTCCTCCAGTAAGTGGCGGAGTAGCAACTACTAGCATATCCCAAGAAAAGAAAAGTTGTCCTAGTAAAAGAGTACCAATACAGATGCCACAGATTCCAAATATAGATATAACTAGTGTTTTCCATTGTGCAATTAACTCTCTAACACTGAGCATAGTACCCATATGAGTTATCAAAAAATACATAGATAGATAAATTATATTTGTGGAAAATCCTGCCTTAGCAATGATATCTGCTGGAAATATTGTCCAATATCCCACTAAAAAAAGTACTGCAGTTATAAAAACTGATGGAATGATAGCTTTTGTTTTTGTAGAAATTATCTCTCCTATAACTAGAGCTGCAAGTACTAAAATAAAAGAAACTAATAAACTCATAATCTTTCCTCCCTTTTAAACTATATTTTTTATTTGTATTATTTTTTTAGTAATTTATTATTAAAAAAACAGCATATTTGATTGTATAATTATAGCACTTATAGTAAAAAAGTCAATAAGAAATTAGATAGTATCAGAATTCTTTTTCAAAAAAATATTCAAATTTTTTTCAACTATTTTTTTATATTATTTGCAATAGCTAAAGCTTCTTCATCTTTTTTCTTCTAAGTCTTACATTTTTAGAAATTTCTAATTGAATATCTTTTGGTGTTTTAAAATTAAAAAAATCAAATTCCATATATAATATATTAGCTAAAAATAAAGAAGTTTCTATTGAGTAATAATAAGTGAGATTAGTGCTATGCCTAATCTAGGTAATAGATATTATTCATATATTTGATACTAAATGTAAATAGTATGTTACTGAGAAATATATAATGTAAAAAAGAGAGATATTAGTTATCTCTCTCTTTGGTTGAATTATATTTTAAAAATATTAGAATTTGTAAGTTAGTCTACCAGTAGTTATACCTTCTCCAGTGGAATCAACAGTATAAGCAAGAGTAGTTTCTACTTTATCAACAAAATCTAAAGTCAGATGGAAACCAGCATTTGCTACTCCAGCACTATGTTTTTCAACAGGTCTAGCATACTCTTTTTCAACATCTAAAATAGTAAATTTATCTCTCCAATCATCAACATTCATAAGTTCTTTATTATATCCAACATTTGCTCCTATTTTAGCAGCAAATTTCTCATTAAATCTTATGTCATGTTCAGCACTGCCTTTAAGATATATCTCATTAGAGAAATTTGTAGAGCTATCAACATAAGCATCATTAAATCCATTTCCATTTTTTTCTTTTATATCATCATGTCCAAAGTAAGTAGTTCTTAGACCAGCAGCTAGATTAAGATTAGTATTTTCTTGAACTTTTATATCTCTATATATCTCATTTTTTAAAGATATACTATATGAATCAAAACTTGCTGATTTACCTAATCCTTCAGCTTCATTTCTATCTAATTTATTGTTACTATAGATACCATTTATTCCTAGATTATACCCAAAATCATTTTCAAATTTATGATTTAAAGAGTAACCAATAACAAAGGAATTGATATCATTTTTACTTCCGTTTAGATAACTTAGTTTAGTATATTGATATCCAGCAAAAATATTATCATTATTTGTAATAACATTATCTTGAGAAAGAACTAAGGTAGTATCTTCAGTATTGTACTCTATAGTTCTATATACATCTTTACTATTTTCTTTAGAATTTTTATGAAAAGCCCCAATTTTATAATTACCATTTAAGATAACAGCTTCTACTCCAGAGTTATCTTGACTAGCATATTCTCCAGTTAAGTACGATCTACTAGCAAACAGTTTATCTTGTACATCAAGTAGGTCAGTACCTCTATTAAGAATTTGAGCGTTGATATTAGCATATTCTTTAGCAGAGATATCAAATCTTCTGAAAAGCATTTCTCCTTCTCCTGCTTTTCCTTCATGGAAAACATAAAGATTATCTAGGTCCTGAGACATAGAAGTATAACCATCTATTTTCGTATCAAAAATTTGAAGATGTTTTCCGGTATTAGTAGTAAGAAATACTCCTGTTCTTCTTTCAGGTTTATCTTTAGTATAAGCAACTAAATATACTTTATCATTTAAGGATAAACTACTACTTTCACAAGCTGCAACATCATCAGGAATAAAATCTTCTTCAACTCTTTCCCAAGTTTTTCCATTATCAGAAGTAGCATAAACAACTCTTTTTTTAGATTCCCTGCTAGTTTCAGGTTTAGCAGCTAAATATATTTTTCCATTATGATGAAATATATTACTTTCACTACTTATATCAGGTTTTCCAAATGCTCCCACAGGATAATTTTCAGGTCTTAAAATTGCTGAATTCCAAGTTTTTCCATTGTCAGTGCTATATATAAAGCCAGAAGTAGCAGTAGATTTATCAGGTTGGTCTTTTTCATGGTGCCAGGCTTGAATAGGCATATAAATAGTACCATTGTAATACATTCCACTTCCAGGTCCTTGTAATACATATTTATATCCTTCTGGAGTTAAATCTTTCAAACTTTGACCTTTATCCCAAGTTTTTCCACCATCATCTGAGGTATACATAAAAAAATCAGATTTTTCACTGGTAGGCTTAGTAGTTATAAATTTATCATTTTGGTATCCAAAAAGAAAAGTTCGACCAGTGTCGCTATTGTGTACAATAGCAGGATCTGATATTCCTAATCCATTTTCAGGAGTAATAATAGTTTTATCACTCCATGTATTTCCACCATCATGAGAAATTTTTATGGCAAAATCAACACCAGTATTTAATCCAATATCACCATATCCATCGTGTCTATAATCAGCTACTGCAATTATAGTACCTTGGGAAGTAGTTGTAATAGCAGGAATTCTATAATAATTTGTATTTGTAGTATCTCCTTTTTTAAATAAAATCATTCCTTCATTCCAACCATCATTAGGTGCTGCAATAACTCCAGTAGCAAGTGAACAAAAAAGTGTAAGTAATGCTAATCTTTTCATAAATCCATATTCCTCCATTTAGATATTAGTATATTTATTTTTGTTTTTTGTACTCGAGAACATGCTTTGATTATATATTTTTCGTTCTCAAAAAGCAACTGTTTTTTTCAGCAAAAAAATAAAATGTAAAATTAAAGGTTAAATATAATTAAAATAATATATTATATAAAACGGTTGTAATAAAAAAAGAAAGCTTTATTCTAAAAGTAAAACTTAAATTATAAAAAAATAGTGATGTTAAACTATGTTGTACTTTTTATATCGAAATATAATTTAAAACGAACAATTTTATAAAAAAATGACATAATTTTGACACAAGTGAAATAAAAAATATAAAATTAAATAAATTGAGCTTATTATGACAAGAAAGTGTGGTAAAATCTTTGGAAATTTAAGGAGGTGTGTATGTATCTAGATTATATTAACTATTTTAGAGGATTTGCTATATTGCTGGTTGTGTTAGGGCATTTTCTATATTTTCCAGAGAGTACAGTAACAGAAAAATTGATAAAAGCAATTATCAAGGGAGGAACAAGTCCCTTTGTATTTATATCAGGTTTTCTATTTCATCATATATTCTATAGAAGAGGTTTTGATTATAAAAAATTTATGAAAAATAAGTTAAAAAATGTATTGCTTCCTTATACTATAGTAGTTATTCCAGGGCTTATCTATGCAGTACATCAGCACCAGTTAGATTTATTTATATATGAAAAAAATAAAATACTATATACATTACTTTATTATTTATCAGGGAATGCTCTTACTGCTACTTGGTATATTCCCTTTGCTATGTTATTATTTATAGCTTCACCTATATTTATCAAATTTATAGAGTTAGAAGATAGAAGACAGAGGATAATTATTTTTTTATTATTGATTATAAGCATGATAATTCAAAGACCTATTAGAGATCTTACAATAAATATTTTTCAAGCTTTTATATATTTCTCTCCATTTTATTGCCTAGGAATATATATATCTATGAATAAAGAGAGAGCAAGAGATATACTAGAGAAAAATATATTATATCTTGGAATTTTATGGGGAATAACTTTAGCATTACAAGTAAGATATAATATTTTAGAAACTATGCAGAAAAGTATTTTTGAAATAAAAGGAATAGATTTAGTAGCTCCAGAAAAATTTTTTATCTGCCTTTTCTTTTTAGGAGTTTTTATGAAATTGGAAAAAGTAGAGAATAGTTTAGGAAAGATGATAAAAAAATCTTTAAGTATATTAGCAGATTGTAGCTTTGGAATATTTTTTATACACAATTATTTTATCTTAATGTTTTGGGAGAGATACCATAATGGAATGGATATGTTAGAAAGTTTAGAATTAGGAATAGTTACTATTATACTATCTACAATAATAGTGTTGTTGTTTAAAAAGATTTTTGGCAAAAAGAGTAGAATATTAATTGGAAGCTGAGGAAAAAATTTTTATTAAGGAGAAACTCTCTTTAGGAAATAATTTAGTTGTATAAGGGAAAGAGGATAGGGAGGTCTATCCTCTTTTAATAATTATATTAAATAGCTAAGTTATCAGGTAGTACAATACTTTTAAATATATTTTCTCTAGAGATAATATAATTATATCCTAAATATATAGAAATACCAAAAAAGAATAAAGAATTTATGGATAAAAAATATTGATAGAAATGAACAATTTTTAAATAAAATTAAAAAATAATTTTTGTTCTATTGACATTATTAAGAAAAGTAGTAAAATATATAAGAACAAAAAATTTTTAGGAGAACATTATGAATATCAAGATTTTTTATTCGGCACTACTTTTTATAACCTATCAGACAATGTTTATGATTACAGGATTTAGTATGAACACAGCAGCATATGGACTTTTTGTCTTGCTACTGTTTTTTTATCATTTGACAAATAACTTAGATTTTTCTAAAAAACCAAAGACACATTCTATTCTTGTAAATATTATGGTATTTGTAATATTTCTCTTTTTCTATAAAGATATATCTATTTTTACAGCTTTCTTAGGATTTTCACTTATTCAGATGTTACTTTTTAAAGTTTTTAAAAGGGTATATGAGAGAAATAATAATCTTCCTGCATATAACTGGATAAATAAGAGAAACTTTGTAAAGGTGTTTTTAGACTCATTGGGAATCATATTTGGTATTATTCTAGCCTTTATACTAAAATATGATTTTTTTGTCATATATGAATTAAGAGCAGAATATATAGCTACTTATTTGGCTATATTTTTAATAGGGTATATATACATAAAAATGAGTGATAGAAGCTGGAGCTATACAAATATATTTGATGTGCTAAACCTATTGGTACTAAATTTAGTAACAGCAGTGGTATTTGTAGTAATTATGTTAATAAATGAAGATAAGAGCTTTCCAATAACTACAATAGTAATGACATATATATTATCAGTGTCAATACAACTTTTATGTAGATATATCTTTAGATTAAAAAGATATTATGGAAAACATAAGAAAATTATTTCTAAACAGAAGAGAACAATAATATATGGAGCTGGAGAAGCTGGGGCTATGTTGGCAAGGGAGTATCTAGTAAATCCAAACTTTCCATATGATTTGATAGGCTTTATAGATGATGACTCTAAAAAGATAGGAACATCTATATACAATATTCCAGTACTAGGAAATAAGGAGAGCTTTGATAAGGTAATAAGAAATGAAAAGATAGAGGAGATCCTTATAGCTATACCATCAATGAATGGTACAGAACTAGGAAGGGTAGTGGATAGACTGCAAGGAATAGAGGGTATAAGTATAAAGACAGTACCTGGAATCTCAGAGATGATAGATAATAAGCCACTATCTAGTCAGATTAGAAGTGTAAGAATAGAGGACTTGTTAGGAAGAGATGAGATAGTAATAAATGATGGAAGTATAAGAGGACTTATAGAAAATAAAGTAGTATTTGTAACAGGGGGAGCTGGAAGTATAGGTTCAGAACTTTCAAGACAGATAGCTAAATTTAACCCTAAAAAATTAGTAACTATAGATGTAAATGAAAATGATATATATTTTTTAGAGCTAGAGTTAAGGAGAAGATATCCTAATTTAGATTTGGTATCTGAGATTTGTAATATAAGAGAGGAAGAGAAGTTAGACTTTCTATTTAATAAGTATAGACCAAATGTGGTATTTCATGCTGCTGCCCATAAGCATGTACCTCTAATGGAACATAATCCAGAGGAAGCTATAAAAAATAATATATTTGGAACTAAAAAGGTAGCAGAGTGTGCTGATAAATATGGAGTAGAGAGAATGGTACTTATCTCTACAGATAAAGCAGTAAATCCTACAAACTTAATGGGAGCAAGTAAAAGAGCTTGTGAATTGGTTATTGAGCATATGAATAAGGTATCAAAAAATACTAAGTTTATGGCTGTAAGATTTGGAAATGTACTGGGAAGTAATGGCTCTGTAATACCAATATTTAAAAAACTGATTGAGGAAGGAAAAAATCTAACACTAACTCATAGAGATATAACTAGATATTTTATGACTATACCAGAGGCAGCCCAACTTGTAATAGAGGCTGGAAGCTTAGGTAATGGTGGAGAGATATTTATACTGGATATGGGTAAACCAGTGAGAATATATGATCTAGCTAAGAGGATGATAAAACTATCCAATGCCAATGTAGGTATAGACGTGGTAGGACTAAGACCAGGAGAGAAACTTTTTGAAGAGCTGCTATATGATGTAAATTCAGCAATAAAGACAGATAACAAAAAGATATTTATAACTAAGATAGAGGATGGAAATGTAGATATTACTAAGTTCTTTACAAAACTTGAAGAGTGTACACATAACCCAAATGTAGAGCATATAAAAGAGGTAATGAAAGAGTTGGTAGTGTCATATAAAGAGGTTAAATATAACTAGATAGGAGAAAAGAATGTTTTTAAAAAGATTATTTGATATAGTAGCTTCCTTTTGTGGAATAGTAATACTATTTCCTTTAATAGTTATAGTTAGTATTTTGATAAAACTAACTTCTAAAGGACCAGTACTATTTAAGCAGGTAAGAGTTACTAAAAATGGAAGATTATTTAAAATATATAAGTTTAGAACTATGAGAGAGAATAGTGAGGGTAATAAACAGATAACTGTAGGGAATGACAGTAGAATAACTGGAGTTGGACATATTTTAAGAAAGACTAAATTAGATGAGTTACCACAACTATTTAATGTTTTAAAAGGAGAGATGAGCTTAGTAGGACCGAGACCAGAAGTTCCTAAATATGTAGAGCTATATACAGAGGAGCAAAGAGAGATATTGAAAGTTTCAGCAGGAATTACAGACTATGCTTCAATATATTTTTCTAATGAAAGTGAACTTTTAGGAGAAGCAGAAAATCCAGAAGAGTTTTATATAAAAAAAATAATGCCATATAAGATAGAACTTAATAAAAAATATATAAAAGAGATAGGAATAGTAACAGATATAAAATTGATAATTTTAACTATATTAAAAATATTAGGGCTTGTTAAGTTAGAGCCGAAGGAACTATAAGGAGGATTAATATGGAGGAGAGAAGAATACAATTTTCACCACCAGATATTACACAAAAGGAGATAGATGAAGTAGTAGATACTTTAAAATCTGGTTGGATAACTACAGGACCTAAGACAAAATTATTTGAAGAAGAGATAAGTAAATATTGTAATTCAGAAAAAACTGTTTGTTTAAACTCAGCTACTGCTGCAATGGAATTAGTTTTAAGATTATTTGATGTTGGACCAGGAGATGAAGTTATTACATCAGCTTATACGTATACAGCATCAGCAAGTGTAATAGTACATTGCGGAGCTACTCCAGTATTAGTAGATGTAAAACCAGGAGAGTTTAATATTGATCCTAAGAAAATAGAGAAAGCAATAACAGAAAAAACAAAGGTAATAATTCCAGTAGATATTGGGGGTATGCCAGCAGATTATGATGAGATTTTTGAAATAGTAGAAAGAAATAAAGGTAAGTTCAATCCTAAAAAAGGAAGTTATCAAGAAAAATTAGGAAGAATATTAGTGTTAGCAGATGCTGCACACTCTTTTGGTGGAATGTATAAAGGTAAAAAAGTAGGAAGTGTAGCAGACTTTACTTCGTACTCGTTCCATGCTGTAAAAAATCTAACAACAGCAGAAGGTGGAGCTATTACTTGGAAAAAAAATGAAGTTTTTAATAATGAACAAATATATAAAGAGTTTATGTTATTAGCTCTTCATGGACAGAATAAAGATGCACTATCAAAGATGAAAGCTGGAGCATGGAAATATGATATAGCTATGCCAGGATATAAATGTAATATGACAGATATAAATGCGGCTATTGGGCTTGCTCAATTAAGAAGATATGATAGTGAAATCCTAACTAAAAAAGATTTAATCAATACTTGGTACAAAAAATATTTAGGAGATATTAAAGGAGTAATACTTCCAGAATTTAAAACAGAGGATAAAGTAAGCTCAAGACATATCTATGCTCTTAGATTAGAAGGAGCAACAGAAGAGAAAAGAAATGAGGTAATACAGAAATTAGCAGAAAAAGGAATAGCTACAAATGTACATTTCCAACCACTACCATTATTAACAGCTTATAAAAACTTGGGATTTAAAATAGAAGATTATCTAGAAGCATATGCTATGTATAGTACAGAGATATCATTACCATTTCATGACTTTGTAAGTGAAGAGGATGTAATATATATAGCTAAGTGCTTGAAAGAGGTATTGTAGTGATAATTTATAGAAAAGTAAAAAAGGAAGATTTAAATCAAATAGCTAAAATTCATAAAGAAGCATTTCCAGATTATTTTTTAACAATTTTTGGTGAGGAGCTTTTATATGAGTTTTACAATCAATATTTTTTAAATAATAATATTTTTGTAGTGGCAGAAGAAAATAATAAAATAATAGGTTTTATTCTAGGAAATAATTCAGATATACCTAGGAAGAAATTTTTTAATGAGAATTTTTATAGAATTTCTTTAAAGATGATATTTGAATTATTAAAACTAAATAAAAATTTATGGAATGGAATTTTTCAAAGAGTATTTTTTATAAAAGAAGCAATTATTTCAAAATTTAGAAAAAATATAAAAAGTGAAGAAAGAATTATTCAAAATAAAAAAAGTTATAGGCTACTGTCAATAGCAGTAAATCCTAAAATAAAAGGAAAAAATATTGCTGTTGAAATGGAAAAATATTTTTGTGAAGAATTATTAAAAGTAGGTATAGAAGAAGTAGGTTTATCAGTAAAAAAAGAAAATATTCGAGCTATAAAATTTTATGAGAAGTGTGAATATTTAATAGAAAAAAATGAAAAAGAATTAATTTATTATATTAAAAATTTAAAATAAGGAAGAATTATGGAAGAAAATAAGATAAGTATAATTACTCCTTTATATAATGGAGAGAAATATATAGAAGAAACAATTTTATCGGTTATTAAACAAACATATAATAATTGGGAAATGTTGATAGTGGATGATTGTTCAAGTGATAACAGTCCAAATATAGTAAAGAAATATGTTGAACAAGATAAAAGGATAAAGCATATAAGGTTGGAAAAAAATAGTGGGGCTGCAATTGCTAGAAATAAGGCAATAGAAATAGCTGAAGGAGAATATATAGCTTTTCTTGATAGTGATGATTTGTGGAAAAAAGAAAAATTGGAAAAACAAATTAATTTTATGAAAGAAAATAACTATGCAATTAGCTTTACAGAGTATGAAGAAATAGACGAGGATGGAAGAAAATTAAATATATTAATAAGAGTTCCTAAAAAACCAGTAACATATAGAAGTTATTTATTAACTAACCCTATAGGTTGCTTAACAGGAATGTATAGTGTAAAAAAATTAGGAAAAGTATATATGCCTAATTTAAGAAAAAGACAAGATACTGGTTTTTGGTTAAAAATTTTGAAATTAGATAAAGCATATTCTTTAAAAGAGAACTTAGCTATATACAGGATAAATAGTAGTTCTTTATCCTTTAAAAAAACAGATTTATTCAAATATCATTGGTATTTATATAGAAAAATTGAAAAATTAACAATAGTTGAAAGTTTATTTTATATACTTACTACAATAATAACAAAAATATTTAAGTTAAAAGAAAAAAAAATAAGAGAAAACTAATTATGAGAATAGGTATAGTAGGAACAGTATATGTAGGTTTAGTTCAAGGTATAATAATAACAAAGTTTGGGCTAAATGTAATTTGTATAGATGTATCAGAAGAAAAGATAGAAAATTTAAGAGAGGGAATAGTACCAATAGATGAACTAGAATTAAAAGAGATATTAGATATAGAGGATAGATTGAAAGCTAGAGGAATAGAATTTACTACTGATATAAAATATACAATAGAAAATTCAGAAGTAATATTTATAGAAGTAGGAATACCATCAGCGTTTAGATGGATTAGCAGATTTATATTTTGTATTAGAAGTAGAAAAAAGAATAGGACAATATATGAATGAATACAAAGTAATAGTTGATAAATCTACAGTACCAGTAGGAAAAGGGAAAATTAGTAAGAGAAACTATACAAAAAGAGCTGGATTTTAGAAAGTTAAGTTATGAATTTGATATAGTATCAAATCCAGAGTTTTTAAGAGGGGGAAAAGCTGTAAGAGATTGCTTAAAATCAGATAGATAGGAATAGAGAGTGATACAGCAAAAGAGATAATGAAGAAAGTATATGATGTATTATTTATTAATGAAATTTCATTTGTACTTACAAAGATATGTAATATAACTAAGTATAATAGAATAGATATAGACAATGTTTCTTATGGAGATTACTAGAGAATACAAAAAAACTAGAGTATTAAAATAAGTGAGATAGTATTATTTGAGAAGGAATGTAGATTAATATCAATAATGACTCACTTTATAATACTGGAAAATATATTTTTAGATAGTGATGATTTATGAAAAAAAGAGAAATTAAAAAGATGAATTTCTTTTATGGAGAGATTAGGGTGTAATTTTTCATATACAAAGTATGAAAGAATATCGGAAAGTAGAGAAAAGCTAAATTTAATTTCTAAAATTCTAAAGATTCTAAATTATAAACAGTTATTAAAAGTAAATCCGATAAGATGTTTAACATTTACTATATATGATATTAAAAAAATAGGAAAAATTTTAAAGATAGGACAAGAATTTACTTTATGTTTAGAAGTGATGAAAAAAGTCAAAGAGGCAAGAGGACTAGAAGAAAATTTATCAGAATACAGATATAGAGAAATGTTATTGTCAAAGAATAAAAAGAAAAAATTATTTGTATGTGAGAAATATATAGAAAATACAATAATCAATCAATTTTTAAATCAATAATATATATTTTTTATAATATAATTTACAGTAATTTTAATTTAAAAACGGGAAAAATAAAGGTGAAAAAATGTATAAAATAGGAATATGTGGGCATTACGGCGGGGGAAAAAATTGCTTAGATGGACAAACTATAAAAACTAAAATAATTACAAAAGAGTTGGAAAAAAAATATGAAATAAAAAAAGTAGATACATTTGATGGTAAAAAAAGGTTGCTGAGTATATTAATTAGATTATTTATACTTATTAAAAGTTGTGAAAACATAATAATTTTACCTGCACACAATAGTTTAAAAATTTTTGTTCCTTTTTTGATATTTTTTAATATTTTTTTTAAAAGAAAACTACACTATATTGTAATTGGAGGATGGTTATCTAAGTATATTTTAAAAAGAAAATATTTAAAAAAATATTTGAAAAAATTTCATTATATTTACGTTGAAACTTCTAAAATGAAAAGTAATTTGGAAAAGCAAGGTTTTAGGAATATAATTATACTTCCTAATTGTAAGGAATTGAAAATCTTGCCTGAAAATGAATTAGTTTATAATTTAAAAAAACCATATAAATTATGTACTTTTTCAAGGGTGATGAAAGAAAAAGGTATAGAGAATGCTATAGAAGCAGTTAAATCAGTGAATGAACAAGAGAAAGAGATAATTTATATACTAGATATTTATGGGCAAATAGATAAAAATTATGAAGAAATATTTAAAAAAATAGAAAAAAATTTACCAAAATATATAAAGTATAAAGGAAGTATAAATTTTAGTAAAAGTGTAGAAGTATTAAAGAATTATAATATTTTATTATTTCCAACATTATATTATACTGAAGGGGTTCCAGGAACTATAATAGATGCTTTTGCAGCTGGAGTTCCAATTATTTCAGCAAAATGGGAAAGTTTTGATGATGTCATTAATGAAAAAGTTGGAATAGGATATGAGTTTAATAATATAGATGAATTGAAAAAATTATTAAGTGAAATCTCAAAAAAAATAGAAATGATAAATTCTATGAAAAAAGATTGCTTAGATGAGGCAGAAAAATATATTCCAAAAGTTATAATAAAAAAATTAGAAAAAAATTTTTATTAATTAATGATAAGGAGAGAAGATGGCTTTAAGTATTTATAATATAAAAAATGGTGGAAAATGTTAAATAGTAGAAGTATTTTGTATATGGAACAAGGAGTTGGGAAAAGTTTTTCTATAGGAGAGATTTCAGGTTATTATAATGATTTAACAAAAAAATAACTAAAGATAAAAAAATTTATATGGTGGGATATTGTCTAAAAATGAAATAGAGAATGGGAAATTTTTATTTACAATACAAATATTTTAATATGGTTTGGGAACTTTTGACTTATATCTTCTTTCAAAAAAAGATATATCTAAGAAAATTCTAAAATTGTCTTGAATGAGCATAAAAAATTAGGAAGAAAATGGTGGACGGAATACCGTTTATTTTATTTATCCTGAAACGCCATATATGTTATGAGCCAAGGAGAAGGAGTTTCATTATTATTAAAATCTATAAAAATGAAAAATATTTAATAGCAACAAAAAAGTAATAGATTTCAAGTTAGAATCTATTGAAAATGCTATTGAGTTTGTTCTATTACAAGTTACATATAGCATAATTAAAAGTAATTTATGAAATAACAGACGAAGAAATTTTTAGGGATTATATCATAAAATAGGAAATATATTTAAATAAGAAATCTAATGGATTTAATTAAAACTATACAAAAATAAAAATAAATAGATTTAAAAAAATTATATAAAGGAAAAAAGTATGTTAAAAAAAATATGTTTTATTGTTCCAAGTTTAGGTGGTGGTGGAGCGGAAAGAGTTGCTATACATCTAATGAATAATTTAAATTTAGAAAAATTTGAAATAAATGTAATCATTATTTATAAAGATAAAGGAGATTATCTAGAAGATTTAAGAGAAGAAGTTAAACGAATATATTTGAATAAGAAGAAAATCTCATACTCTGTTTTTTCTTTACTTAGAATTATAAAAAAAGAAAAGCCAGATATTGTTATAAATTTTTCTTTTATCTCAATGATAATTATTGGGAATTTTATTATTCCATTTTTTAGAAGAATATATTATATAAATCGTCAAACTAATATTTTAAGTTCACAAAATTTTAATTTGATAAAAAAACTTTTGTTGAAAAGAGCTTATAAAAATTTTAATAAAATAATAACGCAATCCAAAGATATGACACAGGATTTATTACAAAATATAAATATTTGTAAAAATAAAATAGTAGAGATAAATAATCCAATAGATTTAGAAAAGATAGAATCTCTTTCCAATGAAAAAATAGAAATTGAGTTAAAAAAGGATAATAAAAATCTTTTATGTGTAGGGAGATTAGCAAAGCAAAAGGGTTTTGATGTAATTATAAATATAATTTCTCTTCTGAAGAATAAAAATATAAAGTTGTATATTTTAGGTGAGGGTGAAGAAAGAAAAAATCTAGAAAAACTTATTCAAGAAAAACAATTAGAGAAACAAGTATTTTTATTAGGAAGAAAAAAAAATCCATATATTTATATGAAAAAAGCAGATTTATTTATATTAAGCTCTAGATATGAAGGATTTCCAAATGCTTTAATAGAAGCTAATGCTTGTGGCCTTTATGCAATATGTAATAATTGTCCTGGTGGAGTTAATGAAATAATAGAAGAAAATATTAATGGAAATATTATAAATTTTGAAGATATGGAAGCAACTAAAAATTTAATTTTAGAAAAAGTAAATTTAGGAAAAAATAGAGATAAAATAGTAAAAAAAATAAAGAGGAAATATTCTTTAAAAAAGATAATTCAAAAATATGAAATAGTATTAGGAGAAAAGTAATGTTTATTTATATAGGAATGTATATACTTATTTTATTAAATATGGTTCTATTTTTCTTTCTTAAAAATAGAAAATTAGAAAAATTGTTATTTATACTTTTTATTGTTATATTATCAGTTTTAGCAGGAACTAGATTAAATGTTGGTGTTGATTATATTTCTTATATAAATATTTTTGAAAATGTTAATTCAAATTTAGAAATAAGAGGAGTAGAAAAATTATTTTTATTTATAGTTTATACTTTAAAAAATAATTATTATTTAAAAAATGAAAGTATTTTCTTAGTGTTTTCAATTATAAACTTTTTTTTACTTTATAGGTTTGTAATAAGAAATTTAAATTCTAACTTGTTTATTTCTCTTTTTATTTGGTACACATTTTATTTTTTAAGATTAGATATGGGGCAATTTAGATTTGAACTGGCAATATTGATTTGTTTAAACTTAATTTTTTATTTTGAAAAAGCTTCATATATTAAGTTTTTATTAGGAGTTCTTTTTTCTTTTTTTATACATAAAACTAGTATAATTTATTTCAGTGTTTTATTAGTAAAAAGTAAAATTTTAAAAAAGAAGAATATATTTTTCATAATTATCTTTTCTTTTTTTATAGGAAAAATAATAATATCATCAAATGTATTGGTATTAGTTGGGAACTTAGTAAATAGTCTAAAGTTAAAAAGTATGGTATATGGTAAATCTGTTTATGAAGTAGGTTTTTCATTTTATCAACTATATATTATATTAATTTTTATTTTTTTAAGTTTTTATAAAACAAAAAATTTTAGAATAAACTTATATAAAAATATTTATAATTTAGGAGTTTGCTTTTATTTTTTATTTATTAATTTAGCAATATTTTCAGATCGTATGTCATTAATCTTTATAATAATTCAAATTGTTCTATATCCATTAGTTATAAATGATATGAGAAAAAGAAATAATAAAATTATAATTTTATTATTTATAATAGTAATTTCTTCATATGTTTTTTTTAATAGTTTATTAAATAGTATAGAAACGCATATTCCATATAATAGCTGGTTATTTTAACAATTAGTTATATTGGATTTATAATATATACTGAGCAATAAATAATTATAAAATATATAAAAATTTACAAATAAGGAGGATGTATAGATAAATATCTTTTTAAATATTTGTTTATACAAGAAAAATAAAATGAAAAAAAATATAGCAGTAGCAGGGACAGGATATGTGGGATTATCAATAGCTGTATTATTAGCTCAGCATCATAAAGTTATAGCTGTAGATATTATTCCAGAAAAAGTAGAGATGATAAATAATAGAAAATCTCCAATTCAAGATGAATATATTGAAGATTATCTAGCAAATAAAGAGTTAGATTTAGTAGCAACTTTAGATGGAGAGTCAGCTTATAAAGAAGCTGAATTTGTAGTAATAGCAGCACCTACAAATTATGATTCAAAAACAAATTACTTTGATACATCAGCAGTAGAAAATGTAATTGAAACAGTATTAAAAGTTAATCCTAATGCAATTATGGTAATAAAATCAACTATTCCAGTAGGATATACTGAAACAGTAAGAAAGAAGTATAACACTAAGAATATAATATTTAGTCCAGAGTTTTTAAGAGAATCAAAAGCACTATATGATAATCTATATCCTTCACGTATTATAGTTTCTACTGATAAAAATGATGAAGAGTTAACTAAAAAAGCTAATGAGTTTGCTAGATTATTACAAGAGGGAGCAATAAAGGAGAATATAGAAACATTAATAATGGGATTTACTGAAGCTGAAGCAGTAAAACTGTTTTCTAATACATATTTAGCTTTAAGAGTAAGCTATTTTAATGAGTTAGATACTTATGCAGAGATGAAAGGATTAAATACTCAAGAGATAATAAATGGAGTATGTTTAGATCCAAGAATAGGAAGTTACTATAATAATCCATCATTTGGTTATGGAGGGTACTGTTTACCAAAAGATACAAAGCAATTATTAGCTAACTATGATAGAGTACCTCAAAATGTAATAGGAGCAATAGTAGAATCAAATAGAACTCGTAAAGATTTCATAGCTGACCGTGTGTTAGAAATAGCAGGAGCTTATGAAGCAAATAGTTCTTATGACCCAACAAAAGAGAAAGATATAGTAGTTGGAGTATATAGACTAACTATGAAAAGTAATAGTGATAACTTCCGTCAAAGTAGTATTCAAGGAATAATGAAACGTATAAAAGCAAAAGGAGCAACAGTAATTATTTATGAACCTACTTTAGAAGATGGAACAACTTTTTTTGGAAGTAAAGTAGTTAATAATTTAGATGAATTTAAAAAGCTAAGTCAAAGTATTATAGCTAATAGATATGATAGTTCTTTAGATGATGTAAAAGAAAAAGTATATACAAGAGATATATTTAAAAGAGATTAATTAAAGAAAGAGTTGAGGAATATGCAAAATATAGAGTTGAAAGGAAAAACTATATTAGTAACTGGTGGAGCTGGATTTATAGGTTCTAATTTAATACTAGAACTATTAAAAACAGTTGAAGATATTAATATAGTTTCAATAGATAATCTAAATGATTATTATGATGTAAGTATAAAAGAGTGGAGATTATCAGAGATAGAAAAAGAGATAAAGAAACATCCAAATTCTAAATATCACTTTATAAAGGGAGATATAGCTGATAAAAATACAATAGATAATATTTTCAATGAGTATAAACCAGAGATAGCAGTAAACTTAGCAGCTCAAGCTGGAGTAAGATATAGTATTATAAATCCAGATGCATATATTCAAAGTAATATGATAGGATTCTACAATATTTTAGAGGCTTGTAGACATAGTTATGATAATGGAGAAAAGGGAGTAGAGCATCTAGTGTATGCTTCATCATCTTCTGTATATGGAAGTAATAAGAAAATACCTTATTCAGTAGATGATAAGGTAGATAATCCAGTATCATTATATGCAGCTACTAAAAAATCAAACGAATTAATGGCTCATAGCTATTCAAAACTATATAATATTCCTTCAACAGGACTTAGATTTTTTACTGTATATGGACCAGCAGGTAGACCAGATATGGCATACTTTAGCTTTACAAATAAATTAAGAAATAATGAAACTATTGAGATATTTAATTATGGTAATTGTAAAAGAGATTTTACTTATATAGATGATATAGTTTATGGGGTAAAATCTGTAATGGAAAAAGCTCCAGAAAGAAAAATAGGAGAGGATGGATTACCAGTACCACCTTACTCTATTTATAACATAGGGAATAATAGTCCAGAAAATCTATTAGATTTTGTAACTATATTACAAGAGGAACTTTTAAATGAAGGAATACTACCTAAAGATTATAACTTTGAAGCTCATAAAAAGTTAGTACCGATGCAACCAGGAGATGTACCAGTAACATATGCAGATGTAAGTACATTAGAGAGAGATTTTAATTTTAAACCTAAAACAAGCTTAAGAGATGGATTAAGAAAATTTGTAAGATGGTATAGAGAGTTTTACATAAGAAATAAAGGAGCTGAAAATAGTGAGAAAAATTAAAAGTTTTCTAAAACAATTTTATTGGATAAGATTTTTTCATCGATATTTAAGACAACTATATTTAAAAACTTTTTATTCTACAATCAAGGCCAAAGAAAAATATATAAAGAGAAAGTTTAAAGAAGAATTAGGATATGAGATATATTTTAATAGAGAACCAGAAACATTTAATCAAAAGATACAATTTAGAAAATTGTATGATAATAATCCTTTATATTCTATTTGTGCAGATAAATATAAAGTAAGAGAGTATGTAAAAGAAAAGATAGGAGAAGAGTATTTAATTCCTTTATATTTAGTAACGGATAAACTAACAGAAGAACAATGGGATAAATTACCAAATTCATTTGTAGCTAAAGCTAATCATAATAGTGGACCTGTACAAATAGTTAAAGATAAAACTAAAGCAAACAAAAAAGAGATAATTAGGGAATTGAATAATCAGTTAAAATTAGATTATGGTATTTTATCAATGGAAAAATACTATAGTAATATATCTAGGAAAATAATAGTTGAGAAATATTTGAAAGATAATATAGAGGATTATAAATTTAATTGTTTCAATAGTAAAAAAATAATTTTAGAGAGAGTAACAAAGGCAAGCGAATTAAGCAATATGTATAATCCGTATACTTGGGAGAAGCTTAACTTTACAACTGGAAATATAATAGATAAAAAAGTATATGAAAAGCCAAAAAATTTTGAAAAGATGTTAGAAATTGTAAAAGAGTTATCTCAAGACTTTGAATATGTTAGAGTAGATTTATACAATGTAGATGGGAAAATATATGTAGGAGAACTGACATTTTGTGAAAGTAGTGGATTTGGAAAATTTACAAATGAAGAGTGGGATTATATATTTGGAAGCTATTGGAACTTGGAGTTAGAAAAAGGGAAAATCATCAATGAATAAAACCAATGGCTTAAAATATAATTTGTTTATGTATTTTATAAGATTGATTTCTAACTTTGGATTTATTATCTTGATATTTCCATATGTTGCTAGGAAAATAGGAGCTGAAGGAATTGGAAGAGTACAGTATGTGGAAGTAATAAATTCATATTTTCTTTTAGTTATAAATTTAGGGGTCTTAGATTATGGAAAAAGAGAAATAGCTTGTTCTAAAGATAATCTCTTGAAAGCAAATGATATAGTAAATGAATTATTATCAATTTTATGTATTACTACGTTATTTGGAAGCATATTTTATTTTATATTTATAATTTATGTAGAAAGTAAAATGGATAAAATTTTATTATGTATATATTTTTTCATAATAATATTAAATTTGATTAATTTAGAATGGTTCTATATTGGAATTGAAAATCAAGAGTATATAACTAAGAGAAATTTATTAATAAAAATAGTTTCAGGAATTTTAATTTTACTTTTGGTAAAAGAACAAAAAGATATTTATTTATATGCTGGAATTTTAGTATTAGCTACTGCAGGTTCAAATTTTTATAATTTCATAGAGTTAAAAAAATATGCAAAACTAAAATTAGTAGGATTTAAAGAATACAAGAGACATTTAAAGCCTTTATTTTATCTTTTTTCTTCATCCCTTGCTTTAAGTCTATCGTATAACTTAGATTCGTTAATGATAAAAAATATAGTAGGAGATATAGAATTAGGTTATTATACTTTAGCATTAAAGTTTGGGAAATTACCATTGATAATAGGAAGTACTTTAATAGCTGTTTTATCTCCAAGATTAAATAATTTGTTAAGTCAAGAAAAGAAGAAAGAATTTTATAATATATGGAATAAAGGGATAAATACAATGTTTATTTTCTATATTCCTTGCTTTATAGGAATGTGGCTAATTTCAAAATCTTTAGTCTTAATTTTCGGTGGAGTCCAATTTTTACCAGCAGTAAATATATTTAAAGTATTTTCAATTTATATTCTAACTATGGGATTTGCAGTATCTACTGGAGTAGCCTTAAGTACTCATAGAAGAGATAGAGAATATTTTATTTCAGTTATGTTGGGAAGTATTTTAAATGTAATATTTAACATAATATTTATTCCAAAGATAGGAGCACTTGGAGCTGTAATAGCAACTTTAATAACAGAAGGAGTAGCAATAATAATAAGAATTTTATTATGTAAAGATATTTTTAAAAATATAAAACTTTTAAATATTAATATGATAAAAATGTTAATCTCTTCAATATTTATGGGCTTAGTTGTATTTTATATAACTAAAGTTATAACAAAACCATTATTTCAAGTAATAATATCAGGAACAGTAGGAGGAATTGTATATTTTATAGGATTAATTCTATTGAAAGAAGATTTAGTTTGTGAGGTTGTTAATAAGATAAAAGAAAAATATAAGAGTAGAGGAGAATAATATTTTATGAAAGTAACAAAAGCAGTCATACCAGCAGCAGGACTTGGTACTAGAGTATTACCAGCAACTAAGGCACAGCCTAAAGAGATGTTAGTAATAGTAGATAAGCCATCATTACAATATATCATAGAAGAGCTTGTAGAATCTGGAATAAAAGATATAATCATAATTACTGGTAGAAATAAAAATAGTATTGAAGACCATTTTGATTACTCTTATGAATTAGAAGATACTCTTAAAAAAGATGGTAAAGATAAGCTATTAGGAAAAGTAGAGAGCATATCATCTATGGCTAATATCTGTTATGTTAGACAAAATCATCCAAAAGGATTAGGACATGCTATATTAAAAGCTAAATCTTTTGTAGGAGATGAGCCATTTGTAATAGCATTAGGAGATGATATAGTATATAATGATATACCAGTAGCAAAGCAACTAATAGATAATTACTCTAAATATCAATCTAGTATAGTAGGTTGTCAAGAGGTAAAAAAATCTGATGTATCTAAGTATGGAATAGTAAAACCATCTAAATCATTAGATGGAAAAACTGTAGAGATGGCAGATTTTATAGAGAAACCTAGTATAGAGGAAGCACCATCAAGATTTGCTTGTCTTGGAAGATATCTACTTACTCCAAGGATATTTGAATACTTAGAAAAAACAGAACCAGGAAAAGGTGGAGAGATACAGCTTACAGATGCTATAGTGGCTATGATGAAAGATGGAGAAAGGGTATTAGCTTACAACTTTGATGGAAAGAGATATGATATAGGTAATAAGTTTGGATTACTTAAAGCAAATATAGAGTTTGGACTAAGAAATGAGGAGACAAGAGAGGAACTATTAGAATATCTTAAGAATATCTAGGAGCAACTTATGTTTAAAATTAACCAAAATATATACAACAAAATAGGAGAGTTAGGTGTATATATCTACACCCTCTCTCTTTTTATATCCAAGTCAGGTGTAAATATAGGGCTAGGATTTTTAGTACTAGCCTTTTTACTCTATCTTTATGATAAGAGAAAAATAAATTTAACAACAGAGGAAAAATATATATTGGTTATCCTTATTCTACTACCAATATTTAGCCTTTTCTCAGTAGGTGGATATCACTCTTTTCAAAGAGCCTTAGAAAAATCATATAGATATATTGGACTTTTTTTTATACCTTATTTTCTTTATAAGGATAGAGTTGTAAAAATAGTATTATCACTTTTTTCCCTTAGTATAATAATATCTTTTATCAATGGTATTCTATACTACAAAAAACTTAAATGGAATTTTAATGTAAGGTTTCTTAGTTTTTCAAGTAATACATTAGATGAAGCACATATATTAGCTATGGGGAGTATGTTAATTTTAGTAGCTATTGTCTACTATATCAAAGAGAGAAAATATATATTTACCTCATTATTTATATTTATCCTTATCTTAGCAGTAGCAGCCTTAGTGATGACACAGGGAAGAGGAGCATGGCTAGGTTTTGGAGCTGGATTATTTGTAATTTCTTTCTTTCTCTTTAAAAGTAAAAAAATCTTTATAGCTATAACTATTCTTACTCTGCTTTTAGGTTACGGGAGTATCAATAGTAAAGCTTTAGAAAATAATAGATATATTAAGAGATTTGAAAGTATAAAAAATAAAGATAACTCTAGAATACTTCTATGGAAGAGTGGAATAGAGATGTATAAAGCTAATCCAATATTTGGAGTGGGAAGAGATAATGCTGGAGATTACTCTTTAGAGTATATGAAAAATCATTTTAAAGAGCAGAAGCCTAACTATTTTTCTAAAAAAATGCTAGAGTTAGCTGGAGCTGGAAATCTACATAGCCTATATGTCACATCTTTAGCTGAGGAAGGAATACTGTCTATCCCCTTTATAGGAATGTTCCTATTTATCTTATACAAGCAGATAAGATACTGTTTAACTAGGGAGAGAGATTTTAATTTCTATTTAGTAGTAGGTACGATGGGTATGCTTGTAGCCTTTTTAGTAGGTGGACTTACAGAAAATGTATGGAGAGAGATATGGAAATCTAACATGTTTGTCTTTATAGTTGGATTATACCTATCAATAGTAAAACAAGAATGACTTTTATTTAAAGAGGTCATTCTTATTTTTTTATTATATTTCAAAAAAAGTTGGTAAAACTATAGTAAACGTACGCCAATGTCACTGGAATAAAAAAATTCTTTTTGTTAAAATTTTATTAAAAGATTGAACCCATATGAACAGATAGGAACCTGTTCTCTAGCTAAAGGGTAATGTTTTATGCTAAAATTTTAATGTGGGTGGTAGTGAGTAGAAGTGAGTTTTACTCAGTAGAAACTCATACAAAAATATGTTAGATTATAACAAAAAGAGGATGAGGAGGTAGCAAAATGGAAAGACCAGAATACTATGGAATTTTACCATCAAAGGTGAGATATGATGAGAGGCTAAAACCAATGGAGAAGATAATGTTTTCGGAGTTGACAGCTCTGGTACGTAAAAAGGGGTATTGCTATGCTAGTAATATGTATTTTGCAGCTCTGTATGGGGTACATAAAAGTACTGTAAGTGCATGGATAAGTAACTTGGCAAAGTGTGGACACATAACTACTAAGTGTATAATGAAAGATAAGAGAGTAGAGGAGAGAAGAATATATATTGCAGATGAAAGTGATATAAGTTATTTTCCTAAGTTGGACAAGGAAAAGAGTAACACAGTAGATGATAAAATTTTAGATGAAATTCTTGAAGAGAAGGTAGAGAGAAGAGAAAAAACTCCAGAGGAATTAGAAGATGTAAGAAAAAAACTTTTAAGGGATCTATTTGGATGTGAGGGAGAATAAAAAAATTACTAGGGTATCCATAAAAGAGTGGGGAGGGTATACATAAAAAAATCCCAAACCTATTCGTAAAAAGTAGAAGTATAATAGTACAAGAAGAATAATACAAGAGTAATAGTATAAAAAGAATAATATATAATTATATAAGTTTTAAAGAGTTTAAAAATAGTTGTAAACATTTATTTTAAAAAAAACAATAAAAACTTAACATATTCAAAATAAATTCTTTGCAATTTAATAATTTTGTAGTATAATGTAGAATGAAAAATTATAATTGGGAGGATTGTATCTACAAATGTCTAGAAAGAAAAAGTATGAAGATTATGATGAAGAATTTGAAAACGATGAAGATGAGATAGATCTAGCTGACCTTATCTTTACATTAATAAGAAGATGGAAGCTGATAGTTCTTACAGCTATACCAGTGGTAATATTAGGGGTAATATTTGCAATTACAAGACCAACTGTATATCAAGCAGAGACTACACTAATAGTATCTAACAATATGAGTAGTGTATCATTAGATAGTAGTGATATCTCTCTTAGCCAAAGACTAGTAATAACTTATTCAGAGATAGCTAAAAATAAATCTATCTTAAATAAAGTAATAAACAAATATGACTTAAAAGAAACAACGGAGCAATTAGCTAAATTAGTAACTATAACTCCAGTAGATAGTACAGAGTTAATATCTTTAACATATAAAAATAGTGATCCGCAACTTGCAGCTATGGTAACAAATGAGATAGCTAATGAGTTTATGGATAAAGTAGTACAAGTAATGAGAGTAAGAAACGTAAATATAGTAGAGAAAGCTCAAGTACCTGTACAACCTCTTCCTAAAAAGAGAGCCCTTATACTTCTTGCATCAGTTGTTTTAGGATTAGCAGCTGGAACAGGAATGGCTTTCATAATGGAGTTCCTACATAAAAAACTTAGAAAACCATCTGAGATACAAGCTATCTTAGGAGTTTCTATGATAGGAATGATACCAGACTTAGAGAATGTTATAGCTGAAAAGGATGAGGATAGTAATGAGTAAGAGAAAGATATTTTTTATACAAGAGGACAATATGGAGGTTACAGAAGCCTTTAGAACAGTGAGAACTAACCTTGCTTTCCAAAATGATAAAGAGATAGGTAGAAAGATAATGGTAACAAGCTCTATTCCAGGAGAGGGAAAATCTACTCTAGCTGGAAACTATGGTGCCAGTCTTGCTATAGCAGGGAAAAAAGTACTTCTAATAGACTGTGATATCAGAAGACCTAGAGCACATGAGAGCTTTGGAATAAAAGTAGAGAGAGGATTAGAATCAGTACTTACTGAAAATGTAAATCCTAAAGATGTAATTATAAAAGACCTAATCCCTAACTTTGACTTATTACCTACTAAGTATATGAGATACAATGTAACAGAGTTATTTATTGGAGATAAGATGAAAGAGGTAATCTCTAGCTTAGAAAATGAGTATAATACTATCATTCTAGATATGCCACCTCTAGCAGTAGCTTCAGATGCTGCTATCCTATCTAAATATGTAGATGGTGTAGTAGTAGTAGTAGCTTATGACCAAGTGGCAAAAAGAGAGCTTGAGTTTACAAAAGAGATGCTATCTAATGCAGGGGCAAATATCTATGGATTTGTTGTAACTAAGGTAGATAAAGGTGGATTATCTTATGGAAACTATGGATATTACAATAATTACTATTCATACTACCAAGAGTACTACAGTGACAGTAATGGAAATAGAAAAAAACACACTGTAAAGAAACCTAAGAGTAAGTTTGGTAAATTTATACATGATATAAAAGAGCAGTATAAAAGACAATTTTCAGGAGACTTGAAAGGGAAAAAATAATGGTTGATATTCATTCACACATACTTTTTGGAATAGATGATGGACCAATAGAGATAGAAGAGAGCATAGATATGATAAGACAGGCAGTATCTGTAGGATATACAGATATTGTCTGTTCTTCACACTATCTGATAGGTAGATTTGAAAATCTTAACTATGATAAAAACTTTGAGATTTTAAAAAATAGAATCCTAGAGGAAAAAATTCCTTTAAATATTCATAAAGGTAATGAGTTTGCCTTAGATCCAGAGTTTTCAGCTCATGAAAATAGAATAAATAAGATGGCTGGAAGTAGATATATACTGGTAGAATTAAAGGATGAACTTATATATGGAGCCTGTAAAAGTTTTTTTAAAAACGTTATAGCTAAAGGATATATTCCAATTTTTGCCCATGTAGAGAGATATCCTCATATCAAGGTACAGGAATTTAGAGAATTAGTAGATATGGGAGTAGTCCTACAGATGAATATTAGAATGGCAGTTAACCCTATACCTAAGGCTAAATATCTATTGGAGAATGGGTATATCTCAATAATAGCTACAGATAGTCACCGTATGGGAAGAAGAGACTACAATATAGATGAGTATTTGAAAAAGTTGGAGAGTTCTTTAGGTAGGGAGCTTTTTCAAGTGCTTATGGAAGAGAATCCAAGAAAAGTGATAGAGGATAAAGAGATAGTTACAGAGATAAAGTATGAGGGAGATGGCAATGAAGAGAAGAAAGTTAATGGGATTGGCCGCATTTTTAGCAATTTGTTCAACAAGTTTTTCAAGTGATTTCTTTACTCTAGATGATGTACTAAACAGAGTAAAGGATACAAACCCACAGATTAGAGCTCAAAAGATGAATGAGGAAAGCAAAAGAGAGCTAAAAGAGAAAGCTTGGAAAAACTTAGTTACTCCACCAGTAAATCTATCAAATGAAGATGAATGGGAAGTAGTAGAAAAATATGGAGTTGGACTTAAAGAATTGAATGTATATTTACCTATATTTGAAGGTGGAAGAACATTAAATAACTATAAAAAAGCAAAAACTCAATATGAGATAGCTCAAAAAGATAGTGACTTAGTAGGAATAGCAGCTCAAGAAGCAGCAGTGGCAAAATTCTTTGAAGTATTGAACTATAAAAAACAGATAGAGATAACTGATAAGGCAATAGAGGCTTTAGAAAAACAGAAAGAGAGAATAGCTGATCTATATAATAATGGTAAATTAGTACCAAAGTCAGAGCTATTAAAGATAGAAGCTGATATAGAGAATAATAGAGGTATTAACTTAGAGAATAAGCAGAAAGAGGAAGCTAGCCTAGGAGAGTTAGCAAGACTATTAAACTATCCAGTAAATAGTCCATTGGAATTAAAGGATTTTAATCCATTACAATTTTTAGAGGCAAAGGCTCATATTACTGAAGAAAATAAGACATCTGTGGAGAATACTCTATTAGGTTCTAAGGAGGCTCTAAAATTAGATAGTGCTAACTATGATGTAAAGATAGCAAAGGCTGCACTATATCCAACTCTTTATGCTAAATATACTTATGAGTATAGATATGTTGATGGAAATGGAAATTTAAAAAAACATAAAGCAGATGATAGAGATACTTTTGAATTAGGATTTAGATGGGTACTTTCTTGGGGAGCTGATTTAGATAATGTAAGATCTCAAGAGTATCTATATGAGAAAGCTAAGATAGAGTATGAGGATAACTTAAAGGGAATATCTCTTGATATGAAAAATAAGTTAGGAGAGATAAAGGCTCTATATGGAAAATCTTTAGCTATGGAGAAAAGAGCTAACTTACTTCAAGAGAATATGGATATAGATAGTATGAGATATGAGAATGAATTACTTACAACTTTCGACTACTTGAACTCTGTAAATAGTTTTAGAGAGGCTCAAGAGGATTACTATGAGTTACAAAGAAAGCTTGTATTAGCAGTAATAGAGTATGAAAATCTATATAGATAGGGAGAATAAATAATGGAGAGTGGAATGAAGAAGAAAATAGCTATAGGAGCTATAGTTATTGCATTAGTAGGTTATGGAGCCTATAAGATGAATATTTTAGGAACTACAGAGGTAAAGGTAGCTAGAATAGAGGTAGGAGATCTTTCAGATATGAACCTATATACAGGAATGGTAGTACCTGGAGAGATAAAACCTGTATATATCTCAGCTCCAGCAGTAATAGAGAGAATCTTAGTAAAAGATGGAGAGGAGATTACAAAAGATACAGAGCTTATACTATTTAGTAACAAAAGTATAATGGAAAATGATAAGGCTCTTAGAGTAAATGAACTAGATATACAAAATGTGAAGTTACAGATAGCTGACTTAGATTCTGGTTCTATGAAATTGGAATTAGATAACAGAGAGTTGGAGATAAAAAATCTAGAAGAGAAGATAAAAGCTGATATGAGAAGATTACCAGTAGTGACAGAGGAAGCTAGAACTCTTCAAAAAAGAGCAGAAGCATATATGCAACTACTATCTAAAGATGGAGTATCAGCAACTGAAGCAAGTAGAATAAATACTGAATCGGGAAGAAAACAGGTAGAGTTAGAGGATTTAAAAACTAACTTAGAGTTAAATAGACAAAAACATCAACTTATGGTAGTAAGTTATGAGAGTTTAAAAAGAGAGTTAAATATAGAAGAGGCAAAATTGAGATCTAGTCTTGAAAAGTTAGAATTGGAAAATGAGACATTAAAGATTAGAGAGAAACAATTAAAAGAGCCACTTACTGCTGGAGTAGATGGAGTAGTAGTAGGAATAGATGTACAGGAAGGAAGTGTAACACAACCTGGAGAGAGATTACTAGCTGTATCTACAACTGGTGGAAATAGAGTAAATGTAGAGGTACCTCTATACCAATCTTCTGCTATAGCAAAGGGTCAACCAGCTATAATAGTATCTAGAGATAGTGATGGAGATAAGCAATATAAAGGTAAGGTAGAGAAAGTTTCTACTGCTGCTGTAGATAGTAAATACTCTAAAACTAAGGAAAAAGTAATTCAGGTAGAGGTATCAATAGATGAGGAAAATGATTTAAGACCTGGATTTATAGCTGATGTAGAGATCAGTGGACAAGCTAAAACAGCTGTACCAGTTGTAAATAGTTTCTCAGTAATAGAGGAAGATGGAGAGTACTTCGTATATATCAATGATGGTGGAAGAGCTAGAAAACAAAAGGTAAATGTAGGAGCTAGAACAGTAAATAGCTATGAGATACTAGATTTACCAGTTGGAACACAGGTAATAGTAAATCCATTTAAAGTTAGAAACGGTGAAAAAATAAGGGTTGTTGAGTAAGATGAAGATGATATTCTGGTTTGCATGTAAGATGCTTTTGGGGAATAGTAAAAGAGCTATATTTCCTTTTTTAGGAGTAGTAGGAGGAATAACTGCACTTATTATGTCATTCTCACTAGGAGCAGGGGGAGAGGAGATAATATCTACTAATCTTTCAGCTATAGGGAGCAATAGAATAATGATAGGTGGGCAGGAGATGAGTGCTAGGGATATGCAGATAATAGAGAACTATCCCTTTGTAGAGTACACACTCTTTCCTGGAGCTAGAGAAAACAGTGGAAACAATATATTTATTGGGTATTCTCAAAAGGCACTTATGGCATTGGGGCTTAGAAATCTAGGAGACAGAGAAGTCATACTAGATAAGAATCAGTTTCCAGATAAACAGCCAGGAGATAGGGTAGACCTAGTTACAGAAAATGGAGTAAGAAGTTTTACTGTAGCAGGAATCTACGAGGAGAAAAACCCTTTTGAACTGATGAAACAGGGAAATAGAATAATAGTTTCTCAAGGATATTTTGAGAGGCTATTTGGAAAATATAGGTATAATGAGCTCATTGTATCTTTTGATAAAAACGAAGATGCTGAGGACCTAATCCCTTTACTACTAAATAGATTTAATGAGGATAGAAGAAGTTATGGACAGGTGAGATTACTTGAAACACCTGAAGTATATAAAAGAATTGTTAAAATTCAAAGAATGGTAAAAAATACATTGGGTATTCTATCTTTTATATCTCTATGTATTGGAGGATTTGGTATAATGAACCTAATAGCAGGGGGAGTGAGAGCTAGAACTGGACATATAGGTATACTAAGAGCTATGGGTATGTCTAGAGAAAATATCGTGAAGATATTTTTAGCAGAGGGAGTTATTATCTCTATAATAGGTTCACTTTCAGGTGTTATAATAGGTGTAATAGGTGCTATCTTAAGTGGAAAACTTATAATGATACCACCACAATTTAATGTGTTACAAATTTTATTTGCTCTAGTAGTCTCTTTGGCATTTGGTATAGGAATGGGAGTGTATCCAGCAAGAAAAGCTGGTAATATAGCTATTACAGATGCACTAAGAGATATTTAGATATATTTATTACAATTAGGAGGGAAGAAAATGATGAAAAAATTATTACTAGGAAGTTTACTAGTTTCATCTGCCGCTTTAGCAGTAGGACCAGAAGCAGCTGTTACTTCATCAGCTGCAGTATCATCTAACGAAGTAGGAACAGGAAAATATTTCTACATAGCTCAAAATTATCAAGAGCTAGCAGCTGTTCCAGGATTTACTATGAGTGCTCCAGCAGGATTAGTTCCAGGTAAAGGAGTAGTATTTGCAGGTATTGGAGGACTTCATACTAACAATAAAAAAGGAAATGATACTGACGGATCAATGGCAGTAGGATTTGGATACGGAAATCCTTATGAAACAGTAGGAGGAGCTGTATCATTATCACTAGGAAGTATCAATCCTGATGATGGAGGAGCATTCAACAGAGGATCTCTTAACCTATCTTTAGGACACAACTTCTCACAATATGGATTAGGAGTAGCAGTTGGGGTAAACACTATAGACTTATGGCATGACAATGGTAAAGATGAGATGGATGAAAGCTACTATACATCAGTAACTAAATTATTACCAAATGATGTAGCACCAGTTGTTGTAACAGCAGGATTAGGAAACAATGACTTTGCAAAAGTGAACGAAGATGGAGATAAGAAAGATCACGTATATCCATTCGTATCAGTTGCAGCATATGTAATGCCACAATTAAGCTTAATCGCTGACTATACAAGTGGAGTAACTACTTTAGGAGTAGGAATTGTTCCATCACCAAAATTACCAATAACTATCACAATGGGAGCTTACAACGTAAACAAACAAACTGTTGATACAGGAAATGACAAAGTATCTTTCGTAGGTTCTCTATCTGCATCATATGCATTCTAATTTTAGAGAAAATTAAAAGGAGGAATAAGAATGAAAAAATTATTAGTACTTGCTTTAATGGCATTATCAGTAGCAGTATTTGCAGCTGATGAGAATACATCTTCTGATTCAACTACTGGAACTACAACTTCAGCTGAAGCTACTACAACTACTTCAGTAGGAGGAGCAGCACCAGTTAGCGTTGGAGAATCTTTCATGGGAGCATTCGGAATGGGATCATCATCTCCAGCTGGAACTTCATCTTCAAACTCAGTAGGTTCAGTATCTTCTGGAATGTCTTCAATCGGATCAAACACAGTAAATAACGTAACTGTAACTACTCCATACTCTTACAAATAAGAGCTATTAAAGATTCTTAAGTTGAAATCAAAAAATAGAATAATTCAATAATATAAAAGGAAAAAAGTTTACTTCCAATCGCTAGTGCTTACGCAATGCTCATTACAGTAAATTTTTTTCCTTTTTCTTTACTCTGATTTCAATTTAAGAAAGTTAGAGATATATAAAAATCATTCTTGATTTATTTTAAATTATATTAAAATTTTGATATTAAGTTTATAAATTTTTAGAAAATTTCTTTTCAACTTATAAAAATTATAGTATAATAGTAAAATATTATAAATTTAATTAGGAGAAAAGAGAATGGCAAAAGAGAAAGAAGAGTATGGATTGTTTACTGCTATTGCTATGATAGTTGGAATAGTAATAGGTTCAGGTATATTTTTTAAAAGTGATAACATATTAGTATATACCAATGGAAGTATAATAAAGGGAGTGGCAGTATTTGTAATAGCCGCTATTGGAATAATATTCGGAAGTCTTGCTATAGCTGTTTTAGCAACAAAAACTACTAAGCCTGGTGGAGTTATTACCTATGCAGATGAGTATGCAGGAAGAAAAATAGCTGGAGCTTTTGGATGGTTTCAGGTATTTATCTACTATCCATCACTGTTAGCTGTGGTATCCTGGATAGTTGGGGTATATATGTGTATGCTTATGGGGTGGGAAGCTACTCCAGAGAGAATGGCAATAATAGGAGCAATAGCATTTTTAGGATGCTATACTATCAACTATTTCTCAGCATTACTAGGAGGATTTTTCCAAAACTTTACTACTATATCTAAAGTTATTTTAATAGGAGTATTGGCTATAGCTGGATTTAAATATGGAGATCCTAAGATTATAACTAATGCAGAGATGCTAGCAGCTGGGGGGGCACTAGCTTGGTTGGGAGCTCTAGCTCCAATAGCTTTTTCATATGATGGTTGGGTAGTTTCTACCTCTATATCACATGAGATAAAAAACTCTAAAAAAAATCTACCAATAGCTCTTATAATAGGACCTATATTTGTATTGGTAGCATATGTACTATATTTTGTGGGAATAAGTATCTTAGTTGGTCCAGAAAGAATAATGGAACTAGGGGATGCCCATGTAAATGAAGCTGTAACTATGTTATTTGGAACAGCAGGAGCAAAGATATTTTTAATCTTCATAATATTTTCAGTGTTGGGAACTCTTAATGGATTTACATTAGGATTTTTAAGAATGCCTTACTCACTAGCTATTAGAGGAATGTTTCCAATGGCAGAAAAGATTAGCTATTTAGAGGAAGGACATCATGTACCTAAGTTTTCAGCTAAGATAGCTTTTGTAATTACAGCAGTATTTATAGTTATTAACTACATAGCTCAAAAGTATAATCTAATACCAAACTCTGATATTTCAGAGATTCCTATAGTAGCTAGTTATATTCTATATATTATTCTTTATTTCTGTGTAATTAAATTATATAGAAAAGGAGAAGTAGATGGAGCTATAAAAGGATTAATAATCCCTATAATAGCTATTTTAGGTTCTTTGATAATAATAGTAGGGGGATTACAAAATCCAATGACATTTATTTATTTAGGAATTTGTGCTGTTGTTATATTGATAGCTTTAAAATATTTGAGCAATAAAAAAATTGCCTAAATTAAATAAATCCTGTATAATATCTCATGTGTAAAAAATTATGGAGGAAAAGAAAAGTGAGAGAGTTAGATGAAAGAAGGATTTATGAAGAAGAGGATGAGATAGATTTAATGGAGCTTTTTCATACAATATTAAAGCATAAGGTAAAGATAGTTATAGTAACTATAGTAGTTATGTTATTATCTACTTTAGGTGGATATATCTATAATAGATTAAATAGTTTTAATACAGCTATTATAGGTTTTAATTATCCAGAGTTACAAAAAGGAAAAAATCCAGATGGTTCAATATTTTTAAGAACTGATATTATACCTCTAGATGTAATTAATGATACTTATAATATGTACCAAGAGAAATTAGGCGGAAAAAAATTAGATGATTTTAGAAACTCTATAGAGGTAGAAGGAATAATACCAGATTCTACACAAACCCTTATAGATAATGCATTAAAAAGAGGAGAAACTCTATCTTTTACTGCTAGTAACTACAGAATTAAGATTAAAGAAAAAGATAAAGAGATATTAAATAAGTTAATAAATGATTCAATAAGTAGTTATATTACTAAGCATAAACCCAATTATATAATTCAAACAATAGGAGATGAAATATATAATTATGACTATAGTGACAGCTATATCTTATTGGATGAAAGATTAAAAATGATGGAAATGGCTATAGCTTCTTATGAAAATAAAAATTATATCTCTACTAAATTGGGATACTCTTTTGGAATGATAAGTGAAAGAATAAGAAATTTAAAAAATGTAGAATTAAAAGATTACTATTCATATTATTCAATAAATGGACTTTCAAAAGATAGCAATAATAAATTACTTAGAGTAGATTCTGAAATTCAAGATCTAATACTTGAAAATCAAGCTTTAAATGGTAAAGTAGAGGTTTTAGATGAAATGTTACACAATTTTAAACCTACTCAGAAACAAATAGTAATACCTAATATAGCAAATGAAGGAGTAGATATTGAGGATAAAAATGATTACTATTCAAAGTTGGTAGAAGATTATGTAGCATTAAATAATAATATAGAAGACAATAAAGTAAAAATACAACTATTAGAAAATAGTAAAGTAGATATTAAGGCACCTAGTGCTGAAGAGATTAAAAATTTAGATGATAAATTAAGAGTTGTTGTAGAAAAAGCAAATAAAATAATAGAGGATATAAATATTTTAAGTAGAGAGTACATTGACTCTACTTATTCAGATATGATAAAAATAGTATCTCCAGTTACTACAGACACAGAAGGAAAGCCATTAATATTATTTGTAGGTGTGGGAGCTGTGTTAGGAATAATGTTAGGAGTATTTTTAGCATTTATGGCGGAGTTTATAAGAAACTATAGAAATAAGTATTCAAAATAATAATATGGGGAATAGTTAAAAACTATTCCTTTTTTTGATAACTAGGAGGTAGCTATGGAAAGAGTATTTCTTTATGATATGGACAGAGTTTTGCTTATATTTTTACTTTTAGCAGATTTAGAAAAGGATAATATTACCTATATAACTTATGAAGGAAAAGAGAAAATCTTAGAAAAACTTGTAGGACAAAAGATAGTATTAGAAAAATCTAGAATGTATGCTAAAAATCCCAAATTTAATAGATTTAAAATGGCTAGCTATATAGGAGATATAAGGCATGAATTAGCTCCACTTCTTAATAGGATAGAGAAGGGAGAGAGTGAGCTATATGGTATGGATAATCTTGAGCTTGGAAGAAGAGTATTCTATAAAGAGAAAATAAATGTTATAGAGGAAGGGACTTTAAACTATATGCCATATAAGGCAGCTCCTAGTGGTATGAAAGAGAAGATACAGGATATTATAGCCAAACTCTATGGAATAGGAGAGAGAAAAGTTTTGATGGGCTATGGAGATAGATGTAAAAAAATCTATCTCACATCTTCACTTTGTGAGAAAATACCTCAAGGGCTTGAAGATAAAGCTGAGGTAATAGATCTTCAAGAGCTATGGAATAAAAAAAGTGAAAATGAAAAGAGATTGATAAAAGATGTTTTTAGTTTTAATGAGGAGATATTTCAAAAGGTAGATGGAGAAACAGTTATGCTCTTTACCCAACCTATGTCAGAGGATGGAATAATTTCAGAGGAGAGAAAGATAGAACTATATAGTAAAGTATTAGCTAACTATTCAAATAAGTCTATTATAATAAAACCTCATCCAAGAGAAAAAACAGATTATTCTAAATATTTTAAAGAGTATTATGTGATGAAAGAGAAGTATCCAGTGGAACTTTTAAGTGTTATGGGAATAAAACTAGAAAGAGTGGTTACTCTTTTCTCCACAGCTGTATTTGGTTTTGGAAAAGATGTAGCAATAGATTTTTATGGAACAGAGGTAGATGATAAACTCTTTGAAAGATTTGGAAGTTGTGATAGTATAATGATAAGAAATGTAGAGCTTTAAAAATAGGAGAAAATAATGAGTAGTGGAGGAAAAATAACTAAAAATATAGCTTGGCTTATGTTTGACCAAGTATTTATACTGTTGTTACAATTTTTAGTGGGAATAAAAATTGCTAACTACTATGGAGCAGAACTCTATGGAAAATATAATTATGCTGTATCTCTAGTAGCATTTTCAGCAATACTATTTGAGTTGCTCAACAGTAGGGTAATAAAAAAGTACTATACAGAGGATAATTTCAACAATGTTATCTTCAATGTGAATTTTTTTCGTAACAGTATGGCAGGGATAATAATATTTATACCTATAATTTTAAAATTTACAGTTGGTATGGATAATCTTCTTTTCTATATGCTATTGCTTATCTGTTTAGATAATATACTTACTACAGCAACCTATGGAATAGAAAACTTTTTTGAGTTTAAGCTAGAATCTAGAAGAATAGTTATTTCCAATAATATAGTAAAAATAATATCCTATACACTTCAATATATTGGAATGCTATTTGGAGTGGGGATAATAGCTGTTCCTGCTATAAGATGTATAGGTAGCCTTATAAGAATGGGAATATTGAAATTTCAATATAGAAGAACCTATTTATCAAAACTTTCAAATATAGAGAGAAGGATAGATAAAAATCTACTCTATCAGATAATAGATGAAGGGAAATTTTTGTGGGTAACCTATATATCATTTTTAGTCTATACTCAAGTGGACAGACTTATGATAAAATACTATATGGGAGTAGCAGATGTAGGGATATATACAATAGGAGTGCAGCTATCTACTATCTTAGCTATACTTTTAGGTCCTGTACAAAATTCACTTTTTCCTAAGATGATGGAGCTGTATAGAAAGGATTATAAGGAGTATTACCAATTTTATCTTTTTTCTAATACTCTAGTGACACAATTTTATTTTATAATAACCTTAGTATCAATATTTGTAGTAAAATATACCTTTGGATATGTATATGCACAGGAATATAGTCCAGCAATAGGAGTTTATACTATTTTAGCAGTATCAATATTTATAAAGGCTAATGGTTCATTGCAGACTGGACATATGACACTTAAAAATATAACTAAGAAAAGTTTTTATAAGACACTTATAAGTCTTATACTAAATATAATTTTAAATGCTCTCCTTATACCTAGATATGGAATAGATGGAGCTGCTATTGCCACACTTATTACTCAGTTTACAGCTCTATTTTTAATAGATTTCTTTATAGCAGAGTACAGGGAGCAAGCTTGGATTCAATTAAAATCATTTAATACTTTTTATCTTTTGAAGGAGATTATTAAAAAATATAGAAGTAGAAAGGAGAAGCAAAATGTATAAAGGGAAAAAAATATTGGGAATAATACCAGCTAGAGGTGGAAGCAAGGGGATACCTTCAAAAAATATAATAGAGATATATGGGAAACCACTTATACAATACTCAATAGAGTGTGCTAACTCATCAAAATATTTAGATAGGACAGTTATTTCTACTGATGATTTGGAAATAAAAGCTGTGGCAGAAAAATTTGGTGGAGATGTTCCTTTTATGAGGCCTGCAGAGTTAGCTCAAGACACATCTAAGACAATAGATGCAGTGGTGCACGCTATAAATTGGCTAAAGGAGCATGGAGAGGAGTATGATTATCTAGTATTACTTCAAAATACTGTACCTCTTAGAAAAGGTTGGCATATAGATGAGGCAATAGAAAAGCTTTTTGAAAGTGATGAGAAAAGCCTTGTAAGTGTTACAGAAGTTGATGAGAACCCAGTACTTATGAGAACTATTAATGAAGATGGAACTGTAAAAAATCTTCTTTCATTAAATAGTACAATGAGAAGACAGGATTTTCCAAAGTTCTATAGAGTAAATGGAGCTATATATATTCAAGAGTTAAATGAGGATTTTGGTTTAGATACAAGTCTTAATGATGGTAGACTTGCCTATGTGATGAATGAAAAATACTCAGTGGACATAGATACATATCTTGATATTAAAAAGATAGAGTACTATCTAGATCAAGAACTTAATAATAAATAAGAGTACAAAAATATTTATTTTCTCTATATATTATGATATAATAATGAAGAATAAATCTTTATTATAGTATAGGAGGAAAGAGAAATGAATGTTGAGAAAATTAGAAAAATCTGTGTAATAGCTTTTATTGTAGTTGGACTAGCTTGTATATTTGTAGAGAAAGCTAATGCACCTAAAGAGTATACTGGTGTAGGAGATGGATTTAATGATGAGATTACTGTAACAATACTTGCTAAGAAAAATTCTAAAGGTGAAGTTAGAATCTCTGATATAAAATATACACATGATGATACAGCAGCAATAGCTGACCCAGCAATAGGACAATTAATTACTCAAATAAAATCTACTCAAGATATATCAAAACTAGATACAGTAGCAGGAGCAACATATAGCTCAGAGGGATTTATAATGGCTGTAGAGGATGCTGTATCTAAGATAGAAGACTAGAATTAGAATTTAAGAAATTGGAATAAATTAAAATAAATCAAGAATGACTTTTGTTTAAAGAATAAAGAGTAAATATTTACTTTTATTCTTCTTAATCTACATCATTCTTTTTTTATTTTTCGTCACAAATTTGTCACAAATATTCAGTATAACAAAATCTGCTACTATCTCGCGTAATGGAAGTGGTAAGTATTTTATCTCTTTGTTATGTGAAACTGATATTCAAGAATTACCAAAAACTAATTCATCAGTAGGAATTGACTTAGGTATTAAAGATATGGCTATTTTATCTACTGGAGAAAAAATTGAAAATCTTAAATTTAGAAAACAATTAGAAGATAAACTAAAAAGAGAACAGAGAAAACTTTCTAAAAGACTTCTAATTGCTAAAAAAGAAAATAGAAAATTAAGCGAAGCTAAAAATATATTGACTGAAGGTCTAAGAATAAAACAAGCAGTCTAAAAATAAAAAGAACCGTAGGAACTACGGGGTTAGCTTGGTAAATATAGTTGGCTAACAAAAGCAACTACTTCCCAAGAAGAAGCTCCCACTTCAAAAATTACAAAGTAATTTTAAGTGGGAGAGGTTCACAATATAAAAAATCATAGAATTCTCATAAAAAATAGTATAAAATATTATAAAAATAAATCATTTAGGGGGTAGAGTATGAAAATAGGATTAGTTCTGGAAGGCGGAGGAATGAGAGGTGTCTATACAGTAGGAGTACTAGATGCTTTTAGAAAATATAACTTTATGCCAGATTATGTAATAGGAGTTTCTGCTGGAGCTTCTAATGCAGCTTCATATATATCTAAGCAAGACGGAAGAGCACTTAGAACTAATATAGATTATATAGGAGATAAGAGATATCTTAGTTGGAGTAACTACTTAAAAACAGGTTCCCTCTTTGGAATGGATTTTTTATATGAAGAGATTCCAGAAAGGCTAGATCCTTTTGATTATGATAGCTTCTTTGCTAATCCATGTGATTTTAAAGTGGGAGTTACCAATGCAGAAACTGGAAAAGCAGAGTTTTATGGGAAGGACTCCATACATGATGGAGCAATCATATTGAGAGCTTCATCTTCTATTCCTTTAGTAGCTAATCCTGTAACTTATAGAGGAAAAATATATTTCGATGGGGGAACATCAGCTCCTATACCTGTATCACAAGCCTTAAAAGATGGTTGTGATAAACTTATAGTAGTTTTAACTAGAGATAGAAATTTTATAAAGCCACCACTAAAATGTTTTCCTTTAGTAGCTTGGAAGATGAGAAAATATCCAGCAATGGTGGAACTATTAAAAAGACATCATAAAGTATACAAAGAGAATCAAGAGGAGATAAGAAGATTAGAAAAAGAGGGAAAAGCTATGGTTATAGCTCCCTCTGCTCCTCTAAAAATAGATAGATTTGAGAAGAGCAGAGAGAGATTATTGGCTGTCTATCATCAAGGATTTGCTGATGGAGAAAAATTTATAAAGAATTTTAAGTATTAATCTAAAATATTATTTAATTTAAACTCATTTACATGTTTTTCAGAGTCAAGAATAAATTTATCTAAAAATTCAATATGAGCTAAAACGCTTTCTTTACCAGGACCACCTAGTGTGGTTCTTTTTTCTACACAGTTTTTAATAGAGATAGCTTCATAGATATCATTATCAAAAAGTTCAGAGAAATTTTTATAATTTTCAAGAGTTAAATTTTCAAATGTAGTATTATTATCAATACAGTAAGCTACCATACTTCCTACTATTTTATAGGCATCTCTAAAGCTCATTCCCTTTTCTGTCAAGAAATCAGCTACATCAGTGGCATTTATAAATCCTTGAGAGGCAGCTAAAAGCATATTTTCTTTTTTAACTGTGAGAGTATGGAACATTCCTATAAATACATTTAAACAAGCTTTTACAGTATCTAGGGCATCAAAGAAATTTTCTTTATCCTCTTGCATATCCTTGTTATAAGCTAGAGGTATTCCTTTCATTGTTGTAAGTAGAGCCATTAAGTCTCCAAATACTCTTCCACTTTTTCCTCTAATTAATTCAGCAGCATCTGGATTTTTTTTCTGAGGCATAATACTACTTCCTGTAGAGAAGGAATCACTTAGTTCAATATATCCATAATCATTGGAACTAAAGATAATTATCTCTTCACAAAAACGTGAAAGATGAACCATAATAAGTGAAAAAGCATTCATAATTTCTATTAGATAATCTCTATCACTTACACTGTCCATACTATTCCAAGTAGGAGCTGTAAATCCTAGTTCTGAAGCTGTAAACTCTCTATCTAAAGGATAAGTAGTTCCTGCTAAGGCAGCAGACCCAAGTGGAGATGTGTCAGCTAAACTCATAGCATTAGAGAGTCTAACATAATCTCTTCTAAACATCTCAGCATAAGCTAAAATATAGTGAGCAAAAGATACAGGTTGAGCTTTTTGAAGATGTGTAAATCCAGGCATATATGTAGAGATATTCTCTTTAGCCATAGAACTGATAACTTCTAATAAATCTAAAAGTAGAGCCTGTACTTTTACAACTTCATCTTTAGTAAATAATTTCATATCTACAGCAACTTGGTCGTTTCTACTTCTTCCAGTGTGTAGTTTTTTTCCTATATCTCCAATTCTATCAATAAGTATTTTTTCAATGTTCATATGAATATCTTCATACTCAATAGAAAATACTATTTTTCCATCTTCTATATCTTTTAATATCTCTTTTAAAGTTTTTTCAATAAGTTTTGAATCTTCTAGAGGTATTATTCCTTGTTTTCCTAATCCTCTTACATGGGCAATACTTCCCATAATATCATACTTATATAATCTTTTATCAAAATTGATAGATGAATGAAAATCTAAAATTAAATGACTTGCTTTCTCTTTAAATCTTCCAGAAAAAAATTGCATAATTGCCTCCTAAATTTTTTGTTTAATTTTTATAGAAACTAAAATAGATATTTGAATTATTATACATACTATTAAAATAATATAACTTTGGAAAAAACCACCGACTAAAAATCCAATAAATGCTAATATACCATTTAAAATGGCATAGAAAATCTGAGTTCTAACATGCTCTATATGACTACAACCAGAACCAGCAGAAGCAAGGATAGTTGTATCAGATATAGGAGAGCAGTGGTCTCCAAATAATCCACCTGATAATATAGCTCCAATAGTAACATATAGAGGGGCATTAAGTGTCATAGCCATAGGGATTACAATAGGTATCATTATGCTGTATGTTCCCCAAGAGCTACCAGTAGCAAATGAGATTATACATCCTAATATAAAGGCTATTGCAGGAATAAGTCCACCAGATAGATTTATACTTTTCATAAAATGAACTATATAATCAGCAGAACCAAGATGCTTATTAACTGTTCCTAAAGACCAAGCTAGAATAAGTATTATTGCTATTTGAGTCATTTTAGTAACTCCATTTAAATAGATAGAAAAAATTTCTTCAAAGGATTTACTTTTGTTTATTAACATCATTATAGCTAAAACTACAGCTGCATATAGATAACCACTACTTAAAGCTGCTCTAAATTCACTTCCAGAAAATCTTCTGAACATAAAATCATATCCAAGCATAACAAATAAAGTAGTAATTAGAATAAGTATAGGTAGCCAAACATATATAGGCTTAGCATTTTCTACAATATACTCTTTTTTCTCTTTAATTTCAAGCTCAATATCATTAGCTATATTCTCCTCTGCTACTTTCATAGGACCAAAATCTAATTTCATAAGAGCTAATGCTGGAATAATCACTAGAGCAAGAATTGGATATATATTAAATGGGATTGCTTTTACAAAAGCTCCATAATCAGATATGGTTAAACCAAGAGTTTCAAATTCTTTTTGTAAAAGTCCAATTATGAATACCCCCCAACCAATAAAAGGTACAAGAACTGCTATTGGTGAAGATGTAGAATCTAAAATAAAAGCTAATTTTTCTTTTGATACTTTTAATTTTTTAAAAAATGGAGCAAATATAGGTCCTACAATTAATGGTGTTCCAAGGTCAGAGAAAAATATTATAATTCCAGCTAAATAAGCAGCTAGTTGTGCTTTAGTTTTAGAATTTATAAGTTTTCCAACACTTTGAGCAAAAGCATAAGCTCCACCAGAACGCATCATAAGTTCTATAAATCCACCAATAAATAGCATAAGGACAATAACTCCAGCATTGTAACTATCAGTTAATTGCTTCAAAAAATAATCAGTCATCAGTGCTTTTGTAGTTGCTAGAGGATTGTAGTTGAGTAAAATCATAACTCCAGCAAATACACTTGTAAATAGTGATAAAATAACATTTTTAGTCTTAATTGCCATAGCTACAGCTATAATTATAGGCAATATAGATAAAAAACCAAAATTTTCCATATAAAACCTCCCCTTAGTATAAAATTATAAATAAAAAAACCAGCTATAATAGCTGGTAAATTTTACAAAAGAAAAGCCAATAGATAAACTATTGGCTAAATAAACAAAATATGCTCATAGAGTGGTACTCTAATCTTTACAAAATAAGACCTAGCCATAATTAAAAATATATTAAATTATAATTATAATATGTCTTTGCCTTAATTTCATCTTTCTCCCTCTCTAAAAATAATATGTTTAAGTATAAAGGAAAAAGATTAAAATGTCAATAAAAAATTACACTTGTATTAATTTAATGGTAGGATTTGAATCTCTACTCTTCTATTTTCTGCTCTTCCAGCAGCAGTACTATTAGTTGCTCTTGGATTGTTTATTCCATGTCCAACAGAAGTTACTCTGTATGATTCTACACCTTGAGAGATAAAATAATCTCTAACGCTATTAGCTCTTCTTTGTGATAGATCTAAGTTATAGCTAGCAGCTCCAGTATTATCAGTATAACCATTAACTACTATTCTAGTTTCAGGGTATTGTACTAATACAGAAGCAATGGAATTTAGTGGACCATAGAAGTTAGAAGCTATATTAGCACTATTAGTAGCAAAAGTTACTCCTCCAGGTAGATAAAGATTTAAGTTATCTCCCTCTCTACTTACTTCAACTTCAGTATTTTTTAATCTTTCTCTCAACTCTTTTTCTTGGTTATCTCTATATGCTCCCCAACCAAGTCCAGCGAGTGCACCTATACCAGCTCCAATAAGAGTTCCTTTAGTATCTTTACCTATAAGTTGTCCTATTAGAGCTCCAGCAGCAGCTCCTCCAGCTGTTCCAGAAGTTTTTTTATTAACAGAACCAGTTTCATCTAAAAAAGGAGATGAAGTACACCCTACTACTGTCATTCCTAATAACAAACTAGCTATTATTTTTTTTGTATTTTTCATGAAATTACCTCCCTATTAAAAATATACGAGACTACTCTTAATATATTATATAACAAAAAATAAAAAATATAAAAAAATTTTTAGAAATTTTTAAAAAAGTGTAAATAAAAAAGAAAAAAATATAACATAGAAAGAAAAAAATAATACCTATAAACTTAATAAAATCAAGGGGGAAATATGAAAATTAAAAAATAAATAATTTTTTTAAAAAAAGTGTTGACAGTTTTTGATATAGATGCTATAATTATTCTTGTCTTGAGAGAAAGGCGTCGGAATATAGCGCAGTCCGGTAGCGCATCTGCCTTGGGAGCAGGGGGCCGCAAGTTCGAATCTTGCTATTCCGACCATTAAATCTGCGGGAATAGCTCAGTTGGTAGAGCGTCAGCCTTCCAAGCTGAATGTCGCGAGTTCGACCCTCGTTTCCCGCTCCAATTAATGTGTCTGTAGCTCAGCTGGATAGAGCAACGCCCTTCTAAGGCGTGGGTCAGGAGTTCGAATCTCTTCAGACACGCCACTTATAAAAAAGACAAAATATGGTGATCGTAGTTCAGTTGGTAGAGCGCCAGTTTGTGGCACTGGTTGTCGCGAGTTCGAGCCTCGTCGATCACCCCATAAAAACTTAATAATATGCGTCATTAGCTCAGTTGGTAGAGCACACGACTTTTAATCGTGTTGCCACAGGTTCAAATCCTGTATGACGCACCATTCGTGCGAGGATGGCGGAATTGGCAGACGCGCTAGACTTAGGATCTAGTGTCCCAGACGTGAGAGTTCAAGTCTCTCTCTTCGCACCATGTAGTTAGTAAGAGATTCTAATGAATCTCTTTTTTTATTTTATCTACTCAAGAGGAGAAAATGAGAAATATAAAGATAAGTTATAGATATGATGGAAGCATGTTTTATGGTTTTCAAAGGCAGCCAAATAAAAGAACAGTTCAAGGAGAGATAGAAAAGTTATTAAATGTTGTATTAAAAGATGAGATAGATATGATATCTTCAGGTAGAACTGATAGAGGGGTTCATGCTCTTATTCAAGTTTCTAATTTTTATACTACTTCAACTATCCCTTTAGATAGATTGAAGTATGTACTGATGAGAGGATTACCATTGGATATAGAACTCTTAGATATTGAAGAGGTGGATATAGAGTTTAATTCAAGGTTTGACGCTCAAAAAAGAGGATATACTTATATAATTTCTTGGGAGAGAGATCCTTTTAAGAATCGATATGAAACATATGTAAATAAAGAAATAGAGGCAGAGAGATTCCAAAAAATTTTAGATATTTTAGTAGGAGTACATGATTTTAATAATTTTAGAATGAGTGATTGTGGAAGTAAAACCTCTATAAGAGAGATATATAGTATTGAAGTAAAAAAAATAGGTAGTAATAGAATTAGTGTTGAAATATTAGGAAGTTCTTTTTTAAAATCTCAGATTAGAATAATAATAGGAACAGCTTTAAATATATATTTTGGAAATCTTCCTAGCAATTATATGGAGGAGATGTTAAAAAATCCTGATAAAAAATATCTAAAAAAAGTGGCTGAGCCAAATGGTCTTTATCTATCAAAAGTTGATTATTAGGAGGTAGTATGGAATTTAGAGAGCTCCATGATGTGGATTTAACTTTGATGAATAAAATAGTAGAGATAGAAGAAGAAGCTTTTGAAGGGAATGGAAATGTAGACCTGTGGATTTTAAAAGCTCTTATAAGATATGGAAAAGTATTTGTGTTAGTAGAGGGAGATGAGATTGTAACTATTGCTGAATATATGCAAGTACTTGGAAAGGATGAGGTGTTTTTATATGGAATCTCTACTAGAAAAAAATATAGAAATCGTGGAAATGCTAGAAAAATAATGGAAGAGAGTGAAAAATACCTAAAAAGATTAGGATATAAAGAAGTAGGATTAACAGTTGACCCTAATAATAACATAGCAATGAAATTATATAAAGACTTAGGATATAGGATTGAAGAATATCAAGAAGATGAGTATGGAAAAGGGATTCATAGATACTTGATGAAAAAAGTCATAATTTAATATGAAAATACTTGACAATGGATATAAAATAGTGTACTATATAAATATAGAATAATTACAAAGTTGATTTATTTAGAATAGGAGGTGTTAAGGATGGAATTTCATATTGAAAATATAGGAGAGTACTTAAAAGCTCATGAGATAAAGCCATCTTATCAGAGAATTAAAATATTTCAGTATTTGGTTGAAAATAAAAATCATCCTACAGTAGATATGATATATAAAGCCTTATGTACAGAAATTCCTACTCTATCTAAAACTACTGTTTACAATACGCTAAATCTTTTTATTGAGAAAAAGATAGTAAATGTAATAGTAATTGAAGAGAATGAAACAAGATATGATAGTGTTATGGCAGTTCATGGACATTTTAAATGTGAAAAATGTGGGAAAATATATGATATAGGAATCAATCAAAATATTTTAGAAGATGACAAATTAAAAAATTGTGAAATAAAAGAACAACATTATTATTTTAAAGGAATTTGTCAAGATTGCTCGAATAATAAATAAAGGATATATTATTTATTTAGGAGGAGATAGATATGAAAAAAAATAGTTTCATAAAATTAGAGTGTGGAACTTTAGTTCAAGTAGTAGCAACTAAAGAAAAATGTTGCGATACTTTACCTAATGGTTTTGAGTTAGTAGTACCTAAAGTAGAAGATGCTACTACAGAAAAACATGTTCCATATATAGAAGAAAAAGAAAATGGATATTTAGTAAGGGTAGGAAAAGAAACTAAACATCCTATGGCAGAAGCTCATTATATTGAGTTTATAGAATTAGAAGTAGATGGAGATACTCTTTATAGAAAATACTTAAAGCCTGAACAAGAGCCAGAAGCTTTTTTTGAAGTACCTAAGGGAAAAGAAGTTGTAGCAAGAGAGTATTGCAATATCCATGGATTATGGGCAAATAAATAAATTATTTAAAGATTAAAATACAAATAAAATTAGGAGGAAATGATTATGAAAAAATATATATGTAAAGTTTGTGGATACGAGTATGATCCAGCAGTAGGAGATGTAGATAATGGAGTAGCAGCAGGAACTGCTTGGGAAGATGTACCAGAGGATTGGTTATGTCCACTTTGTGGTGTTGGAAAAGATGAATTCGAACCAGCTGAATAATTAAAAATGTTTTTTATGAGGACACGTTTTCTAACGTGTTCTTTTTTTAGAAAAAATCTAAAAAAAACTTGACATTTTTTATAAGTTGGTGTATTATATTAGTGTAATGATGCTAAAGATATGCCTAGATAGCTCAGTTGGCTAGAGCATACGGTTCATACCCGTACGGTCGATGGTTCGAATCCATTTCTAGGCACCATATTCCAAATAATTTTTTTAAACCCCACTTTTTAGATTCATATGTTGTAGTCTAACCCTAAATATTTTTAAGGAAAAAGATGAACAGTCGGTTCATCTTTTTTCTTTTTTTGTATTTTCTACTTAGATTTGGTATAATATTCTAAAAGAGCAAAAAGGAGTTAATATGTGGATAGCAATAATTATAATAGCGTTGATTATATATTTTAGAAATAAAGGAGTACCTATATTTTTATACCATCAGGTAAATGAGATTTCAAGTGTAACTCCTGATTTATTTGAAGAGCATTTAAAAATTTTAAAAGAGAGAAATATGAATACTCTAACTTTAAAAGAGTATGGAGATGGAAATATAAAATCTAATTCGGTTTTAATATCTTTAGATGATGGTTATTATGATAATTATTCTAAAGTTTTTCCACTATTAAAAAAGTATAATATGAAAGCTACTGTTTTTTTAAATACTCTCTATATAAAAGAAAAGAGAGATGGAACTACAGAGATTTTGTTAAATGGAAAGGCTAACTATGAAGCTATGAAAAATTATGTTGAAACTGGAGATGGAACTACAGAACAGTATCTCACTTGGGAAGAGATAAGAGAGATGTATCAAAGTGGATTAGTGGATTTTCAAGCACACTCTCACAAGCATACAGCAGTATTTGTAAGTGATAAGATAGAGGGCTTTTTCAATGGAGATGAAGAGGAGATTACAGATATGTACCTCTATGGAAAAGTAGAGAGAGGGTATCCAAAATTTAAAAAGAGAGGAGAGTACTCTTCTCAAGGGATAACTATTAAAAAAGAGTTTTTTAAAAAATTTAAAGAGTACTATGATAGAGAGTTAGAAGGAAAAGATGAGAAAGAGAAATTAAAGCTAGCTCAAATGTATATAGACAATAATAAAGAAAAATATTTTTATTATGAAAGTGAAAAAGATTTCCTAGATAGAGTAAGAGAGGAATTTCTATTAAATAAAAAAATAATGGAAGAAAATATAGGAAACAAGGTAGAGTATTTTTGCTGGCCTTGGGGGCATAGAAATAAAAAGGTTGCAGAGATATTAAAAAAAGAGGGAGTAAAGGGCTTTGTTACTACCAAGAAAGGAACAAATGGAAGAGTTCCTAATTATGATGTGATAAGGAGAATAGAGCTTAGAAAATTTACTCCTGAAAAGTTTAAATTAAATCTTTTTATAGCAAGAAATTATATCTTAGGAAAAATATATGGTTTGGTGTCATAGGAGAGAATATGAAATTATCAGTTGCAATGATAACAATGAATGAAGAGAGAATTTTAGAAAAAACCTTAGAGTCAGTTAAGGATATAGCAGATGAGATAGTTATAGTGGACAGTGGTTCTACTGATAGAACAGAAGAGATTGCTAAAAAATATGGAGCAAAATTTTATGTAGAGTCTTGGAAGGGATATGGTCCACAGAGAAATTCAGCAATAGATAAAGCAAGTGGAGAGTGGATTTTAAATATTGATGCAGATGAGGAGATATCGCCAGAGCTTCAAAAAAAGATTTTAGAGATAAAAAGTTCAACTGATGATAGAAGTGTATTTAACGTTAATTTTACATCTGTTTGTTTTGGGAAGAAGATAAGATATGGAGGATGGAGTAATAGTTACCATATAAGACTTTTTAAAAAAAGTGTCGGTAGATTTAATGGAAATACTGTCCATGAATCTTTTGAAACAAATGAGAAAATCTATACATTGAAAGAGGAGATATACCATCATAGTTACTCAACTTTAGGAGATTATTTTACAAAGTTTAATCGTTATACTACAGAGGGAGCTATAGAGTATTATAAAAGAGGAAAGAGATGTAATATTTTTCAATTAGCTTTTAATCCAGTATTTAAATTTTTAAGAATGTATCTATTAAGGCTTGGTTTTTTAGATGGGAAAGAGGGATTTTTATTAGCTTGTACAAGCTCTCTTTACACTATGGTAAAATACTACAAACTATATGAGATAACTAAAAATGGAAGTTATATAAAAAAATAAAGGAAGGATTATGAATATTAAAAGAGTAATAGTTTCAAGAACAGATAAGATAGGGGATTTGATACTTTCAATTCCTAGTTTTTTTATGATAAAAAAAATGTATCCACAGGCAGAGTTAGTAGTTTTAGTTAGAAAATATAACTATGAAATAGTGAAAAATCTTCCCTATGTGGATAGAATAATAAAGATAGATGATTATACTCATAGTGAACTTATAGAGAAAATAGTATATTTTAAAGCAGATATATTCATAGCACTATATAATGACAGATTTGTATCACAACTAGCTAAGGCTAGTAAATCTAAGATTAAAATAGGTCCACTATCTAAACTTTATTCTTTTTTTGCTTTCAATAAGGGAGTTTGGCAAAAAAGGTCTAAATCTATAAAAAATGAAGCTGAATATAATTTAGATTTAGTAAGAAAAGCTGATGAAAAAAGATATGATGAGGTATTTGAGATAAATACTAAAATATATCTAGGAGAAGAGAATATTAAAGCAGCAGAAACTTTTTTTTCTACTTACAATATAGTTGGAGAGACTTTGGTGGTAAATCCTTTTATAGGGGGTTCTGCTAAAAATATAAAAGATGAAGAATATGTCTCATTGCTTCAAAGATTTAGAGATGAAAATCCAGAGAGGAATGTAGTTATAATCTGCCATATTTCAGAAGAGGAAAGAGGAGTAAAGATGGTAGATGCAATAGCTAGAGAGAAAGTATATCTATATGCCAATGGAGGAGATCTTTTAAATATTGCTGCTATAATAGATAAAGGAACTATCTATCTTGGAGCTTCTACAGGACCTACTCATATAGCTGGAGCACTTCAAAAAAGGATAGTTGGAATATATCCAGCTAAAGCCACTCAGAGTACTACTAGATGGGGAGTATTTGGAAACGATAAAGTAAAATATTTAGTACCAGATGAGAATAATCCAAAAGAGAACTATAAAAATCCATATTTTGATAAATATGATAAAATTATGGAAGGGGAGCTATTAAATTATATAGAAGAAAGCTTTCTTTTAGAAGAGGGTGAGAAAAATTAGAATCTTAATTATTCATACAGCATTTATTGGGGATATTGTTTTATCTACCCCCCTTATAAAAAAGTTGAGAGATACCTATCCCAAAGCAGAGATTACTTATCTAACCACTCCTATAGGAGCATCTATTTTAAGAAATAATCCATACCTTACTCACATAATAGAGTATGATAAAAGAGGAGAACATAGAGGAATAAAAGGTTTTTGGGCAATAACTAAAAAATTAAAAATGGAATCATATAACTTAGTTATAACTCCTCACAGATATTTAAGAAGTTCTTTTATGAGTTTTCTAACAGGAGCTCCTGTAAGAAGAGGTTATGATAATGCAGCAGCTTCATTTTTATTTACAGAAAAAATTCATTATGATAGTGATAAACATGAAGTAGAAAAACTTTTATCTTTTGTACCTAAAGATGAAGGAAAAAGATATGAGATAGAACTTTTCCCTACTGATTTGGAAAGGGAGAAAGTAGATAAATTTTTAGAAAAAAGAAAAGAAAAAATAGTTATAGTAGCTCCAGGAAGTAAATGGTTTACTAAAAAATGGCCTCTTGAGTATTTTAATAGAGTTATAAAAGAGATTGAAAAAAGAGAAGATACAACTGTAGTGGTAGTAGGAGGAAAAGATGAGATTTTACTTAATATACCACTTTCTAAAAATTCTATTGATTTAAGAGGAAGAACTACTCTTCTTGAGTTAGCTGAGGTAATTAGAAGAGCTAATATAGTCTTAACTAATGATTCATCTCCAATACATATAGCTTCAGCTTTTTCAAATGTAAAAATATTAGCTATTTTTGGACCAACAGTTGAGAAATTTGGTTTCTTTCCTTGGTCAAAAAATAGTGAGGTATTTCAAGTGGAGGATTTAGAGTGTAGACCTTGTTCAATCCATGGGGGAAATTCTTGCCCTAAAAAACACTTTAAATGTATGTTAGATATTAAACCAGAAAAGATATTAGAGAGAATTGAAAAAATATTAGAGAGTGAAAATTAATGAAAAAATTAAAATATGGAAAAGATATTTTATACTATATTGATGAAAAAAATATAAAATTATATGACAAAATAAAAAACACCTGTTATAATATAGAGAGAATTTTTAAAAATGACCAAAGAAGCTATGTAGCTCTCATAGAGATAGATGGAGAAAAGTATGTATTAAAAAGACCTATTGAAAAAAATAGAAGAAAATGGCAAAGGTTTTTATCTATATTTAGAGGGAGTGAAAGTAGAAGAGAGTTTGAAAATATTCAGAGAATAAATGAATTAGATTTCAATGGAGCTATTCCATATTTAGCAGTAGAAACTAAGTTTGGACTTTGTGTGGTAGATTCTTATCTTGTTTACTCTTACCTTGAAGGAGAAGAGGGAACAACTAAAGATATAGAGCTGATATCAAAAGAGCTAAAAAGAATCCATAATAAAGGTTATTTGCACGGGGATTCTCAAGTGATGAATTTTTTAATAAATGGAAATACAGTATATCTAATAGATACTAAGCTTATGAAGAATAGATATGGAAAGTTTGGAGAAATTTATGAGTTTATATATTTAGAAGAGAGCTGTGATAAAGATATAGAGTATGATAGAGAGAGTATTTACTATAAGGTAGCTATCACACTGAAAAGATATTTAATCTGGTTTGCTAATTTTAAAAGAAGATTGAGAGGGAAGAAGTGAAAATATTAGTAATAAGAATGAGCTCAATAGGAGATGTAATTCTTACTACTCCTGTGCTTAAAGCTTTTAAAAGAAAATATCCAGAAGCTGAAATAGATTTTGTTGTTATGGAGCAATTTAAAGATGCCATTTCTGGATTGAAATATATAGATAATCTTATAACTTTTAATAAGAAAAAAGATGATGGAATAAAAAATATAAAAAAGTTTGCAGATAGATTAAAGGCTAATAAGTATGATTATGTTTTTGATTTACATGCAAAATTTAGATCAAAGATAATAGCTAAAAGATTGGGAGTAAAAACTTATACCTATAAAAAAAGAGCCTGGTGGAAAACTCTATTAGTTAAATTAAGACTTATAAAATATCAAGTAGATGATACTATTATAAAAAATTATTTTGGAGCTTTTAAGGAGTTTGGAATAGAGTATATAGGAGAGGACTTAGATTTTGCTTTTGAAGAAGATCCAAAGTTAGAAGAGTTTAAAAACTTACCTGTAATAGCTCCAAGAGCATCTAAGAATACAAAGGAATGGACTCCAGAAGGATTTGGAGAGCTGGCAAAATTAATATATAAAAAATATGGAGTCAAAAGTATATTAATAGGTGGTAAGGGAGATATTCCTAGATGCGAAGAGATAAATAAGATAAGTGAAAATAGCTGTATTATACTTGCTGGAGTCCTATCTTTAAAAGAGAGTGGGGCATTATTATCTAAAGCTAAGTTTTTAGTAACTAATGACTCTGGACCTTTTCATATAGCTAGAGGGGTAGGTTGTAAAACCTTTGTAATATTTGGACCTACTAGTCCAGGAATGTTTGATTTTGGAGAAAATGACACTTTAATATATGCTAATGAGAACTGTTCTCCTTGTAGTTTACATGGAGATAAGAGTTGTCCTAAAAAACATTTTAAATGTATGAGAGATATAAAGGCAGAAAATATTTTGGAGATTATAGATAAAAAAATAAATTGGGAGGAATAATATGGCAAAAGCAAAAGATGAAGTTAATGACAGAGAAAAAGCCTTAGAGATGGCAATGAAGCAGATAAAAAAGGACTTTGGTGAGGGTTCTATAATGAAATTAGGTTCTAATCAAAGTATGGCAGTAGAAACAATTTCAACAGGAAGTATCAATCTAGATTTAGCTCTAGGTCAAGGTGGAGTTCCTAGAGGAAGAATAGTAGAGATATATGGAGCAGAGAGTTCAGGTAAAACTACAATAGCTCTACACATAGCAGCAGAGGCACAAAAAATGGGAGGAATAGTAGCATTTATAGATGCAGAACATGCTTTAGACCCTGTATATGCCAAGGCTCTAGGAGTAGATGTAGATGAGCTTTTAATATCTCAGCCTGACTATGGAGAGCAAGCATTAGAGATAGCAGATATGCTTGTTCGTTCTGGAGCTGTGGATCTTGTAGTAGTGGACTCAGTAGCAGCACTTGTACCAAAAGCTGAGATAGATGGAGAGATGTCTGATCAACAGATGGGATTACAAGCTAGACTTATGTCGAAAGCTTTAAGAAAACTTACTGCAACATTAAATAAATCAAAAACTACTATGATATTTATCAACCAAATTAGAGATAAAATTGGTGGATTTGGATTTGGACCTCAGACTACTACTACAGGAGGAAAAGCACTTAAGTTCTATGCTTCTGTAAGAATGGAAGTAAAAAGAGTAGGAAGTGTAAAACAAGGTGATGAAGCAATAGGAAATGAAACTGTTGTAAAAATTACTAAAAATAAGATAGCACCTCCATTTAAAGAGGCAGCTTTCCAAATAATGTATGGAAAGGGAATCTCAAGAGTAGGAGAGATTTTAGATATGGCTATAGAGTATGATATAGTTGCAAAATCTGGAGCTTGGTTTAGTTTTGGAGATATTAGACTTGGACAAGGAAAAGAGAATGTAAAAGCTAGACTTGAAAGTGAACCAGAGTTATTAGCAGCTATTGAGGCTGAAGTGATGAAAGTTATGAAGCCACACTCTGCAAAAGATGAAACAGAAGAAGAGGTATCAGTAGTTCCAGAAGGAGCATTAAATTTTGATGAAGTATAATCTTAAGGGAAATAAGATATATTTTGATGAATTTTTTTATTTGGATTTAAATAAGCAAACTATACTAGAATTTGATTTGAAGAAAAGAGATGAGATTAGTGAAGTTGAGTATAGGGAGCTTGTGAAAAGAAGAGTAGAAAGTATGGGATACTTTTTACTTGGTAAGAGAGATTATTCAGAGAGGGAGCTCTATCAAAAGCTCCTCTCTAAATATAGAGAAAAAGATATTATAAAATCTATAATAGAAAAATTTATTGAATTAGGTTATTTAAATGATTATGATTATGCACAAAGTTATGTAAATTCACATAATTATAGTAAAAAAAAGATGGAGTTTATGCTTTTACAAAAGGGAGTAAATTCAGCTATAATTAGGGATATTTTAGCTGGACAAGATACTTTTGAAATAGAAGAGATAAAAAAACAATGGAAAAAATTAGGAAATAAAGAAAATGATAAAAAGATTGTTTCTTTGATGAGAAAAGGATTTCAGTATAAAGATATTCAAAGAGCAATAAAAGAGATAGATGAGTAATTTGGGAGGAATAGAAAAACATGTTGGGAATGATTTTAGCAGCTGGGACAGGATTATTATTGTTTATATACATTAGTATACTATATCTTCCTATAATAGCAATGAAAGATGAAAGAACAGGAGTAAAACTAGCAAGAAAAAAATTGAGATGGCTATCAAGAATAGTTTTAAAGAGTCTTGGAGTTAAATTAAGAGTAATATATAAAAATAGAAAAAATATAAATGCCTTAGAGAGAGAAAAAGGAATTATTTTTGTATGTAATCATCAAAGTAATTTAGATATTCCTGTAATTGTAAGTGCTCTACATATAGATGTGGGATTTGTAGCTAAAAAAGAGATGAAATCTTGGCCATTTTTTAATATCTGGATGAAAAGAAGTAAGTGTGTGTTTTTGAATAGAGAAAATCCTAGAGAAGGAATAAAGGATATAAAAGAAGCAGTAAAAGTTGTAAAAGATGGATATCCTATTGTAATTTTTCCAGAGGGAGAGAGAACACTAGATGGAGAGATATTGAGATTTAAAAAAGGAAGTTTTAAATTAGCTACTGAAACCAATGGAATAATAGTGCCTCTTACTTTAAAAGGAACTTTTGATATTCAAAAGAGAGGGGAATGGAAAATGAAAAGAAATCAACTGGTTACAATAATAGTAGGAGAACCAATATATGTTGATTCTTTATCTAACGATGAAATTAAGGAATTGAGCACAAAAGTAAGAGAGGTTATAGAAGAAAATTATAAGAAGATAAAATAAAAATAGTTGATAGAATAAGAAAAAAATGATAAAATGTATTTGTTATATAACTGACGGAAAAAGTGGATAACCACATGGAGTATAACCTTGATATTAAGCCGACCGTCTGGGCAATTTATGCCTAGATTGTCGGTTTTTTTATTTTTATATATAAAATAGTTTTAATTATAAAATATAAATTATTCAAACAAAAAAGTTGACTTTTTGAATAAAGAATGATATCATAAATTATACTTAAATAATGTATAATTTAACTTAACAAAGAATAATAAAATAACTTTTAAGTTTTTTATAATATTAATTAAATTTAAGGAGGCAAAATGGAGTTTTGGAATAATTTTAAAGGTCAATTATGGAAAAAGGAAATCAATGTAAGAGATTTTATACAAGAGAATTATACTCCTTATCATGGAGACGATTCATTTTTAGTAGACTCTACAGAAAAGACTAAAAAAGTTTGGAGCAAATTGACAGAGTTATTTAAAGTGGAGAGAGAGAAGGGAATATATGATGCAGAAACTAAATTTCCCCAAGGAATAACTACATATGGACCAGGATATATTGACAAGGATTCAGAAGTCATTGTAGGACTTCAAACTGATGCTCCCTTAAAGAGAGGAATTTTTCCAAAAGGTGGATTAAGAATGGTAAAGAACTCTCTAGAAGCATATGGTTATCAAATAGATCCATTGACAGAAGAGATATTTACAAAGTATAGAAAAACTCATAATGAAGGTGTTTTCTCAGCATATACAGATGAAATAAGAGCTGCTAGAAAAAGTGGAATTATAACAGGACTTCCTGATGCTTATGGAAGAGGAAGAATTATTGGAGATTATAGAAGAGTTGCCTTATATGGAGTAAATAGATTAATTGAGGATAAAAAAGAGCAATTAAAGCAATTAGAAGCAGCAGATTTTAATGAAGATGTAATTAGAAAAAGAGAAGAAGTATCTGATCAAATAAAAGCTCTAAAGGAGTTTATAGAGATGTGTGCATCTTATGGGTTTGATGTAACTAGACCAGCTAAAGATGCTAAGGAAGCAGTACAATTTCTATATTTTGCTTATCTTGCAGCAACTAAAGATCAAGATGGAGCAGCTATGTCTTTAGGAAGAACTTCTACTTTCTTAGATATATATATTGAAAGAGATTTACAAGCTGGAATCATTACTGAAGAAGAAGCACAAGAGTTAATAGATCAATTTATAATAAAATTAAGAATTATAAGATTCTTAAGAACACCTGAATATAATGATCTGTTTTCTGGAGATCCTACTTGGGTAACAGAGTCAATTGGAGGGCAAGGTGTAGATGGAAGAACATTAGTTACTAGGACATCATTTAGATACTTACACACACTATATAACTTAGGACCAGCACCAGAACCAAACTTAACAGTTTTATGGTCAGCAAATTCTCCAGAAAATTGGAAAAAATTCTGTTCTAAAGTATCAATAGATACATCATCAATCCAATATGAAAATGATGACTTAATGAGACCAGAGTTAGGAGATGACTATGGAATAGCTTGTTGTGTATCTCCTATGAAGATAGGAAAAGGAATGGAATTCTTTGGAGCGAGAGCAAACTTAGCTAAAGCTCTTCTATATGCTATTAATGGTGGAAGAGATGAGAAAAGTGGAGCTCAAGTAGCACCTAAATTTGCTCCAGTTGTAGGAGATTATTTAGATTTTAATGATGTAATGGAAAAGTTTGACCAGATGATGAAATGGTTAGCAGGAACTTATGTAAATGCTTTAAAAATAATTCACTACATGCATGATAAATACTCTTATGAAGCTTTTGCAATGGGATTGCATGATTTAAATGTTGAAAGAACTCAAGCTAGTGGAATAGCTGGACTTTCAATAGTTGTAGACTCATTAGTTGCTATAAGAGATGCTAAAGTAAAAGTAATAAGAAATGAAGATGGAATAGTAGTAGATTTTGAAAGAGAAGGAGAGTATGTACCATTTGGTAATGATGAAGATTCAACAGATGAATTAGCAGTTCAAATAGTTGAGAAGTTTATGAATTATCTAAGAACTCATGGAACATATAGAGATTCTAAGGCAACTCAATCAATATTAACTATAACTTCAAATGTTGTATATGGAAAGAAAACAGGAAACACTCCAGATGGTAGAAGAGGAGGAACACCTTTTGCCCCAGGAGCTAACCCAATGAATGGTAGAGATACAAGAGGAGCTATAGCTTCACTTGCATCAGTTGCAAAATTACCATTCCATCATGCAGAGGATGGAATCTCTTATACATTTGCTATCTCTCCAGCAGCTTTAGGAAAAACTAAAGAGGATAGAATAGAAAATTTAATCTCTCTTATGGATGGATATTTTACTCCTCAAGGTGGGCAACACTTAAATGTCAATGTATTTGATAGGGAGTTATTAGAAGATGCTATGGCAAATCCTGATAAATATCCACAACTTACAATTAGAGTTTCAGGATATGCAGTAAACTTTGTAAGACTTACAAGAGAGCAACAATTAGATGTATTATCAAGAACTATCAGTGGAAAAATGTAATATAGAGAGGGAAAAATTCCCTCTCTTTTAATAATTGAAAGGAGATAAAATGGTTTTAGGAAATATTCATTCTTATGAGAGTATGGGAACCGTAGATGGACCTGGACTTAGGTTTGTAATTTTTTTACAGGGATGCCCATTGAGATGTAAATTTTGTCATAATCCTGATACTTGGAAGATAGGAGAGAAGAAGATACAGGAGAGTGCAGAAGATACATTAAAAAAAATAAAAAGATATAAAAATTATTTTGGAAAAAAAGGTGGAGTAACTGTAACAGGAGGAGAACCTTTAGTTCAAAGTGATTATGTGTTGGAACTTTTTAAATTGTGTAAAAAAGAGGGAATACATACAGCTCTAGATACTTCAGGTTATATTTTTAATGAAAAAATAAGAGAGATATTAAAATATACGGACTTAGTATTATTAGATATTAAGGCAATTGATAAAGAGATTTATAAAGAATTAACTTCAGTAGAGATAGATAATACATTAAAATTTTTGGAATATTTAAATGAGATAGAAAAACCTACTTGGGTAAGACATGTAGTAGTTCCTACTATTACAGATGATAATGAACTTCTAGAAAAAACAGCTCAATATATATCAAAATTTAGTAATATAGAGATGGTAGAGATACTTCCATATCACACTTTAGGAGTTTTTAAATATAAAGAATTAGGAATGGAATATCCATTAAAAGATATAGAAGATTTAAGTTATGAAAGAAAATTAGAAGTAATGGAGATATTTAAAAAATATAATCTACCTGTTCATTAAAAAAGTGCTTTTTTTCTTAAAAAATGATATAATAAAAAATATGTCATTGATAGAAAAGGAGGTTTTTTAATGATAATTTTAGGAATAGAGAGTTCTTGTGATGAAACTTCCATAGCTGTATTAAAAGATGGAAAGGAGATTTTATCTAATAAAATTTCTTCACAGATAGAGATACATAAAGAGTATGGAGGAGTAGTTCCAGAGATAGCTTCTAGGCAACACATAAAAAATATAGCTACTATATTAGATGAAGTTTTAGAAGAGGCTAATATAACTATGGAAGATGTAGATTATATAGCTGTAACCTATGCTCCAGGTCTTATTGGAGCTCTTTTAGTAGGAATATCTTTTGCTAAAGGATTGGCTTATGCTCATAATATACCAATAATACCAGTACACCATATAAAAGGGCATATGTATGCTAACTTTTTAGAGCATGATATAAAGCTACCTTGTATTTCGTTAGTTGTATCAGGTGGACATACTAATATTTTATATATGGATGAAAATCATAATTTTACAAATCTAGGTGGAACACTAGATGATGCTGTAGGAGAAAGTTGTGATAAGGTAGCAAGAGTTTTAGGTATAGGATATCCAGGTGGACCTGTAATAGATAAGATGTATTATCAAGGGAATAGAGATTTTTTAGAGATACCAGAGCCTAAAGTAGGAGAGTACGACTTTAGTTTTTCAGGAATAAAGACTGCTGTAATTAACTTTGTAAATAAGATGAAGATGAAGGGTGAGGAATTTTCTAATGAAGATTTAGCAGCTTCTTTCTTAGGAAAAGTAGTAGATATCTTATGTAAAAAAACTTTAAAAGCTGCAAAGGAAAAGGGAGTAAAAACAATTATTTTAGCTGGAGGAGTAGCAGCAAACTCTCTACTTAGAAGTCAACTTACTGAGGGAGCTAAAAAAATGGGAATAGATGTATTTTATCCATCTATGAAGCTTTGTACTGATAATGCAGCTATGATAGCGGAAGCAGCTTACTATAAACTTATCAATTGTAAAGATGGAAAAAGTTGTTTTGCTGATTTAGATTTAAATGGAGTAGCAACTTTAAATGTAATAGATGATTAAAAAAATTAGGGTAAATATAATTACCCTAATTTTTTTTGATATATAAATTCTTTTATTTTCTTTAAAGCTCTGCTTAAAGGATAACCTCTAAAAATCCAAACTTTTCTTAATTTATTAAACTCTGTTAAAATATTAGATCTTTTTTCATCTAAAGGCTCTGTACACCTATTATTCCAACATTTATAAACACCAGTTAAATCAGAAGTTTTAAGAATTTTTGAAAGCCAACTACCTAAATATTTGGTAGATATAGCTGATTGAAAATCGATAATATATGGATATCCATCTTTCCCAACTAAAATATTTCCTAAATTTCTTAAATCTAAATGTACAATATTTTTACTATGCATAGCTTTAACATTTTTTCTAACTTAAGGAAAAAATCTTTTTCAATAGAAGATTTTGGAAAAAATTTTAATGCTTTTCCTTCTATGAAACCAAATGCTAATGTACACTCTGAAAGTTTTTTAGGATTTTTTGCGATTGAAGGATTATTTGATAGTTTGATTAAGTTATTATATTCTAAATTTATAAATAGTTTTCCAAATGTTTTCCTAACAAGCCAGGGAGAACCAGAAAAATCTTTAATTGTTAAATCTAAATTTTTATCTTTATATCGGAATACTGTTGCATTTGCAAATTTTCCCTCATTTAAAAGAGATAAATTTTCTCTCTTTATGTTACAATTAGGATAATTTAAAATTAAAAATTTTACAATATTTTTTTTAATTAAATTAATATTTTTTTTAAACATTTTAATCTCACCACAAAATTATAATTTATATTTTACTATTAATATGTGATGAAATAATGATGGAATAAATATAAATTAATCTAAAATTATATTAAAATCTTTTATATCTTTATTTAAATCTATAAGTTCAGTTTTTTTCAAGATTTTATTATCTTTTAGAACTAAGATAAATACTTTTCTATTACTAGGAATTTTATAAAATTCAAAGTAACCATTTTCATCACTATAAGTAGTTGTAATTTTACTATTATCTTCATTTACTAGTTGAAGCTCTACTTTATCAAGGGCTTTTATTCCATTAGTTACAATACCAGTTATACTATATCTTATCTTAGAAAGAGGTATTTCGATATTTGTAATAGATGAATTTTTCTCTATTTTTCTTACTACACCATTTTGAAAAAAACTATTTTTTTGAGCAAGAATAGTTATAATTCCACTATTCACAGGAAATTTAAACATTCCAAATTCATCACCCTCTCCTTGAATAATATTTTCACCATTTTTTATAAAGATTTTGGGATAAGGAATAGAGTGATTATTTTCATCTATAACTTTACCTTGGATAAAGCAAGGTAGTTCTATTAAATTTAACTCTAAGGAATAAGTTTTTCTAGCAGAAGAAAAATTATAAATGATTTTATTTTTTTTGTCAAGAGTATAACCAAATCTTTCAGCATTGATAGAATAGTTATTAGGTGGTAAATAAGCTATAAATTCTCCAAAAATATCAGTGGAAAAATGGAAACTTTTATTTTCAGAATTTGTAAATGAAACATTAACATTTCCAAGATTTGAAGAGTTATTTTTAACTATTCCTTTAACGCAAATATAGTTTTCTTTAGTAAAAACTATATCTATTGGATTCTCTGTAGTTTTTACATCAATAATTTTTTGAATAGGCGGAAAATCTTCATTGCTTAATAAAAAATAATACTCATCTTTTTCTAAATCTAAAGTAAGTGTTCCATCATAAAAATAATTAGATTGTGTATTTAAGTCACCAGCTTTAAAATATTCAACTTTACCAGTAGAGGTATTAAAGTTAAAAGTAATATTTTTTGAAAAAGTTATAAAAAATAAATTTATAAATAGTATAACGAGAATAATCTTTCTCATAGAATTAACCTCCTAAAAATAAGTAAATATATTATAGCATTTTTTCTTAAAAAATATAGAGAGGTTTTTTAAAAGAGTTTTAGAAAATCCTTTTAATTATTACTGTAAAATGATACAATATTATGATATAATCTATTACAATGTCAAGTATTAAAGGTGAGAAAGAATGAATGAAAATTTAATAGATAAAGAGAGTCAAGTTAAAATAAATTTTTTAAAAACACAGGCAGAAAGAGCTTTTTATTTAGATGAATTTAAAGAGAATGTAGCATTGGCATTAACTGAAGAACAATTGAGATCAGGAATAGTTTATCCTGAAATAATTGAGAGAATAAAACAATCAGATGTGGCTTATATAAAAATGAAAAGAGAAATCGAATTAAAGTTTTTAAAGCCATATATTGTTGAGGCTGAGAGGATTAATGTAAGATATACTCTAGTAGATAGCTTAAATCTATTGGGGAATATTGCTTTAGTTATAGTTGTAAAGGATGCCTTTGATACTAATGAAAGAGAGATTCTTATAAAAGATATAAGAGAAAAATTTCAAGAAGTAGGATTATATCCTGAATATGTAAAATACTTTGGTAAAAAAATTTGTGAAAAACATTATTCTTTGGTAGAAGAAAAGTTACCGGGGTATGAAAAAAAATTTAAAAAGTTGACAATTTTTAATCAGTTATTTGGAGAAAGTTGTCCTATATGTAAGATTGAAAAGGAGAAAAATAAGAGATGGTAGAGGCTTTTAAGGTAACAGGTGGTAAAGAAATAAAGGGAGTACTAGAAGTTGAAGGTTCAAAAAATGCAGCTCTTCCAATTATGATAGCTACTCTTATAGAAAAGGGAACTTATATATTAAAAAATGTTCCTAATTTAATGGACATAAGAACATTAGTTAAACTTTTAGAGAGTTTAGGACTTATAATTGAAAAATTAGATAATAATACATATAAAATAGAAAATAAAGGATTAACTAATCTTGTGGCAGGATATGAGTTAGTAAAAAAAATGAGAGCCTCTTTTTTAGTTATGGGACCAATGTTAGCTCATTGTAAGAAAGCAAAAGTTTCTCTTCCTGGTGGATGTGCTATTGGAGCTAGACCAGTAGACTTACACTTAAAAGGTTTTGAAGCTTTAGGAACAAAAATAACAATTGACCATGGATATGTAGAAGCAGAAACAGATGAACTTATTGGTGGAAAGATATTTTTAGATTTTCCTAGTGTAGGAGCAACAGAAAATATAGTTATGGCAGCTGTAAAAGCTAAGGGTATAACTGTTTTAGAAAATGCAGCAAGAGAGCCAGAAATAGTAGATTTATGTAATTTTTTAAATGAGATGGGAGCTAAGATTACTGGAGTGGGAACTGGAACTCTTACAATAGAAGGTGTAGAAAGATTATATCCTTGTGAGCATACAATCATCTCAGATAGAATAGTAGCTGGAACTTTTATTATTGCAGCTATTATATTTGATGGAAAGATAAAAGTTAAGGGAGTAGAGAGAGAGCATTTAGAGGCATTTTTGATGAAGTTAGAAGAGATGGGAGTGAGATATGAGATAGAGAATAAGGAGTTAAGAATAATTTCAAAACTTTCTGATCTTCAAGGAATAAAAATTACAACTATGCCACATCCAGGATTTCCAACAGATTTACAATCTCCTATAATGACTCTTATGTGTTTAGCTAAAGGTAGTAGCGAAATAAAAGAAACTATTTTTGAAAATAGATTTATGCATGTACCTGAGCTAAATAGAATGGGAGCTAAAATAGATATCAATGGAAACGTAGCAACTATAAAAGGAATAGAAAATTTTTCATCAGCAGAAGTTATGGCAAGTGATTTAAGAGCAGGAGCATCTTTAATTCTTGCAGCATTAAAAGCTGAAGGAGAAAGTATAGTAAATAGAATTTATCATGTAGATAGAGGATATGAGAATTTAGAATTAAAGTTAAAAAATATTGGTGCAGATATAGAGAGAATAAAAACAGAGGTATAATGGAGGTATAATGGAGAAAATAATAGGTATAAATCCTGTAATGGAGGTATTACAAAATAAAGAGAAAACAATAGAGAAATTAGAGATTTTTAAAGGGGCTAAAGATGATAAGATAAATAAGATAAAAAGATTAGCTTCAGAAAGAAATATTAAGATATTTTATACAGATAAGAAGAGAGAAAATTCACAAGGAGTTGTAGTTCATGTAAGTGATTATGACTATTATGTGGATTTTGGAGAATTTTTGGAAAAAATTGCTCCTATGGAAAAATCTATTGTTTTAATTTTGGATGAGATACAAGACCCAAGAAATTTTGGTGCTTTAATAAGAAGTGCTGAGGTATTTGGAGTAAAAGGAATAATCATTCCTGAAAGAAATGCTGTAAGAATAAATGAAACAGTTGTTAAAACTTCAACTGGAGCAATAGAGTATGTAGATATAGTAAAAGTTACAAATATCTCTGATGCTATCAGTAAATTAAAAAAATTAGATTATTGGGTATATGGAGCAGAGGGAGAAGGAAGTAAAGATTATTCTCAAGAAAAGTATCCTAGTAGAACAGCATTAGTTCTTGGAAGTGAAGGAAATGGAATAAGAAAAAAAGTAAAAGAGAGCTGTGATGTTTTAATAAAAATACCTATGTATGGAAAAATTAACTCTCTAAATGTTTCAGTAGCAGGAGGAATAATTCTATCTGAAATAGTAAAGTCTTTTTAAAATATTATAGGGGATAATATTACCATAGTGGGAAGGGAAAGAATTTATATGAATGAAGAGTTAATAAATGATGAAGTAATAAAATTAGCTCAAAATGGAGATCAGGAAGCTTTAGATTTAATATTAAAAGAGTATAAGAAATTGATATATCTTAATATTAGAAATTATTTTCTTGTTGGTGCTGATCAAGATGATTTATTACAAGAGGGGACAATAGGACTTTTGAAAGCGATAAAAAATTATAGTGAGGGGAAAGCTTCTTTTAAAACATTTGCAACTCTTTGTATTAGAAGACAGATATTAACTGCAGTTAGAAGTTCTACAGCACAAAAAAATAGCGCTTTAAATGAAGCTAGTGGAAATAATTTAGAAACAGAAGATGGTCATGAAGATTATCCAAAAGAACTTTATTCAAATGTGAGATATAATCCTGAAGCTATATTTTTATCTAAAGAGAAAATAATGGAGTTTCAAGATTTCGTAGAGCATAATTTTAGCCCATTTGAAAGGCAAGTATTTAACTATATGATTAAAGGTTTTTCTTATAAAGAGATTGCAGAGGAGCTAGAGAAAACTCCTAAAGTGATAGATAATAGTTTTCAAAGAATAAAAAGAAAAAGTGAATTGTGGTTAAGTACTTATTAATTTAAGAAAAAAGTTGTTAATTAAAAAAAATAGTGATATATTGAATATGGAAAAGAATTATTGATGAGGTGATATTCTTGAGAGAGTATAATTTTAAAGAAGTAGAAGCCAAGTGGCAAGGGAAATGGGAAAATGGACACATTTTCAAGACAGAAAATAAAGTTGAAGGGAAAGAGAATTATTATGTACTTGTAATGCTTCCATATCCATCTGGGAAACTACATGTTGGGCATGCTAGAAACTATACAATAGGAGATGTTATAGCTAGATATAAGAGAATGAAAGGTTATAATGTATTAAATCCTATGGGATGGGATTCTTTTGGATTACCAGCAGAGAATGCAGCTATTCAAAATGGAGCACACCCAGCTGTGTGGACAAAATCTAATATTGAAAATATGAGAAGACAATTAAAATTATTAGGATTTTCGTATGATTGGGATAGAGAGATAGCTTCTTATACACCAGAATACTATAAATGGAACCAATGGATGTTCAAAAGACTTTATGAAAAAGGATTAATCTACAAGAAAAAATCTCTTGTAAACTGGTGCCCAGATTGTAATACAGTATTAGCAAATGAGCAAGTTGAAGATGGAAAATGTTGGAGACATAGTAAAACTTCAGTTATTCAAAAAGAGTTAGAGCAATGGTTCTTTAAGATAACTGACTATGCTGACGAGTTATTAGAGGGGCATAAAGAGTTGAAAGATGGTTGGCCTGAAAAAGTTTTAACAATGCAAAAAAACTGGATAGGGAAATCATATGGAACAGAGATAGTGTTTACTGTTGCTGAAACAGGTAAGGAATTACCTATGTTTACAACAAGAATAGATACAATTTATGGAGTGTCTTATTGTGTTGTTGCTCCAGAGCATCCTATTGTAGAGGAAATTATAAAAGTTAATCCAGAGATAAAATCAAGTATTGAAGCAATGAAAAATACAGATTTAATTGAAAGATCAGCAGAAGGAAGAGAAAAAAATGGAGTATTCACAGGTTGGCATGTAATTAATCCAGTAACAAAAGAGAAAGTACAATTATGGGTAGCTGACTATGTTCTAATGAACTATGGAACAGGAGCTGTAATGGCTGTTCCTTGTCACGATGAAAGAGACTTTGCATTTGCAAAAAAATATAATTTACCATTAAATGTTGTAATTAATCCAGTTAATAAAGAAACAAAAGAAGTAATTGAGCTAAAAGCAGAAGAGATGACAGAGGCTTTCACTGAAGTTGGAGTAATGACAAATTCAGGAGAGTTTAACGGGATGAGTTCTAAAGAGGCTTTAACAAAAATAGCTGAATATGTAGAAGCTAATAATTATGGTAAAAGAACAGTAAAATACAGATTAAAAGATTGGGGAGTTTCAAGACAAAGATACTGGGGAACACCTATTCCAGCACTATATTGTGAAAAATGTGGAACTGTAATGGAAAAAGATGAAAATCTTCCAGTGAAACTTCCAGAAGATGTTTCATTTAATGGAGTAGGAAATCCATTAGAAACATCAGAAAGTTTTAAACATGCTGTATGTCCAATTTGTGGTGGACCAGCTAGAAGAGATACAGATACTATGGATACTTTTGTAGATTCATCTTGGTATTTTTTAAGATATTGTGACCCTAAAAATGATAAACTTCCATTTGACAAAGAGATAGTTGATTCTTGGATGGGAGTAGATCAATATATAGGTGGAATAGAGCATGCAGTAATGCACTTATTATATGCTAGATTTTTCCAAAAAATATTAAGAGATTTAGGCCTTGTTTCAGCTAATGAACCATTCAAGAGATTATTAACTCAAGGAATGGTTTTAGGGCCATCATACTATTCAGCAGCTGAAAACAAATTCTTATTCTCAAGTGAAGTTGATGTTAAAGGTGAAAAAGCATTTTCAAAAGCTACTGGAGAAGAATTAGCAATAAAAGTTGAAAAAATGTCTAAATCTAAAAATAATGGTGTAGACCCTGAAGAGATGATAACTAAATATGGTGCAGATACAACTAGATTATTTATAATGTTTGCTGCTCCACCTGAAAAAGAATTAGAGTGGAATGAAAATGGACTTGCTGGAGCTTACAGATTTTTAACAAAAATTTGGAGACTAGTAATGGAGCATAAAGAAAATCTAGAGTTTGGAGAGATTGATTTAACAAAGGTAAGTAGAGATGATAAAGCTTTATTAATCAAATTAAATCAAACTATAAAGAAAGTAACTGAATCTATAGAAGATGACTATCACTTCAATACTTCAATAGCTGCTACTATGGAGTTAATAAATGAAACTCAAGATTATAAAGTAAATATTTTAGAAGGTGGAAAAACAACTTCTGAATCTAAGAAAATATTTGCTGAAGTTATAAAGAATATATTAGTAATGTTATCACCATTTACTCCACATTTCTGTGATGAACTATGGGAAGAGATGGGAAATACAGGATATTTATTCAATGAAAAATGGCCTTCATATGATGAAAAATTAACTGTATCATCAGAAGTTGTAATGGCAGTTCAAGTAAATGGAAAAGTTAGAGGAACTGTTGAAGTAGAAAGAGGAACAGATAAAGATACAGTTGAAAAATTAGCATTAAATTTAGAAAATGTAAAAAAACATATGGAAGGAAAAACTTTAGTAAAATTAATTGTTATTCCTGATAAAATAGTAAATATAGTTGTAAAGTAATAAATTTTAGTAACTAGGGAGTGAAATTTTATTTCACTCCCTAGTTTTTATATAAAAAATAAATTTTTTTAAGAAATTCTATTGACATAATGAATTTTATGAGGTATATAAGTATTAACAGGAAGAGATAAAAGGTCTAGACAAAATAATCTCTTAAGGAGGTAGATTCCAATGAAATAAATTTAAAAGAGAAGTTAATAAGATGAGATTATAAATAATCACTTAATAATTTTTCGAGAGGACTAAAATTATAGTAATTTAATAAAAAATAAGATTGAGATAGAATTAATAAAAAGCTTTTATACCTATCAAAAAAGTAAGAGATATATTAACAATACTTATTCTAATTATAGTTTGTATTTTATAGAGAACATTTCTTATCTTCAGAGAAGTATTTTAATTAATATGATTAATTACTTAGGTAATAAAAATTATATTTAAAATATACAAGATTGAGTTATCTTTATTAAATATTAAAGAAATGGTAGGATTATTATTTCAGAATTAATAAAATAATCAATATGGTATAAAAAATATAATGGAAAAATTTTTGATAATATAGATTATTTCTTATTAAAAAATTAAGGAGGGGATTACTGATAAATAATATAGAAGTAGATATATAGGGCTATCTGAATGTAGATAAAGTCAGATAGCCCATTTTTTTTAAAAATTTAAAAAAAGTGTTGACGAAAAATAAAAAATATGATATTATAATTTATGTCCGCGAGAGAGCGGTACAGATAAATTAATAAGGACATTAGCAACAGAATAGAGAAAGACAATTAATGCAAACACAACAATAAATTGGTGTAAAACAATCAGTAAATTTTACTGAGTTATATAGATTGAACGAAGAGTTTGATCCTGGCTCAGGATGAACGCTGACAGAATGCTTAACACATGCAAGTCTACTTGATCCTTCGGGTGATGGTGGCGGACGGGTGAGTAACGCGTAAAGAACTTGCCCTGCAGTCTGGGACAACATTTGGAAACGAATGCTAATACCGGATATTATGTGAGTTTCGCATGAAATTCATATGAAAGCTATATGCGCTGCAGGAGAGCTTTGCGTCCTATTAGCTAGTTGGTGAGGTAACGGCTCACCAAGGCGATGATAGGTAGCCGGCCTGAGAGGGTGAACGGCCACAAGGGGACTGAGACACGGCCCTTACTCCTACGGGAGGCAGCAGTGGGGAATATTGGACAATGGACCAAAAGTCTGATCCAGCAATTCTGTGTGCACGATGAAGTTTTTCGGAATGTAAAGTGCTTTCAGTTGGGACGAAGTAAGTGACGGTACCAACAGAAGAAGCGACGGCTAAATACGTGCCAGCAGCCGCGGTAATACGTATGTCGCAAGCGTTATCCGGATTTATTGGGCGTAAAGCGCGTCTAGGCGGTTTGGTAAGTCTGATGTGAAAATGCGGGGCTCAACTCCGTATTGCGTTGGAAACTGCCAAACTAGAGTACTGGAGAGGTGGGCGGAACTACAAGTGTAGAGGTGAAATTCGTAGATATTTGTAGGAATGCCGATGGGGAAGCCAGCCCACTGGACAGATACTGACGCTAAAGCGCGAAAGCGTGGG
>OGZD01000094.1_pt1 | contig 106802 bp, 107 predicted proteins | sample 1576701 | NCBI WGS metagenome assembly OGZD01 (sample SAMEA3541487, study PRJEB24748) | human gut metagenome | biome: human gut; feature: human-associated habitat; material: faeces | place: China | collected 2012
TCATGAACTTAGTGCGACAGCCCCTTTAAGAATCTTCACATTTAAATCCTCAGAAATTTATTTTGACTCTTTCATAGATTTCACGCGATCCTGGATCGTCTTATTGAAATTCTCAATCTTACGCTCATAAGACGTATTCATATATTTTGACTGCAGCATAAAATCTGCTGTAGAAAGGTTGTTCGCGATCGGAATATCATAAACAACCGCGATTCGAAGCAGTGCTTTTACATCTGGATCGTGAGGCTGTGCTTCCAGAGGATCCCATAAAAAAATCATAAAATCGATCTGTCCTTCCACAATCTTTGCTCCGATCTGCTGGTCTCCTCCGAGAGGACCGCTGCAGTATCCTTTCACAGGAAGTCCCGTACGCTCTGAGATCAGTTTTGCCGTTGTTCCTGTTCCGCACAGGAAATGTCCTTTCAAAATCTCTTTATTTCTGTCACACCAGTCTACAAGTTCTTTCTTTTTTCCATCATGAGCAACCAGCGCAATGTGCTTTGCCTTGCCGATTTCCATGGTCACAAAATTATCATTCAGCATCTTTTTTCCTCCTGTCTTTTACCTTCACTGTGCAGCTTCATCCGTCTACGCCATCTGTTCCATGGAATCAAAACGGATGGCTGCGATCAGACCGATTATCACAGTTACTATCATACTATAAATCAGAGCGATTGGAAAGACTAAATCCATACTTATAAAGATTCCTGCCAGCGCTGCGGCCATCACCCCGATTCCCAGCACGAACATCTGGAAAAACGCTCTCACCACATCCTGTCCGGTACGTCCAAGCACATCTCCCACCACGCACTGTGCCAGCACCTTACTGTACATCCGGTTCGCCTGAAGTATCGTGTAGATCAGGATCCCCAGGATTACTTCCCACACATTTACCTGCCACAAGATTCCGATGGGCACACAGAGTAAAACTCCATCTACAAATGCTTTCACATGTTCCATCAGTGTCGAGTACCACAGCTTTTTCACCGGACTGTCCGGAATCAGATAAAGATAGGGGGTTTTAATCTCAGTCTCCCACTTTCCAAGATATCCGCTGAAGATCAGAGTCATATATGCCAGAATTCCAAGCAGAAAAATCTGAGGGATCCCGCTTTCCTGTGCTGTCTCTCGCATCGCAAATGCCATAACGATGCCTATCCCGAGATTCAAAAGTGTCATTTTCGAGAAAATAAACGTTCTTTCTTTTCGATATTCCAAAAGCTGGCGGTAAAAGATTGCCTTTGCTCCGACTGCCTGATAACGGACTGTCATATGGCGGAATTTTTTCTTCTTCTCCTCCAGCCCCATGACCATTTCGCCGTTTTTCTTCCGCCTGATCATTTCTGCATAGGTATCTGCAAATTTTGCCGCGTCCTCATAATAATCTCCATTACACGGCATCCGGTATGCCAGGATCACAAGCAGGATCGTCGTCAGAAGGTACAGAACCATCCCTGTAGCATTGAGCAGATCCGGACTTAAAAGAATCAGATGAAATGCAGAAATCTCCCATCCGATAATTGGAATCATCCGCAGGATCGGCCAGTCAAAAAATGCAGAAACTGTTGCAAAAGATACACCTTTTTTCCAGAAATACAGAACGATCAGTCCTGTAACCATAAGCAGAAACACCTTGATCCCACGGCCGATCCATTCTCTTGCCTTCTCCGAAATCCGTTCACTGGAATACAGGCAGACCATCAGGCCGATCTCCAGTGCCAGATTACAGATACAGATTCCCGCAAACAGCAGAATTCTCCACAGACTGACATCAAAAACTGTAATTCCTGCGATAATAAATATCAGAAAGAACACCACACTGCTCAGATAATTCATCCAGGCTCCATGGATCAGCACGACCTTTGGGTCCACAGGCGCATTGAAGATAAAATGTGCATGTGCCGGGCGGAAGAGAATTCCTTTTCTGGATGCATATGACATAAAATTCAGCAAAAACAGATACAACGACCAGACTGTCAGAATGATCACCATTCCTTTTGCACTGTCAAACTTCATCTGCACTGCTAATTCTGCCAGCATCACAGCCAGAAAAACAGCATATGCCGCACAGGCTAACACAACCAGAAGTGTGAGCGGCTTTTTCACTGCTTTTTTCAAATTGTTGATCATACTTCGTTTTGTCAGATACAATAGCGCTCTCACGATTTTTCACCACCTGTCATTTCAAAGAACAGCGCATCCAGATCCTTGTCTCCCACCTCATCCTTCCGGTAAGAACCAATGATCTTACTCTTTTCCATCACAAACATCATATCCCACAGCTCTTCTACCATCTCCAGCATATGCGTGCTGATCAGTACTGTAACTCCGAGAGCTTTTTGTTCCAGCACGACCTCCTTAAGCTCTTTAATCGCTTTTGGATCCAGCCCCACCATCGGTTCATCCAGAAGCAGCACTTTCGGCCTGATGGCAAGCGCACAGCAGATACTCACCTTCTGCATCATTCCTTTGGACAGCTCATTTCCCAGTTTATCCTGCTTGTCATCCAGGTCAAACCGGGCAAGCAGCGCTTCCACCTCTTCATCCGTAATCCCGCTGTTGTAAGCTTTTCTCATGTATTCAATGTGTTCTCTGACGCTGAGTGCATCAAACATGGCAGGCATCTCCGGAACATAGGCAAACTGTCTCTTTGCCTCCACACTTCTGGCAGGAAGTCCCTGAATTCCGATCCGCCCCTGATACCGAAGCAGACCTGCGATACTTTTGATGATCGTCGATTTTCCGGCTCCGTTTGGTCCCAGAAGGATCCCGACTGTACCATCCGGTACAAAAAAACTGACCTCATCCACCGCCAGAGACTTTCCATAGGATTTACTTAATTTCTGAACTTCCAGCATATCATTTCCTCCATCGTGTTTTACACAGCTCACAGCCTGTCTGTGCAGGCACAGCAGCTGTCTGACGGGCTTATCATTACTGGTCACACCAATTACGGCTTATCACGCAAAAAAGATTCCCGTTCATTGTACTGTTGATTTGATACAATAATACGAGAATCTTTTCTGTTTGTCAACTCTTTATTCGTCTGCTTTTTCCTGTGTATACAATTTGAACAATGCCTGTGTTCCCTCATCTCCAAGGCCTTCTGCCTGCAGCTCTTCATACTCTGCCAGCACCTGACTTAAGACATTGAGATCCAGACCGCTTATATTGGATTCGATCAGCGCCAGTTTCATATCTTTGATAAAATGCTTCATAAAGAAGCCCGGGCGGTAATCTCCTTCCAGAATCTTCGGTCCGAACAGATCCAGCTGACGGCTTCCTGCCGCACCTGTAGACACAGAATGAAGCACTGTCTGCAGATCCAAACCTTTCGCCTGTGCATAAGCAAGTGCTTCACATACTCCGGAGAGCGCGCCTGCGATCATGATCTGGTTCGCCAGCTTACAGTGCTGTCCGCATCCTGCTGCTCCCTGGTAGTTAATATTGGTTCCCATTGCTTCAAACAGAGGCATACATGCTTCAAAATCTTCTTTGTCTCCACCTACAAGGATAGAAAGTGTTCCTGCTTTTGCGCCGGTATCTCCTCCGGTTACCGGGGCATCCAGAACATGAAATCCCCGCTTATTCCCCTCTTCATAAATCTTTTGGGCAATCTGCGGACTGGTGGTTGTCATATCGATCAGATACGCGCCTTCTTTTGCGCTGTCCAGAATATTCCCCTGATCGAAATACACTTCTTCCACGTCCTGCGGAAATCCCACAATGGTGATCACTGCCTCACAGTCTTTCACGCAGTCTGCAATGCTGTCATGAAAGGTCACACCCTCTGCGATCACATCTTCTACCTTTGCTTTTGTTCTTGCATAAATGTGCAGATCAAATCCTGCCTTTTTCAAATTCCGCACCATGGATTTTCCCATGATCCCGACTCCGATAAACCCGATCTTTTTCATTTTATTTTCCCTCACTATTGTTTTTCTACAACTTCACCCTGTTTTTTATAAATGCTTTTCGCCGGTACAAATCCTCTCACAGAAGAAAGCGGATAAATGTTCGTATGGCTTCCCACAACGGTTCCCGGATTTAAGACACTTCCGCATCCCACTTCTACTTCATCGCCAAGCATCGCTCCGAATTTTTTCAATCCGGTCTCGATTTCACCTTCCGGTGTTTTTACAATTACCAGCTTCTTGTCTGACTTCACATTGGATGTAATAGATGCAGCACCCATATGCGATTTGTATCCGAGAATTGAGTCTCCCACATAATTGTAATGCGGAACCTGCACTTTATTGAACAGGATCACATTCTTCAGTTCTGTCGAATTTCCGACTACTGCCCCCTCTCCCACGATTGCATTTCCACGGATAAACGCGCAATGTCTGACCTCTGCTTCTTTTCCGATGATCGCCGGTCCCGTAATGGATGCGCTTTTTGCTACTTTCGCTGTTTTGGCGATCCAGATATTCTCTCCCTGTTTTTCATATTCCTCTTCGCTGAGTGTATTTCCCAGTTCCACAATAAACCGGGAGATTTTCGGAAGCACTTCCCACGGATAGGTCACTCCCTCAAAAATATCTTTTGCAATTGTCTCATCCAATGTATAAAGTTCTTTTACTGTCAGTTCTTTCATAAATTAACTCTCTCCTTTTTGATTCTCTTTTTTGCGCGATGTCCGGTTTGACGATACCGGTTTTTTATAATATTTTGCAGCCGCATCGTAAAATCCTTTCAGCTGATATTGATTGTTCAGCCGCTTTACGCCTTCTGTCCTGCTGATAATAAAATGATCCAGCTTCTGCATATACTCATCCGGAGTGATCTCTCCGTCTGCCACATACGTCAGTCCTTTCTCCCAGCTGGCCGTCAGTTCCGGATTCAAAAGCGAACGAATGGACTGGTTCACCACATCATACACCATCTCTCCCTGAAGAGTCGGAGTGATGATCTGGATCTTCTTATTCAGGCTCAGATATTTGATATGGATCAGCTTTTTCAGAATTTCCGCTCTGGTGGCACTGGTTCCGATACCGCTTCCCTTGATCTGGGCACGCAGCTCTTCATCCTCGATCAACTGCCCCGCGTTTTCCATTGCAAGGATCATGGATCCTGAATTGTAGCGCTTCGGCGGAGAAGTCTCTCCTTCCTTCACATCCAGCGCACAAACCGGCAGGACTGCTCCCTTTTTCAGATTCTGCACCACCTGGAAAAATTGTGGATCCATGCTCTGTTCTCCTCCATTTTGCGGAATTCCCACTACTTTCAGATACCCTTCTTCTGCCAGAACCTTAAAATTCGAGAAAAAGCTCTCCTCCCGTATCTTTACAGTCACCGCTACTTTCTGATATACAGCGGGCGGATAAAAAATACTCAAAAACCGTTTTACAACACAGTCATACACATTCCTTGCCGCCTGGGAGACCGACGAAAGTGCCGAAAGTCCCTGTCCGGTCGGAATGATCGCATAATGATCGGTAATCTGTTTATCATTGACATAACGGGTCTTTACCAGGTTCTTATACGTTCCCATAGCCGCGATTTCTTTTAAATATACTGCCACGGGCCCGTATTTTGACAGCCCGTTCAGATTTTTACTGATTTCCTTTGCAACAGCAGTAGACAACACTCTGGCATCTGTTCTCGGATAGGTCACCAGCTTCTTTTCGTATAATTCCTGCACGATCCGCAGTGTCTCATCCGGACTGATCTTAAACCGCTTGGAACAATCATTCTGCAGTTCCGCAAGATTATAAAGAAGCGGTGGGTTCTTCTTCTCTTTCTTCTTTTCGATCGCCGCTATCTGTCCTGTGACAGGCTCTTTCTCCTTCAGATATGCGATCAGCTCCTGCGCCTTTTCTTTTTGTTTGAATCCATTCTCTTTGTACAGGTCAAAGGATTCGAAATAGCGGGAGCCTTTGACCGCTTTCCATTCTCCCTCAAATGTTTTTCCCTCAGCTTCCAGAGTCGCAAGCACACGATAAAATGGTGTTTTTACAAATTCACGGATTTCCCGCTCTCTTCGCACTACCATCCCCAGCACGCAGGTCATCACCCGTCCCACTGAGACTACCGCATACTTTGTCTTCAAATATCCGGAAATACTGTTTCCGTATTTTAATGTCAGAAGTCTGGAAAAATTAATCCCCATCAGATAGTCCTCTTTTGCGCGGAGATAGGCCGAAGCGCTCAGATTATCATACTCTGATAAGTCCTTTGCCTGCCGGATCCCGCGAAGAATCTCCTCCTCCGTCTGCGAATCGATCCAGACCCGTTTTCTTTGTTTTCCTGTCACATGTGCTTCCTGCTCCACCAGCCGGTAGATATACTCTCCTTCCCGTCCGGAGTCGGTACACACGTAGATCGTGTCCACATCCTGTCTGTTTAAAAGGGAGCTGACGATCTGGAACTGCTTTGCCACTCCCGGGATCACTTCATACTGAAACTCCTGCGGAAGAAACGGCAGTGTGTTCAAACTCCATTTTTTCAGTGCCGGATCATACACTTCCGGATAACTCATGGTCACTAAATGTCCCACACACCAGGTTACGATGGCTTCTTCTGATTCCAGATACCCGTCCTTTCGCTTTGCATTTAATTTTAAAGCCTTTGCAAACTCCTGCGCCACACTTGGCTTTTCTGCGATATATACTGCTTTCCCCATTCTTATTTATACAATCATCTTTCTGTTTATTCTATTCTTTCTGAAACAACCGTCTCATCTTCTGAAGAAACGTCTGTTTCTTTGGTTTCTTCTCCACTCGTTTTGCCATCAGTGCTTCTTTCATGAAGATTTCCTGTGAATTGATGGCTTTTCCTTCTACCTTCTTTTTGCGGTAGGTTCCGTCACTTGTCATCACTCTTGCTTTGACATTATCCGCAAGCATTACATGCAGGTTTCTCACCAGCCGTTTTTTGATCTCCTCGTTGAGAATCGGACATGCCACTTCCACCCGTTTCTCCGTGTTTCTGGTCATCATATCCGCAGAACCGATGTACACTTTCTGCTCTGCTCCCGTGCCGAACACAAACACTCTCGGGTGTTCCAGATAGCGGCCTACAATACTGGTCACAGTCAGATTCTCTGTCTCTTGTGCAATTCCCGGCAGAATACAGCAGATTCCACGCACAATCAGATCCACCTTCACACCTGCTCTGGAAGCCTCTGCCACCTTCCGGATAAAATCCATATCCGTCACAGAATTCATCTTCATCACAATCCGTCCCTGTTCACCCTTTTGAATCTCTTCATCCATCAACGCCAGAATCTTCTGCTTCAAACTGGTCGGAGATACGATCAGATTCTTATAGGTTCCATCCAGATTGCCAATGGACATATTCTTAAAAAATACTGCTGCATCCTCTCCGATCGACTGATTCGCAGTCATCAGCGAATAATCCGTGTACAATTTTGCGGTCTTCTCATTGTAATTTCCGGTTCCGATCTGTGTGATATATTTGATCTCATTTTTACTGCGGTATGTAATCAGACAAATTTTGGAATGTACTTTATATCCGTCAAACCCATAAAGTACCCTGCAGCCGGCCTCTTCCATCCGTTCTGACCATTCAATATTATTCTGCTCATCAAACCGGGCCCGCAGCTCGATCAGAGCGGTCACTTCTTTTCCATTTTCTGCCGCTGCACACAGATATTCTACCAGTCTTGTCTTTTTGGCAAGACGATAGATCGTGATCTTAATGGTCATCACATCCGGATCTGTGGATGCCTCTTTGATCAGCTTCAAAAACGGATCCATGCTTTCATATGGATAGGACAGAAGAATGTCCCGTTTCTTTACCTGAGCCATCACGCTTCCTTCTCCCACCTGTGCGGCAGGCTGTGGAGCAAATGGTACATCAACCAATGATCGTTTCATGGAAACAGGTACTTTATCCATAATTGAAAAGATATAATCCAGTTTCATCGGAATTTTCGTTCTAAAAATGCAGGCAGGCGTAATTTTGAATTTCTCACAGAGATATTTCTCTGTCTCTTTATTCAGCGGATTGGCCACTTCCAGACGTACCACTGCCATTCTTCTGCGCTTATTCAATGTCTCCTTCATTATATAGCGAAAGTCTTCATTGTCCGCATAGTTCTCATCGTCAGGAGAAATGTCCGCATTTCTTGTGACACGGATGTATGTGATATCCGATACCTGATACTGTTCAAACACAAGATCCAGATACTCCATGATCACTTTTTCCATCCGGATATAACGAATGTCATGTCCCGGCAGATAAATCACATCTGAAATAAACTGAGGAACAGGAACGATCCCCATCATTTTTTTCTCTTCAAAACGAAGCGTTGCGATCACATACAGTTCTTTATTGAGCAAATGTGGAAACGGATGATTTGCGTCTACGATCTGTGGGGAAAGCAGTGGAAGCACCTGTTCTTTGAAATAATGTTTGACATACTTTTTTTCCTGTGCCTCCAGCTCTTTGAAATCCAGCCCACAGACCCCGTATGGATGCAGCTGTTTTTTTATCTCCGCATACGTCTTATCCCGCTCTTTATAAAGCGGGGCCACTGCCTCATAAATCTTATCTAACTGTTCTTTCGGAGTCATCCCCGATCTGCTGTCTAATGTCTTGCTGTCCACAGATGCCATATCGTAGAGACTTCCTACCCGAATCATAAAAAACTCATCCAGGTTACTGGTGAAGATCGATACAAATTTCATCCTCTCCAGAAGCGGAACACTTTCATCTTGCGCTTCTTCCAGCACTCTCTGATTAAAGCGCAGCCACGATAATTCCCTGTTCTGTGTGTAATTCAAAATTTCTTTTTTCATATGTTTCTCCTTCTGCCGGTTTCACATGAATACTCCACATTGTATCATGTTTTCCATGCAAAATATACCTATTTTTCGAGATACTCCATGAGACGGTCATACTCTCTTTCCATCAGATCATATCCGTGATGATAAAATGCCATCAGATGCTCCTGACTTCTCTCCAGTCTGGACACCGGCTTTACCTGCGGCCGGATCACAAAAATCTTTCCTTCTCTCTCCAGATTCTCCAGCTCATTCAGCGTCCGGTTGTAATACGGTGCACGCCGCAAAAGAGTCCGCAGAAGATTCGGATAAGATCTGTAGGCTCTGCGATACATCTTTTCCACCGCTTTTGAAACCGCCTTCTTGCGATATCCCCGATTTCTTGTCAGAACAACGATGATCTTCTCATTTCCCATATCCATCGCTCTCCGAATCGGAATAGAATCCGCAAGTCCTCCATCCAGATACGGGATCCCATCGATATTTACAATCGGACAAAGCAGCGGCATACTGGAGGATGCCCGGCAGATTTTCATCAGCCTGTCGGGATCTTGCGCCTCATCCATGTACTCCGCTTTTCCCGTCACACAGTTTGTCGTGACCAGCTCACAGTTCATCTCTGATCGAAAATAGGTGTCAAAATCAAAGGGATAAATCTGTTTTGGATAAATATCAAAAATCATATCCATATTCATCAGACTTTTTTCTTTTATAAATTTACGCACCCCGTAATAATAGGACAGATTCTTATCTGTGGGGATCATACAGTCTCTTGTCCGTCCGGGCTGCCTTGACACATAGTCCACCGCATTGCAGGCTCCTGCCGAAACACCGATCACATGAGAAGTGTAAAACTCCTGCTCCATCAGATAATCCAGTACTCCCGATGTAAATACGCCTCTTGTTGCTCCGCCTTCTAATACCAAAGTTGCTTTTTGCATATCCATCCCTCACTTTCTTTGTTCCATTATATACTTTTTCCACTTTTTCGCAAACTCCTAATCCTGTTAAATTTTTGCAAAAACACAATATTTCTTTGTTTATTTCATAGAAAGCATACTCCTGACCTTGCCATGTCGTGGGTTCTCATGTTAAGATAAGCGTTGGAATTATTACTTTATATAATAAATAAGGAGTAAAAAATATGATTAGTGCAAACAATGTCACTCTGCGCGTCGGGAAAAAAGCGCTGTTTGAAGATGTCAATATTAAATTTACCGAAGGCAACTGTTATGGTATGATCGGAGCCAACGGTGCCGGAAAATCTACTTTTTTAAAGATTTTGTCCGGACAGATCGAGCCTACCAAAGGGGAAGTAAACATCACTCCCGGAGAGCGTCTTTCTTTCCTGCAGCAGGATCACTACAAATACGATGAATATCTGGTACTGGACACCGTCATCATGGGGAATGCACGTCTGTACGAGATCATGAAAGAAAAAGAAGTCATCTATGCAAAAGAAGATTTCACAGATGAGGACGGAATCAAAGCAAGTGAGCTGGAAGCAGAATTCGCAACCATGAACGGCTGGGAAGCAGAATCTGACGCTGCAACTCTGCTCAACGGACTCGGCATTGAGACAGACCTCCACTACAAATACATGAAAGACTTAAAGGGTGCAGAAAAGGTAAAGGTTCTTCTTGCTCAGGCTTTGTTCGGTAATCCTGACATCCTGCTTCTTGACGAGCCGACCAACCACCTGGATCTGGATGCGATCGCATGGCTGGAAGAGTTCCTGATCAACTTTGAGAACACAGTCATTGTGGTATCCCATGACCGTTACTTCTTAAACAAGGTCTGCACACAGATCGCGGATATCGACTATGGAAAGATCCAGCTCTATGCCGGAAACTACGACTTCTGGTATGAATCCAGCCAGCTTCTGATCCGTCAGATGAAAGAAGCCAACAAAAAGAAAGAAGAAAAGATCAAAGAGCTGCAGGACTTTATTTCCCGGTTCAGCGCCAATGCTTCCAAATCCAAACAGGCAACATCCAGAAAACGTGCCCTGGAAAAAATTGAACTGGATGAGATCAAACCATCCAGCCGTAAATACCCTTACATTGATTTCCGTCCAAACCGTGACATCGGAAACGAAGTGCTGACCGTGGAAGGACTTTCCAAAACCATCGACGGAGTCAAGATTCTGGACAACCTGACATTTACACTGAACCACGATGACAAGGTTGCATTTGTAGGCGGAAATGAGCTTGCAAAAACAGTTCTGTTCAAAATCCTGATCGGTGAGATGGAACCGGATGAAGGTACTTACAAATGGGGAATCACGACTTCACAGGCTTACTTCCCGAAAGACTTCGGCGGAGAGTTCGATAACGATTACACCATCACAGAATGGCTGACACAGTACTCTGAAAACAAGGATGCCACCTATGTGCGGGGGTTCCTCGGAAGAATGCTCTTCTCCGGAGAAGATGGTGTGAAGAGATTAAAAGTCCTCTCCGGTGGTGAGAAGGTACGCTGCCTGCTCTCCAAGATGATGATTTCCGGCGCAAATGTTCTGTTATTAGATGAACCTACCAACCATCTGGATATGGAATCCATCACTGCGCTCAATAACGGTATGATCAAATTCCCGGGAGTACTCTTATTTACTTCCCGTGACCACCAGATCGTGCAGACGACTGCAAATCGTATCATGGAGATCGTACCGGGCGGAAAACTGATCGATAAGATCACAACTTATGACGAATATCTCGAAAGCGATGAGATGGCAAGAAAGCGCCAGACTTACACTGTCGAGACAGAAGAGGAAGATTAGAACATTAAAAATACGGAAAGAATCCCCGGATGTTGGGTTCTTTCCGTATTTTTGTTTTAATAATATAGTTTATCTTCTTCGATAATTTTGGGGATGCCCCCCTCTACTTCCACGATCGTCACCGCACAGTTCTTTGGCACTCCCATCTGCCAGAATTTTGCCGGACTCCATTCATTTTTGATACAGTTTTTCATTGCCGTGACTGCAGCACCATGCGTAGAAAGCAAAATCATCTTATCCTGCAATTCTGGATTTTGATATAACGCTTTCAGAAAGCCGTCCACTCTCTCCATCAACTGTCCAACGGACTCACCCTCTCCCTTTGGGATGTAATTTGCAGTATCATCAAAGAACTTCACAAACTCCGCACTCTGCGGATCCAGACCTTCTCCTCGGTACACAATACCTTCATAATCACCAAAGCAGATCTCCTGTATCTGAGGTTCCTCGATCAAGGGGATCTTTCTCCCCTGCAAAACAATCTGTGCTGTTTCTTTTGCTCTGGATAAAGGGGACGTATACGCCAGATCAAAAGAAATCCCCCGCAGTCCTTCTGCTGTCTTTTCTGCCAGTTCTCTTCCATATGCATTGAGAGGAATATCTGCTCTCCCCTGCACTTTCTTCGCTTTATTCCAATCCGTTTCGCCATGTCGTACCATATATAATCTCACCGTTGTTTTCCTCCTAAGATATGTTCTTTTATCCGATCACTCTGTCCCTTAGTATACGCATATTTCCTGTCTCCCGTCAACCGTTCTTTGTTCCTTTCCGCTTGCAAATTCGCCTGATTTTGTCTATAATAATGACACATAAAAAAACAAGGAGATTACCATGGAAAAAATTACAAGCTTTACGATCGATCACATCAAACTGACTCCGGGACTTTACGTTTCCAGAAAAGATCTTGCAGGAGATACCCCGGTTACCACGTTTGATATCCGTATCACAAATCCCAATGAAGAACCTGTTCTAAATACTGCAGAAGTACATACCATCGAGCATCTTGCCGCTACCTTTCTTCGCAACCATGCAGAATATGGCCCAAAAACACTCTATTTCGGACCAATGGGATGCCGCACCGGATTCTATCTGCTTCTTATCGGTGATTATGAATCCTGCGATATTCTTCCTTTGATGAAAGAGATGTTTGCTTTTATCGCATCTTACGATCAGGAAGTTCCCGGAGCCTGTGCAAAAGACTGCGGAAACTTTCTGGATATGAATCTGCCGATGGCCAGATTTGTTGCACGAAAATACCTGACTCAGGTTTTGAATAAAATCACCGAAGAGCAACTCGTTTATCCACAATAGAACAGGAGCATATCATGGGAAAAAAACAAACATTTGCATCTGATACTTCCCAGCGAAGTATCACCGACTGGATTCGTGCACTCCTGGTTCTTCTTTTGGGGCTGATCATTGCGCATCTTGGTGTTACGCTCTTTTTGCTCTCGGCACTTGGCACCGATACTTTCACAGTATTTATTCAGGGGTTATCCCGGGTTGCAGGATTGTCTGTCGGAACTGTGCACGTCATTGTTCTGTGTATTTTGATGGTTCTGATGTTGTTAACAACCAAAGGATATGTCAAACCCGGAACCATTGTCTGTGCATTTTGCGGAGGCCCTATCATTGACTTTTTCACCTGGTGTTTCAAAGAATACATCAATGCTTCTTCAGGAATGCCGGTTCGTATCATCAGCGTTCTGGTCGGATGTGCGATTCTCTCTTTGGGAATGTCTGTTGTAATCAACAGCAATGCCGGCACCGGACCGAATGACCTGGTTGCCATCATCCTCTCCGACAAACTCGAACGGATTGAATTTCGCTGGATACGAATGGGATGTGATGCTTTCTTTGTAAGCCTCGGATTTATCCTTGGCGGTACAGTTGGTGTCGGAACAATTATCGCCATTTTTCTGACAGGACCTATGGTTCAGTTTTGGCTTCCAAAAACAAAAGTTTTACTGCAAAAAATCAGAGTGTAAAGCATCATGCTTTACACCCTGATTTTTTATCACCTTTTTTTAAAACTTCCTGCCGGATATACAAAAAAGTTTTCTCCTCACCCTGTTTTGCCAACATGATCAACAGTTTTTCAAGCAGCGCTTCTGTTTCCTCATGCATCAGATACTGCCCTTTCCCTCCCAGGAAATAATCCAGAGGATCCCGGTCTGTATAGGCAGTTCCGCGATATACCTTGCTTGCAGCAATTCGGTCCAGAAACATCTCCACCACATAATTGACCGGCATTTTCATTCCTTCGAGCACGGCACCATGCGTTCCGTAATCAATCCAGTATTCATAATGATGCTTATTGCGCCCTTTATGATGCAGCCAGGCAGAAGAATACCCCTTTTCCTCCCGCTCTGCATTATTCGGACTTCTGGTTCCCTGGTAATATCGACACCCCACACGAAACTCTGTCCATCCGTATTTTGACAGATCATGGAGCAGCCCCTGTCTGTACAAACCTACCTGAAAGCATGCCTTCATCACAAGGAGCTTATGTTTTGTGATCGTACCAAAATGTCGGAGTGCGTTCATCTCTGAATTTCCTTTCTATCTGCCTTGCAGCAGAATTATTGTCCTTGCCTTTACCTCTATCATCTTCTGCTCTTTCAGACACTCTGCCTCATCTGGCATCTCTTCTGTTCCTGCAACCTGATACCATTTCATTTCCTTTTTCAGAGCCGGAAGAGCAAATTCGTGTGCTTCCCAGTGCATATTATATGCGACAAACCAAAATGTATCTTCCCAGCTGTAGAGAACTCCAAGCTGTCTGCTGACTACTGCATCCTGTACCTGCCATGCACTTTCTCCGTGATAAGAGACATCCGGAATCCCGCACGCTGTCCGATCCAGGCCAAGCAGTGCCTGTCTTTGATGAAAGACAGGATTGGATTTTCTAAGGGCGATCAATCGTTTCACAAATCGAAACAGATCTTCATAACTTTTCTGTCTTCCCCAGTTCAGCCATGCGGTCTCATTGTCCTGACAATACACATTGTTATTCCCATCCTGTGTGTTTCCAAACTCATCTCCCGCCAGAATGCATGGTGTTCCCTGCGAAAGCAGAAGCAGAAGAAAAGCATTCTTCATCTGATTTTTGCGAAGTGTCATCACACTTCTTTTTCTGCTTGGTCCTTCCGTACCGCAGTTCCAACTGTAATTATAATCCGGACCGTCCTGATTGCGCTCTCCGTTTGCCTCATTATGCTTCCCGTCATAAGAGACCAGGTCACAGAGTGTAAACCCTGTATGTGAAGTAATGTAATTACAGCAGCCGTCTTCTGGGGTCCGGCGGCAGAGCTGTCGTATCACTTCTCTGACCATGCCTTCATCTCCCTTTAAAAACCTGCGCATACTGTTCTGGAAGCCCTCTTCTTTTTTGAAGATCTTTGCTCCCTTTAAGATCGGATCCGCATTCAGACTGTCCCATGGCACATTGTAAGGATTCACCACAAACCCATCCACATGATACTCCAGAAGATAAAAACGAAGACATTCCAACGCAGTCTGGGGAAGAATCTTTTCTGTAAACGGCATTTCCAGAACAACTTCGATTCCTGCTTTGTGGCACGCTTTTACCAGATCTTTTAATTCTGTCTGTGCATCATCAAAAGCTGCATATGCGGCTTTCGGTGCAAAATAATATCCTGTGCCATAGCCCCAGTAATTCCGGTAGCTTCCCATATCTTCCTGAAACTCATACACCGGCATACACTGAATCTGATTGATGCCAAGCTCTTTCAAATATGGTAATTTTTCCCGGACACCCAGAAATGTCCCTTTATGCTTTACTCTGGAGGAAGAGTGCATCGTAAAGCCTCTTACATGCAGACTATACGCGATCACATCCTGCACAGGAATCTGTGGTCTTTTATCCCCTTCCCAGTCATATCCTCTCTGCAGAAATCTTCCTCTTATCTGATGCCGGTTGAATTCCCAGCCGGTACCGAACATTTTATGTCCCGCGATCTCTCTCACGTAAGGATCCAGACAGACCGTTCCGTCAATTCTGTAATTATACTCATACTGGGTTTCCTCCAGATCTTCCAGCGCCAGGAAGCGGACTTCTCCGATTCCTTCTTCTGCCAGCATTTCGATTACCTGATCTGGTTCGCTTTCGCCCTTTTTATACAAGAGCAGTTCGCAAGATACGTCTTTTGGAACACATACTGCAAGATTCACACTTCTGCCTCTTCTGGAAGCTCCAAAAGGCTGTGGATATCCTTCTGTTTTTTTCATATATTTATTCCTCACTGCCAGCCATTTGTTCCATACATCTCAACATTATCTTTCCCGATAAAAAATGTATCGATATACGTTGTTTTCTCATAATCCTCATCATTCAAAATAGCCTCGCCAATCTTTGCCGCCTGCTTTCCAACATTGATCGGAGACTGCGCTCCGGTCCCGGCGATCATTGACTTTTCATCTGTAAGTTCACTTTTCATCTCCGGTGAGCCGTCCACTCCATAAATCTTCAGACTGCTTTTTCCTGCCTCTTTTGCTGCCTGAAGTGCACCGAGTGCCATCTGATCATTTCCGCACATCACAGCATCTACCTGTGGATTTTCTGCCAAAATCTGTGCCATTTTCTCCTTTGCACTCTCCTTGGTGCCGCCGGCATCTGCACGCGCCACTACTTCAAATCCTGCATTTTTGATCGCTTCTTCAAATCCTGTGATACGCTCATTCACTGAGTTCTGGGACGGGCATTCCAAAAGCACTACTTTTCCGCCGTCCGGGCACTGTGTCTTCAAATTCTCACCGCAGACTGCACCTGCATTTTTATTGTCAGAGCCGATATACGCAGCTGTCAGATCTGTGTCCTTCACCTGCGTATCCACATTGATGACCGGAATATCTGCCTCATCCAGGGCTTCCAGCGCAGGCTTGATTGCTTCCCAGTCTACCGGTGCGAGAAAGACTGCATCCACTCCTTCATCGATCATCTCCTGAATCTGCTGGATCTGCTTATTCACATCTCCGTCCGGATTTTTTACCACCAGGGTATCTCCCTTTGCTTCCAGTTCCCCTCGGATCGATTCTTTTACAACATCATAATATGGATTATAAATATCAATGCAGCTGTAGCCAAATGTGTGCCCTTCTGATGTTTCTGTATCCTGTGCCTGCTCGTCCTCATTTTCTACTACAGCGTTATCTTCCGGTGTACCCACATTCTTTTTGCATCCGGAAAGTACCATACAACCGAACATAACTGTCACAAAGACTCCCAAAATTTTTCTCTTCATCTATTGTCCTCCTGATTGCTAAGACTCTGTTTTTCCAACATATATGCATAATCTATTTTATTCTACCCTGTTTTTCAGCATTGTCAATAGAAAGAACCTGATGTTTTTCTTGCTTTTTCCTCTGGTTTTTGTTAGAGTAGGCATATCAAGAAAAAAGGAGAACGTGCTATGAGCGAAAACATGAATGAAACAATGAATGAAAACGAAGGTGTAACAGTTACTCTGACACTGGACAATGACGAGACACTGGAGTGTGCCGTCCTGACGATCTACGAAGCAGCCGGCAGACAGTACATCGCACTCCTTCCGCTCGATGAGAACGGAGAAGAGTCCGAAGAAAGCGATGTGTACATCTACCGTTTCTCTGAGACAGAAGACGGTGAGCCAAACCTGGAAAACATCGAAGATGACGACGAGTACGATGCTGCTGCCGACAAATTCGATGAATGGATGGATTCCCTGGAATTTGACGAGATCGATCTTGACGCTGAGTAAGTCAGACGCCCTCGAACAGTTCCTCTACAAAACGGGAAGGAGAGATCTCCTTTCCGTTTTTTATTTTCACATATGTGATTTTCAGCACATCTTTTGCCCGGGTCATTCCCACATAGAACAGCCTGCGCTCTTCTTCTACATTCTGCTCTTTCTCTGCTTTCTGATAAGGAATTCGTCCCTCGTTTGCCTCGATCAAAAACACCGTATGAAACTCCAGCCCTTTGGACGCATGCAGTGTCATCAGACGGACCCCCTCCTGGTTCTGTTCTTTTTGCTGTTCTTTCTTTTTCAGCGCTTCCGTATATTCTTCCACATGGACAAACCACTCTTCCATCGTCTGAAACGGCTTTGCCGCCTCTTCAATCTCAGAGAGTACTTCTCTTAAATCCGCAGCTTTCATGTTTTTCGTAGTCGCATATTCCCGCAGAAATTCGTCATATCCGATTTTTTTCTTCAAATACTGGATTGCCGCATATGGAGCCATTTTCGCAAGCATTTTCAAATCCCATTCAAACTGGTCGATCCGGTCCTGCATCCACTCTTTATCACAATAGAATTTCCGCATCTCCTCAAAAGAAACCACTCTTCCCGGGAGGCAGTCTCTTCCCAGATACCGTTTCGGACGATTCATGACCTGCAGGAAATCTTTGCGCTCACGCTGCCCCATTGCCAGCCTGAAATATGCCATAATATCTTTTGCAATAAAATGATTGTACAGATTCGGCAGATGTTCCCGCATCTGGAATGGAATCTTTTCATCGATCAGCGCTTCCACAACCGCCCTCGCATCTGTGTGAACACGAAAGAGTACTGCGATCTCCTCTGCCAAAATTCCTGTTTCCATCTGTTTTTTGATCTGTTCCACCACATAAGAAGCTTCCTCCACCGGATCTTTCACTTCCTGTACATGCAGTGTCTCCCCACTTTCTTTCCACGCCCGGATTTTTTTATCAAACCGTACCTCGTTGTTGGCGATCACTTTCAGAGAATTTTTGACAATATTTTCCGAAGACCGGTAGTTTACATCCAGAAGAAGCTGTTTTGCATCTGGAAAATCCTTCTGGAACTGAAACATCAATCTGGAATCTGCTCCACGAAATCCATAGATCGACTGATCATCGTCGCCTACAACAAACAGATTGTTCTGCGGCGCCGCGAGCATCCGGATCACATCATATTGTACCTGATTGATATCCTGAAATTCATCAATCAGAATATAGCGAAACTTCTCCTGCCATTTTTTCAAAACATCCGGCCTTTTTGTAAACAGATCACGACATAACAGAAGCATGTCATCAAAATCGATCTTTCGCTCTTCATTTCGCTTTTTTTCGTATTCTCCGTATATCTCCCGGAACGTCTCTTTTCCGCAGATTGTTGTCTCATACTCTTCAATCTTCAGTCCATTGTTTTTTACAATGCCAATCTCTGAAATAATCTCCTTTAAGAAATCCTCCTCTTCAAATTCATCAATCTCTTTTCGATTGACGATCTGAAGCAGCATCTGCCGTTTTTCTTCTTCTGACAGAATATTCTCCGGACCAAACCGGTATGCCCATTTTAAAATTCCATAATAAATTCCGTGAAATGTTCCGAACGTAACAGCAGGGCGAGTCCCCTTCATCGCTGAGAAAAAGCGATTCTTCATCTCTACTGCCGCATATTTGGTAAAAGTGATGACCAGAATCTCTTCCGGCCTTACATGATACGTCTGGATCAGCTTCTGGATCCTGCCCACGATTGTGAGCGTCTTTCCGGAACCCGGTCCCGCAAGAACAAGACACGGTCCCTCATTGTGAGAGACCGCCTCCTGCTGAGCCTGATTAAAACTCATAAATACCTCTTTCTAATTTGCCTGGAGTAATGCGATACCGGCACGGATTCTCTTTAAGGATTCTTCCTTTCCGAGAACTTCCATCAGTTCTGTCGCACCGCCCGGTGTGTTCTGTTTTCCGGATACCGCTGTTCGGATCGGCCACATTACAAATCCGATCTTCACTCCTTTTTCTGTTACATATCCTTTTAATGTTTCAAACAACGCGTCATTGCTGTAATCTTCCTGTGCTTCCAGGATCGGAAGGACATCGTTTAAAACTTCCAGAGAATTCTCTGCATTTGTCTTCATCTTCTTGTGTGTATACATAGCAGTGTCATACTCAGGCAGCTCTTCAAAGAAATCGATCTGATCTTTAATATCCGGGAAGATTTCAATTCTGGTCTTCACCATCTTCGCGATCTTTTTCAGATCATAGTCTTTTGTGATGACTTCTTTCAGATACGGCTCTGCCATCTCATAGAACTTGTCTTCCTCCATGGCTTTCATGTATTCCCCGTTCATCCATTTGAGTTTTACCGGATCGAATACAGCCGGTGACTTGCTCATATGGCGGTAATCAAATGCCTCTACCAGATCTTCCAGCGAAAAGATCTCGCGGTTGTCCGATGGGCTCCATCCAAGAAGTGCCACATAGTTGACCACTGCTTCTGAAAGGAATCCCTGCTCGATCAGATCTTCATAGGAAGAATGTCCGCAGCGTTTACTCAGTTTTTTGTGGTTCTCATCCGTGATCAGCGGACAGTGTACATAAACCGGAATCTCCCATCCAAATGCCTCATACAGACGGTTGTATTTCGGTGCAGAGGAAAGATATTCATTTCCGCGGACAACGTGTGTGATTCCCATCAGATGGTCATCGATCACGTTCGCAAAATTGTAAGTCGGGAATCCATCGGATTTGATCAGAATCATATCATCCAGCTCTGCATTCGGAACCGTGATATCCCCGTAAATCTCATCGTGGAATGTGGTTGTTCCCTCATTCGGTACGTTCAGACGGATCACCCAAGGTTTTCCTGCTGCCAGATTGGCCTCTACCTCTTCTTTGCTCAGTCCCAGACAGTGCTTGTCATACACAACGATATCTGTCCCATCTTCAGAAACAGAAGTCTTCAGGGAATCCAGGCGTGCTTTATCACAGAAGCAGTAATACGCGTCGCCCTGCTCTACCAGCTGCTTTGCATACTTCAAATACACTCCGGAAGCATTTCTCTCGCTCTGCACATACGGACCATATCCACCATCCTTGTCCGGTCCTTCATCGTGAATGAGACCTGTCTTTTCCAGAGTACGGTAAATGATGTCCAGTGCTCCTTCCATGAATCTCTCCTGGTCTGTATCTTCAATTCTGAGGATAAAGTCTCCACCCTCGTGTTTTGCGATCAAATATGCATATAATGCTGTACGCAGATTTCCTACATGCATCCGTCCTGTCGGACTTGGTGCAAATCTTGTTCTTACTTTACTCATCTTTATCTTCTCCATTTTCTATTTACGTCATCTTTTCTATTATATCTTAACTATTCCGCCTTGACAAGGGGATGTGAACCCGGAAAATGGCATCCACAATAAAAATTGCCAGTGCAATCATCCCCGCAATCTCCAGTGTCTGCAGCAGATAATAGGCACATCCTGCCCTGTCATTGGCAACGATAGAATAGGCAATTCTGTACATTCCGGCCCCCGGCACGGTCGGCAGGATTCCTGCAATCAGAAACACCGTCACTGGCGCTTTGAAAATCCTTGCAAAAAGATGTGCCATAAACGCAATCGCCAGCGCAGAAAAGAAAGAAGCCGGCACCACATCCACTCCACGGTGTGTACAAAGCAGATAAACACCGCCTCCTATTGCTCCGACCACACCCGTCTGCCACAGATATTTTCCGGGTGTCTCCAAAAGTACAGAAAACGCAATGATCGCAACAAAACTTCCCACCACTCCCATCAACACACTCATACGATACCTCCTACAAAAATCATCCCGGTACCTGCTCCAAGCCCGATTGCAGCTGCTGTCAAAAATGCCTCCAGTATCCTGGCGCCTCCGGAAATATAATCCCCCCGCAGCGTATCCCGAATCGCATTGGTGATCGCTACGCCTGGCACCAAAGGCATCAGAGAACTGATGATCACAATATCCAGATTCCAGCCGGATGTAACCCTATTCACACAGGCAGCTGTCACTGCTACCCCGAATGCACAGATTGCATTCAAAATAAAGCTGCTCATCTGGATTTTTTTGCCCAGTGTAATCAAAAATGCCAGGATACATCCTACTGCCGCAGAGACCAGAGTCTCTTTCACTCCCCCTCCAAAAAGAGGAGCAAACCCGACCGGAACCAGAATCGTCGCCAGATTATATACCGCCACTGAATACTGTTTTCCCTTGATCTGTTTCAACTCTTTATATGTTTCCTCAACTGTCATCTCTCCCCTGCAGTATCTTCTGGATATTTCATTTACCTGCACAATACGATGCATATTCGTCCCGCGGTCATGAACTCTGCGCATAGCGGTGAGCATTTCCATGTCCTGATTATCCAAAGTAGCAACAATCCCTGTCATCATAACAAATGCCTCTGCTACTTCTGTTCCCGCGGTGTTGAGAATATGCTTCATGGTATCCTCCACACGATAGGTCTCTGCTCCGCTTCTGAGCATGATCTCTCCTGCAAGAACCGCAATATTCAATATCTGTTTATAGTCCATTCTTTCCCTCCATGATCTCGCAGCCTGCCCCGCCTCCGAATATTCCTTCATCATACAAAATCGAAATACAGTTTCTCATATCTATTTTATCCAAGTTTGTATTGGCAAATGCAGATGCACGGATCGCAGTCACATCCTTGGGCATCTCAAAAATTCCAGTTCTTCCGGCAGGAAACGCCGCCAACTCTGTTCCAGAAAATAAAATCCCATCTCTTGCCGTATATCCGTCTGTGCCTCCGGCTTCGATCCATGTCAGTTCTCCCAGTTCAGAAAACGCACCGTTTTCTATATTCTGAATATTCTCCGGAATATAAATTTCAAAAATGCCTGCCCCAACTCCCGAAAACGTCCCTCTTCGAATTCCGATACAATTTTCTGACGGCAGTTCCAGATAACCATCCGTCATCTCGCTTTTTGCAGGATCAAATCCACAGATCATTCCCTCCTGATCGATTTTGAACCCCTGATAATATCGATACGCCTCTATCGGAGATTCTTCCTGTATCACATCTTCCTCTGGTAAGGTATTCACAATTTCCTCCGGCATCGTCTCAGGAATCACCGGCTGTATTGCCTGATTCTGTACTGTCTCCACCGGTTCTGCCACCTCTTCCTGCGGCATGATCACCGAAATTTCAGTTGCTTTTTCTGTCTCTATCTGCACATGTTTCTCCATTTCTGCCAGTGTATAAATCCGCATACTCTCCTGTTTTACCATCTGTCCCAGCCGGATCGGAACACTCCATCGTATCGTTTCATCTGAAGTTGCAGCATACGGTCTTATCTCTTCCTGTAACGGTACCATACTGACGGCATCACCGATTCCACCCAAAAGACTGACCGTTACAACTCCTGCAATCACTTTCTTTAATCCACCCGGTATGTTCCAGATATGCTGTTCCTCCCAAACGCAATCTCCACTTGTTCTCATTCTTTTTCCATTCTCCCTGCTTTTTTGATACGCGAAAAAGGAATGCTGCTCTTTTGCAACACTCCTTCTCCTTTGCCTGTTATAGCAAAACTAAACATTGATCTCAGCTTTTACTCCGAGAATTTCTTTATTTTCCTCCAGAAGCGGATAAATCACATTATTTAAGTACGACTCTACCTGCTCTTTCGCACGGCCTACATATTTCTGCGGTTCCATCGTCTCTTTCAACTCTTCCAGACTCATGTTGAACGCAGGATCCGCTGCGATCAACTCCAGAAGATTGTTGTCCAGACCTTTTTCTTTGACATTGCGTCCGGCTTCCATGGAAAGCTCACGAATTCTCTCATGCAGCTCCTGTCTGTCTCCTCCGGCTTTTACCGCATCCATCATGATATTCTCTGTCGCCATAAACGGAAGTTCTGACATCAGACGTTTCTCGATGACTTTCGGATATACTACAAGCCCGTCCACAACATTCAGGCACAGATCCAGGATTCCGTCGATTGCAAGAAATCCTTCCGGCACACTCAGTCTCTTGTTTGCAGAATCGTCCAGTGTTCTCTCAAACCACTGCGTCGCAGAGGTGATTGCCGGATTCAATGCATCGATCATCACATATCTGGAAAGAGACGCGATTCTTTCACTTCTCATCGGGTTTCTCTTATATGCCATGGCAGAAGAACCGATCTGTGTCTTCTCAAACGGCTCTTCCACTTCTTTCAAATGCTGAAGAAGTCGGATGTCATTAGAGAATTTGTGCGCACTTGCCGCAATTCCGGCCAGTACATTCAATACTCTTGTATCCACTTTTCTGGAATAAGTCTGTCCGGATACCGGATAACATGCCTTAAATCCCATCTTTTCTGCGATCATTGGATCGATCTTATCAATCGTCTCCTGATCTCCGTCAAACAGCTCCAGAAAGCTTGCCTGGGTTCCTGTCGTTCCTTTGGATCCAAGAAGTTTTAAACTTCCCAGAACATAATCCAGATCTTCCAGATCCATCTCAAATTCCTGCAGCCAGAGAGTCGCTCTCTTTCCTACCGTAGTTGGCTGAGCCGGCTGGAAATGTGTGAATGCAAGTGTCGGCTGACATTTCTGTGCATCTGCAAATTTTGCCAGTTCTGCGATCACATTGACCAGTTTTGTTCTCACCAGCTTTAAAGCCTCTGACATTACGATCATATCTGTATTGTCCCCTACATAGCAGGAGGTTGCTCCCAGATGGATGATTCCTTTCGCTTTCGGACACTGCACGCCATATGCATACACATGCGACATAACATCATGTCTTACTACTTTCTCACGCTCTTTTGCAACATCGTAATTGATGTCCTCCGCATGCGCTTTCAATTCTTCTATCTGCTCGTCTGTAATATTCAGTCCCAGTTCTTTTTCTGTCTCTGCCAGTGCGATCCAGAGTTTTCTCCAGGTTCTGAACTTTTTGTCCGGTGAAAAGATGTACTGCATCTCACGGCTTGCATAGCGCTCGGACAACGGACTTACATAACGGTCATTGCTCATAATCGTATTCTCCTTTTTTCCTATTCAAATGCCAGACTGATATCTTCTCCCGGCACCTCCATCGGATAATTTCCTGTAAAGCAGGCATCACAAAACTTCAGATCGCCTACCATATCTTTTAATTTTTCTACTTCCATATAGCCCAGAGAGTCTGCTCCGATCATCTCACGGATCTCCTCTGTTGTATGAGAGTGCGCGATCAGCTGCTCATTAGACGGCACGTCTGTTCCGAAATAGCACGGATGTAAAAACGGCGGGGAACTGATTCTCACATGTACTTCTGTCGCTCCTGCTTTCTTTAACATCTTGATGATATTTGCACAGGTCGTTCCTCGAACAATGGAATCATCCACCATAACGATCCGCTTCCCTTTTACCACTTCCGGAATCACGTTCAGCTTGATCTTCACACTGGACACACGCTCACTCTGTTTCGGCTTAATGAATGTACGTCCTACATAACTGTTTTTATGAAACGCGGTTCCATAAGGAATCCCGGACTGCTGTGAATATCCCATAGCAGCCACAAGGCCGGAATCCGGAACACCAACCACCAGATCTGCCTCTACCGGATAAGACTGTGCCAGTGCTTTTCCAGCAACAATTCTGGAATGATAGACTCCGACTCCATCGATCGTACTGTCTGTTCTTGCAAAGTAAATATATTCAAAAATACATCTCGCACGTTTTTCTTCCGGCAGCGCCATACTCATGTCCGAAGACATGCCATGCTTTGTAATACTTACGATCTCACCCGGAAGGACATCTCTTACAAACTCTGCCCCGACTGCTGCGATCGCACAGCTTTCAGATGCCAGAAAATACGTATTGTCCCGTTTTCCGATACAGAGTGGTTTCAATCCAAACGGATCCCTTGCCCCGATCATCTTTCTCGGACTGCTGATCACCAGCGCATAGGCTCCTTTGATCTTCTTCATAGCATTTTTTACTGCATCTTCTGCCTTAGAAACATTCAGACGCTCTCTTGCCACATGATAAGCAATAACCTCTGAATCAATAGTCGTCTGGAAAATTGCACCTGTCTTTGACAATTCCTCCCGAAGCTCCACTGCATTGACCAAATTTCCATTGTGTGCGATAGCCAGAGTTCCTTTTACATAATTGATTACCAGAGGCTGTGCATTCTCCACACGGGTACCTCCCGCTGTAGAATACCGTACATGTCCTACTCCCAGATTGCCTTTCAATTCACGTAATGTCTCTTCGTTGAACACATCATCTACATGCCCCAACCCTTTACGTGACAGCACCTTGCGCTGTCCGTATGTGTCAGTTACTGCGATACCGCAGCTTTCCTGACCTCTGTGCTGGAGTGCAAAGAGTCCGTAATAAATGGAAGACGCAACATCCTGTCCGTCCATATCATATGCGCCAAATACTCCGCATTCTTCTCCCAGCCCTGTTACCACTTTTTCAAAATCACTCATGGATGAACTCCTTCTATTTAATTCCAATACGTCTGAAGACTTCCTGATATGCGTCTTCTACATTTCCCATATCTCTGCGGAAACGGTCTTTGTCCAGTTTTTCATGGGTCTCTTTATCCCACAGACGACATGTATCCGGTGAAATCTCATCTGCAAGGATGATCTCTCCATGGAAACGTCCGAATTCGATTTTAAAGTCGATCAGTTCAATTCCTGCCTCATCAAAGAATTTTCTTAAGACTTCATTCACTTTGAATGTGTACTCTGTGATCTTGTCAATCTCTTCTCTTGTTGCAGCTCCGATTGCAATTGCAAAATAATCATTGATCATCGGATCTCCAAGATCGTCATTTTTATAGCTGAACTCTAAAGTAGGTGCTAATAATTTTGTTCCTTCCTCGATACCGAGTTTTTTAGAAAAGCTTCCCGCTGCCACATTGCGGACGATCACTTCAAGTGGTACGATCTCCACTTTTTTTACAGCTGTCTCACGGTCGCTGAGTTCTTCTACATAGTGAGTCGGAACACCTTCTTTTTCCAGAACCTGGAAAATGTAGTTTGTCATACGGTTGTTGATCACACCTTTTCCTACGATTGTTCCTTTCTTCTCTCCATTGAATGCTGTCGCATCATCTTTATAGTCTACGATCACAACGTCCGGATCTTCTGTCGCAAATACTTTCTTTGCTTTTCCTTCGTAAAGCTGTTCTAATTTTTTCATACGTTCACACCTGTCCTTTTTCTTAAATTTCATTCACTCGATCTGGGATTATCGGCACATCCCGCAGATAGATTATAATACAAGGCAGAGGGAAAATCAATATTCCCTCTGCCTTGTATTTCCTGTGGCTTATTATTTATTTCTCAACAGATAAATAAGATGTTCTTATATATTGTGCTTTATTTATCACTTTTCGCAATTTTTGTTCTGATTTTTTTGCACATTTTCTCACTTTGCTGCAAGCGGTTTTTTCAGCAGAACGATTCCAAGCATTGCCACGACAGAACCTGCCGCAACGGCAGCCAGAAACAGCAGCGGATCGGAAGCTGCAAACGGGATTGCCCCCTCTGTGATAAAGGAAAGTCCCATAATGAAATTCGTTGCCACTGTCTGCTGTTCACTCTTTGTAAACCGTTTTTTAAAAAACAGTGTCGCCAGAGCAATTCCGATCGGCGGAACCATACCTCCAAGCACTGCTCCGAGCAGGACTCTGCTGGATTCTCCCATACTTGCCAGCACCTGATTCAGCCACTCATTGAACGCTCCGACCGGCGGATTGACCACAAATACCATAAGGGCTCCCATTGCCGCGATTCCCAAAAACGGATACAAAAGCATCGGCTTTGTTCCCTCCAGCGCTTTTGGAAGCTTTTCCAGAATTTTCTTTAAACCGAGCATGATCAGTCCTGCCGCAAAACCTGCGATCAGTGCGCCAAAGAAACCAGAAGACACCCAGCCGGCCTCCTCTGCAGCCATTGTCATACCGCTTTTTGCCAGAAGACCTCCTACGATTCCGGGCATCAATGCCGGTCTGTCCGCAAGCGCCATGGCGATATATCCTGCCAGAATCGGGAACATCATTCGCCTTGTTTTCCAGGCTTTCCGCCGCCATATATGTGTGGGCAATCCCTGTGGGACATGCAGTAACTGCCAGTACCCGGTATCCCTCTTCCGGCTGATCCTGCGTCTGTTTTTCTTCTCCGTACTCTTCAGGAAATTTCTTTCTCTCCGCCTCATCAATGTGTGCCAGAAATTCTGTTACATCCGCTGCATCCAGCAGATTTGTCCGAAATTCGTCATCCATTAAAAGCATGGAAAGACGGCTGAGTACTTCCAGATGCACATTATCTTCTGTATTCGGTGCTGCGATCAAAAAAAATCATATGTACCGGCTGTCCGTCCAGTGCATCATAATCCACACCCTGAGGAACCAGCATCGTAGCAAGACCCGGTGCACTGACGGCATCTGTCTTTGCATGAGGAATGGCAATTCCCTCTCCGATCCCTGTCGTTCCTTCCTCTTCTCTCTTTAACACACCTTCTTTATAACGCTGTAGATCGTTGATATTTCCTCCTTTTGCCATCAGTTCTACCATCTGATCAATGGCCTGTCCCTTACTTTCGGGTGTTCTGGAAAGCTCCACACTTTCTCTCTTCAAAAGATCCGTGATTTTCATACCTTTTCCCTTTCAAATCTGATATTCGCTGTACGGTCTGTCCAGCAGTTTTACAATATCCTCCCTGGATGCCAGCCAGGACTGAAATGCCGTCGCACTTCCCGCTGCAGTTCCAAGCTCCAGTGCACGCTCATAAGAGCCAGTATTGAGATATCCCGCCAGAAATCCTGCCACCATAGAATCTCCGGCACCGACAGAATTTACAACCGTGCCATTGTGCGGCTGCTTTTTGTATATCTCACCGTCTTCTGTCACAAGGATCGCTCCGTCTTTTGCCATAGAAACCAGTACATTTCTTGCACCTCTTTCCTGCAGCTTTTTCGCATGAGCGATGATCTCTTCTTCTGTAGTAAGCGTCGTCTGGAACATTTCTCCAAGTTCATGATTGTTCGGCTTGATCAAAAACGGATGATATTTCAATACATTCAACAGCAGATCTTTTGTAGCATCTACCACAACTTTGACATCCTTATCTTTCAAACACATCAGAATCCATTCATAAATATTCTCCGGCAGAGTCGACGGAATACTGCCCGCCAGAACCAGTACATCTCCTGCCTTCAAGGATTTCAGCTTCTCAAACAACTCCTGGATCGCTGTTTCTGTAATCTTTGGTCCTTGTCCGTTGATCTCTGTCTCCTGTCCTGCGTTGATCTTGACATTGATCCTTGTCTGCCCGTCTGCAAGCGGTATAAAATCTGTCTTTGCGCCAAACTCCAGGAGCATCTCCTGCAATGCTTTTCCTGTGAATCCCGCAGTAAATCCAAATGCTGTACTCTCCAGACCCAGATTGGAAAGGATCACAGAAACATTGACTCCTTTTCCTCCCGGATAAACTGCTTCACTTGTTGTCCGGTTGATTTCTCCCGGCACCAGCTGTTCTGCCTGTACTACATAGTCTAATGATGGATTGAATGTCACTGTATAAATCATGATTCTGCCTCCTCTATATTACTGCATGTTTGAAATACCGGATCACTGATATGATCCGTAATGATCTGTGCATCTTCAAACCTCGCAAATGTGACGGATGATACATGACCGAATTTGCTCGAATCTGCCAGAACATATGCCTCTCTGCATCTCTTCATTGCAGCTTCTTTTACCAGTGCTTCGCTGATATCCGGTGTCGTATACCCTTTCTCCAGATGAATTCCATTCGTGCCAAAGAAGCCTTTTGTAAAGTTATACTTATTCAGCCACTCTACCGCAGCTCCTCCGACTAAAGCCTGTGTATCCTCTTTCAGCTCGCCTCCCGGCAAAAACACCCGGCAGCCTTTTTCTGCCAGACACTTTGCATGCAGAATTCCATTCGTCACATACACGGCCTCCCTCTCTGAAATCGCCTCTGCCAATGACGCTGTGCTCGTTCCTGCATCGATATAAACAAAATCCTCCTGACCGATCAGAGCCGCTGCCAGCTTTGCAATGCTGCGTTTTTCCTCTACATACAGCCCCTCTCTTTCTGAAATCTTTGCATCCTTTGTCGTATATGCCCCATTCAGTACAGTTGCTCCCCCGTGGACTTTCAACAAGGCTCCTCTTTTATGAAGCTGTGTCAGGTCTCTTCTGATCGTAGACTCTGAAGTATCCAGAAGTTCTGTCAGCTCTGTTACAGTCACTGTTTTTTTTTCGTTTACGATCTTAAGAATTTCGCGAAACCGCTCTTCTGCCAGCATTTTCCTCATCCTTTCTTTCATTTTCAATCATTTTCGTTTCCTTCATCCTTATAATATAATCATTTTCAATCAAAATCAATCGCATTAATTCAAAAAAATATCCAAATCTGATCACTCTGATTTGGATACTTTTACTAAATACTCTATATGTGACTCCTCCGGTACTGCTGTTTCCACTTGTCTGTCAGCTGCTCTGACATCTCCATCTGGATTCCTTCCCGGATTTCTTTCATCTCGCTGCGCAGCTCTGTATTGATCTCCGCATAGGTGTCATTTTTCGTAAGAAGGATATGATATTCCTCCATCGACATATACTTATAAGACGCATACAAATACGGCTTTAACAACTTTGGATCTTCGCAGATCTGATACGCCCTGTCATACATCCGTGCCGCCTGCTGATAGAGGAACATTCTTCCATAGGCAGACCCCAGACTTGCATAGATCTTTCCATAAAACTTGGGATCTGTATTCTCATCCTCCCCTTCATTTAAGATTGCCTGATACACAAGGATCGCTTCTTCCACTTCTCCACTTTCCAGAAGATTGTCTCCTTTGTATTTCTGCCGCTCAATGTCCTTCTGGTTTTTGAGCCGCTCCAGAACATTCTGGATCCGGATCATCTCCGCTTCCTTGTAGATTCCGGAACTCTTCAAAATCGTGAGTACAAATTTTTCCACACTTCCCCGCATCCGGATCACATCCCGAAGCTGGTCTGCAAGCTCCCTTTTCCCGATGTCCTCTTCCAGCCATCCGCACAGCTGCTCGTTCATAATCGTATAATCGATCAGGTAGAGATTATTGCAGAGATAATAGCACAGCTCTTCCATTGTAAATATCTTACAGTGGATCCTCGTAATTTCATACGGATGGGCCGCATGCTGATCATGACATAGAATTAAACTTCCCATCATTTCCTCCTAAATGTATAATCTTCTCTTCCTGAAAATCGGTCGGCGGGAAAAACTCTCCGAATCCTACATCCCGCACCGTGATCTTACATGTTTTTTCATCTAAAAATAACGTCTCGATCTGAAGCCGCATGGAATACTCGCCTCTCTTGGGAAGCCTTCCAAGCGGGATCACCTCCGTCTTTAACGTACCCTGTACCAGAGACTCAATATGAAGCTCGATATCTTCTGTATCCTCTAAAAGCACTTCCCACTGATTGTTGGATTCATACCAGTGCGATCCCCAGGATACGATCGGATACCACATCTCCTGTCCATTCACCCGCATATTCACAGTGATCTGATCTGTCAGCTTGTCTTCGGAAAGATAAACCGGATCCTCAATGTGCATAAACATCTTGCGGTATGCGGTATAGCAGGCGCCCTTGCTGTACAGATTGTTTCCGATAAATGCTCTTCTTCCATTGCACAGGACTCTCAGAGAAGTCGGATACCAGTTATTCTCAAATCCCTCTCCGGTCAGAAAGACCGAAGATACGATCCTCTTGTCAAACACGCCTTCAATAAACCGGCAGAATCTCATATCCGCATCTTTTGCCTTGTCCGCATTGAGCACCGGATACACGGCTGCCAGTTCTTTTATATGCGCACTTGCCACTTCGTCCACTGTCACAAAAATCGTCTTTCCGCCTCCAAGCCCCGGCTTCAGCCTTCTGAGCATATACGCTTTGATCTCATTTCTGTCACAGCAAAACAACGCCGCCTCATACTGCCAGAGTTCTTTTGGCTGATAAAACAGATAATTGCAGAAACTCTCTTTGTAATCCTGAATGAAAATATGCCGTTTATCAATATTCATCCGTACTGCGATTCCCCGCAGCATCTGCGCCAGCTCTTCCGTCAGCTCCGGAACGCTGAACACGATCCCGTTGATCCTCGGAAACGACTGCAGCGACAGTTCGATAAATTTAGCAAGCAGCCACACTGCTTCATAGGATTCTTCTCCAAATTCAATTTTTTCCCCTGCCAGGCTTTTATCCAGTAACCGGTTTACGGTGAATCCTTCTTTCAAGCTGGCCAGACGTTTTGCTTCTTTTCCGTATGCCCAGGTATCACGCAGCTTTCCGATGACCAGAGGGATCTGATAATTATCCGCATCTACTTCCATCGTCTCCGGCTCTGCCATTTCTTCATTATAAAAACTGATCTGACAGGTCTTTTCATTGATCTCGTAACCTATAATATTGCCTTGTCCCATAGGAGTCAGCCTCCTTAATACTGTTCAAACATATGCGCGGCGATTGCATCTTCCTGTGCATATGCTTTCATCTTTTCTTCTTTTTCACTGCCCTCTGAAAGTAAAATATCATTCAGTCGTCCATATCGCCCGGATTCTCCAAACACAGCATCCTTCATGCAGCACTCTTTATCACTTCGGTAAGTGTTGCCATCAATGGTCTCCTTGAAATAATATTTCAACCGCTCGTTGGAGAACAGCACAAATTTCTTCACATAGAGATTCTCATACATCGGCGTAAGCACCTCTGTAGCATAATCTACCGCCTCTGAATTTTCTTTCTGAAGCTGATAGTAGAGCATGACACGGCTTCCCTTCTGCCCTTTGTACTCGATCAGCGTCTTATCCCAAAGCTGCAGCTCAATGAGCCATTCCTTTTCGTATGCCAGAAAGAACGGGAAATAAATCTGCTTGCCGCACAGCTCCTGTAAGAATTTTTTCAGAGTCTTACGCACAGTCGTCGTATATTCTCTGGTGGAATAATATTTTAATACGGCGATCTTGCAGATGTCTATCGTTTCTTCACCCTTTTCATATTCCTTACAGATGATATCAATAATACTTCTGCTCATCCTGCGCTCTTCCACTACATATTCTCTGGACATATACGCCAGATATGCCTGCTGCAGTCTGAAATAAGCTCCCTCTTCATAATATTCTTCAAAGATCGGAACCTCTCCGAACAACTCTTCCGAGAACAACATCTGTGTGATGATCCTCTCCGCCAGCTTCTGAGTATGTACTTCATACTCTCTTGCTTCTCTCCAGAGCAGTTTCATGTCTGTAGTCGCTCCGCAGTAGTAATTCGCAAGATACGTCAGGATCACTCTGTCAAACTGCTTTCTTTTAAACATCTCAAAACACACGTAGGTAAGGAAATCATCACATTCATAATTGTTTTCACGGATCGTACGGCTACACAGTCCCATGATCTCTTCTTCCCCGTAATTTTCAATGCCATACTTGCGCACAGTCTCAAGAGAAAGTTCTTCTACCTTCTCCTCCTGACGGTTCTGCTTCAAACTGTTCATATACCGCTTGCAGATATCCATGTAACGAAGCTCATAGAACAGGCGCTTGCTTTCATATGGAATAGAATCTGTATAATGTCTTCCATCCTTGCTTTCCCATACAAGCCGGTCTGTCTTTGCATACAAAAATACCCTTGCCCCTTTGTCCGTATACGGCGCCTTCTGCGTGATCGTTCCATCCTCTGCGATCACATGAATAAATTTCATATTCGGTACCTTTGTTGTGATCTCATAAGCATGGCAGATATCATACAGTGCTTTGATCTGCTCTGCTTCCATAGAATCTTCTGTCAGAAAACGCTTGTATATAATGCGGAGCATGGGATCAATATTTCTGCGCTCCAGCTGATTCCACGCAAACGCTTCCATCTCATCTCTGTAATGCGCATAAATCTCACTGGATTCATCCTCATAAGTAATCAGGTTTGAATACAAAAGCGCCCGTTTATGGAAATCCAGATTATTTCCATGCATAAAGTAAAGATACACGGAACGCGGCAGTGCTTTATTGACTCTGCCAGGCTGGATCGCAGCCATATAAAACTCGTACAGCTGTGCAATCTTTAATTCCGACTCCACTGCTTTTTCATACCATTTAAAAAAGCAGTTTTCCATGCAGCTTCCCTTGATCAGAAGTGTACAGATTGCGGTCAGGATCATGGACTCTTCATACATCCCGTAGGAAAGCACCAGAGTCTCATAAAGATAGCGGTCAAAGCTTTTCAGCTGACTTGCCAGATTGGCTGTATATAATGCCAGTTCCTTTGTCATCAGTTTGTGCTTGGCTGCAAAATACAACACCCTCACTTCAAAAATGCCCAGTTTTTTCAAGGAAGAACTCTTCTCACGGAAACACCGGAAGGCTTCCAGATAAAACCAGATACTGCGCGTCTTTTCCTCATAGAAGTGATGCTCCAAAGCTCTAAGACGTTCACTGATGATCTTGTACTCAGAATCTACATTCACCAACATACAGAGGATCTTCCAGCTGTCGGGATGCTTCATATAGGATTTTGAAAGCTCTTCTGCCACTCTGCGTGTCCCGATCGAATCATTGGAAAGCAGCGTGGTCAGATACAAATAATAGGAACTGATCTCTACATTTTTTCCGATTGCAAACCGGTTGTAATTGTAAGATTCCAGAATCCATTTTGCCTCTTCAAACCGTTTGCCCAAAAGACAGATATGTGCATGTACCAGAAGATACATCTCATTGTCCTCATCCAGACTCCGCAAATGCTCGATCTTCTTTAAGGACTCTTCGCACCAGGTGTTCAAATCCAGCTTGCCGCTCTCATAAACAAGACAGCGCTTTAAAATACTTGCAAACTCTTTATCCCGCTCCCGTCTCTCTTCCTCTCTGCAGACATCCTTCTCCACCACGATCTCATAGGTCAGTATCTCATACGGGGACTCCAGGATGATCTGCCCGAAGTTGCTTCCCTGATGAAGCTTTGTATAATCAATGATATATTCCAGCCGGTACGCATTCCCGATAAACTCCTCCGTAGTAACCTTGGTATGCTCCACACTTAAAAATTCGCCTTCGGTACGTACATCAATGGTCAGATATCCCCACGTATTCTTCTTGATTGTAAAGGTGTCTTTTCTGGATTCCCGAAGAGAAATAAATGCCCTGCTCTCCTCTTCCAGCGTCAGAAAAATCTTCTCTTTCTGCTTGCAGCCCACCAAAAACTCTTCCAACGCCTGCTGATCCAGCTCCCATTTTCTCATATTGTCATACAATGCCTGAATCCGCTTATCCTCATACTTCAGGATCTCATAAAAATCTCTGGAACGGAACAGCTTTTCTGCCTCCGCCGGATCCCGAAAAGACAGCTTCTTAAAATCTTCCAGACTCTGTACTTTTCCATAAGTTGTCATTACAAACGGCTTTTCAATAATGGCAGTAAATGCCACCTCATACTCTCCGCCATTGCACACAATGGTAAATTTTCCGTGTTCCACATGTCCCGGAACCAGACCGGATCCGTCATATGTATAAGAGATGTTCACCGGATTCCCATCAAATCCCTGCTCCTCACAGCGTACCCGAAAAGACGATGGATAAACCAGTCCACGGATCGTCCCCTCTCCCTGATTCTGGAGAGAAAAGCTTCCTTTGTACATCTCGCCTTCTCCGACACGCATGATGATCCGCGTCTCCGGAAAAATAATCTCCGGCTGTGGAATATGAAAATCTCCTTTTGAAAGGCGTTTAATTTTATTCTTCAAATTTGTCACCTGCTCATTCTTCTTACGTTGCATTTTTTTGTAAACACACTATAATAAAGTATTATAACATCAACACTGTATTTCTTGCAACGGTGGAATCAAAGAATTTAAAAGGGGATTGTATACATGAATACAAAACTGGAATTTCACGGAAGTGATATTGAAAAAGTGTGCGAACACTACGGATTAAAAAAAGAAGATATTGTCAATTTTGGTGCTAACGTAAATCCGCTCGGACTTTCCGAACAGGTAAAAAAAGCTCTTGCAGCTCATCTGGATCTGCTCTCTTCCTACCCGGATCGGAGCTATACCAGTCTTAGAAACATACTCTCCACATACTGTCAGATTCCTGCAGACTTTATCCTGCCGGGCAATGGTTCCAGTGAACTGATTTCCCTGCTGATTGAAGAGCGCCGTCCAAAGCATACGATGATCCTTGGACCCACTTATTCCGAATACTCCAGAGAACTTGGATTTTCAGACAGCACGATCGACTGCTTTTATCTGAAACCGGAACAGGATTTCCAATTGTCTGTAGAGGGACTGTGTCTGGCGCTGGCTAAAAAGCAGATTGATTTTCTTATTTTATGCAATCCGAACAATCCGACTTCTTCCGCAATTTTTCATCCGGAGCTGATAAAGCTGCTGGAGTTTTGTCAGGATCACAACATCTTTGTGATGATCGATGAAACGTACGTGGAGTTTGCACCTGATGTAGATGCCGTCACCGCAGTTCCTTTGACCCAAAATTTCCAGAACCTGATGGTACTGCGTGGTGTTTCCAAATTTTTTGCCGCTCCTGGTATGCGGTTCGGGTACGGTATCACCGGAAATGTTGAATTTCTCAAACAATTGAAAAGCAAACAGATTCCATGGTCATTAAACAGCCTTGGCGCATTCGCCGGCGAACTTTTGTTTCAGGACAAAGATTATATAAAAAAGACACGCAATTTGATACTTTCCGAACGTGAATACATGTATACAAAATTGCGTGAACTTCCTTTTTTCTATGTTTATCCGGCTTATGCCAACTTTTTGCTGGTACAGATCCAAAAAGATGGACTGACTTCATCTGACGTATTTGAAGCCTGTATCCGGGAAGGACTGATGATCCGGGACTGTTCTTCCTTCACCGGATTAGAGGGAGAATTTGTCCGCTTCTGCATCATGGATCCAGAAGATAATCGAAGACTACTGACAGTGTTTCAAAAAATTTCACAATCAGCCCGAAAACAAGTATGATTTATATACAGAGAACTTCCACCATGAAAGAAAGCAACATTCCATGTCAACAAAACATGAAATGTTGCTTTTTCTTGTATATCAATTCACTCTTTCCAGTATTTTTCTAAATATTGATTTGCATCCGTATCTGAGAGCTTAAACTTCTCCTTCAATCGAATCAAAACATGTTCTTTCGTTTCTCCCATTTCCTGTAGAAATTCCTCCTCTGTCTCTGCATTGATAAATTGCATCCAACTTAGCAGTTCTGTCTCCGGATACTGGTGCTTTGCCAGCTTCGGCAATTCCAATACATGCAATTATACAAGTTTCTTTCAGCAAAAGCAATGAACGAAATCTAAAAATTTGTCACAGTCACTTCATTTTCTCTTTATAAATATAATCTGTTTTTTATCTATGGAAAACATTTTATCACATTCCACTGCAGCTTTTTCCAGGCGTTTAATCCTTGTTTTACTTTTTTTCTGCATTGTCCATACAAACGATACATCTGTTCTCCATCGCGGATATCACAGCCTTTATAGAACATAGTGCGCATCATCGTATCATACATCCAGTTTAGATCGGTCTCTTCCAGTTCCGGAAGAGATTTCTTCACCGCTTCTTTTCCTTGCATTGAAAATGGATCTTCCCCGGATGGATGCAGAAACTCTGCAACCTCGTACAGGCTCTGATAAACAAACCGTACCCTTACATCGATTGATCCTGTTCGACACCGTTTTCGTTTCCGCACAGTCCGTATCCACGCCTGCAATATTATCAGCGCGAACACCAGAAGTATAACGCCGATTACCTTCAAACACTGAAAGATCGCCTTTCGGATCTGCTGCCACGTATCCGATGATGCCCTTTCCCTCTCTACATTTTCCAACGCAGAAGCTGCACCTGTATGATCCTCGACCTTCCAGCCGGTATCCTCCTGCCAGACTTCACACCAGGCATGCCCCATGCTGCCCTCAACTTCTGCCACATATTGCCCATTTTCCTGCTGTGAAAATGCAGATGCCGGAATGGCATAACCTTCTGCAAATCTGGCCGGAATCCCCATCATTCGATACATCAAAGTTGCAGCCGTTGCAAAATGCACACAAAATCCTCTGTGGTTTTCAAACAAAAAGTACTCCGCAAAATCCTCACCGGACGGTGTCGACCCCGGATTTACATCATACACAGCCTGACGTTTTAATGTTTCTTCCACGAACCGCTCTGCTTCTTCAAAAGAATCTTCTTCCTGCAGTTCGCTGCACAATTTGCGAAGTTGCTTCAAAGAAGATGGATACTGCAAATATACACTTGCCGGATCCGTCGCACTTCCTTCGCTCCAGGATCCCCCGTCATATTCTTTTCCATATTTCTCCGAAACATAAATCGTATCTGTCGGCATTTCCTCCTGCGTCACAGTGAACAACACACCCTTCCTGGGTACAAAGCTGCCCAGCTCCCGCAAATCTTCCATACCGCCGGAAGAATCCATGCCTGTCTCTTCCGGAATCATATTCTGCTCTGTCTGCGGGATCTCTGCCTGTGCTTTTTGTTCCTCTTTTTCTGACTCTTCCTTTTGCTCTTCCTTTTTCGTCTGTGCTTCTTTTCTTGTCTGCCTGTCTGCACTCCATGCATTCCACGTCTCTTCTGCTTTCTGGATTACATGCTCTTTCACATATCGTCTGGTCGTCCGATATACCCCATCTTCTTTTTCTTTCATCGGCTCCATCTGCTCTCCCAGCTGGACCGAACAAAATGCCAGAAATACGAAGCTTATTCCCGCAATGCAGACATTCTGCAGAACATTATAAGACATCGATGTAAGCACTGTCACATACAATCCGGCTGCAATCATCTGAAGCCAGCATTCTCTCGGATCCGGGAAATACGTCAAAACCGCCGCATATATTGCTGGTACAAGATAGAAAACCGCAGAAATACAAAGCAGGAGCTTCTTTCTTTTTACCAGCATTGTCCCAAGCCAGACACTCCCTAAAAACCCGGTGATCAAAAGTACTGCCATCCACCTCTCTGTCTGATCCTGAGGTAATTTCTGCGTCAAATTCACTCCGGCTGCAGTCTCCCACCAGGACCACAGTGCAAAACCAACGGTAAGAAACTGTAAGATATGAACTTTCCAGCTATGTTGATTCAAATCCTTCTTTTTTCTTTTCATACCCCTTCTCCCCATATCACACCTGAATAATCCCAGTATCGTTCCATCCCTGAATCCCCTGTCCGTCCAGGACAAGAACACTGGAAAAATTCTGTGTTCGAAACACTTCTTCAAACCCGCTTTGCTCTTCCTCTCGTTTCGCTGCAGGGACTGCTTCCATCAGCTCCCAGAGCATTTCATAAAACGTCTCCTCATCCTTCACGCGCCATCGCACAACACGGACGTTTTTCTGATCAAACCATGCCACAACGTGCATACAGTGTTCTTCTACCAGTGTCCTGGAAAGTGAAGCGCAGATCTCGATCATACGCTCCAGCTTTTTGAAATCTTTCGCAGCATCCGAAAGCCAGAGTCTGATACATACCGCACATCCAAGAGGATGACTGGATTCTTTGACCATCATTTTTCCCGCCTTGGCACTGATCTTCCAGTGGATCATCTGCACCGGATCCGGAATGTGATACTCCCGGATCTGATAGATTTCCGTAGCATCCTGCCCACCCCTTTCATTGGAATAGGTTTCCGGCTCAACCGGAAATTCCCGCGTCCTTCTCCCAATCTCTACCGGCATTGCACAGATCTTCGGCAGGACTGTGAATCGCTGCTTTTCCTGCTGCTTTTTACCCACAGACAAAATTCCCATAAAATCATAGATTCTCACTTCTGTAATCGTCAGCTTCCACTCTCCGCACCTGTCTGGTTCAAATGCATAGTCTGCCTGCTTTTCAGAAAGCCATAAACTGTCCTTTTGTCTGATGCCGGATACTGCATGTTCCATTTCCAGCAGAACCCTGCACTTTCCGATCCAAAGAGAGCTTTCCCTGCAAACCTGTATACTGACTTTCATCTGCTGTTCTTTTTCTCCGTAATCCGAGAGCTGCTTTACTCTGACAGAGAGTCCTCTCCCCGCAAAAATAAGATAAACGATTCCTGCCGCCGGATACAGAAGCACAAAAATCAACAGCCCGCTCAGTGCCGGATAAATATACATCAAAAACAGATAGCCCACTGCGCCAAGCACCAGAAGATATGTTATCATCCGTTTTCCCATATACGCTCCTTTTTATCGCTTTTTCAATGATGGTGGCTCTACTGCGGACAAAATTTCCTGCAGTACTTCCTCCTGTTTTACTTTGCTGATCCTTGCCCTCGTATTTAACAGGATCCGATGCTGCGCAGTCTCCCGAAACACTCCCCTGACATCTGCCGGAACCACATATTCTCTTCCTGCCAGATACGCACCCGCTTTCGCCATCTTTGCAAGTGCCACTGTTCCTCTTGGACTCATCCCCAGCTCCAGCATCTCATGTTCCCTGGTAGCCTGTGCCAGCTGCACCAGATATTCCAGAATCCGCTCATGCATAAAAATCTGTGCAGTCTCCCGCTGTGCTTCCTCAAGTTCTTCCTTTGTCATCACCTGTTGAACGTCATCTGACGTACGGCCATTCTCATTTTTTCGCAGAATCTCCATCTCTTCACGAATTGTCGGATATCCCATCTTTACACAGACCATAAAACGATCCAACTGAGATTCCGGCAGCAGCTGCGTCCCTGCGGAGCCGGACGGATTTTCCGTAGCGATCACCAGAAACGGCGGAGCAATCTTCCTGGTTTTTCCATCCACGGTCACCTGCCCCTCTTCCATCACTTCCAAAAGGGCTGACTGCGTCTTCGGAGACGCCCGGTTGATCTCATCTGCCAGAAGCAGGTTGCAGACCACGGCTCCCGGATGATATACAAACGCATTTCTCTCTTTCTGGTAGATGGTAAATCCGGTCAGGTCTGACGGAAGTACATCCGGTGTAAACTGCACCCTGCGCTTCTGCAGTCCGATCGCTCTGGAAAAAGCAATCGCCATGGTCGTCTTGCCAAGTCCCGGAATATCCTCCACCAGCACATGCCCACCCGCCAAAAATGCTTTCATCACCGTCTCTGTCACTTCCTGCTTTCCAATCACTGCCCTCTGTACTTCCTGCAGTGCAAAAAGTACCTTCTCTCTTACTTTTTCCACACCTGTTACCTCCCCTGTCTGATATAGAAAATTATACCATATTTTGCTTTTTCCCTCTTACTTTTTTTCATATTTTTAACAAAAAAGTAAGAAACATTCCTCCTGATACGTGCTATAATAAAGAAAACAACAAATGACAATCATGTACTTCAAGAAAGGATGGTCTTTATGGAATTCACAGAAGGATTAAGAAAAGTATTTTTAGCAGGTGTAGGTGCTGTCGCCTCTACTGCAGAAAACGCAAAAGAACTGATCGATGATCTGGTAGAAAAAGGCGAACTGACCGTTGCACAGGGCAGAATGCTCAATGAAGAACTGAAACATACAGCAAAAGAAAAAGTCAAAGAACATATTTCTGTCACCGTTACCAGGAATTATACAGATGCCATGAATTCTGTCGATCAGATGACCGAAGAGGAATTAAACGCTCTGAAAGAAAAGATTGCCCAGACAGAAGAAGCAAGAAAAGAACAGCCTGAAGATCCAGATATTACCTCCGATGAAAGGACACCCGAAGAATCAGAATGAATAAAGAACAAAAAACAATGGATCCTTCCCGGTATCCATCATACACGGAAGAAGATTCAGCCGCCTCCGGCAGGCGGCTGAACGAGATTTTAAAAGTTTTAAAAAAACACCATCTGACCTCGGGTCTGACACCGGTCAAGCTCCGCGAGATTCTGGAAGATCTGGGCCCTACTTATGTCAAGCTGGGGCAGATCATGTCCATGCGTTCCGATATGCTCCCGGAAGTATACTGTCAGGAGCTGACAAGGCTTCGTACCGATGTGATCCCCATGCCATATGAGACTGCAGTCTCAATCATTGAATCCGAATTACAGCGACCTGTCTCTGACATTTTTTCTTCCATCGAACAGACTCCGCTTGGCTCTGCTTCCATTGCACAGGTACATCCCGCACAGCTAAAAGACGGAACAAAGGTTGTTTTAAAGGTACAGCGACCGGCCATCCAAAAGACGATGGAAAATGATATCCGGCTTTTAAAAAAAGCTTCCAGTATTTTAAAACTGACACTGGGAACTAAAAATCTGATCGACTTTCATACGATTTTAGATGAACTCTGGGAGACTACCAGAGAAGAGATTGACTTTGAAAAAGAGGCCGCCAATCTAGATCTGTTTTACGCCAACCAAAAAGAAATTGCCTATACGACCTGCCCCGTGGTGTATCACGAACTGACGACTCCAAGACTTCTTGTCATGGATTATATCGACGGAATCCAGATCGACCATATAGAAGAACTAAAAAGTCTTGGCTACGACATGACTGAAATTGGCGAAAAGACAGCGGAAAACTACTGCAAGCAGATTTTGGAGGATGGATTTTTCCATGCGGATCCGCATCCTGGAAATCTCTGGATCAGCAAAGGGCAGATTGCATGGCTGGATCTCGGAATGGCAGGACATCTGTCTTCTAACACCAAACTGCTGCTTCGCAAAGCGATCACGGCACTTCTTGAGAATGATATTTATTCTCTGAAAAACGTATTACTCGCGTTTGCCGAACCTCAGGAGCGTGTCAACCATGCCCGCCTGTACACGGACATTGATGATATTGTCAGCAAGTATGTTTCCATGGACTTTGGCACCATGCGGCTTGGCGATCTGATCGAACGGCTCCTGCAGCTGGTCAAGGATCACCGGCTTGCAATTACCCCGGATGTCACGCTGCTTGCGCGAAGCATGATCACGATCGAAGGAACTTTAAGTGCATGTGCTCCGGATGTAAATCTGCTGCGGATTTTATCTGTACATATGTCCAATCTGCTGATCCATGAGCTGGATGCAAAGCATATTTTAAAACATAAGGGACGCCAGGTTTATACTTCGCTGGACAAATCCCTCAACATCCCTGCCCAGCTTTCTGATCTTTTAAACATTATAAAAAACGGGCAGGCACAAGTCAACCTGCAGCTTTCTGATGGCGAGCATTTCCGCCGTGATGTTTATTCCATTACAAACCGGGTGCTTTTGACGATTCTTTCTGCTGCCCTGTTTATCGGATCAGGTCTTGCCTCGGACATTTACAGCATTCCAAAGTGGTTTGGACTCCCTTGGATCAGCTTTCTCGGATACAGTCTGTCCGCCCTTTTATTGCTGATTGTTCTTGTACAGATTTTCCGACGGCGCAAATAAAAAGGAGAAGAAATCCCTCACTTTTTCAGGATTTCTTCTCCTTTTTCCTACATTCTATTTTTCTGAATCAGTCGTTGTCTGCTTTACATTCACGCCCTGATCTTCAAAGTCTACTTTTTTCCATTCTTTTTTGTCTACCTTGATATCAGTCTCTTTGCGCCATGTTTCCACCTGATCTTCATACTGTTTCTGCTTGCGCTCTTCTACGATTTCTTTTTTCTTCTGATCTGTTGCCTCACGATCCAGCTTGCTTGTCAGCTTCGCCACGTAGACTCCATCGTCTGTCTCGATCAGGCTTGTCACGTCCCCTACATTTTCCAGCGCATCTGCCGCTTTTAAAAGATCTGCGTTCAGTGTGCTGGACTCAGAATCAAATGTCGCCGTCTGCACTTCTTTTTCTGCCGAAACAGCTGCTGCATTCATGTCCTTGTCCGGATCTGCGCTGACTGTATCCAGAAAGGTCTGTGCCTTTTCTTTTTCTGCCTTCTTTTCATCGTCAGTCATCTGAACGGACTGTCCGGAATCATCTTTCTTCGTATAAGAAAACTGGACATACTCGATCTTCTTTTGTGCTGCATCCTCATCTGAAACATTTTCATCCACGCCCTCTTTCATCGGTGCATCCATCTTCTGCTGAATCGTAGCAAGTTCCAGATATTCTTTGACATATTTTTTATATCCGGACACAACTTCTTTGTCCTCCAATGTGTTGTCTTCCACAAACTCTTCTGCTGCTTTGTCGATCTTCTTCTTTTCTTTGTCTGTCAACTCCACTTTATATTCAGAAGCATGCTGTTTTACAAGATACATATTTTCCAGAGACTCTAAAATACTGTCTTTCATATTCTCCTCATATGTCTTGCCTTCTTCCACTTCCTGACTCCACATTGTGTCCGCACTCATCCCCATCAGGCCTGCATAAAACGACTCATACTGCGCCTGCTGCATACGCGCATAAAAATTAGCAACACCATACGAAACCTTCTCTGTTCCGACCGTTACTACTGTGGCATCATTATCAGGGGCAGCACTGCATCCTGTTATCGTAACCGCCGCTAAAATACCGGCAACCGCGGTGATCACACCTCTTTTTTTCAATCCAACCATAAATTCCTCCTCTAATTGTACCTAATTATTTCATTATAACGTCTTTTTTCTCCTCTAACAAGCTCTTTATATCATTTAAGAGCTTTTTCACAAGTTCCAGAACCGTTTCATCCTTTTCTTTTTTATTTCTGCCCTTTTTATAATAGACAAAATACGGCACTGCCTCCGCCTTAAACACCAGATTTCCCCGGTAGCTCTGAATCAACGGAGGAATTTTCTGCGGATTGACCTTCGCTTTTTCATACATGGTAAACCGGAATTCTTCTCCTTTTTGTTCCACTGCCGTCACATAAGCTGAATGTGCAAGCGCTTTGAGACCTGCGATCTGAAGAAGCTGCTGTACCTTTCTTGGTACATCCCCGAACCGGTCGATAAGCTCCTCCAGCATATCATCCATCTCTTCCTCATCTTCAATTCCCGCGATCCGCTTGTAAATATCCAGCTTCTGATATTCGTTCGGAATATAGGAATTCGGGATATAGGCATCCACATTCAGATCCATCACGGTCGTATAGATTTCCTCCTCTGTTCCGCCTTTTAACTGTTTTACCGCTTCATTGAGCATCTTGCAGTACAGATCATATCCGACAGCCTCCATATGCCCATGCTGTTCTGCACCCAGAAGATTTCCTGCCCCACGAATTTCCAGATCCCGCATCGCAATTTTAAATCCAGAACCAAGATCTGTAAACTCCCGGATTGCCGCCAGTCTTTTTTCCGCCACTTCCTTTAGCAGCTTGTCTCTTCGGTACAGGAGAAATGCATACGCCATCCGATTGGATCTTCCCACACGTCCCCGCAGCTGGTACATTTGAGAAAGTCCCAGACGGTCTGCATCATGGATGATCATCGTATTGGCATTAGAAATATCCAGTCCGGTCTCAATAATCGTTGTTGACACCAGCACATCAATGTCTCCGTTGATGAAATCATACATGATATTTTCCAGCTCATGCTCCGCCATCTGCCCGTGAGCAAATGCCACTGTCGCGTCCGGAACAAGTTTTTGCACATGATCGGCAATTTCCGCAATATCACTTACCCGATTATATACATAATACACCTGTCCGTCCCGATCCAGTTCTCTTTGAATAGCTTCACGGACCATCTCATCATTGTACTCCATCACATATGTCTGGATCGGCATCCGATCCATCGGCGCCTCTTCCAGCACACTCATATCGCGGATTCCGATTAGACTCATATGCAGTGTCCGCGGGATCGGCGTTGCAGTCAGCGTCAGTACATCCACATTTTCCCGCAGTTTTTTAATCTTCTCTTTGTGTGTCACGCCAAATCGCTGCTCTTCATCTATGATCAAAAGTCCCAGATCCTTAAATTCCACATCCTTTGACAAAACACGATGCGTCCCGATCAGAATATCCACCAGTCCTTTTTTCAGGTCTTCTGTTGTCTTCTTCTGTTGGGCAGGCGTCCGAAACCGGCAGAGCAAATCCACACGCACCGGAAATTCTTTCATCCTCTGCACAAACGTGTTGTAATGCTGCTGTGCCAGAATCGTTGTCGGCACCAGATATACCACCTGTTTTCCGTCCTGAATCGCCTTAAATGCAGCCCGAATGGCAATTTCCGTCTTTCCGTATCCGACGTCTCCGCAGATCAGACGGTCCATGATCTTTTTACTCTCCATGTCCTGCTTGGTATCGGCGATCGCCTGTAGCTGGTCATCGGTCTCCTCAAACGGAAACATTTCTTCAAATTCCTTCTGCCAGACCGTATCCGGTTCATACTGATATCCATTCTCCTGCTGCCTTGCCGCATACAGCTCCACCAGATCCCTGGCAATCTGTCTGACTGCCCCGCGCACCTGATTCTTTGTTTTCGTCCACTGGTTACTTCCCAGCTTGTTCAGCTTTGGCTTTTTTGCATCTGCTCCTGCATACTTCTGGATCAGATCCAGCTGCGTTGCAAGAATATACAGGCTGCTTCCTCCCGCATAAGAAATTTTCATATAATCTTTGGTGATCTTATCTACTTCAATCTTTTCAATTCCCTGATAGATACCCAGACCATGATTTTCATGTACCACATAATCTCCAACCTTTAATTCGGAGAAACTTTGGATTTTCTGTCCTTCATATAGTTTTCTGCGCTTCTTTTTCTTCTGTCTGCCAAAAATATCTGTTTCAGAGATCACCATGAATTTCAGCATCGGATATTCATATCCCTGTGTCACATGCCCGTATGCCACCATAATTTCCCCCGGCTGCACTTCACGCTCCATATCTTCGCTGTAGAAACTGCTCAGATCATAATCCCTCAGATCTTCCGCCAGGCGCTTTGCTCTTGTCCTGGAACCGGACAGCAAGATCACCCGGTACTGATTTCTTTTCAGCCGCTTCAAATCCCTTGTGAGCATCTCAAAACTGTTGTTATACGGATTGACACCCTTCGTCTGAATATAATCTGTTTCCCGGATCTTTAACCCCCTGCATTTTCCTTCCAGCGCGGTAAATGCCACTCCGTAAAACTGATTGATCCGGTTTAAGATTTCCAGCACCGGATATACCGTAAGCTCCTGCGTTTCTTCCAGCCCGGCCTCTTCCCGCTTGCGGACGCTCTCCTGAAATTCCTCTTCAATCTCATTTGCTTTTTCAATCAGCCTCTGCGGCTCATCCAGAAACAGGATCGACTCTTCTGTCGGAAAATACTCCAGAAAAGACTGCTTCTTCTGACTCTGCAGTTCTGCTGCCGGATAAATCTCAATTTCCTTCAGGTTTTCAATCGAACGCTGACTTTCTACGTCAAATGTCCGGATCGAATCTACCTCATCGCCCCAGAGCTCCACACGCACCGGAATCTCTTCTGTAAGCGGAAAAATATCAAGGATCCCGCCGCGCACTGCAAACTGCCCCGGTCCTTCAATCTGTACTTCCCGCACATACCCAAGACCGGAAAGTCTCTCCTGAAGCTTAGTAAAATCAACAGTATCTCCGGATGAGATTTGAATCCGCTTCGAAACGATCTCCTCTGCCGGAGAAAGCCCGTCCAGAAAAGCATCCATAGTCGTGATCACTGTAATCTCCTGATTCTTTTGTCTTGTCACCATACTGCGAATCACTTCCATCCGCTGCTTCATCAGATAATTTCCTTTGATATCCGCATGGTAAAACAACAAATCTCTTGCCGGATAATACAATACCCCGGAATCTAAAAAGCGATATTCTTCATATGCCTTCTGCGCTTTTTCTTCACTGGAAAAAACAATGATCTTGTAAGAAAAACCATCGCCAAGCGCATACATCAAATGTGTTTTTTGTGAATTGACACAGCCTGCGATCTGCAGAATCCCCTTTTCTTTCCTTCGCTTCTGTAAAATCTCCTGATATTCTGCAAGTTCCGCAAGCGGTGCGATAAAAGCCTGCATCATTTTATTTTTCCTTCTTTTTCCGATTATACTCGTTCATTGCAGCCTCGATATTGCCTGTCACAATCTCCTTCACTGCACAAACTGCATGTTCATATCCCTCTTCCATCTGTTCCTGTTCTTCTTTTGAAAAATGTCCCAGCACATAATCAGCCAGATCCCATTTCGGCGGTTTTTCTCCCACACCTACTTTAATACGGGGAAATACCTGTCCACCCAAATGGGCAATGATATTTTTGATCCCGTTATGCCCTCCGGCACTTCCTTTCGCCCGAATCCTTATCTGCCCCACTCCCAGGCTGATATCGTCATAAATGACAAGAAGCTCCTGCTCTTCGTCCACTTTATAATAGTCCAGAAGGCTTCTGACGCTTTCCCCGCTCAGATTCATATAAGTCTGAGGTTTTGCCAGGATTACCTTCTGCCCCTCAATCATTCCTTTTCCGATATAAGCTCTGTGTTTTTTCGTATCTACATCAATATTATATTTTCGTGCCAGTGCATCTATTACTTCAAATCCGACATTGTGTCTCGTTCCCTCATATTCTGGTGTCGGATTTCCAAGTCCTACAATGATAAACATAGTTGTCCACCTCTTCTTTTTCCAATCTGTCCTTTTAAACTGCGTTACCTATTTTACAGGATTCCCCGGCTTTTGTCACGCAAAAGACGGGAATATTTTCCGGATATGCCTCATAAAATGATAAAAAACAAGGGGGATTATTCTTATGGATTCCAAAACAAAAATCGTTGTCCTTCACACAAAGGAGCTCATCTATACTGCTGTGTTCGCGCTCCTTTGTATTCTTCTGATCGTGTTGCTTTTCGTCATGTTTGGTCCCGGACATACAGACAAGAAGCAAACAGCTCACAAACAGTATACACCCGGTACTTACACATCCACCCTCACGCTGAACAACACAAATCTGGAAGTGGAAGTATCTGTGGACAGCTCCAGGATCAATTCCATCCGGTTTGCCAACCTGGATGAAACCGTGACTACAATGTTTCCTCTGATCCAGCCTGCGATCGAAGAAATTGCCGACCAGATTTATGACACTCAGTCACTGGACGCCGTGGAATTGTCCGATGACGCGCCTTATACTTCTCAGATTATTCTAAATGCCATCCGGCAGGCCGTAGAAAAAGCCGCAGTCAACAAAACTGCGGCTTCCTGCATATCTTTGATTGTCTTTTACCCTTCCACGATCAGATAGCGTCCACCTGAAAGCGGGAATACTTCAGATGCCTCTTCGAGTTCTTCCGCATCCATATTCTCCACGTCTGCACCGCTCTCCTCAAAATATTCTCTTACTTCATCCAGAGAATCTACTACGACCGCCATACAGTCTTCCAGAAAAGCCTCTGCCTCTTCCATTGTCTCTGCCACCGGCTCGTCAAAAAGCTGCGATTGTTTTTTCAGAAACGTAAGCAGACATTCCTCATCGTATTCATTCATGCTCCGTTACCTCCCTTTTTTCTCTTCCCATGCGGATATCAGTTCCAGAAGCTCCTGCGCCGTATCCACGATATACGCTGCATTCGCTTCCTTTAAGACCGCTCTGCTTCGAAATCCCCAGGAAACGCCTATCGTGCGCATCCCGGCTGCATGTCCGGTCCTGATATCTACCTCGGAGTCTCCGATATAGATGGTCTCTTCAGGAGTCGCTCCCATCTCCCCTGCAATCTGAAGGACTGCCGTCGGATCCGGCTTTCTCGGCACACCTTCCTTCTGTCCCTGCACTTTAAAAAAGAGATCTTTTCCAAATACAGTTTCCACAACATGAACCGCCTGTCTGTCCGGTTTATTGGAAAGAACAGCGCATCTGATTCCCTGCTCTTTTAATGTACCCAAAAGCTGCACGATTCCTTCGTAGGGAGTCACATGATACATACAATTCTCATTGAAGACTCTCCCATATATTTCCATCGCTTCCTCCAACCTCTCTAAAGCTTCTTCTGACGCGGCACGCAGTGCTTTTTCCAGAAGAACTCTGCTTCCGTTTCCCACAAACATCCGGCACTGATCTCTTGTAATCTCTGGCAGTCCCATCTCTTTCATGGTCAGATTCACAGAAAATGTAAGAGAGTCCAGCGTATCGGTCAGTGTTCCATCCAAGTCAAAAATACAGCTCTTATACATCATCGTCTCCATCTCCTCCATCTATTCTACGTGTTTATCATAGTATGAAGTTCTGGAAATTTCAACTGTAAAATCATTTTTATGCTGTTTTAGTGAGAAATTTTATCCCAGAAGATATTGTTTCATTATTTTCAATGCATTTTTTTCCAGCCGGCTCACCTGCGCCTGCGAAATCTGAATCTGTTCCGCTACCTCCATCTGTGTCTTTCCTTCAAAAAATCGAAGCTGGATGATGAAACGTTCCCGTTCATTGAGACGTTCCATCGCCGCCTCCAGCGACAACTCTTCTACCCAGTTTTCTTCCCGGTTTTTTTTATCACTCACCTGATCCATGATGTACAGCGTATCGCCTCCGTCGCTGTATACCGGTTCATGAAGACTGACCGGCATCTGGATTGCATCCAGTGCAAACACGATATCTTCCTTGGATATCCCGATCTCCTCAGCAATTTCCTGCACTGTAGGCTCTTTGGAATATTTCTTCACAAATCCTTCTTTGGCGTAGATTGCTTTATATGCCGTATCACGCAGAGAACGGCTCACACGGATAGAATTATTGTCCCGCAGATATCGTCTGATCTCACCGATGATCATCGGAACTGCATACGTCGAAAACTTCACCAGTCTTGAGGGGTCAAAATGATCGACTGCTTTCATCAGTCCCACACAGCCGATCTGAAACAGATCATCGGCATTTTCACTGCTGGATGAAAACCGTTTGATCACACTGAGTACCAGTCTTAAATTACCCTTGATATACTGTTCTCTTGCGTCTTCGTCCCCCTCCTTGATCCTTGCAAGAAGCTCTTCCTTTTCCTCTTCTTTCAAAAGCGGGAGCTTCGCTGTGTTTACCCCGCATAATTCCACTTTATTTCCTGCCATTTGTGAATCCTCCTGTCCTGTTTCTAATTAAAAGAATTCACCATCTGCAGGCAGTCTATGCGGTTTTACGGAAAATAAAAAAAGTTTTACTCCTTGACAAGCTCACGTATCCCTCTATGACCTCTTCTTCATTTTATTTCTTTTCTGACTCTTTTTCCTGCTTTTTGTTTCTGATTGCCCGCCGAATGGCAAAAATGCCAAATACTGCGATTGCTCCTACTGCCACACCGATCAGACTGCAGAAAATCATAAAAAACACATATGCCGTCATGCCTTTGCCTCCTATCTTCATTGTACCATTTCACGTATTCAGAGTCATTAACAAGCCTCATTTTTTCTCACAAAAAACCACGGATGAGATTTCTCCCATCCGTGATTTTCTCTTTCTCACTATTCCCAACGATCCCATTTATCAGCAAGATTATTGATCTGACTTTCAAATTTTGCTTTGTCTTTATTCGGAATTCCCTCTCGTCTGTAAATAACATCCAAAAGTCTTCTTCCTGCTGCGATAAGACGCTCAAATGCAGCGTCTGCTTTCTTCTGGGATGGCTTCTTGCCTTTCACGGCAATCCGCACACCTTCGTTTAAGATCTCATTCGCAGCCAGATCGACTTCCCCGTTCGGGAATGGCGCCCACGCCGGACATCCAAGCGTCTCTTCTACTTTCTGCGCAAATTCTTCCGTCACAGTGTCTTCGCCATGCACCACAAATACATGCTGAAGCGGTGTCTTAAATCCTTTCAGCCATGCTATCAGACCATTCATATCTGCATGACCACTGATTCCGTGAAGACTTTCAATTCTGGCATGAACCTCGATCGGCTCTCCAAACAGCTTGATATTCTTCTCACCTTCCAGAAGCCGCCTTCCTAATGTCCCGTTCGCCTGATATCCCACAAACAGAATCGTACATTCTTTTCTCCACAAATTGTGTTTCAAATGATGACGGATCCGTCCTGCGTCACACATACCCGATGCAGAAATAATTACTTTCGGCTTTTCGATAAAATTAATCAGTTTCGAATCATCACTTGTAACGGATGTCTTCAACCCCGGAAATACCAGAGGATTGATCCCCTCATCCACCAGTTTGATTGCTTCTTCATCGAAGCATTCCCGCATATTTTTTGTAAACACTTTGGTCGCTTCAATTGCCAGTGGACTGTCCAGATATACCTCAAAATCAGAATATTCCGGCAAAAGTCCATGTTCTTTGATCTCCCGGATGAAATACAGCATCTCCTGCGTACGTCCCACTGCAAATGACGGGATCACGACATTACCGCCTGCATCAAAAGTTTCTTTCAAAATTCTCGTAAATTCAGAAACATAATCTATCTTCTCCGAAGAATGTACCCGGTTTCCATAGGTGGATTCCACTACCACATAATCTGCGGTATCCGTACACCTTGGATCTTTGATGATCGGCTGATCCACATTCCCCACATCTCCTGAAAATACGATCTTCCTGCTAATCTCACCTTCGGTAATCCAGACCTCAATACTTGCCGAACCAAGCAAATGGCCGACATCTGTAAACCGGATTTCCACCCCATCGCAAATATGAAGCCGTTCTCCATATCCACATGGAACGAAAAGATTGATCGCAGCCTCTGCATCTGCCATCACGTAAAGCGGCTCAAACTCCGGCACTCCGGCACGTCTTCCTTTCCGGTTGCGCCATTCAGCTTCAAATTCCTGAATATGCGCGCTGTCACGAAGCATAATGTTACATAAATCCGCTGTGGCAAATGTGGTCAATATCTGCCCTTTAAATCCATTCTTGCACAAAAGGGGCAAAAGACCTGAATGATCGATGTGTGCATGTGTCAAAAATACATAGTCCACTTCTCCCGCTGCAATGGGAAGTCCCGGGTTTTCATACAGATCCGGTCCCTGCTCCATACCACAGTCAATTAAAATATTTTTCCTCGCTGCCTGCAGCAAATGACAACTTCCGGTCACCTCATGGGCTGCTCCTATAAATGTAAGTTTCATATAGCTTCACCACCCTTTTTTCTCATTATAACACCTTTTTTGCGGAGTGAAAGCACTTTTTGAGGATTCTTCTAATTTACTCATAACGCACGATTTCCCGCTTCAATCTCTGCATGATCTTCTTCTCCAGACGGGAAATGTATGACTGCGAAATTCCCAGTAAATCTGCTACTTCTTTCTGAGTTTTTTCGATTCCATCGGGATTATCCAGGCCAAAACGCATCTTGACAATGAGCTTTTCCCGACTGGATAACTGGTTAATGGCACGCACCAGAAGCTTTCTCTCCGCTTCCGTTTCCAGATCCCGATAGATGGTATCCTCCTCTGTTCCGAGGATATCAGACAACAGCAGTTCGTTACCGTCCCAATCCACGTTTAAAGGCTCGTCAATGGAAACTTCCATTTTAGTCTTACTGTTTCTTCGCAGATACATCAGGATTTCATTTTCAATACAACGGGATGCATAGGTGGCAAGCTTGATCTTTTTGGTTGGATTGAATGTGTTGATCGCTTTGATCAGACCGATTGTTCCGATCGAGATCAGATCCTCTACTCCCACTCCGGTATTATCAAATTTTTTTGCTATGTACACGACCAGACGCAGATTGTGCTCAATTAACATTTTTTTCGCTTCCTGATCATATTCTGATCCGAGTCTTCTGATCACCTCTGTTTCCCGTTCTGTCTCCAATGGAGGCGGCAGCACTTCAGAACCTCCGATGTAATGAACCTCTTTCTGATTTGGAAACAGCAGCCCTTTCAGACTGGGTACTACTTTTAATTTAAACTGCTGCGGCATTGCTACTTTTACAACCATTTTCTCTTCCTCCTAATATTTCAGGGTTGATGATCATTTGATACATCCCCTGTTCTGATATCTGTTCTTCACATATTCCGACCAGTGGATGATAAATCCACTGTTTTTTCTGTACAATATACATTTTCTCTAATTCAAATACCGGCATGACACCATTTTTTCCTACTGTCCGATATGGAATCAGACGAAACCCTTTCAAGTTTTCCTTCTCCCCGGTCAGCTTTTCTATTGTGCTTTGTTCTAAAATACATACCGGCTTTTCACTCAGTGGATCTTTCAACACATTTCCGGTATCCCAAAGCCCGCGTATCTCACAGCAGCTTCCTTCCTGATACAAGATGATCCGGCAAATCTTGAGTTCCTCCTTCTGAAGTCGGCACAAAAACTCCCAGACCGCGCGGATTGTGTAATAGCAGCCAATCACAACAGCAAAATAGAGACTTGTGTATTTCACATAGGGTTTTAACATTCCCAGAATCCCGCCAATCAAAACGGAAACAAAATACAATAAAATATAACACTTTAAAAATTCCGAAAAGCTGCGAATTTTAAGACCGCATACCACCATCCCGCTGCTGACAAGCATATGAAGCACTGCCATTGTGATTCCCACGGGCAGCCGCAAAATTACCACCAGACAGGAAAGTCCTGATCCGACCAGACCGCCTGCAATCACTCTTTTCGTACTGCCCGGCATCTTCATCAAGGCTTTTACAGAAAACAGGATAAGGACGTCCATCATAAAATTCACCAAAAACATGACATCTATGTATACTTCATAGTACATGTTCCACCCTCTTTCTCGTTGGTACTAAATCGATTTGGCACTCAAACAAGATTTATTATAATCAGAATCATTTTGAAAATTTGTCAGAAACTGACAGAGAAACAGACTTTATTTCGACAACAATCGTGTGAAAAGGAAAAAAGGACAGGTCTCTTGTCGAAACCTGTCCCAAACTGACTTTATTATTTTTTAAAGAAATCTGGAATCTTAATGGACTGCTCTTTTACTGTGCTTGAAGGCACTCTTCCCTGTCCCTGAAGGGTCGGGATTGTGGAATTTCCTGTTGTTGTTCTTCCTGCACCGTACTCTGCTGCCGGTGTTCTTGCAAACTTGTCCGCATTTGGAAGAATAGATCCCATCTTCTGCTGTCCTTCCAGTCTTGCTTTTAACTTGGATGCACTTCCACCCACATTGTGAAGTCCTGTTGCAATAACTGTAATTGTAGCTTCATCAGATCTTGTATCATCATACATCGCACCGAAGATAATATTTGCATTCTCTCCTGCAAGTTCCTGTACATAATCAGCAGCATCAGATGCATCCATCAGAGTGATATCACCGGAAATATTAATGATAACGTGTGATGCTCCCTGAATCGTTGTCTCAAGCAGCGGACTGGCAACAGCCTGTTTTACTGCCTCCAGAGCCTTGTCATCACCGCGTCCCTCACCGATACCGATGTGTGCGATTCCCTTATCCTTCATAACTGTCTGAATATCTGCAAAGTCAAGGTTAATCAGAGAAGGTACGTTGATCAGGTCTGTGATACCCTGAATACCCTGCTGGAGAACCTCATCCGCTTTCTTCAATGCTTCCGGCATTGTCGTTCTGCGATCTACTACTTCCAGAAGTTTATCATTCGGAATCACGATCATCGTGTCCACATTCTCTTTTAATTTATCAATACCAGCCAGTGCATTCGCCATTCTTGTACGTGATTCAAAACGGAACGGCTTTGTCACAACTGCAACTGTCAGTGCGCCCTGCTCTTTTGCGATACGTGCGACTACAGGAGCTGCTCCTGTTCCGGTTCCACCACCCATACCACAGGTGACAAATACCATGTCAGCGCCTTTGAGTGCTGCGGAAATCTCTTCTGCACTCTCCTCTGCTGCTTTCTCACCTACTTCAGGCTGTGCTCCCGCACCAAGTCCTTTTGTAAGCTTCTCGCCAATCTGCATCAATGTTGGTGCTTTGCATAACTGCAGTGCCTGTTTATCTGTATTCACTGCTATAAATTCTACACCTGCAATCTGCTCATCGATCATACGGTTTACCGCGTTGTTACCGCCTCCGCCGACTCCGACAACAATAATTCTTGCAGCTGCTTCTGATTCGTTTGTCTTAATCTCTAACAAGGGTAGTTCCTCCTTCGTCGTCCTATCAACTTATTTTATACATCCCATCATAAATATGTATGAACAATAGAATTCAATAAGTATATAATATAGTCTTTCACGCAAATAATCAATAGATTTTTGTGTATTTTATGTTTTTTTTATTCAGTTGTTTCTCCTTCACCGGTTCCTGCTGCAGATGTCTGATCCGTCTGTGCAGCTTCAGATTCTCCTGACTGATTTTCGTCCGTCTGTCCGGCGTCCTGGCCCTCATCTACTTCCGTTTCCGCTGCTTTCTCCGGCACAAAACGCACGGAAGTACCGGCCGTTTCATAATTCTCCAGGTGCAGTACACCTGCCTGCCCCGCAAACTTTTCATTAAGCTTCTCAAGGATCGGCGAAATCTGTGCGATCTTCATCTCATAGTTTCCTTTTCCCAGCTGCACTGTGACCACTCCGAAAATCAGATTGACTCCTCCGTCACTGCAGGTAAGCCGGTCGGAAGAAAGTTCATATTTGTTGGAAAGTCTTGTCACCTCCACGATACGTTCAAAAATATCCTGATCTGTGACCGGGAGTTTTTTGTTCATTTTCACTTTTTTGGTATTAAGCTCCAATCCCTCGATAAACGGCGCCCCGTGAATCACTTCCGTTGTCTTTAACGCAGCTGTTCCCTCCTCATCAAAATACAAAAACTCTCCCTGGTAATCAAAATAACCAAGAAACTCCTTCTCTTTTACCTTCATCACGACCGTCCATGGGTTTTTAATTGAAACTTTCACGGATTCGATCGCTGCCGGCTTTGTCACATCTCCATAATTATACTTCCACCAGATATAGATGGAGTTGAATGCATACTTGTCTTTTTGAACCCATTTTACCAGTTCTTCGTCCTGACAGTACTGGTTTCCGGTCACCTCGATCTTCCTTGTCTGAAACAGAAGAAATACCGCAAAAAATAACACAAGTACCGACAGGACTGTAATCAGTGCCGCCATTCGAATCTTCTTTTTCTTTTGTTTCATAAGGCTTCCTCCTTTTCTTTCTCTGCTTATTCTACCAAATTAGACACACTTAACACAAGCCCCATTTCCAACAGCAGAAATACCACCGAAGTTCCCCCATAGCTGATAAAGGGGAGCGTGATCCCGGTATTGGGAATGCTATTCGTCACAACAGCAATATTCAAGATCACCTGGATCATCATATGCGCCATCGCTCCTGTTGCGATCAAGGCACCGGTCAGATCCTTCGCATGTGTTGCGATCACAAAAAAGCGCCAGATCAGAATCAGAAACAATAAAATGATCAGGCTTGCTCCGACCAGTCCCAGTTCTTCACAGATGATAGAAAAAATCATATCATTCTGGGCTTCCGGCAGAAATCCCAACTTCTGTACGCTTTTTCCAAGCCCTCTTCCAAACAGCCCTCCGGAACCGATGGCATAAAGTCCCTGCAGTGTCTGGTACCCTTTTTCATACTTTTCCGGATTTCTCCAGATTGCAAGTCTCTCCAGACGATAACTTTCCAGTGCCAGAAATATCCCCATAAACCCTGCCGCTGCCGCACCCATTCCAAGAAACTGGGCATACTTCGGACTTGCCACAAAAACAAGTGCTGCCGCAATTCCCAGGATAATAATGGCCGTACTTAGATTACTTGCACCTACCAGGCCTACCACAGGAAGAACTGGCAGCATAACTTTGACAAGTGTTGTAAATTTTTCCATCTTTCTTGCCTGGTTTGAGATTACGCAGGACAAATATAAAATGACTGCCACTTTCGCAAACTCAGACGGCTGAAAAGAAATGGGTCCCAAAGAAAGCCATCTTTTGGACCCATTGTACTCATCTCCTATAAACATGACTGCTACAGACAGAACGATTGCAGTGACATATCCAAGCTTTGCAAAAGGAATCCACCTGTGATAGTCGATCCCTGCCACAATAAACATGCCTGCCAGTCCCAACGCTGTCGCAAATCCCTGCTTTTTCAAATAGTAAAAAGAATCATGGAACTTTACCCGGCCATTATAGGCGCTGGTACTGTATAGCAGTATCAGACCAATCCCGACCAGGAGCAATACCACCACAAGCAGAGTATAATCATACCGCTGCTTTTTTGCCGGATGCTTCAATGCAGATCCACTCCTTATAATTGATTTACAAGTTCTTTGAATTTATCTCCGCGTTCTTCATAATTCTTAAACATTCCCCAGCTTGCACACGCCGGAGACAAAAGAACTGCATCTCCGGGTTCTGCCTGTTCTACACAGATATTGACCGCCTCTTCAAACGTATCTGCAAGAATCGTATCTGTAAATCCCAGCCTTTTTGCCGTCTCATTGATCTTCTCTTTTGTCGCTCCGAGAAGCACCAGTTTTTTTACCTTACCGTCAAAAGACTGAATCCACTCATCATAAGAAGAATCCTTGTCATATCCTCCGCCGATCAAAAATGTAGGCCTGTTCATTGCCTGGATTCCTTTGATCGCGGCATCCGGATTTGTGCCTTTGGAGTCGTTGTAATATGCAACCCCGTTCTTTTCTGCCACAAACTCGATCCGATGTTCCACTGCCGTAAATTCCCGAATGGTCTTACGGATGATCTCCATCGGAACGTGATACGCTGCCGCCATAGCCACAGCTGCCATTACATTTTCATAATTATGCATTCCAAGCAGTTTTAATTCATCCACATGACAGACTTTCTCCGGATTTTCTCTGCAATAGACGATATTGCCATCTTCCAGATAAATTCCTTTTTCCAGTCTGCGGCGACTAGAAAAATAAATCACCTGCGCTTTGACTCTTTCCCCGAATTTTCTAGTCACATCATCCTCATAATTCAAAACACAGACATCTTCTTCTGTCTGGTTTTTTGCAATCTGCTCTTTGGCTTCGATATAAGCTTCCATCGTGTGATGACGGTTCAGATGATCCGGTGTGATATTCAAAATCGCACTGACTTTCGGACAGAATGTGTGAATCGTCTCAAGCTGAAAACTGCTCATCTCTGCCACAATAACAGAATCATCCTTTGTCTCCCGCACAACGCTCGTGTAAGGATTGCCGATATTGCCTACAACAAATGTGCTTTCCCGGAAATTTTTCATGATTGCACCAAGCAGTGCTGTCGTTGTCGTCTTTCCGTTTGTTCCGGTGATCGCCAGCACATCCCCTTTACCAAGGACATATGCCAGTTCAATTTCACCCCAGATCGGAATCCCTGCATCCCGCATCTGATTCACCGATGGTAAATCTGTCGGAACACCCGGACTCATCACAACCAGAGAAAGCTCTGAAAGAAGCGCCTCGGGAAATGCTCCGAGAACAACGCTTACACTCCCCTTTGCCTGTCCTTCGATCTGTTCTTTGATTCCTGCCGCATCCAACCTGTCATTCCCATCATACAATACGACTTCTGCACCTTCCTGCAGCAGCAGAGCCGCAGCAGAAACACCACTGATACCGGAACCAAACACCAGTACTTTTTTGTCTTTAAACTTCATGTCTATACCCCCATTAATGCGATCAGACAGAGCAGTGCAGTCACAATTGAAAATACTGCCACAACTCTTGTCTCTGACCAGCCGCACAATTCAAAATGATGATGGATCGGTGCCATTTTAAAGAAACGCTTTCCACCGGTCTTCTTAAAATATGTAACCTGGATCATCACCGATGCCACTTCCACCAGATAGATCAGCCCTACAATCATGATAAACAACGGCATCTGCATCATATATGCCGTTCCTGCCACGAAACCGCCCAGTGCAAGAGAACCGGTGTCTCCCATAAACACACTCGCAGGATATACATTAAACAATAAAAATCCAAGGAGCGCACCTACAACCGCACAGGTGATCGGCTCTACTCCGCTCTTTGTTCCAATAGCAACCACCGTAAAGAACGTAGCTACCAGAACCGTCACGCTGGATGCCAGTCCGTCCAGTCCGTCTGTAAAATTCGTTCCGTTTACAGTACCGATCACTGCAATAAATAAAAGCGGAACTGCCAGCCAGCCGATATCCCAGTATTTTCCACCGGAAAACGGAATCAGCATAGACATCGGAATGTCTGCCACTTTAAACACGTAATATGCAAAAATTGCTGTCACCACCAGCTGCAGTGCCATCTTCTGTTTCGGATACAGACCGTCTGAACGTTTCATCACAACCTTCAGATAATCATCCAGAAATCCAATCAGACCAAAACCAAGCGTCAGAAACAGGATCGGAATCACTTTCGGATAATCTTTTACATAAAACAGGGACGTGATAACGACACTGGCCAGAATGATAATTCCTCCCATGGTCGGCGTTCCTGCCTTCTTCAAATGAGACTGTACTCCCTCTTCCCGTTCTGTCTGTCCCATTTTCAGTTTTCTAAGGAATGGTATTACGATCGGTCCGAGCACCAGGCTCAAAGCAAACGATACCAATACCGGTATTACTACATGATAACTCATACTTCCACCTCTTCATCTCTTTTGTTTCAATATCTCAATTAGTATACCGCATTACCTACTGTTTTTCAATCCCGAGATATGGAAGGACATTGTCAAAAATACTGCGAAGGACCGGTGCGGCGATCGTTCCTCCATAATAAATCCCCTGCGGATTATGGATCACCACCATTCCCAGTACCTGCGGATCCTCTGCCGGTGCAAAGCCGATAAAGGAAGAAATGTACTTATTCGCACTTCGCGGCAGTGTCTGAGAGGTGGCTGTCTTTCCGCCGATGGAATATCCTTCGATATATGCATTTTTCCCGGACCCATTGGCAACAACTCCCTCCAAAAGTGTCTGCATCGTTTTCGATGTTTTCTCTGATACCACACCTGATCTTTCTTCATAGGACAATGTTTCCAGCACATTTCCTTCCCTGTCAAGAACGGCTTTTCCGAAATGCGGGGTAACTCTTCGCCCTCCATTGATAATGGAACTGACTGTCACTGCCATCTGAACCGGCGTAACTTGAAATGACTGTCCAAAACTGATGGTGGCAAGCTCCACCAGACCGATATTTTCCACCTGATGCATAATGGTTCCCGCCTCTCCCGGCAGATCGATCCCCGTCAGATCCAGAAGTCCGAATTGCTGAAAATAGTCATAAAACCGCTCTGCTCCGAGACGCAGACCAATATCGATAAACACCGGGTTGCAGGAATTCTGAATTCCCTGAACAAAGGTTTCACTGCCATGTCCGCCCACTTTGTGACACCGGATTCTTCTGTCTTCTACCATGCGGTATCCCGGACAGGAAAAGGTATCCTCAGGTGTCACGACTCCCTCTTCCAGGCAGGCTGCAGACGTAATGATCTTAAATGTGGATCCCGGCTCATACGTATCATTGATACATCGATTTCTCCACATTGCATTTAACGCATCCTGCAATTTTTCTCCTTCCAGTTCTTCTCCTGTATTCAATTCAAACGGATCATTGAGATTAAATTCCGGCACATTGACCATAGACAGAATTTCTCCGTTTTGCGGATTTATCAGTAAAATCGACACTCCGTCCGCCTGTTTTTCCCGCATGACTTTTTCAGCCGCCTGCTCACAATATTTTTGAATATTATAATCCATACTGATCTCCAGCGTTTTGCCGGCCACAGGCTCGATCCGGCCTTCCGCGACCGCATCCAGTTCGATTCCTCTTGCATCCGTTGTCGTGAGAATGGTTCCGTTGCTGCCTTTTAATGTCTCTTCATATTTCACTTCCAGACCAATGATCCCCTGATTGTCTCCTCCTGTGAATCCAAGCACCTTGGATGCCAGGCTGTCATACGGATAATATCGCTTATAGTCTTCATCCACCTTGACTCCATCCAGATTATACTCCCGGATCTTATCTCCCACTTCTTTTTCCACGTTGGTTTTTACTTTTTCCATGGAAGAGATCTTCTCCACTCGCTTTCTCACCTCTGCCTGATCCATTTCAAGCTCTTTTGCGAGAATTTCCGTCACCCGTTCCGGTTCCTTGATCTGACTGTGGATCACAGAAATCGTACACACTGTTTTGTTTGTAGCAAGCACAACGCCATTTCGATCCACGATTTCTCCTCTGGCTGCCTTGATCTTACGTTCCCGTTTATGCAGATCCTCGGCTCGTTTCTGATAATACTCGGCATCAAACACCATCAGATAGACCAGTCGCCCGATCAAACCTGTCAAAATCAGAAACGCGCAGGTAAACACTACCAGAATTTTCTTTTTATGATACGTTTTATTTTTCATAAAAAAACCTTACAGAAGACTTTATACAACATATTTTCTCTTCTGTAAGGTTATTCCTGTTTTATTCTGTTGTTTCCGATGATTCCGGAGAGGTTGCCCAGCTATCATAATCCGGCTGGTAGTTCGGATCGATATAGGCGCCATCCTGATTACTGTAGGTATCTTCGAAGTTCTCATCGAAATCCTGCTGTACGTCTTCTCTTACACCGCTGTCCTCTGGCAGTGCATCCCCGTTTCTTGTAATGTTCAGATATGGAAATGCTTCCGCCATGATCTTCTGTGACAGCTCCAGAACATACGAACTTAATTCCTGATTTTCCACATTTGGCTCATCGATGACCACATAGATCACAACTTCCGGATTTTCCTGTGGTGCATATCCAATAAAAGAAAGCAGATAGTCTCCATTCCCTCGCGGAAGCTTCTCTGCTGTTCCGGTTTTCCCTCCAATGTCATATCCCTCTACATTTGCCGGAACTCCGGTTCCGTCTGTCATTACCGCGCGAAGCGCTTCTTTGACACGGTCAGAAGTCTGTTTTGATACCGTTTTTCGAAGCAAAGTCGGATCGTTTGTTTCAATCACGTTTCCGTTTTCATCCTGAATCTGCTTCACCACATGAGGCTGATAATAATACCCGCCATTGATCAGAGAAGAAAATGCCGACACCATCTGTGTCATCGTTACATTGAAACTCTGCCCAAAGGAAGACGTTGCAAGATCTGTCTCCCCCATATTCTCTGCAGTAAAGATCAGATTTTCTGTGGACGCCTCTCCCGGCAGGTCAATTCCCGTGTACTCTCCAAACCCAAAGATATGCTGATACCGGATAAAATCTTCCACTCCGATCTTATCGGCCATAGCCATCAGAGCCACATTGCAGGAATTGGCGATTGCCTGATCTACATTCTCTGTCCCATGCCCTGACGTATTGTGACATTGAATATACCAGTCACCTTTCCATGTACCACCCTGGCATACATAGGTTTCCTGACCGGTCAAAGTTCCGGTCTCCAGACCTGTGGCCAGAGTAAACGGCTTGGCTGTCGATCCCGGTTCAAAGGCATCACTGACGCAGAAATTTCTCCAGAGATTGTTCATTGCATTCAGCTTATCATCATCTGACATTTTTGCCAACGCTTCCGTCGTATACCACGGCGTCAGATCTCTTGGATTATTCAGATCAAAATTCGGGTATGAAGCCTCTGCAAGAATCTCTCCGCTGTTCGGATCCATTATGATCACAGCCGTATTCTTACTTCCCGGCTCATCCTCCCGTTCTTCTCCTTTGTGTGCCTCATTAAATTCCAGAATATATTTTTCTACAATGCTCTGCAGTGTAACGTCGATCGTAGACACTACCGTATTTCCATTCTTTGCCGCTTTCACAGTACGTTCTACTGAAGAAGCACTGTCAAAATATCCATATTCTCTTCCGTCTGTACCGTTAAGAATATCATTGTATGCACTTTCAATGCCGATTGCTCCCTGATTTCCGGATACGGAAAATCCGATCACATCACTTGCAAGACTGTTGTAAGGGTATGTACGCTGGTAATCATCCTCCAGCCAGACTCCCTGAACATTCGGATATTTTTTATCATCCTCGTCAATTTCCTGGAATTTCTTGGCCTCTTCATAAGAAACGCCTTTTTTTAAAACCTCGTAGCGGCTGTCCGGATTTGCCTTGATCGTATCCCTTACTTCTTCACTGTCAATGCCAAAGCATTCTTCTAAAACGTCCAGTGTGGAATCGATATACTTATCACTCTCTCCCTCGTCTGTCACAACCACCACATCCAGGATCACATTATACACACGCTCACTGGTCGCCACTTTTGTTCCGTTCCGGTCTACGATATCTCCTCGTTTATACGGAATGGTCCTGCTTCCATACTGCTGTTGGTTCAGAACGATCCTGGTATACTTTCCACCTTTGAATACATTGATATACGTGATTCTTCCGATAAGAACAACAAAAGCCAGTATAATTGCCACAAACAGCATTACCAGCTTCTTTTGCATCCTTTTCGGAAATTTTTTTGTTAAAAATTGAAATGGATTTTTTCTTCGTCTTCTTGTCATTACATCTTCCTATTTTGACACGTCCTTTGACTTTGCAAGAATCCCGTCAGATGGTATCTCATTATACTGCTTCACGTAATCACTGGTCGGGCTGTCATACTCCACCACATTCCCATTCGCCGCATATACCATGCCAAGTTCATTCATTGCTTTGTCCCGGATTTCCTGCAGATTCACAGAATCTGCTGCCGCATTGTATGCCGTATCATTCGCCTCTGTCAGATTCGACAGCTCTTTCTGAAGAGCCGTGATATTTTCTGACCTCTGCACGAGTTCTGACTGGAGCTGCAGATATACGACACAGATGAAAACCGCACAAACAGCCGCCACTGTCAAAAACCCTGTATAGATCGGGCTCATATCCAATGCACGCCTGCGGTTCTTTTTCACCTGACTGCTTGTCCGTTTTTTAGGACGTACTTCCACTGCTTGTTTCTCCTGATTTGGCAATACCTTCGGCTGATGCGCTACATTTCCATAGACGTAGAACTGTCCAGATCTGTTTCCTGTATTAGATTGTCTTCTGTATGTAGTTCTCTTTCCTGCAGCCATTTGGTCTGCCCCTTTCCACGTACAATCTGCCGGGCTCTCCCCTTCCCGGCAGATTTTATTTTTTCAGATACTCACCCTCATTTTTTTCAGCTTCGTTCGAAAATGCGAAGTTTGGCACTTTTTGAACGGCTGTTATACATCAACTCTTCCTCAGAAGGAAGAATTGGTTTCCTTGTGATCACTTTTCCTTTCGATATGTTTCCACATACACAAACCGGAAAGTGACTTGGACAGGTACACGGATTTTCATTCTTTCGGAATGCACTCTTTACAATCCGATCTTCCAGAGAATGAAACGTGATAATACAGATCCGACCTCCCGGATTCAGCATATCGATCATATCATCCAGAGTCTCTCGCAGTACATCCAACTCTCTGTTCAGCTCGATCCGGATTGCCTGAAATGTCCTTTTGGACGGATGTCCGGATGTTTTCTGAAACTTCATCGGAATGGCTCTTCTGATAACTTCATTTAACTGTCCTGTTGTCTCAATTGGATGCTTTCCGCGCTCCATCACAATGTGTTTTGCAATATTCTTTGCAAATTTATCTTCTCCATAATCACGGATGACACGGTAAAGTTCCGCTTCGCTATAGTCATTGACAATGTCTTTTGCTGTCGTAGTCTGTCTCTGATCCATCCGCATGTCAAGCGGCGCATCTGTGCGGTAAGAGAAACCGCGCTCCGCCGTATCTAACTGATATGAAGACACTCCCAGATCGATTACAATCCCGTCTACCTTGTCAATTCCTATTTCATGGAGCCTCGGTTTCATATCACAATAATTGCTCCGGATTATTGTTACTTTCTCCCCGAAACCGGATAATCTGGCGCCCGCCGCTTCAATCGCGTCGGCGTCCTGGTCTATTCCTATAAATCTCCCCTTGTCACTTAAGCGGCTTGCGACTTCATATGCATGTCCTCCCCCGCCAAGTGTCGCGTCTACATAGATGCCATCCGGCTTCACCTTCAGACCATCTACTGTCTCTTCAAGTAAAACTGATGTGTGTTTAAATGCCATAGAATCCTCCATTCACTCTCTGTCCAGAATCAAATTCGGATACCGATCGCCTCCATACGTTCTGCAATCGCATCCAGATCTTCTTCACTGACCATACTGCGCTCTTCCCAAAGTGCTTTATCCCAGATCTCCACGCGGTCCTGAACTCCCACCAGGACAACGTCCTTCTCCAGATGTGCAGCTTTTCGAAGTGATGCAGGTACAGAAACCCTCCCCTGCTTGTCAAAGCTGCCCTCAGAAGCACTTCCAAAAAAATAACGCTTGAAAATTCTGGCATCCTTGTTCATCCGTGGTAAGGTATTTAATTCAGCAACAAACTGATTCCATTCGTCTTGAGAATACACAAAAAGACACCCTTCCAAGCCATTACAGATCACAAAGCTTTCTCCCAAGTCATCTCGTAATTTGGCTGGAATGATGAGTCGGCCTTTTTCATCAATACTATGATTAAACTCTCCTAATAACATCTGGAATCCCTTCTAAAAGTAGAACTCCACTTTCGCCCCACTTTATGCCACTATTCACCACTTCCTACCACTTGAAACCATTGTAAACCACCACGCCCCCTTTTTCAACCCTTTTTTCACATTTTTCACATCTATGTCACAATTCTGTAAAAATTTGGTTAAAAAAAGAACAGGCTTCCAAAACCTGTTCTCATATCATTCTTTATTCTTTTATTCGCCAAGTCCGCTCAGATAATTATTCACCGCATCATAATTCACTTCTGCCACTTCCCGTTCCTGCTTTGACTCATGAGACACATATGCGGAATATCCGAGCCATCCCACCAATGCCAATGCAGCCAGTGACAGTACACACTTTCTGACAATGTTCATAATGCGCTGCTTTTTCATGTTCTTCTTCCGATTCGCCTTTTCCTGTTTATAGCGGTCTACTTTTTCCTGACTCATATCTAAAAGCTCCTTTGTCCCCTATGTATTTGACAGCTTCTGTCCTGCACTCTTTCTACATAGTGTACCACATCCGACTCTAAACTACAACAATAATTCCTCCGTCATTGGCATAAACCGTACTGATCCCGGATGTATCTACGATAAAACTGGACTTCACTGCAAACCGTTCTTTTAAAAGGCGCTGCACTTCTTTTGCTCTCTCCTCACAGTTACAGTGTGCAATAGCCAGAATCTTATCTCCTGCATTGACCACATCTGCTGCCACGCAGTCCGCCATCTTCACAAGTGCTTTTTTCATGCCTCTCGCTTTTTCCTTCTGACAGATCGTTCCCTGCGGAGTAGATCCCATGATCGGTTTGATATTCAAGGCTCCCGCTACCAGTGATTTGATTCCCGTAAGTCTTCCGTTCTTTCTTAAAGTATCCAGATTCTCCAGTACAAAATAAGTGTGCTGCTCCTCAATATAACACTCTACACTTTCCACAACTTCTTCGAACGTCATCCCGGCCTTTTCACACTGCTGAACCTTCAATGCGATCAAAGTCTCTCCTACTGAAGCGGAGCGTGAATTAAATACATGAATCTGTTTTTCCCCATATTCTTCTTCATACAGATTTTTTCCAAGAACCGCACTGTTATATGATCCGCTCAATTCTGCCGATAGTGTCACCACATAAATACGTTCGGCATCGCAGTGATAACTTTCCATATATCTTTCCGGAGACGGACAGGATGTCTTCGCACAGGATGTACTTTCTGCAATCTTTAAAAGCAGCTCTTCCTGCTTCAAGCTGTCATCATCTGTCCACTGAGTGTCTTCTATCTGAATTCCGAGAGCAACGTGTTCAAATCCTCCGTCTGCTTTCATCTCCGGCGTAAATTCTCCGCAACTGTCAACAATTACTTTATAGCTCATGTCTTTCCTCCCAAACCACACTTTCTTTTTCCACCATCTATTATATGTGGTTTTCAATACTACGTTACTTAATATACCACACTTTGTGTCGGATGAAAAGACATTTTTATATCTTTTGCTTTTCCTATTCTGTCTGAAGCTTAATTCTCCTGGATACACTCAGGGCAAGTCCCATCTCCGTCATCAGGAACAGAACCGAAGTTCCTCCATAACTGACAAACGGAAGCGTAACACCCGTTGTCGGGATCATGTTCGTTACAACCATGATATTTAAGATCACCTGCAGCGCGATATGTGCAAAAATTCCGGTCACGATCAGTGAGCCGTACAGATCCGGTGCATTTCTTGCAATAAACATCAATCTATATAGAAGAAGTCCGAACAGGATCAATACTACGATTGCTCCGAAAACGCCAAGTTCTTCGCAGATAACGCTCAGAATCATATCATTCTGCGCTTCGGGGATCATACCAAGCTTCTGCGTGCTGTTTCCAAGACCTTTTCCGAAGAATCCCCCGGATCCGATCGCATACAGTCCCTGAAGCACCTGGAAGCCGGTGCCATCCGAGTGTCCTTCCGGATCCAGCCATGTTGTGATTCTTCCGATTCGGAAATTATCACTGTTCGTCGCATAAACCGCAAGTATGGCCACTATCACGATCAAAATTCCTGCTCCGATGGCAGCGATCATCAAAAACGGCTTTGTCTTCGGATGTGCCACAAAAATCAAGACACAGGTAATCGCCATTACGATCACGGCAGTACTTAAGTTGTCTGTAAGAATAAACACTCCACCTGCTGCCACCCCGCCATAGATCAGAAGTCTCCGGATTCCAAGCCAGTCATTGACTTTTCTTCCCATCTTACAGATCTCACAGGAAATAAACAAAATAATCGCGATCTTTGTAATCTCAGATGGCTGCAATGTCATATTTCCCGGAAGCTGGATCCATCGTCTGGCTCCATTGATCGTTGTTCCAAGAGGCGTCTGCACCAGCGCCATCATAATCATGGCAAACACATAGATTTCAAAAGAAAAAGCTCCATAAACATGATAATCAATCCTGGAAACGATCAACATAACTCCAAAACTGCCCGCACTGATCATTGCCTGTTTGATAAAATAGGACATGTCATCCTGAAAATCCGCCTGAGCGCTGTACGCACTGGCACTATAGAGCATAATCAGTCCAAAGCAAGTCAAAAATATAATGACCAGCATCAGATTATAATCAAAATACGTGGTCGGCACACTGCTTTGCGCAATCTCTCTTTTCTCCCGTTTCTGTCTGGCAGAACGTCTGCTTTTCGTTTCCCCCTGCTCTCTTCTGCGAATCGGCTGTACCGTTTTGCTGCTCATAACATCTCCCCTGTTTTTATTTTACTCGGTTATCTTGCGCTCATTGCCGGATGCACCGGTTTTCCATGTTCAAAAAACCGGTCATACCATACAAGGAAAATGTAGACAGTCCAGATCTTCCGACTGTTATCTGTCTTTTCATTTGCATGTTTTGCATGCTTGTGTTCATCCAGCATTTTCACAAGAAGCTCTGTATCAAAGAATTTTTTTGCCGCATCAGAAAGAAACATTTCTTTTACCCGATTGTAATACGCATCTTCTTTGAGCCATACCCGGATCGGAATCGGGAATCCCAGTTTCTTCTTCTCTGCAGTCTTACTGCGGATCACCTTTTCTGCCGCCCCGCGAAGTGCCACTTTTGTCTTCGGTGCTCTCACTTTATAATGCAACGGCAGTGTCTGGGCAAGCTCCAGTACTTTTTTATCCAAAAACGGGACACGCACTTCCAGAGAATTGGCCATTCCCATCTTATCCCCCTTCATCAGAATATCATGTACCAGCCAGAGATGCATATCCACATACTGCATCTTGGTCACAGAATCCTTGTCTTTCACGCGCTCATACAGTGGTGCAGTCACCTTCTGAATTCCCGGCTTGCAGCCTTTTTTCAAAATACGGTTCGCTTCTCTCTCTGTAAAAATATTCGTCGCATTGGCAAAATAACGTTCTTCCAGAGTTTTTCCGTGACGCATCAGGAAGCCTCTTCCTTTCATGCCTCTTGGAAGGCATCTCTCTGCAAAATTTCCAAGCATTCGTCTGATCGGCATTGGAATTTTATTAAACGAAGTATGCTCCAGAGGCTCACAGTAAATATTATATCCTCCGAACAATTCATCCGAACCTTCTCCGGACAGCACTACCTTTACCTTCTTCGCTGCTTCCTGACTCAGAAAATAAAGTGCGATCGCCGCAGGATCTGCCACCGGTTCATCCATATAATACTGGATATCGGACAGATTGTCCCAGTATTCCTGTGGAGTGATGACTTTTGCATCATTTTTCATGTTGATGCTTGCTGCAAACTCTTTCGCATCCTGAATCTCGCTGTATTTTCCTTCGTCGAATCCAACGGTAAAGGTACGATCCACCTGACCTAAATATGTCAGATAACTGGAATCCACTCCACTGGACAAATAGGAAGCAACTTCTACATCACTGATCTTGTGCATCTCCACAGACTCTTTCATGACTTTTTCAATGTCATCTACAACTTCTTCAAAGGATTTTGTCGTATCTCCTGTGAAATTCGGTTCAAAATACCGTTTGATCGTCATTTTCCCGTTCTCATAAACGAAATAATGGCCCGGCTGTACACAGAACACGCCTTTAAAGAACGTCTCATTGGTCGGAACAAACTGAAAAGACAGGTAATTTCCCAATGCATCTTCATTAAACACTTTATCAAACTTCGGATGCTCCAAAAAAGATTTGATTTCTGATCCAAACATCAATGTTCCATTCATCTGCGCATAATAAAGCGGCTTAATACCAAAAATATCCCGCGCTGAAAACAGTCTTTTTGCCTTTTGATCCCAGATTGCAAATGCATACATTCCGCGAAGACGGTAAACCAGTTCTTCTCCCCACTGCTCGTATCCGTGGATCAAAGTTTCCGAATCCGTATTGGAAACAAATGTATGTCCAGCCTGAATCAGTTCTTCTCTCAGTTCCTGATAGTTATAGATCTCACCGTTAAATACAAGCACCTTGCTTCTGTCCTCGTTATATAATGGCTGATCTCCGCTTTCTGAAAGATCAATGATTGAAAGACGCCGGAATCCAAGTGCCGCATCTTCATCCACAAATTTGCCGGAACTGTCCGGTCCGCGATGGATGATCGTATCTATCATATTCTCCAGCACCTGTTCTCTGTTCTCAACTTCTCCTACAAATCCTGCAAATCCACACATATACTGTATATCTCCTCTTAAAACTTATGTAACCTGTCCTTAACATTCCCAGTTTTCAGACAGGTTATGTAGACTCTTTTTTCAGATCCGGACAGTATCCTGCCCGCAACAACGCCTTTTAATATATCACATGCTATACTTAAATCCAAGAAAAACCTTACTTTCTCGTTTTCTTCATTCCGAATGAAGTGGCCTTGCGCCGTTCTTCCCACAACTGATGCCGGGCTTTTGTCAGCTGCTCCTCCAGATCTTTTATCTTTTCGCAATAGTAGTTTTTTTCCTCTTGTTCGGAAAGAATATCAAACCGGTATTCTACTTCCAGCCATGCAGGTCCGCCGTCCAACTCCGGAATATCCATCAGGTACTGCGGATCATCCGTCAGAAAGAGACTCTTTCCACGATCTGTAGAAACTGCATTGACTGGTTTCATCTCGTGTTCCACAGATCTTCCATTGATCTTCACACTGCAGATCTCACAACGGCACGCTGCATTGCATGGATCAAAGCGCATCATCTTTGCATTTTCCAGAAGCCAGGATTTTTGAATCTTATATCCTGACATACTCGGCCATGTCTCGCTGTCCTCCTCGCAGAAACCGTTTCCGATATCATAGTAACACTTAGATTCCTGACATTCTTTTCCACTGATATATCCGGACACAATATCGCTGTAGAATTTCATTCTCTCTGCTTCAATTCCCGAATAGTATGTCCTGCATTCTGTAAGCTCCGGAGATGCCATCAGTTCTTCATACATCTCATCAAACCGGCTGGCATACTGATAATCCACCGCAGCGATCTTCTGCCAGAGCGGCAGCCACTCTCCTGCCGGGCCATATCCTTCCTTGATCTCTTTTAACAGTTCATCTGATGTCTTTTTTTCAAATCCTCTTCCCGAAAAATTGTTCCGCTCAGCAAGACTGAAATTGGCTTCTGTCAGATATCCGGGACCTCCCAGATAATCATAAACATAAACCGGAACGCCCATTGCAAGACACCTCGGTACGGTTCTTCCAATCGTAATGACCAGATCATACTGCTGCAAAAACTCTGCATTCACCTGTTCCGTGCGATACCCAAGTCCGATCAGATCCACCTGATAATACCCGCCCATCTTTTCCTTGAGCTCCAAAAGCTCCTGCGGGATATGATTGGAAATGATCGCGATCTTATCCAACGCTCTTTTGTATCCTGCATACTCGCTGCTTCCTTCAAAATACTCTGCTTCCACACAGTTTTGAAAAACCCGTATCTTCGTTCCTTCCGGAACCTGCATGGCTACCATATCTGCACATTCAGGACTGACACACAGAATGAAGGCCGCTTCCTGCGTACAGACCGGAAGATTCTCCATGGCATTGATCACACTCAGCTTCGAGACAACCATTCGTTTATATTTTAATCCGTACCGGCTCACAAGATAATCAAACACCGGGAAATGCTGGATAAAGACAATCTCAAATTCCATCTCTTTGAGTGCCTCTTTCTGACATTCAATCACTGTGATCCCCTCTTCCAACTCCTGCAGAAGTGGATAAGACTTCTTATATACAGCAATCACCACATCATATCCCTTTTCTTTGAACAGATGTGCAAACTCCAGCACATGCAGCTCAGATCCTGTAAACTTCTGAAAATAAAGGTTGGTAATAAGTACTTTTTTCCTTTGTTCCATCTTACTTCTCCCTGTCTCCCCTGTTTTCCTCTTCTACCGATTATAGCAGACGCGGGAATATTTCTCCACCCGATAATTGCCTTTTTCAAAATCGAACAAAAAAAGACACTCGCCAAAGTGTCCAACTTGTGATCAATCGGGGTGACAGGATTCGAACCTGCGACCTCACGGCCCCCAGCCGTGCACTCTAACCAAACTGAGCCACACCCCGTCGTGCAACTACCGTTTTTCATTATACAAAACTTCCCGAAAAAAGTAAATGCCCTTTCGAATAAAAAGTCAGGCAGAGTTATCCTCATAACTCCGCCTGCTTTTTTATGAGCGCTTACATCCGCAATTCGGATTTTTATCAAACTCAGGATTGAATGCATAGAAGTTTTTGCTGTCCAAGTGTTCCTGCACGATCCGAAGATTTTCACCGAATCTCTGGTAATGCACGATTTCACGCTGACGCAGGAAACGAATCGGATCACAGACTTCCGGATCTTTTACAAGCCTGAGAATGTTATCGTAAGTCGTACGGGCTTTTTGTTCTGCAGCGAGGTCTTCATGAAGATCTGTAATCGGATCACCTTTTGACTGAAAATAGGTTGCAGTCCACGGTGCTCCGCTTGCAGCCTGTGGCCACAATGCCAGAGTATGATCTACATAGTATGGAGCAAACCCGGATCTCTCAATTTCTTCCGGAGAAAGATTTTTCGTCAGCTGATGCACAATGGCACAAATCATTTCCATATGGGCCAGTTCTTTCGCACATCTAAGATGCAACTAATCAACATTAAATAAGTAGTACTTTTATAATAAGATGATACAATATTCGCCCCTCAGAGAGCTAATCTCCGAGGGGATTTTATTAGATAGATGTAGATGGTTTTCTGTTCAGTACCGCGAGCAATCTTGCGTGCCACGGCGCTTTTTGTGTCCAATGATAAGACGGCATATCTCTTCCATTGTTCGCTTTGTAAATATCCATCAGAATCTTCATTTCGTCCGGATGTCCCAAAGCCGTAATCTTATCATCATGATACCAATACACGCATCCTTTTCCCTCTACTGTAAACATACACTGCATAGTCTCTTCTCCTTCCTGATCTTCTGTTTTTTCATTCATCAATTCCGTAATTCTTTTGACAAAATATGCTTTCGTTGCTGATGCACCGCCGTGAATCTCCACTGATCTATGCGGACAAGCGGTTGCGTACACCTCTTGGTGCAACATGATCGTATTCGCACTTGGCACAATTCCGTACTGCTTACATTTCCGCGCAGCCAACTGCAATGCTTTTTCTTCATTTGATCTAAATGTATTCAAATCCCCCATGCTCTGGCAGACTTCAATCCCCAAGAAATTGAGATTTCCATTCGAATTCCCACAATGCCAAGCACAGTTTGAATCATCCTCTGTCTGCAAAATTCCATCACTACAAACATAATAATGTGCAAACCCATTTTCCAAGTTTGCTCTCTGTAAATAGTTTTTATAATATTCCGTTGTTGCGTTCGGCCCGTCTGCCCCGTTGTGCATAAAAATACCGATAGGATTCTTCCCTCTCCTGCCGGCAATTCCTTTGCAAATACTCATTACTCCTGTTCCTCCTGCTCTTCTGTCTCAAACGCTTTTTCCAGTTCTTCTGCTGTTGTTCTTCCAAATTCGTTCTGTTCACTCATGGTTGTCACCTCCCTTCCCGTGCGATATCGCACACAAAAATTTGTATAAAAAAGAGAGCCTGTTTCCAAGCTCTCTCACTGTTCTAAATCCTATTCATTCTTCCCAATCTGCTTAATTGTCTGATTCACATATGTACTCAATCCGGCAGTTAAAATTCCCTGTATGATTGCTGTAAATACCGCCATTGCGATCTCCTGCCCGGTACTGGTCGGACAGGAAGCAAACACCCACACGGCACACAGGGCAATACCAAGACCACCCAAGATAAGTGGTATATACTTATCTTTTACTGCCTGTGCATGTTTTAATCCCATCCCGATAAAATACAGCACCACTGCTACTACAATCAATTCTGGTTTTACATAATTCATAATCTGTTCCATCATTCCTCACCTTTCCTTTCCAAATCTTCAATTCTGTGATTTGCTACTTTCACTTTTTCCTCTAAAATATATGTTCTTTCTACAATAGAGTTGTGCTTCTCTACTTTCTTTTCGAGCTGCTCTATCCGGTATTTTACAAGTTGCGTCCCTCCGAAACTTCCAACAAAAGTACCGAGCAAAGATATAATTGCTACTACAACTGTATCTGTCATTTTTCTACTCCCTATTTCACGATTACCTCTCCGAGGCACTCACATGTAACTGCGCCTGTATAATCTGTCGTTGATATTGTTATACTTCCGTCTCTAAAATTTGCATTTCCATATCCTACGATAGCTTGGGACACATGCAACAACGCAACAAGTCTTTGTCCAAAATCACATTTGAGCGGAGAACTTGCCATAATTAGATTATCCCTGGCGTTTTTAAATCCGTTTGGGCTCATATTAGTCAATTGCACCTGGTAGCGCTTGTGCCCGGTTTTACGATATTTTAAAGTCCAACCATTTTCTGTGTATGTTTCCCATTCTCTGATCAACGCCACATTATCGTTTACCGAACCTATATATTTGTTTAATTCCGCTCCCATATTCGCGCTTAATGGAGCTATCTCGGATTCTGTAGTTAAATTATCCACAATATCTTTTTTCTCTACAAAGGATGATAGTGCACTCTTTATTTCATTTATTGCATACACTAAATTCTCTTTCGATGCTGTCGCAAGGTTTCCTAAGTTTCCAATGCTTTTCTTAACATTCTTTAACTGTTCATTCAGATTTCCAATGTATTTGCTGTAAAAATACTGCAGACCTGTCCAGCTTAAAAATTTCATTTAACCACCCCACTTTACATGGTAAACAACGAATCTATCTCTTCGTTTGTAATACTTTCCACGTTTGCGTCCGATCCTGCTGGGCCCTGTGGTCCCATTGGTCCAACATCGCCTTTCAATCCCTGAGGTCCCTGTGGGCCCATTTCTCCCTTGTCTCCTTTTGCGCCTGCAGGTCCTTGAATCCCCTGTTCTCCTTTTGCTCCCGCCGGTCCTGCTGGTCCAGCAGCCCCCTGCAATCCCTGAGGTCCCTGTGGGCCTGTCATACCGGTGGCTCCTGATAAGTCTGTGATGTATGTGTAAGATGACGTCCCTTTAACATATAACTTGGCGTTGTCAGCATCCTCTACATTTCCTGTGTCAATCATGACAAACTGCCCAGTCTTTACTCCATCTGTCGCAAACCCTTTGTTCATCGCATCAACGGAATCAAATGTCTTAGCGATTTTAAACGCTTCCCCAGCCGGACCTTGTGGCCCCTGCAATCCCTGAGGTCCCTGTGCACCCGCAGCTCCTGCCGGTCCTGCTGGTCCCTGTGCTCCAGCTGCGCCGGTTTCTCCTCTGTCTCCTTTATCTCCCTTAAATTCTCCACTTTTAATTGCTTCATCCAGCGATTTTCCATTATATGTAACATCAGTAGAAACTACTTTGTCAGTTTTCTTTCGAAATGCACCATTTGCCCATTCCTGCATTTTCTCTTTAAATTTTCCAAGTCCTGTGAAATCTAGAAATTTTGCCATATTCTTTCTTCTCCTTTTCCATTACTAAAATAATCCGTTAATTTCCTCTTCCGTGATAACTTCGTTTCCTGCCCCTGCTTCCAGTTCCCCAATCTTCTGTTCTACGGATTTTCCCTCTGCAAGCTGTACACTTTCCGCCATGCACAGCGGATAATCTCCATTATTCTTTGTAGATAAGGTGTTGACGATTACAACACCACCTTCAATGCTCTGTGCCATCTTTCAAACCTCCTTATTTTACTGTGACTGCTGTAGACCCCAGTCCTGCGTTTACAGACATCCATACGTCATAGCTCTGCTTATATCCGGATGCGTTGGTAAACTCCAATGTCTGCGCTTTTGTAAATCCGCCGTCAAATCCACCGACATTAAAAGTCGGAGTTCCAAATGATGTAGGGATTGCATACACGATCTTCTCACCTGCTCCGGCATTTACTGTAAAACTGCGTCCTCTGCCGCCTGCAAGCGCAGAACCCTCTAACGCAAGGATATCCGCATTTTCGAGTGATGATTTGTTAGTCTTGCCCCAGTATACTTTTGGCTGGAATGTGATTGTCACGGTTCTGGATACAGACGCATCTCTTTCATCTGTGACAGTAAGAACGATATTCGTATTTGCTTTCACTGTCTTTCCTGTGTATGATTTCTTCCGGATGCTCTTATCCAGATTTTCGGCAGCTTCGCTTGCAAACTGGATTTTCTGGGTCTTAGGTTCTTTATTTAAAGTCCATGTTACATCAGATGCAGTTACTGTCGCGCCGATTTCATTGCTGCTGTTTGTAGCTGTCAGGCTGTTAATTGCAATCTTGGTATATGCCAGATCGTCAATCTTCTGCTTGTACTCATCTGTAAAATCATTGGCAGATAACCCTTTTCCCTCCTCTTTTCTTACGTATCTTGCATCGTTTTTCTGTACCAGGTGTGCAAGTCCATCCTGATCCAGGTACTTCTTTTCTGCAGCGAGCACTGCTGCTTTTGCTACTTTCTTTCTTGGCATTTTCACTCTGCTCCTTTCATAATCTCGTCAATCTCCGGATTGGTGATCGACTCTATCTCCACAGTCCCTCCGCTGTTTGGCAGATTTACGGAACTGATTGGATCATTACCCGACAAAAGCTGCAGTTGATTCCCCTCTAACTGCAGCCCGTCTCCTTTTTGCTTTAATTGCTCCACGATCTGTTCCAGTACATGTTTATCCGCTGGAGCCTCATAATCTTCTGGCTTTTTTCGTGCTTTTACACTTAACCGAATTTCAAATATGGTCTTTCCTTCTCCCGGAATAGTCTTATATACATATGCCTGGATTGTTCCACTTCTTTTCAGTAATTCATTTGGAATGTCGACTGTGATGTCACCGTCTTCCGCTTTCCCAAGTACTACCAATGCACCATTCGTACATTTGTCAGTGAAATGTACTTGTATTTGTTCTTCTTCTACTTCCATTCCGCAGATCTGTAAAACCTGTCCGTAGTCCCATTGTGTAAGTTTTCCATCGATATCTACCCGCTTGGAGCATCCATCAAATACTGCAATAATCATTTTTTATGCGCCTCCTCCAAGCGAATCGATATCCGAATTCGGAATATTTTCTATCCCTTTTACTTCTCCAGAATCACCCCGCGGAATTTCGAAATCAAATACCGCCTCTGTTTCTGTACCCGAATTTTCAACAGACGCCTCTGTTCCGGCCTCCCCGGTCGTAGTAGTTCCGATCCGTATTGTTGCTGCTTTTCCTGCCGGTCCTTCCGGACCCTGAATACGTCCTACATTTTTCCACTGGCCAGATACGTTGTCCCATACATATAGATTTCCATCTACCAGATAGGATTCGCCCACATTTCCTGTTGGATGTTCTCTGTTCAATTCCTCTTCTGTTTTATAGGAACCCAGTATAGTAACACCCGTTCCATCTTTCCCTGGATCCCCCTGAATTCCTTTTTCTCCTCTTGGACCGGGATCCCCTTTCTCTCCTTTAGCCCCTGTTGCACCGGATAAATCTACCATGTACTCATATCCAGTTGCGCCCTTTCTATAAACCTTGGCATTATCTGCATCATCCGGGTTACCGGTACTTATCATCACAATCGCATTTTCCGGAAGACCATCGGTTTCAAATCCTGCATTCATCTGTCCTACAGAGGCATAAATCTTTTGCACGTTTAAAGCAATGCTTCCACTTTCTATGGTTCCTGACTGCAGAGAATCAATTTCAATCGTTGTAATTTCAATCGGATCATACTTCTCCAAACGATTTAGTATGTCTACTAGTGCCTGATATTCACTGGTTGACTGTATTTCGGATGCAGCCACTAAGTTTTCTCGGACCTCCATCTTCACCTTAAATGATGTAACAGCATTGCTACCATCAATCAAATGAAGCTGGCATTCCGTATTTCCCACTTCTGCAACCATTTGCGGCGTCAGACTGAACAGGACGCAATAATTACTTATCACGGTTCCTTCTGTGTAAGTTTCTGATCCGCTTGGTTTCTTACAATAAATCCTGGCCTTACTGATTGTCTTTGCCATTCCGGAAATTATACAGCGCAGAAGTCTGCCCGAATCGTACTGTACTGCATAGATTGTTTGCATAATTCCTGGGTTTCTCACGTCAATGTATAAAGTTGTCGTTGTTTCCATATCACACCTTCTTTCTTATCCCGGTATCCACCTAACGAGGTAAATATCTCCCGGCAACACACCTTCACCGCTTTTGTATCGCAGCACACAGTCCCACGGATAGTTATAGTATCCGGTTGTCCAAATTTCCTCTCCTGTCTGATCACCAGTCTGGCCGCCGGTTGTTCCACCAAATTCATTTTGGCTGGCCTGCACAACCTGTCCATTTCCAATTCCCATTGCAGTATGGTTTACGATGTTCAGAAGGATATCCCCTCTTTGTACACCGGATCCTGTTGCCAGATTTATCTGCCCTGTCACATCCGTAAAACCACAATTCAAAAATATTTCCCGCATATTACCGGTGTAGGTTGCCCCATTGCTTTTTACTGGAACCCCGGCATTTTCCCACGCCTGAATCAATAACGAGGAGCAATCGTAATCTGGTCCCCATCGATTTGCCTGATCATATCCGTGGCTATTATCATTTGCAATTTGAATCGCCCAGTTTACCGCAGCTTCTATTTTTTCAGATCCTCCTGCATATTGACTCAGGTAGTTGTACCAATATCTTGCCTGCTGCCGCCTCTCGGCTTCCACTTCTACGCCTGCACGTTCAAAGTTTTTCAAAAATGCAGATGCCAGATATTCCGGTGATTCTCCGCTGACCTTAAACTGATCAAACGACAGCGGATATGCAGCGGTTGCAATCCACTGACCAAAAGAAACTGTAACAGAATCTATCCACGTAAGCTGACCGTTTGGATCCGTAATTCCATATCCGTTCGCACCTGCCCAATTTGTATAATTTGTTGCCGGTGTCCACTGTACCAGTCCAAAACCTCCACTATAGTTTCCCTCCTGCAGGCTTTGCCAGATTCCGGGATTGATGTTCGATTCACTTTGCATGTTGCCGCATATCCCAGCAATAGCATTCAGCGACCATCCTTTTTGTTCAAAAAAACTTAGTACTTCTCTTGCATTTCCCTGCATCTGCTCTGTGGTCAGATAAAAGTTTCCTATCGTCCATGACATCAGAAATCACCTTCTTTCGTGATTCCACCCACAAGAAATCCTTTTTCAAACCTTAGATTTGTCCCATTCGAAAAAACTGCAGTTCCAGTCTTTCCATAAACTCCGGGTCCAACGTTTTCCGCATCTAACAGAACCGCATCCTTCGTGATCCTTAGTAAGTTTTTGCTGTCTTCTTTGTTTCCATCGGTGAATAATAGTGCATTTCCAACATACGTCATACAAAGAACGCCCTCATCCTTTTTGTTTGAAAATAATATTGTTCCGTCCTTTATTGTCACACGCCGATTATCGCTCAAAGAATCGCAGATATATTTTCCTTCTGCGTAAATTCCATCTTTATCCAGTCTGACTATTTCTTTCCCGCTTGCATCCAGCACCCTTGCAACGCCACTATTATTGTCAAATCCTCCGATTTCCAATGTTCCACCTCTGATCCGATCAGCCAGCATTGTTCCTGCTGTGATAAAATCAGCAAAGAATCCCTGTCCTGTTCCAAAGGTGGACCAGTCCCAGTCTCTTCCATCTGCAGTTCTTTTACTGGCAATCTCGAACCCCATTGTACCAAGGCACATTGCTCCAAACGTTTCCGACTCCGGATTCAAATCTTCAAATAAAACAGCGCGTACTTTCTGTTTTTGTGCGATGTCGGACTGTGCCCGAAACTGTGCTTTCACTCCGTTTATGATGCCGTTGACCTGTGCTCCTATCACAGTGCCATCCGGTCGGATTGCACTTTCTATCCGATTTGACATACTTGATACATCCGCAATGAAATTATATTGAAAGTCTCCCAACACAACAGATGCAACCTCTTCATTGATGCAATCCCATTCCAGTTCTATGACACGTGCATCTGTTACAATATCCAGTTTGCTGTGACGACAATGTACCGTGTCTCCGATAGAAACTTCTTCCAGTTCCCGGATATCCGCGTACAATTCCGTATCATGCAGCATAACCATATCAGCGGATATCGTAACCTTCGGCTTGTCAATTCCAGCTTCAAACTGTTCCTCGCATTTTTCTTTTAACGCATTGTTTAGTTCTTCCTGTGTATTGCAGATCACGATTCCGTTCTCTTCGTCATCTTCCGCAGCATCGGCCTTCATCTTCACATCTTCAAATGTGATCACTCCGTATTTTATTGTTGGATATTTATCAAGCAGTGGTGAGTCCACCCACGGTTCATTCCCCTCTATCATGTATCCGTTATATGCCTTTGGTACAATCCTTGTAATGACCTCGCTGGTATCAATCTCTTCCTGCAGCCCGTTTTCCGCAATGTTTTTCCCGTATAAAACCTGCACCCCATTATCGATTCCAACTCGGTCATTGACGGTGATCGTATAATTATCAAAAAGAACCTCACCGCCCCATCTGTTCAAGAAGGAGTTCTCCTCTTCTCCGCAGATTGCTTCGATCAGGTTCTTTGTCTGGTAATATGCTGTTGATATTATTTTGATATTAGATTTTCCACTGTACTTTTTATTTGGTGCGGTCATGATGTCCAGTGCCTGCTGCCCGTTTTTTTCCGTTGGACGTATATCCAACAGAAAACAATCATCAATCGCATCCATAAAAACCGGTTCCAGTTCTGCACTCACGCCAGCATCTGATTTTGCTTTCTTTTTGATCCGAAATAACTGTGTTCCATTGAATGACTCCAGTTTTACGACTGCGTCCTCTTCTATCCACTTCCAACGTCCCTCTTCATCGATCGGGTGCTGAATCTCCGCTTTCCAACTTCCGTTTAGTATTGCTTTTACAGAAGCGCTCTCCGGAAGTAATGGCATATCACCGTTATGTTCATAATCCGTATTTTCTGGTTTATAAAGTTCTATCCTTATAAGCACCTCCAGTTCGGAATCACTTTCAGATCAAATCCTCTTGAGATATACACGGTATTCTCTCCCGGTAAAAGATGTAGTTCTGCATAATCTCCATACACAGATGTGTTCATCAATTTTCCATCTTTTCTGTATGCCATCAGCCTGTCTGTATCAATCACCAGATTCTGGCCAACATTCGCTTTCATTTGACTTCCGTTTACCTGCAGGATGCACTCACCTTCACCTGTGATCAAATAGACCGGCCTTGATCTGTCATATGGATTGTAAAACACCTCTTCCGGTGTATATTCTGCTTTTCCATCTGTTCGATATCGGTATCCCTCACACGTAAATTCTACCTCAAACTCTCCGACCTCTTTTACTTGCCGTTCTGCCGCATTGATCTTAGTATGTTTTACATGATAGAAGTACTCCAGTTCATCGCTTAAAATCAATTCTGTATCATCTTTTCTCATGAGCCATCTTCTCGCAGTCCGAAATCGCTCCTGCCACCTTTGAGAATTTTCTGCAAATGTAAATGGAACTGTGATTGTAATGTCGCTCACAGTTCCATCTTCTTTGAATATGCTCCCATCTCTTCCTGGTATTTTTACCTCTGTGTAGTTGTATTCTGCCGAAGGGATAGACGGTCTTTCTCGTACAAGTATTCCTATTTCTGTATTTGTATGGCCGTTTCTGATAATTTCATACATTTACCGTCTCCCCTTTCCTCTTTTTGTGTGATGTACTTGAGATGTAAATCCTTTTTTGGCTGTTTCTACAATATAAGAATCAAGCTTTTGATTTCCAATTTGCACACCGACATTATTGTTCAAAACAATGTTAGTCTGTGTAGCACTTGCCAGAGCTGGAGTTCCTCCGTACATACTCTCACTCATCGTCTTGGCAACTCTTTTTACCGCATTGGAAACCTTGTACACATTCTCATTGATTCCTTTTACCATTCCATCGATAAAATCCGGCATCCATGTTTCATAATCTCTCAAAGGACCTTCATCTGGTCTTGAAAAATGTAAGAAAGATCGAATCTTATCTCCGATCCCTTTTACTGCATCCACAATCCCGCGGACTCCGGATAATATCCCTTCTTTCAATCCATTGATAAAATCCGCTCCCCATTCCCAGGCATTATCGATCCACCCGGAAATTGTAGATCCAATTTTTTCGAAAATATCACTTACAATCTTCGGAAGTTCCCGGATTGCATTTTTAATTCCATCTCGTAATGCTTCAAACCCACTGATCGCAGTTTCTTTTACCAGAGATACCAATGTGGATACCACATTTTTAATTTCATTCCAAATATTTAATGTAATCTCCTTGATGGAATCCCAAATATTCGCAACTGCATTTTTGATATTATTTAAAATATTCTCCAGATCCGATTTTAATTTTTCAAAATCTCCAGTCACAAGATCAATCAAAAGAAGAACTGGAGCCAATGTTGCATTTTTGATAAATTCCCAAGTATTCTCAGCCAACATTTTTATTCCAGTCCAGATTCCGCCTAAATCTTCTTTTAGCCGTTCGAAAGAATCTTTGATAATCGATATCAATTCTTTGATAATCGGAATTTCCATGATACTTGTCCATACAGATTCAAACTTTGCCTGTACACTATCCCATATACCACTCCACCATGCCGGTATTCCTTGAAAGAACGATACCATCTCATTCCATGCATTGGGAATCGTTTCTGTAAAAAATTCTACAATTCCATCCCATGCTGCAAAAAATCCGTCTTTGATTGCCTTTAAAATCCCGTTCACACCATCACGGAACCATTCGAATTTATTGTATAAAGCAACCAATGTCACTATAATTGCCGTTATAGCCGCAATTACAGGATGTGCCGTTATTATTCCAAGTAACCCCGTTACTGCCGTTTTAATTCCACCAATCAGATTTGTCACCACTCCTCCAATTCCGGATAATTTCGACAGCGTACCTGCTACCGCAGATATCCCCAGTGATATCTGGCCGATTACCATCAGTAGTGGTCCTAATGCTGCAACCAGAATTCCGACTACTACAATCACCTGTTGCACGCCTTCCGGTAGTGCTGAAAATTTATTGACAAGTGCGGTAATAAGTTCTGCTACCTTCTGGACAATTGGTGCCAGTGTATCTCCAATCTGAATCGCTGCGGTTTCCAGAGATCCTTTTAATTCCTCGATTGCTCTTGATCCATCACTCATCTGAGAATTGGCCAACCTTTGTGCTGCCTCCTGATCATTTGCCGCGTCGATATATTTTTGAAGCCCCTCAGTTCCGCTATTCATCATCACAGTAGCAGCACGCATTGCATCGGATCCGAAGATTGTCGATAACGCCGCATCTCTAGATGCCGAATCCAAACCGCCAAGTTTATCCTGCAGCTCCTCAGCAATCTCTGAAGCTCCAAGAAGAGTCCCGCTGGAATCTCTTGTCTGTATTCCAAGCTGTTCAATCATTGTTGCAGCGCTGTCTGTTGGTGCCGCCAGCCTCTGGAGCATGGTTTTTAAAGATGTTCCGGCATCGCTTCCCTCGATTCCGGCATCTGCAAAACGGGCCAAAACCGCTGTTGTTTCCTGTATAGACCATCCTGCGTTTTTTGCTCCTGCAGAACACTGTGCCAGTGCCTGTGTGAGAGGTTCTACATCCGTAGAAGATGCAGCTGCTGCCCCGGCCAAAGCGTTTGCCGCTTCTGCAGACTCATTCGCAGATAGACCAAACGCTCCCATTGCCTGTACAACAACATTTGCTGCCTCTCCAAGATCCATCCCGGAAGATGCCGCAAGGTCCATTGTAGTTTTTAATGCCCCTGCTTTAATGTCGGCTTCTGTCAAACCACCTTTTGCCAGTTCTGTGATCGCATTTCCTGCATCAGTTGCAGAAAAGACTGTATCCTGTCCGGTCTGGATTGCAAGCTGTCTTAGATCTTCCATTTCAGACATGGGCTTATCAAGTGCTCCCGCCGCCTGACTCATTGCATCGTTGAAATTATTTGCCATAACAGTGGATGCAGCCCCTACACCGGTCAGTGCCCCCGTTACTGGCAGCAAGGATTGTCCGACTCCTTTGACCTTATTTCCAAACTCTCCGGATACCGCAGATACTTTTGCAAGATTCGCACTTGCACTTCCTGTAGTCTCTTTTAGTGATTTCAGTTTCTGTTCTGTCTCAACAATCTCTCTTTGAAGAGAATCGAATCCTTCTGGACTGATCGGCTGTCCAAATTCATCATCTACTTGCTTTTTCTGTACTTTCAGTTCTTTCAGTCTATCAGACGATTGGTCTACCTCTGTCTGTAGTTTTTTGTACTCTTCCGTATCAATCTGACCACTTTCTTCCATAGACTTCATGCTCTTTTTGAGCTTGTCCATTTTTTCGTTGGTCTTTACAATCTCCTCTTGAATCGGAGTATACGCTTCTTTCCAAGCATCATAATTTCCAGCGGTTTTTGCTGCCTGTTCGCTTGCCTGTTTTAAAGTTTCCAGCCTGTTTTTCGTTTCACTGATCGACTGCTGCAGCAACTTCTGCTTCTGATTCAGCAATTCCGTATTCGTGGGATCCAGCTTCAGCAATTTATTGACATCTTTTAATGACTGTTCTACATCGTATAGTTTTTTGTCAACACCGGACAGTGCCTTTTCCAACTTGGAAGTATCGCCGCCAATCTCTATGGTAATTCCTTTTATTCTGCTCCCTGCCCTTACATCCCTCCTTTACAGTGCATCAATATCCGCCTGTGTTGCAATTTTCGGATAATCATACTCATCATTCTTCATTTCGATAAACATATCGTTGATCATTCCAATGCTTAACAGGTCTAAATCAGAAATAGAAATACCGCATTGTGCACATCGAAGCATAAACAATGCGGTATTGACCTCACGGTCTATTTCCCTCTCTTTTTTTTTGGAACTGACATCTGTTTATTTTCTGATTTCCACATTTCCATGATTTCCGGCAGAATCTCATAGATATCAAATGTCTCGAACTGATCCAACCACTCGTTGATATCGTCCGGCTGGTCAGGATCGCCATGTTTATGCATCAGAAACGCAATGTTTTCAAACATTTCCAGTGATTCGATCGGGATTCCGCTTTCAAACTTACTTTCATCAAATTCTGTACCTTCTTTTGCGCATTTTTTCTGCATCTCGTCTTTGAGTTTTTCCTGGATCTTGATCTGCTTTTCAATTTTCTGCATATCTACAAAAATATCTCTCCCAAATTTCAGTCGATAAATCCGGGGGATTGCGGCAGAACTTTTGAATTTATATTCTGTTCCATTGATTGTGATTGTTTTTCTCATCCTAACCTCTCCTTATGATACTTCCTGATCTGGAATGTATACCTTATCAAACCATTTTTCGTATAAATCATCTGCTGTATCTGCTGTTGTCTTTGCCCGAACCGCCATTTTCTTAGCTGTTCCAAGCTGTACAGCGGATGCAGAAACTGTGACAGTGTCAGTTGTAGGTTCAATCGCGTCCTCTGTTGTGCTGGATTCTGTTGTAGGACGTGTAGAGGTACAGCAATAGAACCAGAACCGTGTTCCCCTCACATCGCCGTCAATTTCAAATCCCAGCGCAAACCGTTTTACTTTTGCAGTCGCTTCCTCCAGCATGACTTTGTTCTTGTCAATGTATTCACTTAAAATCTTTTCCCGGAACTCATCCGTGATCAGCGCCATTTCCCAGTCTCCCTCATATCCGCTATTGGAAGAAGAAACATAATACTTGATTCCATCCGCATAAAACGGTGTCAGTTCTCCCTGCGCTTCCAGTGAAAGCGATACGGATCCAGGTACCGCAAACGGTGTATCAAATGTAATTTCTCCCGTGTCACTTTCCTGCAAAAGCGCAACATGCGCATTACGGATATTGAATTTAACTTTATCCTTTTTTGTTGCCTGTCTTTCTTTCCTTACTTAGCCCTCCACTTCATATAATACTTCATACATATTTTCTGATTTAATATACTGTTCACTTTTCTGCCAGAAGAGATCTGCTGCATCAAGTGCCGCTTCTACACGTTCTTCCAGTTCAAAGTCCTTTTCATCTGTATACAGTTCAATATCAACTTTGTTTGATTTAAAATATACCTTCCCATCTGCGGAGAAATTTCTCGTTTCCGGAATCAACCAGCAAATAAAAGGAGGATTCACCGCCTCACGTTCTTCGAAATGATGATACCGATATTCAATTTCCAGTACATCCAGAATTGCTTCTATCCTCTCCTTTGTCATAAATATCGTTCTATCCTTTCCTGTAGAATTTCCTTTGCGTGCTTTTCTGCAATTTTGATATGCGGGATCCCGTCCACTCTTCCACCATTCCTCTTTGCGTGTCCTTTTTCCAGCAAATGTGTAATTCGGTATTCCGGCTTTTTGGAATATACCACCATATCATAGCGGTGCCTTCCACTCAAATTTTTGTCTCGTTTATAGCTCCAGTGCTTTGCATATTCACCGGTATCTCCTTCCGGTGATATGGAACGTAATTCCGCAGCTGTCTGCTTCGCCGTCTCTTTCACTGCCTTTTCCACGGCTTCCTGTACATCCTCACGATACGCATCTAACTCCTGCATGACTTCGATTGCTAACTGATCAATATTAATTTTCTGCATTGTCTCTCACATCCTCATAAGTCGTTACTACCCTTTCCAGAGAAAGCAATAAACAGGGTGGCGTTTCATCGTATTTATTCTGGATCTGTATGATCTTGTACTGCTTTTCTCTGATTATGCAGATGTCCATCGTAGAAATGTCTTCTACCGGCAAAATTGCAACTACTTCGTCAATCTGATTGGATAATACCTTTGCCTCATAAAACCGTTTGATTCCTACTGTCCGAAACCCAAACCGGATTCCACAATGCTTTGTTTCTACAATTTTTCGCCCTTTCACGCTGCAGATATCCAACATTCCGTCATTAAATGTGACAAATTTTGTATCTTTACGTCTTGGCATCGCAACCACCTGCTTTCCTCTGAAAACTGCGCATCTGCAGGGATATGATTTCCGATTTATAGTTTTTTATAAACTCGTCCACCTGACCGGCTCTTGCATACATACAATAATTTAACAGCAGATCTTTTTCCTGTGTTTCGCTTTCAAAATCGCATTGTCCGATTTTCCCCTCAAGATACTTTTTCCCTCTTTCTACAATACCAGAGAGCTTTTTACGCTCTCTGATATCCATATCCCATGTAATGTCCAGGAAATTGCTCACGTCTTCTAAAAGATCACTCATGATTATCCCTCATTCTTCGTTACCGTCACCTGATATGTCTTGGTTGTCTTTCCGTCTGTCACTTTTGCTTTCACAACATTTCCAGCCCCAGAAGCCCATGTAACTCTGCTGCCGTTTGCAATCGGTTTATCATTGTATGTCAATTCCAGTTCTGCAGTACTGTCTGCAATTACCGCCTGCACCGTATTTGATGCATCCGTTGTTGTCAAAGTGTATGTTAATGTTCCTTCTGCGAACTCCGGTGTCAGTGTATGTCCCCCTACCTTGAAATCTGCAAGATTTGCATTTTCCACATTTTCTACACTTGGAACAACTTCCACTTCATAATGTGCTGGCCGCAGATCACTGATATCCAAAAGCATGAAGGCATTATCATCTACTGCAAATCCATGACCATACGTTTTGATCAGGTAAACCCTTTCATCTTCCAGGAATCTGTAATCATCTGAATACAGGATTCTTCCGTTGTTTTCGATTCCAGCTCCCATGAAGTAAAGCTTCGCCATACCAAATACAGCCTTTCCGACTCCTACCGCCGGAGACTGGATCACATCGATTGGGAATGGCAGTGTGCTTACATATCCACCGCCCGGCGCTGGTCTCTGTGTTGCCGAAAGGACTTTGCTGAAATAATCTGACGGATTTACCACCAGAATCAGTGTGTCTACGGTTCTTGCCTGTCCTTTTTCATTGATTGCCAGAACAGCAGCCAGTTTTCCAAGCTGCACATCATTAAACTTTGTAACCTTTACTGCTTTTTTATCCGGATATACTCCACCCTTGATCGTAACAGAGTCTCCTACCTGTTTTGTCATACCGATTGGCATGTCTTTTCCAGTTCCATTAATGATGCCGTCTTCCAATCCATTTGCAAGCGCTTCATACAGAACCTGTCTCACATAAGCATCCAACCATTCTGGCCCCAGATCCAACATTGCTTTACACACCGGAAGAAATGCTGACAGTTTGCTCAGTGTCACATCTACCTCTTTAAATCCGGATGTCAGCTCCTGGATGATCTCTGCGCAAAGTTTCCCCCATGCTGCTTTCTGATATCCATTCGTATTCATCATCATTCGTGTCAACCCTGTTACAGATGTAAACTGGATTTTAGACAACAGTGGATGGTCTGTTTTCAAATCTTCAAATACTTTGTCAATTACGGTATATGGCATTACCACATCCAGATTCTCTACTGCCTGTTTTGGATTTGTAGATTTCATTGCTTCTGCAAGTTTCTGATAATATTCTTTTTCTTTGGATGTCAGCTGTCTTACGCCGCGCTCAGACAAAATTCTCTGATCAGCCTCTTCTACGATTCCTCGTGCCTGTTCGATGACACTTTCCTGAATCTTATCACACAACTCCACAAACGCTGCCTGAAACTGCTCTGCATCCCCAGCTGTGATTGCCTCATTCATCTTCTGTACGATTGCTGTTTTTTCCATTTCTAATACATCTAAATTTTTCCTTAAATCATGCCTCCTCTAAAAAGATTTAATACATTGTTTTTTCTTGGTTTCTTGTCTTCCTGTGGTTTCTGCATTGCTGCAATCTGCTGCCGGAAGCTCTCCTGACTATTTAACTGTCTTTGCATATCGGACAGCTTCTCCAGAATCTCTTCTGTATTGACCGGTTCTGCTGTCTTTCCCATGATCTCATCAATGAGTCCATATTCCAGCGCCTTTTCCGGAGTGAGGTAAGTCTCATTTTCCATTAACTCAATCAACTCACTTTCCTCAATCTTCGCCCTTTCCAGAAAAACTTGCCGGTTTGCTTCCATCATGTCATCCAGATCATCGGCATATTTTCTCAGTTGTGTTGCATTGCCCGAGCAATACATCCACATATTGTGTATCAGTGCCGTTGTACCTAAGCACATTTTTCTTGTGTCACACGCCTGTAGAATCAAAAACGCAACACTGTGTGCTACGCCATCCACAATCCCGACTTTCTGGTTTTGTTTTTGCTTCAGTAAATTGTAAATAGCAACGCCCTCTTTTACGGATCCACCATTTGAGTTGATATGCAGCTCAATTGTCTGTCCTTCTGGAATTTCACTCAGTTTCTCTGCAAAATATTTCGCGGAAGTCTCCGAGTCCTTATATTCCCATGCGTTCCAGTCAAATTCTCCATATTCTGTCACATCATCATAAATGTACAGAAGTGTTTTGTTCTCTGCCTGAACAGGCTGCATTCTCCAGTTTGTTATGTTTTTCCTTGTCTCACCCCTTTCACTCTGTGGTTTTTATATCCAATCCTGCAAGCAGGTCTTGAATCTTACTATAATTTTTCGTCATAAAGTGTTGGTTTGCCCAGTCTTCTTCAATTCTCGGTTTTCCGAGCACTTCCAATATATCATTGATCGTAAATGCTCCGCTTGAGATCAGCTTGTCTACCGGGGTTGCAATATCAAAAATATCAATATGCTTGACTGCCAGAGTCTCTATCTTCACATAATTTCCAGCTTTAAATCCTGTGTAGCCATTTCTCTTCCGGTTGATCTCCTGCTGTAGCATCTTAATGAGCGGATCTATCACAAAGGTCAGAAGTTCATCAATTGCTTTCCCTGTATCCTGTACATCTCCTTTGGCCAAACTAGGCGGGAAAGAAAATGCTCTTGCTGTAAATTCAAAGATGTCATCAGCTAGAGCCTTGATATCTCTTGTTGACTCTGCAGAATACGTCTTTCCGCCTTCTGAAATATCCTGATATTCGTATCCGTCAAACAATGGCAACACCGCACTGTCGCTTTCAAAGAAGTTCTTAAAATGCTTGCTCATCAACTCCTGAAATGTTTCATCGAAATTCTCACTTTCCTGTGCAATTGCTCCAATATTCAGGATTCCTTTTTTTCCTCTTGATTTTTTATAGGCATCCTGCGCATATATCAGTAATTTTGAATACGTTTCATACATCCCATTTGTGAGATTCCTCATATTCTCTGAATTTAATTCAAAAAACATGACTTCCGACATTTCCCGTGTTTCAGACAATTCGTAACCGTCAAATGTGATCCCGCTGAATCTGTACTCCTTCAATGCCAGTACCTCTTTGCTGTAACTGTCTGCCACATAAATGTGATTGTTTACTTCTACCACAAGGCATTCATTGTTCCGGTACAGCTTACCAATCAGCTTATTCATGAATGATGTTGCATTCTGGTTCTGATTTGGTTCGTAATTCCAAAGATAATACTCCTGTCCTTTTATCTCTTTCTTCTTGATATACGTTTTAAATTCGCATTTGCTGATTGCATTTGCAATTTTATTGACACAAGTCCAGAAAGCCAGCTCTCTCAGATACACTTCGTACATAGCACTCTGCACATCTTTATCTTTCATAATGTCATCCACTGTAATCCTTGTGGTACTGCTGCCTCTAAGTTTTTTGATCAACCAGTCTTTAATACTTAATTTCCTACATTCACCCCCTTAATAACTATAAACCTGTATTTTCGGTGTTGGTTTTGCCCGTTTCTGCGGCAGCACGTTTTCCACAGTCATCGCCGCTACAAATGCCATAAATGGGTCTGTTTTTCTGCTTTTTCCTTCTATTTTTCCATATACATAATTTCCCATATCGGCATCATCCTCTTTTCCTGGTTTTCTTCCATGCCTGATTAGTTTTGCATTATTGGTGGCCCACCTTAATTCTGGAGCATCTCCCCACCGTAACCATTTATTTACAAAGCAACTATCAATCAGAGGTGCCACTTTCATAATGTCTGATGGCCGGATCAGCTTCAGATTCTTATTTACTTTCATATCAAAACCTATTTCCTGCAGATATTTCCCGATCAATGCGAAACGAAAATCATCCAAGGCCAAAGCTTTGATATTGTAGGTGCGTTTTGCTTCCTGTATATAATTTGTAAGCAATGACGGATGTATTTCCACGTCATCTACAAGCGTCAATCTTCCGGAATCTGCCCACTCTTTCCATGGAGCCTTGATCCTCGGAATGTCTTTCGAATTTAGGCACATCCATGAATGGCTGATGTCAAACCGTTCATCTCCATCTCGGAAATGGAGATCTACGGAAGCCCAATCTGTTAATTTTGTATAATCAATTCCACAAACACAGCTCCATCTTTCCAGATCCGGCAGTAAGATATTGGTCGCTTTGATATTATCCCACTCCGTCACACTCATTTCTTCTGCATTTTCTGGAATATTCATTCGCTTTGTCATGAATGCCGGAAGTCTTCTCGGATTTTTCTTCCATTCCCGGTATTCTTTTCTGATCTCTTCCATAAGACTTGGCAGGTATGGTAACGATGGATTTGCCATCGGCCAGTTTTCTTCCTGATCCACATCTTCCTTTTTATTCAGTTTACAGATAAATGGTAATAACCCATTATCCGGTTCGCCACCCCGTAATATCTGTTCGGATGTTTCTAGTAGATCATCCAGCGGTCCTTCCCGCACGTCACCATTTGTCGTGTAATAAGAACGCCTTGGATGTTTCTTCTTACCAAGTCCTGTTGTAAAGACGTTTATATTCTTATAGTCTTCATATTGATGGATCTCATTAAAAATACAGATTCCGGAACGAAGACCGTCTTTTCCTTTCGGACTGTTTGTTCTTCCCTTCATAATGGACTTTGTTTTTAAGCATAAAACCTGTTCCTTCGTCCACCGGAAGAATTTCTTTAATTTCTTTATCACAGATTGGCGCTCAAATGCATTGATCACATCATGAACCGGCCGCATTGCCTGGTCCTCATTATTGGCGCAGATATCTACATCGTACTCTCTGATTCCATTATGTGGGGACATTAAACACACTGATTCGAGCGCAATTGTACCATCTTTTCCCGCTCCTCTCCCCAACATACAGAATAAATCCGGCCATCTTGGAAGCCCGGATTCTCTCCAATATGTGCAATCGTGCAGTCCGATCACAAACTTCTGCCAGGGAAATATTTCTTCAAACGGGAAGTATTTTGACATCCCGATATATTTCTCCAACTGATCACAATCTATATAAATATCTTCATGCTCAAAACACCATTTTACATGCGCGACAAGCAGCTCCTGCTCTTCGCATACTGCATAGATCTTTTTCTCAACTATATCAATCCATTCCTGAATATATGGATGTATGTTACAGCTCATCTTCATCATCTCCCGAATCATCGCCAACCGGCTTAATTCCTAGGCTGTCCAGTATTTTAAGCATTTGAGCATTGACCTTAATTCTTTGATCTATCGAGTCATTTTTCTTTTGCCCTTTTTGACCTCCTCCATTATTATATTCAACGATAGCGCCTCTCTTTTTAATGTCTGCGATCAGTTCGTTCTCCAGGTCCCAGAAGTCCATATATTTATCGACCAAGTCGATGTAATATTTCCCTGTGGTTCCATTCCGGGCCAGCTGATCAAGAAGGTCCTCTTTAATTTCCACTCGCAATAATTCTTTTCTTGTTTTTCTCGCCCTTATACCACCCCCTCCGTCACGCGCGCACGAGAAATTTCTTTTGTCGGGAGCACCCACCGGTCTCTACGGGGCATATTAAAACCCGATTTTTTTCGACCGGGGGTATCCTGACAATTTTATTTTTCTTTACCATCTTTCTTCTGTCAGCGGTTCTTTTTTCTTTGGCTTTCGATATCCATGAACCTCTTCATGACAATCATGACACAGGCTGATTAAGTTTCTCCGCTTCTCACCTCTGAAGCTGTACCAGATTTCCAACGCTTTGTCTGGATGCTTCTTTACATAATTCACGTGATGAACCGTCGTTGCCTTTGTATACTTTCCACGTTTTTTGCATAACTGGCATTCATATTTATCAAGCTTTAACACCTGTTCTCTCAATGCTTTCCACTTACCCCATGTATAGAATCTGTGGATGTTTTCTCTTATACATTTCTTTACAAATGCAATCTCATGTTCTGTCATATAATCACCTCAATTGCAGGAGAAGGAATCGAACCTCCGACCTTCAGCTAAGGAGACTGACGAGCTTCCACTGCTCTATCCTGCTATATTTGTGCGATGTCGCACACTGTAGGCTTTTGCCCAAAGCCTTTTATCGTCTTTGCTCAGGACGCAGAAAAGCACCCGGCTTTCGCCAGATGCTCTCTACTATTTTCCATTATTTACTTCTTCTATGAATGCTTTCATAAGTTCGCTTATCTTTGAAGCTTGACTGACTCCTGCAGTTTCACATGCTTCTGCAAATTCATCCGCTAACTCTCGCTTTATCTTGAAACCCTTTGTCATCCATCCTGCTTTCTTTTGATACTTCTCTGATGCAATCGTTTGAGGTTTTGGACTACCTACCGGCATGTTCATCCCTCCACTTTCGATATAATTTTCCTGCTATCAATCCTACTGTCACAGCCACAGCAATTGCTACTATTACTTCTATTCTCATAGCTTTACACAGATGAGCCTATGTGCTATATTATTTATACAAGAGAGGCTTTTTGCCTCTCCTGTATCTTACTATTTTGTGATAAGCCATGTAATAACTCCGGCTATCACTCCAGAAACAACTCCTACGATTGTTTGAACCAGCACTTCAATCCAATCTATGGAGTTTTTCTTTTTCTTTCGTTTCTTGCTCATCCGTATCTCACCTCCTTACAAGTATATAATATCATATGGTTAACCATATGTCAATGCTTTTTCAGAGGTTTTTAAAATTTATAGGACTACCGCAAAATTGAAATATGTAACTTGGCAACTTTACTGGATTCTATAATACAATGAGGAAACTTGCAGTAGTCCACAATCCGGACACCTGGAATCGAACCTGGAACGCAGGTCGCGACCCTGTGCATCTGCCCTCGATACTATACTCTGCATAAAAACACCGCAGCTCACCACCTTTCAATCTGGTCTATTTTACTTTTCATTTGTTTTAAAAAATGAATTTTTTGTTAATTTTTGATTTTCACTTGTTTTTTCTTCCTTATCCTCATATAATAATACTGTAATAACTAAAATAAATATTTTTTATGTAGAGAGATGTAGACGCTCTCATAAGGAAAGACACTACCAAATTATGTAGTGTCTTTTTAATGCTTTCTATTAATCTAATATGTTCTTTCGCAACGCTAGATGTAAATAAAATCTTTTTTCATAGTCTGGTTTTTCATGTCCATCTTCTCTGTATTTCCATGAAAAATTGTATTTATTTTCATTTTTTGATTTCCATGTATTCCCTATCATACCATATTGATATGCAAAATCCAAAAACTGTCTTTCTGACGTAAACCATGATATTTCATCACTATATTTTTCTAAAACATCTTTAACATTACTCAACCAAAACGTCTTTTTATTTATATATTGTAAAATCAAAAAAGATTCTTTTACCATTTTTGCGTCATGATGAATAGATAATTCATTCCTTAGCTCATCTATAAATTTATTAGAATACTCCTGTTGTGTCGCCTTAAAGTAATCTGCGCTGAATTTTATAGCATTTGGATATTCTTCTTTTATAATATTTAGCATATTTATAATATCTCTAGGTCTTCCAAAACTTGAATTTAGCATGTGGTCAAGAAAAGGAACTCCATTTATTGTAACCGGAAAAAACTGAGAAATTATTTCTTCTTTGGTATAGTTTTTTAGCAATTTATTTGAATTCATTATTTTTGTGCAAATCATATCTAACAAAGGATGCATTTCTGTTCCCTGTGTTTTCTTAATCCAATTTAATCTTATTTCTGAATCTGAAACAATCTTATTTAAATTCGTTGAATAATTGTTTAAGATTTTTATAATATCAGATCTAATCAGTAATATGACTCTACTATTTTTCTTATTGATTTTTTGAAATTCAATATTAAGTTTGTAAGCACTCTCTATAAATTCTATTAAAAATTTTATCAATTGCCCATTATTATCTATTTTATCATCAAACTCATCTAGATCATCAAATATTACATTCACTGGCATTAATCCCAAAATATAAACTACATTCTTTTTTAAATTATCTAATATATTATAGTATGGATTTTTGTCATATTCTATTTCTTTTCTTTCATTGTATGTGATATTCCCCTTTTGTTCAAATGAACTTGGTTTCTTATTTACTTTTACAGAATATCCATTATCCGTACTGATTCCACTTTCTGTTCTATAGCTTTTGTTTGTAAAATTTTCAACTGAGATTCTTTGAATCACTATTTTATCCAAGTATTTTAAACTTTTATGTATTTTATATACCTTAATGAAATTTTTAAATCTCAATAATTTTTTCTTATTATCCAAAATAATTTTTGCCATTTCAATTAAAATGACATATTCGATAAACAATCCGTAATCGTAATTATTTAAATCAAACTCTCCTTTTTCTACCAAAGAACGTAAAACAAACTCCCTCTTTGTTAGAGTTTTAGTTGGAATTCTTTCTCTCTCATTTTCTTTTTCAAAGTACTTAGCTAAAATCGTCTTCCCAGTTCCTTTTTTCCCTGATATTATAAATTTATTTTTATTTTCAACTAATAAGCTATACTTGTTATTTCCTTTATAAAATAAATTTTCAAAATTTACCTCCTCTGATTCTTGTAATCCATCAGCTCTTCCAAAATAAATATCTTTTAATTTTACACTCTCCATTACAATACTTCTCCTACTTCTCCGAAATATTATAATTTTATTATATAATATATAATTTTTCAACAAAAAACGCCCTGCACTTTCATGCAAGACGCCTTTTATAATTTGTGTGTGGTTTTACTGGGGTCTTTAGGAGGAAAACTAAAAACACCTCCGCCGTCCAGCTTGTTCCTTTCGGCTTTATACCATATTAACATTTTAAAACCGTCGTTTCCGTCGTTTTCTCAATTTTTTCTAAATATCTGTTATGTTTGCATCTGCAGCTGTCCTCTGTATATGCTTTCCTTTTTTTGGGAAATATTTTATTCATTTTATGCGCAACCTGTACCCAGTTCATATCATCAATATAATAAAATCTGAGGATCATCCTAATTTCACTTTTTTTAATTTGTCCTATATACTCCTCTACCTGTATCTGTTTTTCCAGCAAATCTGTTTCCAACATCTGAAGCTTTGCAATCCTGTTTTCCAGCAAATATTTTCGTCTTCCCAGCTCCTTATTCGGCAAGCCTGTTATTTTTACCGTCCGCAATGGTTTGTTGCCTTTCTTTCCACATGCAACAGAATCTTGCACCGTTATTTTATTCAGCTGTTCAATTTTCTTTTTGTCTTCTGCGATTCTGCGTCTCAGGTCTTTTATCTCTTCTTTCATGTCCGCATACTCAATCAGTATCTTCTTGTCCACAGGTAATACTCCTTTTTGTGTTGACTCCCCATTTTTTCAAACAATCTTTCACTGTATAGGCGTCATACGCTTTTTTCTTCATCCACTTTTTCGCATGTTCCGATGGTTCATGTTCAGCCAGATCCGCAAAATGATCTTCCTGATCACGTTTTATCTCTTTTTCCGTTCTTCTATGTCTTAATGACCGTCTCATTTTTATGTTACCTCACTATTTTTCTTGCAATCCAGTCAATTCCTATCACATACAGCAGCACTGGAAACAATATCGCAGCAATATAATCTTTCTTTTCTAATCGCGCATCCTGACAGATTTTCCCTTTCATTGCACATACCGTTCCAATTCCCATAGTGCAATATAGCAATATACTAATTGTTATGATCATCACTCTTCACCCTCTCTTTCCCAATTCCCGAACCAGATCTTCATTCACTTTCTTTGTAAGCCCTTCATTGCATGTGCAGTCTTGGTATGTGCAACGGAAACAATCCGGATACTGACAGGGCTTCGATATATTTCTTCTGTTTTTCTCTATCTTTTTTCGTGTCTCCAACAAATCTGGTACCTTTACTTGCTTCCTGCTGCCCGCTCCGGCAAACCGGATCAACCCAGATATTTCCAGATATGCCCGGAAACAAATCTCACTTTTCTCAATTTGAAACATGACTTTCATGTATACCCATGCTTCGTGTACATCCATCCCATCAAATAAAAGTTCCTGTATCCTGGATTCGTATTTTTCGTAACCTTCCACTATTCAATCACTTCCATTTCTCGGATGGATACTTCATATGCAGTTCTTTCCGTTTCTCCTTTCACATAAATTCTGCTCTGTATCATTCCTGTCACCTTTATCTTTGTTCCAATCTGAAGTCCTGCTGCCAATCTTGCATCCGAATACCAACAAATTCCTGGAAGATAATCACTTTTTTTATGTTTCCTGTTTACTGCAATTAAAACATCCGTAATCTCTTTTCCAAGCGGTGTTTCCCGATATACAGGCTGTTTGCAGATATACCCTATTAGTTCCACTTTATTTTCATCTTCTTCCCCTGCTTCACTGATTCCTTGTACGAATACATACAATATCAAATGTCTTCTTTCCCCCTCCTTTTCATTGTATGATCTGTATTCTCCGTAGATTGTAATCCTTCCTCCTGTGTAGCTCAAAATCTCCCATGCCAGATTTTCCGGCACCTGAATCGGTATCGTATCTATACTTCCACTGGTTTGCATAACTTCCATTTTTGTTCTATAAATTTTTCTTCCATCCGATGCTGTCAATACATACTCTGGTGTTTCCATAATTTTCCCTGTAATCTTCACTTTATTATTTTCCATCTTTTTTCTCCTATACCATGTACTCTGCCGATATACGACAGGCTCTCTCCCAAATAACCGGATCCAGACCTGCTGTCTTCACCTTCAGATCATTTATTGTCATATTTTTATCATCGATATAATAATGCGCAAATACTTTTCTTGTGTTATTTCCATATTTCTCGATATTTTCTTTCGTGTTTTCATTGATATAATCAAATCTCAGACCAAATTTTTCGCAAAATTCAACTGCTTCTTCCAGCAAATTCTCTTCTCTGCATGTCCACAGAATAATAATATTCCCTTCTTTTTGTTTCTCCTTTAAAAATTCAAATAAATAGAAATTCGGTGTTCCTATTTTAGGAAATCTTGTTCCTCTGCAAAGCGTTCCATCAAAATCTACTGCATATACTTTCTTATATTTACCTGCCATATTACTCTACTTCCAGCCCCCTCAGCGCTTTCAGGATTCTTCCTTCTGTATTATCTTCATCTGCCGGCATTTTTACAGTTAACACCATCCCCGTTTCATTTCCCCACAAGACAAAATATCCCAGGCCTTTTGGTCCTGTGGGATAATCTTCATATTCTCCCGTTTCCGATGGTGCAATGAGTTCCAGGATCTTTTCTGGGATGTAACTCATTTCTTTGGTCTCCACATTCTGTAAAACCGCCATTTCTTTATATTTAATCCCGGTATCGTGATACGTGTCTTTTGCGAACAGCCACTTTTTATAGTCCCATTCCTCCCTTACGTCCAGTTCGTATTGTTTTTCTCCTTTTTCATAGGCTTTGTATACCTCTCCCTCTTCCGGAAGTTCTCCCACAAGTTCAATGACCGCCGCCTTATTCTTGTTTGTAAAATCTTTTTCATATACGAATACAAGCCAATAGGCTCCCTGTATGAAGTACATTTCTTCTTTCTTCCCTACGGTAAGGCCTCCGCCTTTCCATGCGTCTTTCAATATTCTCTTAAATATGCTTGTCTTAATGAACATGTTTCTCCTTTCCTCTCCCGGAGTTATCCGGGAGATCCTGTGATGGCTTACGACAGGTTTTGTGACGTACCTGCTGTGTATCTTCACGGCACTTGACCGGAGATGCTATAAAAATTGGAATCCCGGATGCCCTTCTTCTGAATATTCCGGTTCTTCCCTCTCTTCCTCCTGATCCAGATAATTTTTCTTGCTGATCTTCATCCAATCTTTCCTTGTGTGTGATTTTTCATATTCCCTCTGCGCAATCCTGCAAAGCAATTCTCTTGTCTTTCTGCAATTATGTACCGCCTCTTTCCCGCTTTTATGATGTGGCTCACACAAATATACCTTCAATCCTTCCGCTTCCGATAGAGTCCGCATCCCGGATCCAAACAATACATGATGTTCCTCGGTATACTGCTGCCGATAGTCTCCATACAGATTCGCACAGAGATAGCACACGCCCTTTTCTGTGTTCAAAATGCTTTCCGGATGACGGATTCTCTTTTTCTTCTTTCTAACCTTCGGAAATTTCATATCGCTATAATCGATACTCATAAAGTAATCACTTTCTTTTTCCAGTTGTCCCATCCGCCTTTTGGCCAGGCAAATTCTTTCTTCAGAAGCTCAAGGATTTTCTCCGGATTCCCGGATTTTAAGATGTCTTCTATGACTTCCCCTTCCTGGACCACTTCTTCTGTGATCTCATGTACCTGCTTTTCTTCTTCCGGAAGATTCATAACCGGATCCGGCATCAGTTCCGGATAATCTTCCACTTCCATCTGTCCCGGAATCTGTTCTTCTGGTTCTTTTGGCTCTTCCAATGTTTCCTTTGGTTTGGCAGGTTCTTTCTTTTCCTTTAACGGTTCCGTCTTTAAGACTTCCCTCTCTTTCTTTTCCCGCAGTGGCATCTGATAAACTTCTTCATAGGCTTTTGAATCAGACATCTTCCTGCCTTCCGGATAAAAGGTCTGTTCAAATGTTTTGGCCAACTCCAGATAGCTGATCTCTTCCGGCTCTCCCCTGCCATTGTATGGCATGATCCGAATCTGAAACTCACTGAAGAGCGCATTTGCAAATTGCATCCGAAACATCCGGAATTTTGTTGGAGCTACAATTCCCATGATCTCCCTGTTGATCACACTTTCCTCTTTTGGCTCGTCTTCCCATATCCATTTATGCATTTTCTCAAAGCAGCCTTTTCCTTCTCCTTTGAAAAATTCATACACCAATGTTTCCGTCCAGCTTCCCTGGTGTTCTTCTGGTGCGATGTCGCACAGGCTCATCTGCGGTGAATAACGATCTTCTGTTTCCCGGATGACTTCTTTTACCTCCCGGATTTCCCGCACCGTTGCATCTCTTGGTACCACTTCCCGAACTTCTTCCGGCAGCGCCAGCATTTCAGACAGCTTACTGCTGCCATATCCCCGGTACCTTTCCTGAATTTCCGGACTGTTCCCGTTGATACTGTATGTATCATTGATCTGCATAAACCGGATCGCCCACGTCCTGCTGATATTGAAGGTTTCCTTTGCAAACTCAAACACATCCGCATACCCCTTCTCTTTATAAAACTCTGCGTCTCTGGTCTTTTTTAGGAGATATCCGACTTTAATGTATCCCTCTGCGATATGTTCCAGTTCTTTTCGTAATGCAATTTCTACCCCCTGCAGGGTACTGATTGTCTGTAATTCTTCCATCTATCCAGCTTTCCTTTCTGTACGTTTCAACTTCTTTCTTTTGAATAACTTAACAAATTCTTTGACTTCCTCTGTCATAGGTCTGTTATATTTTGCCCGACACTGGATCATAATCCCATTGTTTACCTCCATGGTGTAAAACGGTGTCTCCGGATCCTGCTTCTTTCGCAGAAACAGGATCGTTGTCTCACCTTTGGCCACCCGGTCAATGTACGTGGCAACACAATGATGCATAGCATTTCCCTCTTGCCTGATTTCATGGATCCGTTTCGGAAGTCTCAACACAAATTGTTCCGTTTCCATTTCCAGATAGCTGTCCCGTTTTCTGTATTTCTCGTACTTTTTGTCTTTTTTATTGTCCAAATCCTCTTTGGCTTTTATTTCCCGTTCTCTGCTCTCTTCAATCAACTCTTCATGACGCTGTTCTAAATTCTTCGGAAATAAGATCCACGACTCTCTCATGTTGTATCCCAGTTTCTCCGCCATCTTCAGATAATCGTGATAATCCACGGCTTGTCTCTCATCTTCTCCTAACACTTCTTTGATGTACCGTTCCATCTTGTGAATGGTGGTATACCGGATATACCTAGTGAAATTCCTCGGAAACCTTGCAAAAAACTGAACCTGCTGCCATGTTGGATGTAATCCCTTCTCCTGCATTTCATAAGTGGTGTTATATTCCCTTGTGCTTGGATTCTTTCCAGCCAACAGCTGGTAGTATTCCCCGTTTAGCCCCAGTATCTTTTTACAAGACCGCTCTTCTTTCTTTAAGTATCCTGTGCTGTACCCCTGCATTTTTTCTTTGACAATTTTGTAAAATCCACATTTTACCAGTTGTTCGATTCCAGGCATATACCGGTATCCCTCCAGATATTGATCCAAATACATTTTTTCCCGATATTTCCCATGTTTCACAAAACATTCCATTGCAGAATACTGAAACGGCGTTCCCTTTAGAATCTGTTTGAGATTCCGGTTATAAAGGATTGCTTCATGCTCTGGCACTTTATAATATCTCCATCTGTCTCTGTAACACCACCGAACCCAGTCTGTCTGCTTATACTGTTCATACTCAAATTCATGAATCTTTTTTAAATTCCGGTCATACGTGGTCCGTATCATCTCCCAGTACCCGCCGCCTTCCTTTTGTCCATTTCTGAATTTCCGATAACACTCAAAATATCGATATACATATCCCTCTTTTGTTTTCTGCAAGAGTCCTGCATATCCTCTTGCGTGAACATTTCCGCCTTTCTTTCGGCTTCGGTAGGTAATGGGATGTCTGCAGGATGGACATTCGCCCTCGTCTCCATAGTGTGGATTCCGGATTTTTACTTCTCTTCCACAATGTGTGCAATACCCTTTTGTTACCTTTCTTCCGGCATCATAAAACAAATACTGGGGAAGGACTTCCCGGTCTACAAACTCATCAAAATCTTTGGGCAGTTCCGGCACCAGTGCCATCGCGGAATCAATTTCATCAATCTCTTTTCTGTCTTTACTATAGCTTTGCCATCTTGCGATTGCCGCACGTGGCTCTTCCTTCCCGTTGTGACAAAATTCTGTGATCCGTTTTCGGTCCTCTTCTCGTATCCATACTTTATGATCACTGTACCAGTATCCTTTTTGTATCTCTCCCCACCCCTCCATGTAACTTAAGTTATCTATTTTTGCAGTTCTCCACTTCTCACACAGATTGTCGTAAGTGTAGTACTTGTTTTCTTCCAAAAGGAATACCCGGTATTTCGGATACGTTATATCATCCTGAATCATATCTCTTGTAAATATGGCAATCTCCAGAACAGTTCCTGTCCTCTTTGCTCGATAAAACCAATAATATGTTGCACTCCACACAGGTACTTTTCTGCATCTTAGTACCTTGTGTCCTTGATCTTCCCCGACTATCTTTCGCATCGTTTCCGTTACTTTTAACTCTGGAAGTTTTAATAACTCTCCTCGTCTCATTTTTCCGCCTCCAGATAGTATTCTTCTGCCATGGCAAATACTTCCAGATCCGGCATTGCCACCATTTGTGCCCCTCGTCTTTCTTTGACTCTTTTTTCCGCTTCTTTTCGGATATTCTGCAGACATTCTTTGAGTGTCCGGTTCTTTCTTCTTACTCCTCTGGCCAGAATTTCTTTTTCAAAACATCTCATAGACAGATACGACACGATCTCTCCTGCCGGCATCCCGTCTGTTTCCTTCTTTAACTCAACCTGCAGCTTTCCGATAGCCGCATTTACTGAATCTACCAGTTCTTCCGACAGATGCTGCTCATATACTTCCCGGATTCCATCTGGAATCCCGTTTTCCTCTGCCAGCACTTTTAAATGCTCCAGATCCTGCTCCTCCAAAAGTCCTTTTGCACATGCATTCAATTCTTCTACGGAATCAAAATTCCCAAATACATCAAACATGCTGTTTTTCCTCCAGTAATCCCTCTAATTTTTCCACGTAATCGTGATGTTTACTAAATCTGACAGCTATTTCATGCCGCTCTGACAACGTCTGATACTGCTGCCACAATTCCTGGTTCTTCACCTCTTTCCCGGACGGTTTTCTCCATTCCGCCCGCTTCCACTGCTCCGGCTTCCCGTTTTCGATCATGTTCTTGATAAAAATACAGTCCGTATACAGGGTCACATTGCACGGCGCATTTAGTATTTTCAAAGATTTCACAATTCCAAGCAGCACCAGGCGATAATAGGTCGTCTCCTGTTCTTCCCCGCAAATTCCTTTGACCGCCGGTCCTTTGCTTGTCTGACATTCCATTGCGGCCGCCCATCTTCCATCTTTGATACATGGACCTGTCAGACTTGTCCTTATGTAAATATTTACCTCTTTCATATCAAATTCTCCTGTTCAAACGGATCAGGATGTATCTTCGGTATTTATATCCTGTTACCGGATTGATTCCCTCATGGTACGTCTCTTTATCCAGATAGTATCCTTTCGGCAGCTTCGGTTCGTCTTTCCATGTTTTCCTTTTGTAAACCTTCACTTCTGCCACTGGAATCTTTAAATTCCTGCTACAGGAGTACCGGCTCTCTTTCAGCTTGTTTTCTCCGTCCGGCGTTTTACTTAAATACTCAGCCAGTTTCCGCAATCCGCCCTCGTCATACAACAGATCGATGTGGACGCCTCCCTTTTCCCATGCTTTGCGCATGATCAGATCTGCATCCGGAATCCGGTTGATGACCAGATGGTGATGAACCCCACCCCGACTTCCAATCTCGGTATGCAGCATCCATTTCAACTCCACTTCCTGTTTTTTGTATTGTGCACGTACTTTCTGAATCCACTTTCGTATGTCTTTGGCCGCTTTTTTCATGTCCTGTGGCCGGTTCTCCAATTTATAAGTCAATGTCACCCAGTAGTCATTCTCCTGGAAATTCAGCTTCATCTTTCTCCAGCACTGCCGTTCTTTATTCCACTGATTCGTCTTCCTGATCTGCTCCGGTGTGGCTTTCTTCTTTTTCATTCTCGGCATTCCCGGAGCTCCATATCTCCCATTGTGATACTCCATCACTTCTCTGATGTCTCCCAGGTCATAACTCTTTTGTTTATACATCCTGTTTTGCTCCTAAGTTTAATATACTTATCAAGTTTAAAACGGGAGCTTTTCGCTCTCATTTTCTTTGACATTTTGCCAATACAGGTGTACAATATAAATGAATTTTTATTTTGTTTGTATTGACAAAATGTCCAGTGCATCTGTTTGCGGCAGGTGCACTAATTTTTTACGCTTTTTTCTATGTACCTGCAGCTGAGTTCTAATCCTGCTGTCATGATGATCATCCCTATCCATAAGGATCCGGTTCCCATCATCATGACTGCACAGATTCCCAATGTAGCTTCCAGGATCCTCAGTAATTCTTCTACATACCGAAGCTGTCTTCTCTTCCGGAAACTCATACGATGATGTACTCTCCCCCGATCTCTTCTGCTACCTGCTTCGCTTCCTGGTACGTCCCATACTCGCTCCGAATCTTTCCGGATTGCCAGCGAATGATCCATATCTGTTTCCTCTCCTTCTCTTCATTCAAATCCAAGTTCTTTGATCCTTTCTTCGATTAGCTTCAACTCTGCAACAGCTCCTTCCTCTTCCGGAAACTGCCGCAGTTCCTCTCTTCTGCTGACAAGCCTGCTGTACTCAATGACTTGTCCTGCCGTCATGTTCAAGATTCTCTGGTCCATTGGTCGCTCCTTTGATTTTTACTGATTTTCTTCCTTGATACTCCAACTCCCTGCAGTAATTGTTTAAACAGGCAATCGCATGCTGTTTCTGCTGTTCCGAGTAGCCATTTACTCTTTCGGTCAAGCTTAGTTCCTTTATAAACTTATCGATTCGCTGTATGGTTAATCTTTTGTTTTTCATATGTTTGTCCACCTTCCCCCGCCTTCAGGCGGTTTTCTCTTTTCGTAATAATGCCTCCTGGATGATCCTGCAGCATCCGTCTATCAGGCTTTTCACCTCTTCTTCTGTTCGTTCTGCATAACAGTCATCGTGTACCCGGATTGTTGCATTTTTTACTTTTACTGTTTCTACGATCAAAATCATCACCTCTCTACTATGTATGCAGGTTGGATTGTCCAAGGTATGTTGTCCTATGCATTTTTACTCGGCTTATGAATCTCTGACGATGACATGATATTTCTTCACCTGTCCATCGCACTGCGTATATGGGATTTCTCTCGGATATCCATTATTTGCGTACCACTGCTTTACCATCCCAATCACTTCCGGCACATACTTTCTTACAGTTCCTTGCCACGTTCCCTTGGATTCCCATGTTTCCGTGTACATATCTTCTGACAAATCCAACCTGCGAATAATCTCATTCACAGCTTTGTCTGCCGGCTTGCCGGAACTCTGAAAGTAAAGTCTTGCTTGTCTTGCGATATGTACCGTATCCACATACTGCTGATCCGTTTCAATCGTGATTGGAAGATTGACTCCTGCTTTCTCATAAAGTGATTTTGCGGTCAGAAGCTGGATCTTGCTGTTGCATCCTGCTGCTTGGAGCATCGGCGTTAAAATCTTCACAGCATTGTTTACACTGGCAAGGCGTTCATTGCTTTGTTTCTTCTTTGGCATTTCGTAAGAGCCGGTCTTACGGAGTATAGGAAGAACTTCTGATGTTACCCAGTGTTTGAACTTTTTAGCATTCGGAAGTTTGCTTGAAAGAATCAAACTGTAAAGTCCGGACTCATTGATAAGAATTCCTTTTGTGCCATTCACGGTGAACGAATCGTTCAGCGTCTTGTCTTCTTCATCTACATGGTCACGAAGTGCCTTTTGTGGATTGCTATATCCCAAAATTACTGCTACATCCTTCCCGACAAACCACGGTTCGTTATCAATTGTTACTGTTCGGATTTTGCCGAACTCTTTGTTGTTAAAAATTTTTAATTCGTTCATTGCTTCTCCTTTCTGTTTTGATGATTGTAAATAAAATCTCATCATGGTAAATATATTTATTATTTCATGAGAATGGGGGAATTATATGCCACTTTTTTTGCAATATATCGGCTTTATCATTAGTATCTTTGGTTTTTTTATTACGATATTGACATTTATAGCAGCCAGTAGAGTTAATAAAAAAATCAAATCTCTTAATGAACTTAAAGATTTTCACGTTCATAAAACAGAAATACTCAATCAGCTAGAGGGGTTCGTTCGTTCCATAAATAGTGACCAGTTGCAAGAAAGTGATACTGAATGCACTTTATATAATGGAATAACCCAATCGTTAACTGATATAGAATCTAGGTATACTAACCTTTCTTGGAAAACCCAAAAAGCATTAACTTCTTTGCAGAAATATTTAAAACGTGACAATTTTAAGTGGAGTGAAATTGCCCTCAAACTTATAACTTTGAAAAATAACATTGATAAGGAGATTTAAATATGGAAATAAATAAAAATGAATCTTTCATCGAAAAATTATCATCTCAGACTATCAATTCCGAAATTTGCTGGAAACGCGCTATATCTTTCAAGAAATTAGACTTTTCTTCTAACCCAGAGCTTGGAATGGTATTTTTCAACAATGAATATTGCACAATTGATTTTGAGAATTCCTTTTTTTCTCATATTGATTCCGCTAATATTTATATTGTTTTGAAACAAATAGAATCTGGTCGTGATGGTTCCCGTGTAAAGAATTATTCAGTTTATCTACAGCAAGAAAGCAATAATGAAATTTCAAAACTTTCTTGTTCTCAAGCAGTTATTTACCAACTAGTAAATTCTATAAATTCTTATTTAGCAAAAAAAGAATCGACTCTAAATGATTTTATAGATTCTTATCTTAAAAATTCTCAAAGTTAAATACATGAATCCTTAAATCCTCTCTAATTCCAGGGAGGATTTTTTGTTATCTCTCTCTTCATTTTT
>OGZD01000101.1_pt1 | contig 101734 bp, 109 predicted proteins | sample 1576701 | NCBI WGS metagenome assembly OGZD01 (sample SAMEA3541487, study PRJEB24748) | human gut metagenome | biome: human gut; feature: human-associated habitat; material: faeces | place: China | collected 2012
AAATAACATTGATAATAACATAAAAAAGAAAGGAAAAGACTATGATTTTAAGTACAACTTTACTGGTTTTCCCAGTATTTAAAGGGGTTCTCTGATGCTCTGATAACTTGAAAATGCCGCAATCATGCACCATGTTGCACAATTGCGGCTCTTAACGCTGAAAATAAACTGAACAAAAACTGCACGGAATTATGGCAACACTTAGACTATATTTAGATACGAGGGTAAAAAGGCAGGATGGCACGTTCTCCATCCGGCTTTCCGTCAACCATCACGGTGGGACTGCCTTCATTTCCCTCAATCAATACTGCAAGAAAGATGAGTGGGATAAAAGGGCTTGCAAGGTGCGAAAGCGTCCGGATCGTGATGCTATCAACGACTTTCTTCTTGACCGTCTTAATTTCTACAACAGAATGATGATGAAGACGCAATGCAGGGAAACATACCGGGGAGATATTACGGCTAGGGAACTCCGGGACTTAATCATGCTTGAAGCCGAGCCTGCAAGGGAAAAGGTCGCCCTGCTTCGTGATGGCTTCATTGCCTACGAGGGCAGGAATCTGAAAGAGAACACGATAAACAGATATAAATATACTTGGGCAAAGATTGAAGCTTTCCTTGGAAAGGAAAAGGCGGCTCTGCTTACATACGATGAGATTAATCGGTCTTGGCTTGAAGATTTCGATGCGTTCATGGCAAAGGAAGGCTTGTCTAGGAATACCAGAGCCAGCAGGATGCTCTGTGTTGCTGCTGTCTTTAATTTGGCGATAGATAATGAGCAGACGAAAAACTACCCATTTCGCAGGTACAGTCTCCGGCTTGAGACAACGAAAAAGCGAGATTTGTCCGTTGAGGAAATCCGCTCTATCTTCGAAGCTGGTGGTGATGAACTGGTCGACATGTTCCTGCTGATGTTCCTGCTGATTGGTATCAATGTGAGTGACTTGTTTTCCTTGACAAAGGAGAATATCGTCCGTGGAAGACTGGAATACGACCGGGCGAAGACTGGCAGGCATTACTCCATCCTTCTTCATCCAGAAGCTCTCCGAATCATCGAGAAGTACAAAGGGGAAAAGAAGCTGCTTCGTTTCTCGGAGCATTTCAGGAACGTTGATGTTGCAACGGTCATGATTAATAAGAAACTCGCAAAGGTGCGCCCAGGGCTTACTACGTACTACGCTCGCCATACGTGGGCATCCATCGCCTTCAACATTGGTATACAAAAGGACGTGGTGTCGCTTGCGCTGGGTCACTCGTTCGGTGTCCGGGTAACTGATACATACATCAATGCAGACCTATCGAGAGTAGATGAAGCAAACCGCAGGGTTATTGATTACGTGCTATACAACAAGAAATAGCCCTTATTTCTTGCGAATTTGCCGCAGAAACGGCTCAAAATTAAAAGTGGGGTAATTATAAGCATGACGAGAAAAAACGCCACAGAACGCAAATTTCGCCCTTTTCTTGAATTTTCCATACTTTATAAACTTTAGATTAATGTGTTTATTACGCAGGCACCTTGATTTTCAAGGCTTCCTTGGCTCGCTTCAAATACTTCTCGCAGGCTGCCAGTCCGTTGTACCCTCCGTTTATCTTTCTGCGGATAGCCTTCAAGTTGTCTTGGTCTGCCAACTCATTGCAGCCGAAGGTGTCGAATACCCACATCGAGGATTTCGTTGCTCCCAGAGAACGCTCCAGAAGTTCGGGACTGTTCACAACATCGAAGCCGCAATAATTTGCATACTTCCGGTAGTTGGCTCGCCCGGTAATCTGTATCAATCCCCTGCCCTTATACTTCACGCCATCGCCCTGCTGGGTGTTGCCGAGGTCTTTCCTGCCCTCGTAGGCTCTGCCGCTTGCCAGTTCCTTGGTGTATCTCAACTCTCCGCTTTCGTGGGCAATCTGTGCGAGATAGTGCGCCATCCTTAGTGGGGTGTTGATGTGGAAATGCTCTGCCCATCCGTTGATGATTGGAAGGTAGGTGTCTGCCCTGCTGCCTGCATTCGGCATTACATTTACCAGTTGCGCTCTAGTTATCCTCATTGTCTCCTCCTTTCTTCCGCTCTTCCTTCATTATCTCGACAACCGCCTTCGCAATTTCGTCCTTGTTCTCGAGGATCACCTGCATCGTGCGGTCTTGCTTGCGTATCTCAGCCTTCTCGTATGCCTTCTCCCGGATGCTCTTAAACTCGCACAAAAGCAGATAAACCGTCCATGCGATGGCGAACAGAGGGAAGGGAGAGATAATGCACGTAGCCACGTCCATAAGCGAAGCAATACCGAATGTCGGGAAATACTTCTTCGCCTTGTCGCACGTCTTCTTCAATCCGGTTGACGTTCTTGCAACATGAAGTTCCTTCGCCTTCTGTATGCCTGCTATCAGGTCAATTGTCATCGCTATCAGAATTGTAGCGAAACAGATAAAAATTACTAGGGCGCACAGATTTAGGTGGTGCACCTGAAAATCGTGAAATACTTCGCTCATATCAATTTATTTTTTTTGGTTATTCCAATTTCTCCCAGTCGATGGTAACGCCCTTCCCGATGATGTCTGCTGTCCACCTGCAGAATGCCATACCCTCGTATCCGTCCGGATCACTGGCTACGGCAATAGCATACTGTACGCAGTCGCTCTCGGTATTGATTACCTTCGGGTAGAAGTCCGCATAAGCCATATTTGCCAAATAGAGAATATCCCCGAGGGTCGTGCCCTTTGAGATTATCTCGTTGTTTGTTGCCAAACGGATTTCGTCTACCGTCCATCGGTGGCTCGTTCCGTCTACGTTCTTCATCTGCTCGCTTGCCTTGATTGCTAGCTGCTTCGTAAAATGGTAGCCGTGCTTGGCAACGTATGCCACGTACCCACTGGCTCCCATGAGTGCCTTTGCTGCCTTCTCGTATGGTAAGCCGTGGATGATGTCGCTCTCTTGGTGCTGGTGTCGCTCTTCCTCGCTATCGCAAGAATGGCGCATAACGATTATCTTCTTCATTGTGCGCCCTCCTATCCTAGTTTGTCAAGTAATTGCTTAACCATGCCACGAATGCCGCTTATATCGCCCTCAAGTGCCTTGAAACGCTTTTGGTTATTTTCTTTTTGTTTCTTAAATGCAAATCGGCTCTACGTCCTTGTTTAGAAGGGTCGCTTGTGCCGTGGCAAGTCGATAAACTCGAGACGTACTGATATAGGTGTAAGACATCTTGCTAAGATGTCTCACTGCTGAAACGGTGCGGTTCAGAACGGTCGCAATGGTCGTTATGCTGAATCCTGCGTGTATCATCTGCTCAACGACCATACATCTTGCCATTACGAGATTTTCAGCTCTAGACTTGCCGAGAACGTCTTCTCTCGTAATGCTCAACTCTCCGTTCTGAAGTTCAATAGCACAACACTTGATTACGTTGTCTATAACTCGCCATAGTTCTTTCTCCTTGTCATTCATATATAATTTATTAAAATTATTGTATATATTTCCAGCCGAATATTGTTGTCCTAGCTTACCTCAGTGCCCTGCAACTCGGAAAGTTTCTTCTCCAGTTCTGCAATCTTGCCTTGTAGTTGCTCGATTGCACCGAAGGATACAGAAACGAGTTTTGGATCCCAATAATTAATGCCAAGGTAGCCGTCCTCATCCTCGGTTACGATACCTTTCATGAACTCGCAGTTTCGTACATTTTGGGCGATGAAGCCGATGCTCTTCTCTCCGTTCTCCTTGTACGTAAACGCCTTCGTTCCACCCATCGACTTAATGATGCTCAAGCAATCAATATCCTTGATATTCTCCTTCAAGCGTTCATCGGAAGATGTGTTGCCCGAGATGGAACCTGATGCCGCGATGCTTCCATGCACGGATAAAGCAGCACCCATAAGTCTTTCGCGACCGCATACGACAACATAACCACCACCATAAGCGAGCGTTACATTTCCACTACTTGTATAATTAATGTGGACTTGATTGTTATACACTACATTACCAGTACTATCGTACGTTGTGCCATTTATCTCGTTATCATTTCCTATCGAAAGGAATTGCAGCACAAGATTAGGGGTGACACGACCTTTCGACACAATCGGGAGATAGTTATTTTTTACATACGATTTTATTTTCGTCCAAAGCTTCTTTAGTCCACTTTCATCTAAGAAATTCATATAAACCCCCTTTCTAATTTAATGCATCAATTACCGATATTGGGATTGCGCTGTCCGCAGTTGCGCTAGTGGCGATGCCGTCCAACTTGGTTTTGAGTGCTGACGTGAAGTCTTCGGTCGAAAGCCCCTTTCCGCTTACCACGTCAACCTTCCTTGATAGGGCTTTATTTACGTCTGCCGTCTTAGCATAAGGCGACAAGTCGTAGGTGGTGTTCGTGTCAGTCCATGGAACGTTAACGTATGCCTTCTCTCCACTCAACTGAACTGGATAGTTTCTTCCGTTGGCTGTATAACCTACTTGAATACCCCCTCGTGTACCATTGGCTGCAAGTGGAAGTGAATAGTTATTGGCGCCCTCAGCTATTCTATCCAATTTATTCTTGTCACGTATAGACATTAAGCCTGCCATATTTGATGTGGCATCTTCAAGTGCTATTTCTACCCTAGTGCCACCCTTTATAGCAGAGAAACGTATAACCTGCTTTAGTACCTGTCCTTGTGGTGTAGAATCGAGAACGTTTTGGATCACTTTAATTTCACTCAAGTTAACTGTCTCACTCTTTTTAGCATAATCTGCAAGGTCTACTGTAGCACGGAAGTCTCCGAGTTTCTCCCATTTTGAAGCATCATAAGTTGCACTGGTATCACCAGTATAAATATATTCCTCATATTGATTCTGTGTAACACCACTAGCATCTTTAATAAGATAAATATGCTTCTTAATATTAGTTGTAGGAAGAGCAGTTACTACTTCTGCAACTGTAGTATCAAGATTACCTAATTGGTCTAATGGAACACAGCCATTTGAATCAAGTCCTGCAACACCATTAGCTTCACCAATAGGAATCATTTTTCCACTTGCGAAAAGATAATTAACCCCATACTTACTATTAGTAATATTGGATGGGTCTATTCTTATAGACTTACCACCATCTGCCTCATTTAAAAAAGACACACTTCCTCTAATTGTACCACCGGTTAATGATAAATAATTAATATTAACCCAGTTCTTAATTTTCTTCCAAAAGGAAGCAAGTCCAATTGCGTCTAAAAATTGCATAATCTATTGTTTTAAATTGTTATTTACTAGTAATATCTGTTATCTGTTCCTCCGTGATTGCTGGAGGGAAGTCCTTCGTCACGATGTCGGTCACTTTGTTTGCGATATCCTTGTAGATGTCCGTGCCGAGTTTTTTTGCTGTCACGCTGCCGTCTCGGATGTTTCCCGTTGATATACAGTCCTCGGTCAGATGGTCGTGTTTGACCGCTCCCGGTTGTAGTTTATCTGAGGTCACACAATTGGATGCTAGGTGTCTGTTCTTTACAGAGCCATCGGCAAGCTTCGCTGCCGTTATCGCCCCATCCGCAATTTGCGCATCCGTTATTGTTATCTTGGCGAGTTCACTCTTGATAATCCTAACGACCGCATCGTTCTCCAGTTTATCGTCCATCATGTCAAGCATCCTGCTTAACTCGACAACGATGTCGTAAATTTCCGTGCCGACACGCACCGCTGTGTTTTCTCCAACCTGCGTTGCATCTCGTATCATCTCTGCCATACGGAGCATTTTTTGAATATCCTCGTTCATAACTTATTTGCTTTTAGTTGCCTATTGCGTGAATGTGTGACCTCGTTCCTCGCTGTGCCTTCACTTCCCCTTTCGTGGTGAATGCCTTGAGGTATTCGAGTGCATCTGATAAATATCTTTCTGCCATATCCAATATGTCGTTGTACTGCTTGTTGCTCGATACGTCTTGAACATGGTCTGAATAATCGTCTCTGTGGCGCATTCCACCTGCTCGGCTTATAATTGTGCCATCGGCACGAAAAAGTCTCGCATACGTGAAATAAGCGAGTGCCTTGCGTATTCCGCTGGTGTACTTCTGCACCTTGGTTTCGTCTTGGCTGCAATCGCCCTCCTTCTTGGTGGTGTATTCGCCACCGTCCAGGAAGACCGCAGGCTGGAAATCGGGCAATACTGAATCGCCCCACTCTCCCTGCTCGGTCGCTGCCTTGAACCGCTCCCACCCAATGGCTGGTATGATGTTCGCATCTTCGCATTCCCGAATGTATGCGTTCACTTCATCCTCATCTAGGTGCATGCTGGTCGGTCGTGCCAGTTCTCGGAACTGATCAACCGTGATAAGTTGTTTTCTTTGTTCTCCCATAGGCTCAATCAATTAGTCTATCGTGTTGTTACCTGCCACCTCGCTGCTGATATACTTTAGCGGCTGTAGCTTGGGGTCTAGGTTCTGAATGGCTGGGTCGTGCCAGCTGTTAAAAATCTTCTTGAAGGCTCGCTCGATGAATCGCTGCTCGGTTGTCACTTCGCCTGCATAGTATTCGTAAGCATCCTGCATCACTTGTCCGCTGAATCCCAGCTTGCCAATACGGATGGAGTAGAAGAGTTCTTGGTGGAACTGTGCGTAGATGCGCTCGATAACGCTGCTGTCGGTCACGGAAAACTCCTTGTCGAAGTTATTCGTAGGGAAAGCCACTACCTTTGGTTCGTCTTCCTCGTTCTCCACCTCTACAGCTAGAATCTTCGCTGTGTTCTCGTCCCCTTGGAACTGCAAAAGGTCTTCATCGGAAATCATCTGTCCGCTCTCCACCTCTTCGCCTTCCTCGTTGAACTTCGGAACGCCCTTCTTGGTTACGAGCATACATGATACGAGGAAGTTGTTGCGAACGTTTCGCATCTTCACGTTGCCCAGTCCCTCATCGGTCGAAATCTCCGTGATGGCTGAATCGTAGCTGGCTGTCGGATAGATAAACTGTCCGTCTAGGCTCTGCCACAGAATCTGCCCCTTGTAGCTGTCGATGCCGCCAGAGTTCTCAATCTGTTCAAGAACAATGTCGGGGTCGGGGTTGAATACGTTGATGCGCTCGATAGTCTTGTCGTTCACCATCAACCGCTTTCCGTTCCTCGTTTTCTTCTGCTCCCAGTCTGGATGCAGCAAGACGTGCGCCACGTTCCCCTTGTCGTCCGTCTCTTCAAGGCGGCAATTTTCAAAGGGTACGTGGCTCACGCTCGACACCTGCCCTAGAACGTTGTAGTTCACATGAAGGGCAAAGCCTCCAAAGCGTGCGAGGTCTTGCGCTACGTTCCGGAGCAAATCGTCTGCCGTGTCCCCTTGCTGGTTCATCGTCAACGCTGCTAGAATGTCGCTATCAAAGCCGTAGCCCTCAATGAATCGGGCATATCGGTTAAGGCACAGCATTGCCGTACCGCTGGCTTCAGTGATGCGTGCGAGGTTCTGCGGATAAAGATTATCATATCCGTATGCCTGCATCTTGAATCGGCTGACGTAGCCAATATCAACCCTTCGCTTTGGCTTCTTAACTGTCTTAACGTTCATACTGCTTGTGTCGATTTACTTGTTGTTTTGTTACTCTTCCTTGCCTGCTTTCTCGGCTTGGTCGAGGTCTTTCTTCTTGTCGCTTCCTGCTGCTTTTTCGGCAGGATCTTTCCCTGCTGTATCATCTGCACCGCTGTCGCTGCCTTCTGGCTGCTCCTTGTTCTCGATGAGTTCATCGCTGGGTATCTTTTGAAAGTAGCTTTCCATGTGTGGGTACTTCGTCAGATATTCGTGCGCTACCTTGTCGGTCAGGTTCTCATTCGTGAAAATCTTACCATGGTAGAAATCCGGGCAGGAAATAATGAAACCTGCCTTCATTGCGTAATTACATGTTTTTGGCATTGCCTTTTCTTTTTTGAGTTTTAAATAAATTTCGATTAAAGCATCGTGGTAACACTGCTGGCAGGTTGTCGGTACAAACCGCTTGTGCGTCACCTCAAAATAGAGAGTTTCAATAACTGCCTTGTCGGTTGCATCAAAGGGACTGTCGAAACGTGCCTTCAACTCCCAGACCTTGGCTGTTGCTTCCTTGTATGTCATAGGCTTACGCTGCTGCTTCCGTCAGAAGGCTCTTATACTTGGCTGCTGTGGTCTCGCTGTCTGTGTCGAAGAAGAAATAAGCTGCCTTTGGTACGCTCTCCTCTTCAAGCGTGATAAGCCAGCCACCCTCGGTGTCGTCTGAGTACTTGTCGTTCTCGCCTGCACTTGCCTTCAGTGCCTGCGCATATCCGAACACCTGATACTCTGCCTTTCCGTCCGCTCCCTTTGAAAGGTTGCGCAGGATGATAACGAACTTTCCGTTCGCCAGTCCGTCAATGATATTTGCGCAAACGTCAGGTGTGTTTGCTAATACCACGACTGCCACTGTGTTCTTCCAGCTGTTGCGATACGTGCCAACGGTCAGTTCGGTCTTGGTTCCAGTGAATGGCTTGCTGCCTTCCTGCCGAATAGCGTATGCTTTCTTGCCGGTTTTCAAAACTAATGTTTTAATTATATTGCCCGCTACAACTGACTTGGTGAAGTCGATGTCGTCTCGGTTGATGATAAGTCCATCGCCCTCCAGTCCCTTTGCCACTTGGTCTTCGCAAGGGATGATGATGTCCTGAGCGATAAGGCTCTCGCAAGTTGTTGCCATATTAATTCGTTTTAAATTGTTATATCCCCAACACCGTTTTGTGGGTGTTGAGGATTGTCAAAATAACTTAATACTAAACTGAAAATTTGAAGCGATTAGTAAGCTGCATGGATCATGTCCTCTTCGAGGAGAGCCGTGCCAATCTTACCGGTAGCATAGAGATAGTTTCTGCGCTCCTTCTTGTCGAACCAGATGTCGAGGTCGCTGATGAGATTGTCTGCGTCTGTACCAATCATAAGGTGCTTAGGATTGCAGAATACCGCACGGTGTGGAAGGTTGATTGTAGCCTCGCCCTTCTCGTATGCCTTAATCATTCTGTCCCAGATGCCGACACGTGCAATCTTCACTCCGTTGTAGGTCGCTACTTCGAATCCATCGAACAACTTCTCCCATGGCACAATGTCGTGGTAGGTCTTCTTGAGGTCGTAGGTCAATGCGTCAGCAAGCGAGCGTGTCATGAGCAATACGGCATCGCTATCGTCTACGATACGTGTGTCTGCATCCATCAGGATGGTGTCTACAAGTGTAGTAGCCGCACCACTCTTGCGCAATTCAGAAATCTGCTCTGCTGCCGTAGCCTTACTGTTGGCTGCGATGGCGGTATGGTTCTTTGTCGCTGTGGCTGTAAAGATGCGCTTGAAGAGACCATCGCATACATTGAAATTACTGACATCTAAGCCTGCTGTCAGCTTGCCGCCACCTTCACCTGACAATGCTGCCTCCTTGTCACCAAGCCAGCCGAAACGCCAAATCATCTGCTCCATGGCTCGCTGGAGTACATCTGCATAGATTGCCATAAAGTCGGTGCTGGTGAGGTCGCCAATGGCTGTACCAGTCTTCAGTGAATACTCTCCGATGGTTCCCTTTATTGCCTCGTAGCAAATCTTGACTGGGATTTCCCACTGTCCGAATTCCCAACGCTTCTGAGAGTTTGCGATACCCTTCTCCTCATAGGTAGGGTCGCAACCGCCACCCTTCTTACCGACCATTTCCATCTCTCCGAGAAGAGCGATAGGGTCTTTCTCTTTGACCTTCTGAATGTTCACGAATGAAGAGAAGTCTTCATCGTTGTAGAAGGTTTCCTGCACGGCATCCTTGATGCTTGCGAGGTTTTCTGGCTCGAGTGTAAGGTTCTCAAGCTGCTGTTTTGTAAATCCTGCCATTATTTTCTTTTGATTTAATGGGTTAATACTTTGTTACTTCTTGCCCTTTTTGTGGAGCTTTGCAAGTCTCTCCTTGATAGCGTTCTTGCCTTCCTCGACAGCGTTCACGTTGTCGCCTGCGCCCTTGCCGCTTGGCTGTCGCTGCGCTGGCTGGTAGTGGCTGCTGTAGCCTGCCAACACCTTCTCAGCACCGCCTGCCATCTTCACGGCATTCAGGATGCGCATGTCTTCCTTGCTCTTTGCGAGTTTCTGTGCGCCTGCCAGCTGCGCCTTGGTTTCGTTCAACTGCTGTTTGAGTGCTGCTACCTGCTGCTTCAACTTGGCTACAGTGTCGTTGTCGGTGCTTGATGCGCTGCCGCCTTCACCGCCTTCACCGCCCTCATTGTCGTTGTCGGTGTTGTCTGCGGTCTGAATGTCGGTAATTACACCGTCCTCGACAACAATTGTCTTACCGTCCGGCATTTCAAACGTTCCGTCCGGACTTGCCTTGTCGCCAACTTGTGGATCTCCCTCTTCACGCTCAACGGTCAGTGTCTGTCCGTCTGCTGTGTTGAGCTCCATCGCCTTTGGCTCTGCCTTGGCTTGTGGCTCTGCCACCGCCTGCTCTGCTTCCTCCAGTGTCTTCACGCCCAACTTGGCGAGAATCTTGTCGAGGAGAGAAGCCTTTACTTCTGTTTTCTTCTCCATTGCTTTTGGATTTTGTTGTTTTGAATTAATAAAATTTTCGATATTGCGTTTCGATGCGCTTGCGCTGATTGGTGCAACGGTGCTGCTGATAAGACCTAGGCGCAAAGCCTCGCTGGTGCTGATGAAGATGTCCTTATCCATCAAGGCTTGAATCTCTTCCCGGTCGCACTCGCACCGCTCTACGTATGCGTCCACCATCTTATCCTGCCACATCTGCATTTCCTCGCTCTGATTCTTCAAGTCCTTTGCGTTCAGCTGGTCGCCAAGACACCAGCCAGGAACCCAAGGGTTGTGCAGGAGGAAGGCAGCGTTCTCGTATGCCTTGCGGCTCTCCTTTGGTGCTGCGAGCATGATGATTGTTGCCATGGATGCCGCCTTGCCCTCAACGGTGCAGGAAATCTTCTTACCGCTCTGCCGCAGTCGGTCATAAATCGCCCAACCTTCGACCACAGAGCCGCCATTGCAGAAGATGCGCATATCGATGGTATCATCGTCTTTCGGTATGCTTGCCGCAAAAGCATCTATGTCTTGAAAACATACGCAATCACCTCCAAACCATTGATACCAGAACTTGTTGTCTTGGCTGTCGATGTCGTTGTATATTCTGAGTTTTGCCATTGAATCGTGATTTTTTAAGTTTTAAAACGCTGCAAAGATACGATATTTTTCAATATGTTTATCTCGTAAGCAGTTAATTTTTCTAAATAAGCCGAATTTTTGCGTTCTAAGCGGTTTTTATTGCCTTGTGTGTGTAACTTTACCACCTTTAAGCGAAAACCGCTTAGAACGCGAATCTTGAAGAAATAACTACCCTTTAAATCCTGCCGATATTCTCTATCGTCTGCACTCTCCGCTGGGTGCGGTTTATTTCTTCCACGCTCACTACTGGCTGTGGAGCCATCTGATACCCTCTAGCTACAGCTGCCGCCAGCATATCCATGCCGATGTTGCTGCCTCCGTTGTTTGTTACGATAGGAACACCACCGCCTAGCTGGTTGAATGCCGAGAGAATAGGGCTGAACATCGAAGTCGCCTTGGCGGTCATTACGCTCTCGCCATTGGAAAGCCTTGCCGGGATGCTGTCGCTGGTTCCAGTGCCAGAGCCTTGGACGTAGCCACCAGTGGAGAATCCCTTGACTGCTGCCTTGGCTGCTGCAAACGCTGCCTTGATTAAAGCAAGTTTGGCTGCTGCACTTGCAACTCCTGCCCATCCACCATGAAGAATGCTATCTGCAAGAATAGCTGCATAAGTCGCAGTTATTTGCTTCTCTATCGCATCTAGGTAGGTCGTCAGCATGGTTTTGAGGAAATTATGGAAAGTCAGATCCTGGCTCTCGAAAAACGAAGATAAACCATCACCGATTGCCCCGATATAATCGGCTATCATTTGGTTCTGTTCTTGAAGTTTCTGTTGCTTGTTCTTGTTTTCGTCAGCTTGCAACTGCAAAGTCGTATCGTGTAGTTCCTGCTGTAGCTGCTTCTGCGCTTCAACATTCTCTTGTGTCGTTGCTAGCTTCTGCTCCAGGAAAGCCTTGTATCTCTCCAGCTTGGCTGTATCGTCTTCCTCTCCAGTGCCACCGTTCATGATGTCCGCATCCTTGCGTGCCTTCTCTGCATCCTCGAACTCCTTGTTGAGTTCGTCCACAATCTCCTTGGCTTGGTTCTTCAAGTCCGCTTTCGCCTTAATCATGATGTCGAGAAGTTTTGCCTGCATTTCCTGCGCCTTTTCCGCTCCGATTTGCCCTGCCGCCACGTATGCGTCAATGCTCCTCGCTACCATGTTCTTCTCAAGCTGTTCGAGGTCGTTGCTGTAATCTCGCTCGTTGTCGTACATGCCTGCGAGGTATCGCTTCTTTGCGTCCATTACCTGCTCGTTGTACTTGTACTGTATAAGCGCAATCGCTTCCTGCAATTCCTTTTCCTGCTTCTTCCTGCGCTCGGCTTCCTCCTTTGCCGCCTTGTCGGCTGCTGCCTTCTCCTTCTTGGTCTTAGGGGTAGTGCTGGCGATATTAGTGCCGTCCTTGAGCTTTGTATTGTCAGTTGTGGCGGTCACAATGGATGGAGCATCTGCGCTGACTGGTATCTTGATTTTAGCATGGCTAAAAGTATTCTTCATGCCACCCACGATAGCATCTGCCATTCCGCTGCCGAATTTCTTCAAGTCTCCCCAAGCCTCCATAACGGTATTGCCAAGACCCGAAAAGATGGAGTAGAAGCCGTCTCGCATCTTCTTCACGTCAAAGGAGAAAAAGCCCTCAAACATCTGCAACAGTCCCCTCACTGGTCTTGCAACAAGCTTAATGGCATCTATGATGATGTTGAAGGAAACCAAGGCAACCTGCCCGACAGACTTAAACGCAAAGCCTATCAACTGAATCAATCCCCTAAATGCCACGCTTTGGTTATAAAGGTTGATGATTGCCCTCAATAGTTTCGTTAGATGGTTGCTCACGAATGTTGCCGCCTGAGCCTTCATCATTTCAAAGCCGCCACCAGTAACGTCAAAGAGTGCACTTGCGGTATCCTTCAAACGCTTGTTGGCTTCCACCTGCTTTTCCTGAGCCTTGGCAACATCACCGGATTGTTCCTTGACCTTATCCATGTTCATCTCAATGTCTCCGAGGGTCTCAATGTACTTTAGTCCTGCATCCTCGCCAGGAGCTCCAAATATATCTGCGATGGCTGTTCCTACCTTGGCTGATGAAGCAGGGAACTCCTTTAGCTTGTTACCGACCTCCTGCATGATGTCGAATGTGGTTTTGCTACCGTTTTGCAGTTCTTTCTGAACTTTCTTGCTTGATATACCTATGCCATCCAATGCGGCTGCTGTTGCGGTAGTCATCTCTCGAAGTCTAAGATTACCCTCCTTGATGGTGTCAAGACCCTTATCAGAGAATATTCCCTGCTTGGTGGCGTTGGTTGAAATTGCCACGAATTGCTCCGCATTCAATCCAGCCTCCTTCAGGTACGTTGGGTATTCCTTCACGTTCTCTAGGAACTCATCACTAGCATTCGCACCAGCCACAAAGCCATCTTGCAAGAGCTTTAGCGATTCTGATACACTGATGCCAAACTGCTTGCTCATTACATTTGCGGATTGCAAGGTTTCGCCAAAATCCACGTCAAACGTCTCGCTGATTGCCAAGGCTTGATTTCTCACTGATTTCATTTCGTCACCGAAAAGCCCAGTGAACTGCATGGTCTTGCGTGTGGCTTCCTCTATGCCCTTGTTGTAGTCATAGAACCATTTGAAAGCCATTCCGACACCAGCCACACCTGCCATGGCGAGGAAATAAGGGTTGGTCAATAAGGAAAGAGCCGTATTTTTCAACGCGCCAAACTTCACCCTTAGGTCTTCCACAGACTTTCCCATTTCCATAACCTTTCCGATTCCAGTATCATCAACAACATCAAAACCGAAAAACTCGGTATTCTGTAGGTCGTCAGCCGCCTTCATCATTGAATCGTAATAGCTGCCGACACTGCGCTGGAATCTTCCAGTAGCCTCCTCAGCCTCTTTCAGCTCCTCTATCAAGTCTTGGATATGCTCCTGCATCTCCTGACCCTTGGAACTATCACGCTCGGCACGGCTCATCTCATCGTAAGCCTTGGTGGCATTTGAAAGCTGGGCACGCAGCTGTTTCAAGCTGCCTTCCTGCTCGTTCTCTGTGCGCACGTTGTTCTGGATCTCCTTCCGCAAGGTGCGCACGTTGTACTGGTACTCCTTGATGGTTGCGTTGATGGCTTCCGTCTGCACCTTCATTTCGTTTGTCGTGATGGTCTTGTCTTTTTCCTGCTGCTGCAAGTCCTTGATACTTGCCTTTAGCTGGTCTATCTTTTCCTTGTATCTGATGATGCCATAGATTGCATCCTCGTACTTGACCTTGATGTCAAGAATCTGCTGTCTGTCTTCACTTACCATAGTTCTTTCTTTTTTAGTTGTTCAACTCTATCATTGTAACCTCGCAATATCCGCTGTTTGTTGTCTTGATTTCCAAAGCCGCAAAATACGCTCCGTACTGGGCAAGGTACACTGGCTTCGTTTCGTCAAAATCTAGTATATCCAAGTCCGACAGATTGAGCCGTTCCGTGATTACGTGCGCCCTGGCGATACTTGCTGCAAGCTGCTTGTACTTCGTATCGAATATGTTCTGAAGGTCAATACCAAATCGAAGTGCAGCTTGCTCCTTGTCATCCCTAAGCGTCATTATTCGCTCCTTGCATCCCTTATACTCTCCACCATTCTTCATGCCGAAAGAATCCAGTGTTCTTATCGGTATGCGATTGTCATCGCTGGCTGCAAAAGGTAGCGTCCACGTGTCCTGCTCATAGTCCAAAGTCTGGTTGCTGATTACGAGGTCTGCATCATAGTCCCCGGTTGTCTCTTCGTCTTCCTTCCACTTGTAGCGGTTGTGTTGCATAAAGTCTGAAACGGAATACTCGCTTTTCCGTGGTGCACCTTGGCGGTCATACGGAATGAGTTTTCCGCTCCAGTCGTAGGCGTTCGCCTTGTTTGCCCAAACTCTGGTAAACATGATAAACTGCACTTGCGTGCTGTTGGTCAGTTGCCTAGGGAACGAGCCAGTTATCAAAGCCAGAAACTTAATGAAGTTTGTTACCTCGATTTCAGGCAGGTTTATGCCGATAGGGAAACTTCCACCAATCGGAACGCTGTCCCCACTCTTGACGCTCGCAGTGATTTTGCCGCCATAAACGGAAGGAATGTTGACTGTATTTATTCCGTGCATGATAGTCTCAAACGTCAATACATCGTCCTTCTTTAGCGATATAGTGTTTGTCCCTGCCGAAAGCAAATAAAGATAGCCATCGATAGCATATCTGCGTAGTACGACTGGGTACTTAACCTGTCCATCCTCGTACTTCAAATCTCCGAACTCGTATTCCTGCGTGGATGCCTCACCTCCAGTAGTGCTTGGCGTTGTAACGGTCATTTTCACGCCCATAGGCAACTGAATCTCCGCTGCGTCTTCAAACTGATGTCTGACGTAGTATTGCACTTGCACATCAAAGGTCAGTTCGCAATCCTTCGTTATCGTCAGTTTCTGTACATCACTGCCAGTGCTTGGTGTGACTGACGTCAATGAGTTGTTGACGGAAAAGGAAAGTGCTCCCAGTCCGTCACGGCTCTTAACGTCTGCGGTCAGATTACCGATGATTGTCTTGTCGTCTGCCTTGTTGTTGATTATAGGCACAACGAGGTTGTTCAACATCTTCTTTGCTTCATCATCCTGCCACACGAAAGATACGCCCGACTTCCTCGCTATCCTTGACAATAGCCAGTTCACGGTCACACATGGCTGCAAGAATTTTGGGGACGTTTTATATTCATCCACCGCCACATCATCGCCTACGAAATCCTCCTTATTATCGCCATCTATCATTTCGTGCATAGGTGTCAGCCCGGTAACTGATAGCGACAGAGTGCTGTAATATTCGGCAGGTGCATTCACTACGAGGTATGCAGCTCTAGCCTCTCCTCTGATGGTGTATACTTCCAGCGTCTCATCTTCTCCGCTCACGGATATAACCCGCATGTACTTATCCAGTACTGCATAGCTTCTGTAATCGCCCTTTCCTTGCGCTTGCACATTTGCCGTTGATGATGGCAAGAAAGGGATAAGAGCACAGATCATGTTCGATGCGCTCTCTATATTTCCGCTTATATACTTTCCGACCTCTGTACCTGTTCTGATGCGTCCACGGCTAGGCGAGTATTGTGTCGTGGTATATTTATTCCTCTGCACCAAATTAATGCCAAAGTTATCTTTGCTCTCAATTCGGTATGGATTGTAATAAGCAAAGAATATCCCATTGCTCACGGCTTCCTCCCTGGTGTTTGGAGTGTTGTACTTTTCAAAAAGCACTCTGTCTGTCACTCCCAGTTCGTTCAGTTTCATTCCGCTCTCTAGTAGCTTCGTGAACGCTGGCATTATACCCCAATAGATTGAGACATCGATATTTTCCTCGATGCTCAGAACGTTCAAACGTCCGTCCTTGATAATTTGTACACCTCCACGGAAAAAACTGCACTTATGGAAAATATAGGGGTATCTGCTGCCGCTCTTAGGTCTGTCCGCTTGCTGCAAAACTGAAAGGTTGTGAACAGTCCGTGGCAACTGGATGGTGTACGTGTAGTTCGAGGTCATTTTCGTGACGTCACGAAAAAGGTTGCTCTTGATGTCGAGCACCACATCGGTGTTCTCCGGCAAGTCCATCAAAACACCGTCAATGTAAAGTTGCTGGTCTATCATAGTCTCTGAACGTTAATGTTGTTAATAATCATTTCACACACGAAATCCTGCAAGCAAGCTGTGCTCTTCGTGTAGCTTCCTGCCTTGATTGTTACGCTCATCCATTGGTCTTCCTCTTGCGTCCAGTCTCCCCCTAGGTACATGTCAACGACTGGGCTGCTGGCTAGGTCTTGTAACATATCGAACGTATCACTGTCAACCAACGGAGCACAAAGCTTAATGGAGTCCGTACGATTGTATCCCTGCCTTCTTTCATTATCGCCATAGTAGCCGTATAGGTAATCGTCTAAATTGTTGCGTATGAAACTCAGGTCGCTGGCTATTTCCCTCGTTTCCTCCCCAGCCGCAAAGAGCCAATAGCGGATAAATCCGTGTCGGTCAATCCAACGTAAATAGATACCGCTCTCGGTATCATCTCTGTCGATGCGAAGCAATAGAGACTGCTTGCCACCGGTGGCTAGACTGAAAGTAAGGTCGAAAGTATTGTCGAAAGTTCCCTGCTGAATCTCTCCATCATAGTCGTAGATGTTCCAGTATTTTGCACCACTAGGCAATATGCCTGCGTAGAAGTCCACCATACCGTTAATCGGAATCTTCAGTAGATTATTTGGTACTCCCTCGTAACCGATTAGTAGGTTGGCGTTCAACTTGCTTAAGTATATGCCAAAGGTGAACGGATAATGAGTAAACCATGTAAGGCGTTTGTAGCCGTTCCACGTCTCCCCATACTTTGGTGCGCCCCAAACTATGTTCGTGGTGAAGTCGACGCTCGCAAGCTGTACGTTTCCGTCATCGTATGCGTTTACCTTGATACTCACGAGACGGTTTAGAATGCTGGAATCATAGCCTATCGTCCAATCGTAGGCTGCATTGATATGTCCGTCAAAAAGAGCTTGCACGTATGTCTTGAAGTCCGTTATGCACTTTTCGTTGAACGCTTCCACATTGTAGGAACGTTCTATGTAGTTCTGTCTGATTATTACCTCAATCCACGATAGGTTATTTCCGCTCGCCTTGATGATGCAAGGAAGGAATGCGAAGCCTACAGCGTCCGGATATTGAATCGTGATATTGTTTTTTGTCGTCTCTCTCATACCGTCTCATTGTTAAGTTTGATACTGCCCACCGACTGGTGGATTAAGAAAATAAGTCGCTGCCCAAGCCGCTTCATTGTGTCTGGAACGACGTTGCTGTATACGTCAGCCCTGCCGCCAGTCCGGTGCAGCTTAGACCCCTTGTTGGCGATGGTGTGTGCGATTGCTCCTGCCATGCTCATGTCGCCACGCTCTTGTGGTGTATACTTGTGTGCCCGGTCGGTCTTGTAGGGTATAGGTGTACCGTGCAGCCCCTTGTCCTTCATCCACTGCCGGATGATGCTACGGAAGCCGTATGGTATCTTTCCTGCCCTTCGTCCGGTCTCAAGCACCCCGAATGGCTTGTGTCCCCAGAGGATGGTTTCTTCCTCGCTGGGCTGCTCCACCTTTAGGCTCGCTATGGTGCGCCCCGATGCGTTCTGTCCGTTGATACGAATGTGGTTGATGATAAGCTGCCGTGCTCGCTCCACTTCCTCACGCATGATGAGCGATGCCGCCTTGGGGTCGAATTGAATGCCTCCCTTGCTCATACCTCACACCCTCCTATGCTCTGTGTCAGCTGAAGGGAGTACATTACGCCCGACACGATCGTGCTCAAGCGCTCGATGATTGTCTCGTAGTACTGCTGCCCCTCCAGCGGTTCGAACTGGTGCGACTGGTTGATGGCTCGTATCATCCTTGCCCCTGCCACCTTCATTCGGTCGATGCACTCTCCGTTGTCTTCTCCTTCCGCTCCCCTCGGTACGGTGTCGAGATAAGCCAGGGCAACGTTCACGGTATCGTATACCCTGCCGTTGCGTATCTCTGTCGTGCCGCTGGCTGGGATGATGCACACGATTGCCGGATAGTTCAGCTTCTCCAGCTTGGTGTCTGCTGTGTCCCAGTCCTCGAATAGGTAGGTATAGTCTGGTAGCGTGTCTGCTGCCAACTGCTTTAATGTTTCTCTGATTGTTGCCATAATTATCTAGATTTACGTTTCATTTCTTCCGCCTGCAACTTCTGCAGGTTCCGCTCGTACACGCTTCTCTTGTTGTCCATTTCCATGCACTTGTAGATGCGAAGCCATGGCGTTTTCAATACTTGGTCGTGGTCGCTGATGCCCATCCTTACCGCATACCAGTCCAGCATGCCGAACAGTCCGAACCGCAGGGTATCGATGCCTGCCTCCTTCTCCAGTCTCGTTGGCTTCGCTGTGTCTGTGCTTTCGAATAGCTTGTTGATGCGCTCGACCTCTGCTGTCACCCAACCGATGAGCATAACGACATCAACCGCCCTAGCCTGCTCCACTTCCTTGTGGCTCAGACCGAGGACGGTTGTCACTATCTGATACAGACTTTCTTCGCTGTCTGATAGCTGAGAAAGGTCTATCAGCTGCCCGATGGATAGCTGGTTGAGATTATCGGGCACTTGTTTACCTCCGACAAATGCAGGTCGTGGCTGCTTGCCGATTTTGTAGCTGGTGTGCCTAGCAACTGCCAGCCAGTACTTGAATGTAGTGTTAATATCCATACGCTTTATATTTTTTTATCGTTATCTTTGCCTTAATACGTGCGCCCTAGCCGTTCCATGGCTTGCTACGGATAACTTCTTCAAGGCTACGTATCGTATTGCGTCTATGCCGTGGTTAAATGCGTCTATAGGCTGGTTCGTGGTCTCTCCATCCCTTGACTTCTTCCACTTGTATTGCTGCATGTTCCCGATGATGCCGTGGCTGCGTCTGGTTATGTTGATGCGGAAACGCTTCAAGATGTCGATGCCGTTGTTGATACTGTCCGCTCCCTTAGTGCTTGGTATTATCCACAGACCTTGGTTGTGTATCTCCTGAATGCTCTTAGGCTCTGCCGAATCCGCAATGATAAGGTCTCGTTTCGTCCGTCCGTTTTCCTTGCATCGGTCTGCGATGTCTTGGTTCGTCAGCCCCGGCTGGTAGATTTCCTCATCCACCCACAACTCTCCGTGCGCCAATATAAGGTGCTCCAGTGCCGTCGGGTCGTTGGTGAATCCGAAGTCCAACCCCCAGCAATCCATCTTCCACTCCTCCCTTGGTGGCAGCTTGTCAACGATGCCCCAGTTGGTGAATATAAGCCCGGTAATCTTTCCGGTCAATCCTCTTGCGTAAACTCGCCACAGTTCGGGGTCGTCAATCTCTTCAATTTTCTTGTGCTCGCTCTCTGTAAGGAATCTGTTGTTGCGGTGGTCGCTCAGGATCAATCTGCAATCATCCCTGCCGATGATATTGTTGTGCACCCAGAAGCGTGCGCTTGGGTTGTAGTCGATGAATACCTGCTTTCGGGTTCGGATTGCTAGCTGCCAAAACACTTCGTAGGGCACACCGTTCGCCTCGTTCACGAACAGATAGTCTCGCTTACCGTTCTTTGCGTCCTGCGCATCCTGGTAACTCTTGAACTCGATGATTGAGCCGTTCTTTCCTCGGTAGCTGCTGTCGCTCTTATTGTTCTTGAACCAGTCCAGTAACTCTGCCCTTGTGTGCAGGATGGTGTCGAGGTCTCGCATGGCTCCCACCTTTAGGTTCGGAAGGTCTTGACCGCACACCGTGATAATTACCCTTGGATGCTCAAAAGAAAGCACTATAAGACGCTGCATAATGGTGTATGTCTTCCCCGAGGACGTGCCTCCTTGGTTTACTAGAAACCTTGGCTTCACGTCCGCATTCGGGGCATACAGTTCACCAATAACGTCAAATAGTGCCATTCTTACAAACAATAAAACTTAAAACAAAATTATGGTAAAAAAATTATTCTTTATCCAATCCCTCACGCTCGATTACTTCCTGCTCGCTGGATGCGCACTGGTGTCCCGAGTTGATGTAGCGTACCTCGATGCCGCCTTGGAAGCCTGCGTTCAGGTCGAGCACGACCTTATCCAGTCCGAGCAGCTTGCAGATTTGCGTCTCTGCCTTGATGATGATGTCGAGGTAGCGTGGTTCTCCGAATCCTCGTTTCTCGGCATCGTACATCATCGTCTTGACGGTCTCGATAGAAACCATCCTCCCTCGCTCATCTACGACTGGAAGTCCCTGCTGGTTCGATTTCTTTTCGTGGTAGTCTTCCTTGGATTTCTCCCAGGCTTCCCACGCTTCACGTATTACCAGCTTCAACCTTGCCACCTCGCTGGTTATTTTCTCGTCTGTGTCGGTCAGCCGCTCTTCCCTCCACTCCTTCAGTAACCGCTGTATGTCGCAGTGTGCTTGATTGTATTTCGGTCTGTCGAGCCGCTTGCGAACCTCTGCCGTGATTTCTCGCTCCGTCCATCCTCTGCGGTATAGGGGTGCGATAATCTGCAGGCGGTTCTCGATGTCGATTTTCTGTGCTCGATGCTTATTGTTGTTACCTTGTGGCATATTTTGATTCCTTGAAATTTATTTGATTTTTTATAAAAATTCTACTTGAAAAACTTGCATATTTCAAATAAATTTCGTATCTTTGCAAACGTAATAAGGGAAGTGTCCTTACTTACTGAAACCCTCCGAGGATGAGGGAAAAGTAAAATGAAATCCCAAAGTCTTATGAACGTACTGAAAATTTCATTAAAGATTTGGAAAATAGAAATCTTATCATTTACGATTAGATTATTCTAACTCCAAGGGGTGGTGCTCGAACCACCACCCCACTTTGGGATTTCGTTTGCAAATTTACGAATTAATTTTCATATCACCAAATTTTTAACATTATGAGTACTACGAATGAAACTACCTCCAAATCTTGGGGAGGTGCTCGCAAGGGTGCAGGGCGAACGAAGAAATACGCTGCAACATTCTATTTCGGTGCTACCGAGGACGTGGCTAACATCTTGGCAGGGGTCGATAAGAAAGACCGCAGCGACTTCATCAACCAGTGTATTCTCAAAGCGATGGGCAGGGGTTAATCTCCTGCCCTTTTTCGTTTCCGCTCCCTTGGAGTTATTTTGTGCGAATTTTGCGTGTGTGCCGCTCTTTCCGCAAACTGGTGTAGTTTATCAACCTTGAAGAGAAAAGCCGACACATCGCAACTATTCGCCATGCTTCTTAAACTCGTCTATCTTGACTGCTTTCTCGCCAGTCAGCTTTTCCCAGCGTGCAATGATAACATCGCAATAATGTGGGTCGAGCTCCATCAAGAACGCATTGCGGTTTAACTGCTCGGCTGCGATAAGCGTTGTACCACTACCACCGAACCCGTCATATACATTCCAATCTTCCTTTGTGCTATTGCCCATCAAATAAGCAAAAAGCGGCACTGGCTTCATCGTAGGGTGTTCCCTTGATACTTTAGGTCGAGCCATATCAATAACCGTTGTCTGCGCTCTGTCGTTGAACCAATTGTGCGCACCTCCATTTTTCCACCCATAAAGACACGGCTCATGCTTCCACTGGTAGTCCTGCCGCCCTAGACAAAGCGAATCCTTGTTCCATATCAATGTCTCACGTAGCTCCAAATCTTTCGTGCTCATTAGAGCCTCTCTGAACCACATCGAATAATTGTCGCTGTGGAAAATATAGAAAGCAGCACCCTTCTCCATAGTTTCTTCTGCTGCCAAAAATGCAGCCGACAGGAAATCCCGGAACTTGTCATTGTCCATTTTGTCGTTCTTGACCGTCAGCCCATCCGTTCTATGCTTTCTCTTGCTCATCATAGCAGAACCTTCGTAACCATAGCCAACATTGTATGGAGGGTCTGTAAGATACAGATTAACCACTTGCTCCCCCATAAGGAACTTGACCTGCTCTGCATCCGTGGAGTCACCACACATAAGGCGATGCTTTCCGAGTTGCCACAGTTCGCATTCCTTGCACCGCTGTGGGATTTTCTCTGCATCCTCATCGAACTCATCATCCTTTGCCTCCTTCTGATCCTCGTCTGCCTGCTCTCCATTCTTCAATGAATCAGGACTCATCCACCCTTGCAGCTGCCAGTCTTGAATACCCCAGTCCTTCAAGAGGTCGGTATTCCACTGGTTCGCCAGTGCATCGGTGTCCCAGTCTCCGAAGCCTGCATTATCCTTGATGATGAATTCTTTCTTCTGTCCTTCCGTGAGGTCTGATGCCTTGACGATCGTTGCAGTTGGCTGCTCCTTCCACTGGCTCCAGTAGTTGGCGATTGCCAGCTTCTCTGCATCTGTCAGCCGCTGGTCTGTGTCGAGAACGTCCATGATGGCTTCGGGTGTCATGCTCACGATGTGGCAGAGTGCCCTCGTTCTCATATTTCCACCCAGTGCCTTGTAGGTCTCATCCCCGACTATCGGGCGAAGCTGAAGCATCTTAGGGAAGACGAGAATGCTCTTGACCAGCTTTTGGAAGTTCGCCTCAGTTATGGTTCTCGGGTTCGCTTCGTTCTCGCTGACCCTCGATAGTGCGATTTCTTCTGTTTTCATTTTCTTCTTGTTTTAAGTCCAAAAATCATGCTTATCTGATAAACACTGGCGCAAAGATACTACTTTTTTGCTTTAGTTGTTTGTTCTTTGCACACTTTTAACTTTTTCCAACACTTCGTTTTTATCCATCAATCAAAGGCTCGAATGGTCTTCTGTAGGGTTGTCTGCGGTTTCTGCGGCATCACTCTGACCGGGTATCCTGCACAGACCCATGCGAGGAGAAGTGCGTCTCTCTGGTCTTGGTTCATTCTCGGCATTTTCTCTCCTGCGCTTACAAAATAAGCAATTTCGTCTTGCGTGATTTTTCCGTCTTTACCCTTCCAGCACTTCTTTAGTGGCTTGATGATTTCGCAGGGGATATTGTAGTGTTTGCAGCACTCGACAATCAAGATTCCGGTCTGATGGTTCATTCCGGTGGATCGTCCGATTGCTGCTGCCTTGACTGCTGTCATGAACCGATTAAGCACATGCCAGTTGCTTTTGTTGAGCCAGCCGCCTTCAATAACGACCTTAATCTTCTTGCAACTCTCGTTCATAGCCTTGAGGTAATCTATCAATGAAGGAAAATTCATTTTATAGGCGAGAAACTTCTTGTCGTCAAAGACTGCTCCAACTCCGCTTTCCAGGTTGTCGGGGTCGATTCCAATTATAACTGTTCCTTTTTCCATTTTTTCTTTAAAGTAATTATTTTGTTTAAATTTCACGCATAAGCGTTTATTTTGTTTTGCTGGTGTAGTTTATTGCCCAGCACCCTTTACGTGCGCATATACGTGCGCACATGCGTTATTATCCCTAATCTTTCCCCTACCCCTTTCTTTCCCTTCTTTTGGGTTGCGATAGAGAAAGCTGGCAGGGATTCCGGAAGTTGTGCCTGCGCTTGCAAAATAAATGAATAACTTAATGAATGAATTTTTTGCAGGGGTCTTCCTTCTTCCACCGCCAGCCGAATGAATAAAAGCATAATTTCTAACGATTTCTTTTTCTTACTTCTTCATGTACCACCTCGCTTTCTTTGTTTGTTGTCAGACTTCGGGAGATGCGTTTCCGGCTCTCATATCGTAATTTCAAGATGTTATAAGTTATTTGTTTTGATAGGGAGCCATCCCCTTCTGTCCTCGCTGGTTAAAAACTCTATTATTGAACTCACGACCGATTATTCTTTTTGTTTTCGAGCAGCCATGCCAGATGCGCTGCCTGCTGCGGATTCTTGAACATTGAAAGAGCCTTCTCTACGTCCGGCTTCTTCCTCTCACCACGCATCGCTCTGTCGGCTACCCGGTTCTTTGTACCGTAGTTCCGGTAGTGCTTACTCCAGTACTCCTTTTGATACGCCCGGTATTTTTCCCGGTTTCTCTTTCGCCATTCCTTCGTGGCTCTGAGGATCTGTTCCCGGTGTTCCTGGTAGTACGTTCTGTTCTTCTCCCTTGTTGCGAAATCGCTCATTGCATTCAAGTATTACCTGATGTTCTACATATTGCTTGCGTGCCGGGCAGTATATGCCGTTTATGCAGTTTCGCCCGGCATCGCAAGCCTTGCATAATTCACTCGCCATACGTCCTAGAATGGGTCTGACGTGAAGGCGAGGTACTCATTGCCATCGTATGAGATACACTGAGCGAAGCTCGCTGGTTCTCCACTATGGATAGGCAATGCGGTGTGTCTACTCTCAAACCCCACTCCACGGTCACGAATAAATAACGCAGGAAGCCACTTGCAGTTATCTCCGCTCCTCACCAGCACCTTATCGAAAGGCTTGAAGGCTCGATGTTCCTTCGCTTCCTTCTCTTTCTTCCAGATGGCGTAATGTTTATTGAACAGTTCGACTTCGTTCTCTGTCGCTTCTCGAAGTTCCTTGTTAACGCTTATACGCAGGTCGAAGGCTTGGTCGGTCACGAACTTCTCGGTCTCAATCTCATACTGGTTGCCGAATGTTAGCGTATCTTCGCTTTCGTTCTTGTCGATGAGCTTGCCGATGATTGTCAACTCTCCGTCCTCATCATCCTCATTGAAGACGTAGAGTTTGCCAATTTCAAACGTAAGTTTCACTGGCTTCAAGTCAACAACTTGCTTCTTCTCAGCATCCCAAGCCTTGCCTTTCTTTGCGAGAGATGAGAAGAACTGTTTTTTCTCTTCTTCTGTAGCAAGGCGAATTTCTACGATATTCTCTTTGGATATTTTATATTTACCGCTAATATCTAATTCCTGTGTTGTAATATCTAGTGAAGCGTGGTCGTATAATTCACCATTCCTTTTATAGTAATTAAAGATTTCGATAAAAGTACCGCCCTTACATTTCACGAACAAAACATCTCCATCCTTGAACTCTGGCTTCTCTATCTCCAGAGTATCACGGTTCAACTTGCCACCCAAAAATTTCTCAATAGTGTTGATGTAGGTCTTGGCTTCATCATCGCTAACTTTATTAAACAGAAAAGTTATCATTTCGGATTTTTCTTTGCTATAATCTTCGAAACATTCTTTCCAAAGATAATGCTTGCAATTAAATCTTGTGTAGCAATTATCTTTAAACCCTTCAAAGATAACATGTACGTCTCCGTTTCTATGAACGAGCACGTCTCCCTTCTTGAAAAACTTGCTCCAATCTCTCATTTCGTTGGAAGGGAAGAGCAGAATTTCTCCTTCTTTATAGATTTTTCCGTTCTTGTCGAAAAAGTGTTCTCTTCCAGCTTCGTCCTCAGTCCAGATTGCTTTCGCACTGTCCTTGTCGTTTGCCATTCCACTGTGCCATACCTTTCCGCATTTTGGCGTGTACAATTCTGTACCGTACTCTTCATCTTTGAGTATCTCGTAAATATCAATATCTTTCTGTTCCATTGTCTGAATGTTTTTATTGTTTTCTATTCTCACTTTCATAATCTGAATGTTTTTTATTGTTTACAACTTCACTCGTCCGAGTTTCTTGTACAGTTCCACCAGTTCCTGAGTGTCGAGCCAGAAGTCGGTGTTGCCAACGTATACGTGATGTCGGTGTTCGTCCGTGATGATTTCTATCTTTTTCATATTTTTCGTTATTTAAAAAGTTCCTGCTGTGGATGAATGATGTCTGCACGCTTCTTCTTAGCTGCCCAGAGAAGGAGGTTGGTGTTCTTTGTTCCAGCATTCTTCTCGAGGTCTCTGATGATGCAGGTCAGGGCATCGTGCTCCGCTTCCTTCTCATTACCGTAGAAGATGCTGAGAGTGTCGTATCTGCTCGGGTAGGCTACCGGGCTGTCGTACCCATGCTTCCCTTTCTGAATGCTGTAGCCCCATATCCAGCCGAACTGGGTGTTGGCGGTCATTACCTTCCATCCCCAGTTATCTGCACCCTCTACGGCATACTCGATTACGTGCGGATTGATGCACTCATCCTTGATGTTGTACTTGAAGCCTTCATGCTCTGCGACCGGCTTCTTGATGTCGTAGCTGTTATCGGTCAGCCACTTGAACCAATCGTTCGATGTCTTGAATACGAGCCCTGCGGCTCTGCATTCGTGAAAAAATAATTCATTCATGGCTTTCAATCTCTATAAAGTGACAATCTCCGCAAAATGCGCAAGCACAATACTCGCCCAGTTCCTCGGCATCAAGGGCACACACATTGCAGCCACTTTCATTACGAGTATCATTCTTAACTCTGAGAACCTTGCCTTCTACATTCAGAAGCGTACCTTCCTCGAAATCCTTGGCTATTTCGTACGGTTCATTAATTACAATTACTCCTTTTTCCATATCTATCCCTCCTTGATGTACTCGGCAAGTGCCTCACGCTGCTCAGATGTCAGTGCGTCTGCGATGCGCTCAGCAATCTCTTTTTTGTCTGAACTGCTCATTCTCTCGAAGGTGTCGGTAATGATGTCGGCAGCAGTATCGTCTTCGAGATACCACATATTATCCTTTACCACATCCGCTCTTTCTTCTTCCCCTGGTAGGTTTCTGAACATGTCGACCAAAAATTCCTCTTGGTCTTTATCCGATAAGTTGTTGAACATATCCTCTAAGTCGATGTCAATGCTCTGATTATTGTATTCTGCCATAATTCTTTTGTTTTAAGCGTTTAAATTCTGTTTGATGTATAATTTGTCGCCCGATGCGTGAAAACTCCACAGAGCGGCTATTTTTGCCCTCATTCGTGGACTATATAAAGTTGTTCATAAACAGTAGATTTCACCACAATAGGTTCAGAACCTAAGTCGTTACCATCTACCTTGATGGCAATCTCCATATCTCCCTCTTCATCATAAATGTTTTGAAGTTGTTTGATAAATTCACTTATAAGCATTTTATTATATTTTTATGTTACATCCGTTATTTTTCGGGCTTCCAGTCGATGCCCAGCCGCTGCAGAACTCCACGTTCGTAGTATCTTGTCAGCGAATCCTTTGCAGGCTTGTTGTTCGGGTTCTTCTTCAAGTCTTCAAGGTTCTGCTGGATTACCCACCGGAACTTGCTGTCTTGGCTCTGCTGGCTCGCTGGCTGCTGGTGCTTGGCTTGCTCGTAGAGTTCCCCGATGCTCGGTCTTGCCGTTGCCGCAGGATCCTGCGCCTTGGCTGCTGCCGATTGCGGCTGCTGGCTTGCGGCTGGCTTGGTGTTGTCGTAGTTGCCCTCCAGCACCTTCGGGAAATACTTCCTTGTCATTACCCAGTCGTATGATGCCCAGGAATGCCCTGCGTTCAGATAGTCGCTGGCCATAGCCTTGTCGATGGCTAGGTAAATCTTGGAAATATCTCCCTTGCAGTCCTTGAGCCTTCCTCTGATTGCTTCCTTGCGGTTTTCCGTCATAAGCGTCAGCCTCCGCATTGCGCTGTTGGTCTTGTCGTGCTGCTCGTTCCAGTAGTCCTTGATGGCTGCGTAGTCGATTTCGCCTTTCTTGGATTTCTTTTTCTCAGAACTTTTTTGCGGTTCTTCTGCAGCGCAAACGTTTTTCTCGGAAAAACTTTGCATAGAAGCTTCTTTAGAAGGTTCTAATATATTTGTTTCTTTAGAAACATCATTAACATCTACATTATCATAAACATTATCATTTACATATTCATTATCATTATGCATTGCAATTTGTGCATTTGCATGCATTTGCATACTTTTGTATACGTCTGTATGCTTTTGCATACCTTCACCTGCTTCTGCATCCAATTGTTTTTTATTATCCCAGCGTTTTCGTGCATTTGCCCGGAGACGCTCGCACTTTTCTTCGTATTTACGCTTATTTCGCTCCATATCATCTTTGATGAATGCGAATGATAACTTAACGATAGGATCTTCAATGTTAGGTTCTTCGCCAGTCTTAGCAAAAGAAAGCATGTGCCTTGTTAGCTGCCCGAGTTGTGCATCGGTCAGTTGCTCGAAGATTTTTAAATATGATGTATATATGATAAATGAATCACTCATGATGTTTTATTCTGATAATGATAGTTTCTTTTCCAGCTTCCGTTTTAAGACTGTAGCCATCCGGATTTTGTTCCGCTGGCTTGTGTCGGTCGGTGCTGTCACTTTCCCACCTAGGGAAATATAATTCTCCAGTTGGGAAATTATATTCCTTAGGTCGGTTTTTGATATAGGAACATCCATAAGCCCTGCCTTTACTTAATTAGCAATCTCCGTGCGCCTTGCACCTGCTTGATGTACTTGGCGCACACTTTAGGATGGTCTGCCTGAAAAGCCTTGGCATCGAACTTCTCGCTTGCCTTCGGTGCTTTCCACGTTGCCAGCATCTTTCCGTTTCCGTCCACGATGCTTTCTGCGTCCCCGAAGAACAGCTTCAAGTTGTCCTCAATCTCATCCTGCTCGGTCTCCAGTTTCTTGTTCTGAACCTTGAGTTCCTTGAGCCTAGCAATCTGTTCGAGTATCTCCTTCGTTGCAGTCACTTCCTTGCCAGCTACATGTAGAGGAGACTTTAGGAGAACGTCTTGTGCGCTGTAGGCTGGCGGCTCTTGGTTGCCCACGATGTAGTCAAGCCAGAACTTGGTTATCTCGTCACGCATCCATCCGAAGAACTCGGGGTCGAAATCGATGTCACGGTAGCCGAACTCCCTGCCTGCTGTCAGCCAGGCAAGTGCTCCATCCTTGTATTCGCCCACTCCGAGGTTCATCTGTAGCTGGCAGAACCAATGTTTCGGGAGGTCGTCTGCATCTATCTGCATCTGCGTGGTCTTGCACTCCAGGATGCTCTTGCTCGCTTCGTTGTGCGTTGCTCCGGCTCTCCAGAAGGTGCGGTCTGGACTTACTCTCAGATACGGAGTATCGGTGTTCGTGATGGTGTAGTCGTCCGTACTCGCCTTGATGATGTGGCAGTGGCTCTCTCGCTTGAAGAACTGTGCAACGGCATCCTCCAGCAGGTGTCCTGCAACCATCGCAAAGTTCTCAACCTTTGGTGGGTCGATACCCTTCTTGCGTCTCCACAGCTGGTATGGTGTTTCCCATGGGTTCAGTCCCAGTACTGTGCCTGCCTCTGATGCACCTATTCCCTTTGAGCGGTTCTGCAACCACTCCTCTCTGCTTTTGTACTTAATAATCTGTTTCATTGTCTGAATGTTTATATTTATCCATTAAGAATTTTTTAGCTGCTCTAATAACAATCGAGCGGAGGAACTTATTATCTTTCATATCATGATAAATTCCGTCTACGAGGAGTTTGGTATTGCCTGCGTAACTCACAAGGAAATCGTAGCCTGGACTTCCCTTTTCGTCTACATCTCCAGTGAACTCAGCTGCAATCTGCAAATAGCTTCTACCCTCATAGTTTTCCTGTGCCCATACATCGAATTCCTTTGAGGTCTTCTCGAAGTAATTATCAATGGTGTTCTCTTGTCTCTGATTGTCTGTTTCGTTCTGTTTCTTCATTGATTTACTGAATGTTTATAGTTGCCACGGCTTCCCTTGGTAGGTTATGATGGGAGCCCACCCCATAGGTTGTGCCGTGGCGGTTCGGGCAAACGTTATAACTTTATAAACTAAACTACTTTTTCGCTGCTGTGCCAGTCTTGCCTTGGCTGCGGCTCATTGCCTTCTGCGCCTTGTTCTTGGCATCATCGGCTGCTGCCTGCGCCTGCTGTGCGATGGCATCCTGCTGCTTTGGCTTCTTGAAGGTCTCCTCTACTGTGGTCGTACCTTCTTTGATGGCGTTGTACACACCACCCAGCTTCTGAATGTCCTCTGCCGTAACTTCCTCGGCTGACTTCTTCCCGATGTAGTCAAGAAGCATAAGGTCTGTTACCTGATAGGCTTGAAAGCAGGCTACACAGCTCTTCCACTGGCTCTGTACGCCAGTCTGCTTGATGTGTTCCAGTGCCTTTGCCTGCACTTCCTTCACTACGCTTGCAATCAATACCTGCGGCACGACCTTGCATATTGCGTTGCGTTGAGCAATAGCAACTGCCGCATTGCCAACCACCACCTGCATATCCTGCGAGAATGTGTAACCTTTCGATGTCAGAATGCTGCGCTTCACTTCGATAGAGTAGGCAACGTTGCTCTCTAGATCATGGCATACGCCTTGTGCCGTGATGGTCTTGCCATCGTTTGCGATGATGCGGCCAGCGATGCGCAGGTTCTGCCAGCAGGCAGAAATGATTTCCGTGAACCTAACACTAGGACCCTCGATAACAGTAGTTTTTCCGTCCTTGCTAGTGCGCTCAAGGTGGTAGAAGCAGTTGTATGCCACATCATCGTCCATCGCTGCCAGTGCTATCATGTTCTTCTTGCATTGCATGATGTCTCGAGGGAACTTGTGCGCTGTGGCAATCTGTCCGTCAATCTCCGAGCGGTTGATAGCTTCCAGCATTTCGCCACCGCTCACTTGAATAATTTCATTTTCCATAATTCGTTCTTTTTATTGTTCAACTTATTGTTCATTAACTCTAGTGGAAGGCTGGGGATTCGAACCCCAGTTGATTGCTACACCCCCCCTTGCCAGCTGCCGAGGGATGCCCTTCCGTTTAAGGGCGCACGCTGTCGTTTCCGCATATTACATGGTAAAAACAACTAATTTTAGATAACCTTTGAAATGAGTTTAGCGCGCGCCCTTTGCCCTGCCGCTGCAGGGTTTCAGCATATAAACTAAGCAAAAACTTATGTGGTCAAACCAGTTGAGCCATAAGGCTGTCGAGCCTGCTTTCCTCGAAGGCGTCCATCGGGTCTTGGTCTGCGTATTGGCTGTTCTCTTCCAGCCAATCATCCATAACGTCTTGATAGTTGACGCAGCCCTCGATGGCTTCCTCCAGCCGCTCGCTGTCGTTGTTGCTATTCTTGTGCGAAACGACCGCTGTGTTTCCGGTTCTGTCGCACCATACGCAGATGTCGCCTGCCTTGGTCTTGATGTCTACCCTTGCAACCGCTGGTCGCTGTGGATCACGGTCTAACTCCAGCCAGATGGCATCGTACATTGCCTTTTCGCATTGTCTGATAATTCTTGGTTCCATACGCTCTTACCGTCTGATTAAATAGTTAAAGAATGTCAGACGTGCGTCCGCAAGCGTCTGCTTGTTGAACTCGCTCATCGGGAGCACCGGAACTCCGTCCAGTGAAAGACAAAGCATGTTGTCGAACTCCCTTACCTGAATGCGTCTTTCCGCTTCCTTCATGGTTGCCAGTCGCTTGCTGTCCTTTCGCTCCTGCTCCCACTTGGCGGTCAGCTGCTTCGCTTTTTCGTAGGCATTCATCATAGGGCAATCCTCCATACTTTTTTAATCTCGCTGCCCTCGAAGACCTTGCGGTTGTCGATTCTGCGGAACTTGACCTTAATCTTACCAGCCTGCAACCATCTGCGCAGGGTGTTGCGATGGATGCCCAGCACCTTGCAGGTTTCTGTCATGGTGTATCTGCCTGCATCCGCTACCTTTGGTTCTACGTTCGTCATATTATGCCCTCCAAAAGATTAAAGTTACTAATACGATGGCAACTGCCAGGCTTATTACTTCGTCACTTGTGATAATCTCGATAAACTTCTTCATACGCTCTGAATGTTTAAATTGGTTCGACTTGATTACTTGCGCACGGCTGCACGTCTCTTCTTTGGTGTTATCAATCCAGCCTTGATGAGGATAACACGCACGTTTTGCTGGGTGCAACCAACACGCTGTGATACTGCGAGCATTATTCTGCTGTCTGAGGTCTCGGCAGGTGCTTTTGCTCGGAAATCTGCAAACATCGCTATGATGTTCTTCTTTCTTTCGTCCTGCTGCTTCTGCAACGGTGTCCGAAAATCATAATTAAAATTTTCTCCCATTTTATTTGTATTTTAAATTATTTTCTTTATCTTTGCAAATGAGTTTTTAAACTCGTTATGTAATTCGGTTGCAAAAATACAAAAAGAAAATTGAAAAACAATTGTTTTATAGTTGTTTTTAGTAAGTTTTTAATTAATTTTAAATTGATTTACAATTATGAGTGGAGAAGAATTAAAGCAGTATATAAAGCGTTCGGGCTTGACAATGAGCGATGTAGCTAGAGAACTGGGGACTACACCACAGAATGTGCAGGCTCGTCTTGGTCGCAAAACCATAAAAATTGATTTTATCCAAAAGATAAAGGAAATCATCGACAAGTGTGCCCCTCCACTCCCTGCCGAGATGGAAGAGGCTGTTTTCGGTTCAAATGTCAATGGTTCGAACAGTCCTAATGTCTCCCAGTCGCTTGGTAGTGATGCTGCCTTGGCTGCTGAGAATAAACTGCTGCGAGAACAGAATGAGTTCCTGCAAAGTCAAGTAAAAACGCTGCTTGCCATTGTCGGGCAAAAATAATTTAGTAACTTTGCAGCGCAATGTGGATAGAAAAATTAGGCTCGTACTTCGTTGATGTGTCGAAATATATCTTGACTGGTGTCGTGATTAGTTCGCTATTCAAGGATTTCGAGGATAAAGTATTAATTTATATAGTTGGAATCGCCCTGGCCTTCCTCTGCTTGGTCGTGGGTCTTGTACTCAGCAACAAAAAGGATGGAAAGGGCAAAAAGGAAAAGGAGAAATAAGTTATGGGAGTATATTTAGCTTTCTTGTTTGTGGGAGTGCCTTGTATGGTGTTCCTCGCATTCTGTCTCACTAGAAACGGGAAAAAATGGCTTAGACAAAATAACTTGCTTTAGCCTATGGATGCATTCTTGTTATTTAACGTGATGGCATTGGGAATGACCATTGCATTCGGTATTTTCTTGAAATCAAAGAAAGGTCAGAAGTGGCTGCGTGAATTATAAGGTATGGTCAGTAAGTTAATTAAAGAGCACGACCGCAGGACGTTGCTTGCAACGTATCTGTATGGTGTCTCTAATCTGTTTATAAGCGGAACGGGCATTGGTGGGTTCTCACCATTGATTACTGGCGATGAGATAGGATTGTATAATATCCTTTTTATTGCCTTCGGTGTCATAGCGTCATTCGCCTTCGCTTATTTCGCTAATAATGTAATGAAGTATAATAATTCAAATGTTTAGATTATGGAACTAGCAACTTTATTTATGTTCATAGGTGCGGTTATCGGCACAGGTCTCGTGATTTGGTCTAAGACGAAATCTGGCGAGAAATGGTTGCGTGAACTTTAGTTCTCGCTCAAGGTACAATATCAACTAAAATTCTAAGTAACGATGAAAGATGAGGATTTCATAGAGCGGAAGGAGAAGGTTCTTCTTGCCGCCCTCGGGAAAAGCTGGCTGTGGAAAGCCAGCAGGTTGATAATAGGCATTATCCCTCCAGTGGGTGCGCTTGTAATGCTGGTTCACTGCACTCTGCTCTCGTTCGGCATTCGGGTAAAACTCACGGAGTGTATATTCGACTGCTCGCTCTTCGGCTTCATTGTCTGGATCATCATCAGCCTAGCCTATGGCTTCTGCTAGGTGCATCGGGCATTCATTACCTACGGAGTGCTGATTTCATTCTGCATCGACTTTCAGCGTTCTTTCGGGTTCGGTGTTTTTCGCCAGCCGCTGCAGCTGCTGATGGTCGCCCTAGGGCTGCTGCTCTTCTTCGTCTTCATCAAGAAAAAGGCTTGGAATGAGTTCTACGACAGAAATATTAATCATTTAAACGAAAAGTAATATGAAAAAGATAATAATGCTGTTTGCGCTTGCGCTTGCGTGCGTGGGTGTGCGTTCGCAAACACTTCTATCTAGGAGTTATGACGTTTCTCCAGTTATTAGCTACACCGTTTTTGAGCCGCAAAAAGACACGGTGTATTACTGGCAGATAAACAATGTTAATTCAGCTAAGATGATTGAATCTTTCTATCTTAGGTTTCGTGGAAGAAACGAACTGCAAAGAACGCTCAAATTTCTTGTCTCACTTGAAGGTGAAGAAAAGGGTAGGACTTACAGGCTTGACGACACGATTGACGGAAACGAGGTAACAACTGGAAAGGTAGAAGGTTTCCTCTTTATCCCATCCGCAGAAGGTGTTACCATTGAAAACAAAAAAGGGTTTCTTCCATCCTCATCATTCTATACCTACAAAAGTCTAGCTGATGTTGCCAAAGGTGGCTTTGATGAAATTAAAAGAAAGAAACAACCTCGGCAATTCGTGTTTGAATGAAGTATCTTAGTGTTCTTCTCGCCTACGAGAAATATCTGCAAGTGCTCACCCCTTCCGAGGTGGATGGGCTGCTGACTTCTCGTCCAACGCTGGCTCAGTTGCAGGACTGGTCGCAAAGATTGAATAATCATCGGGCAAGGCTGGAAAGCGTTTTCAGTCGTGCCTATCAAAAACAGAAAGATTATGGAAGATAAAAATCTGATGTCCGCTGATGTGGATATAGTAGTTCGTTTCTTCTCTGCCATCGACCGCCTGAAGGCTGATGGTTGCATTGGCGGTCTGAAGACAATAACCGACCGGTATGGTATCAACCGCTGGAACATCATGTCCCTGCGAGAAAAGCCTGCCGAGTACTACGGTCGTTTCCGTCCGTCATGGGTTCAGTTCCTGGTACGTGACTACCACATCAACCCATACTGGCTGCTCCTTGGCTCTGGGGAGTTCTATGCGACTGGCTTCACGCCCGAAATCGTGAAAAACCTGAATAAAAACTGCACAAGGAAAAAGCAGTCTGCATAAGTTTTTAATTTTCAATTATTTAGAACATACGTTATGATTTTAAGTACCACTCCAACCATAGAAGGCCACCCTATCCGTGAATACCGTGGCGTAGTAACCGGCGAAACCATCATCGGTACCAACTTTGTAAAGGATTTCTTTGCCAGTGTCCGTGATGTAATCGGCGGCAGAAGCGGTTCTTACGAAAGCACCCTCCGCGAGGCTAAGGATACAGCCCTCAGAGAGATGGCCGACCGTGCCGCATCCCTGGGCTGCAACGCCATCGTGGGCATCGACCTGGATTACGAAACCGTGGGCAACAGCGGTTCCATGCTGATGGTTACATGCAGCGGAACGGCGGTGATTATCTAAGTTCTGCAACTGTACAAAAGAACAAAATATGCATGAAATGGGGCGGTAACTACCTAAGAAATCGAGTTACCGCCCCTGTTCAAGCATATTTTTATCTATATAGTGTGGTGACATACACCTGATGAAGGTCACCAACTTTCTTCTATTTCATTTATTCTATCACCCAATCCTCTATACTTCGCTGGTTTTCCGAGAAGTTAATACCCACTTTCACTACCTTCCGCCCATCATCGGCAAAAGCCTTGGCATAGTTCTTATCGCAGATTTGCGCTATGGCGATGTCGGCAGACTTCTTATATTTCAACTCAAAGATAAAGATACTCTTATCCGTCTTGAGAACAAGGTCTATTCTTCCATCCGAAGTGGTATGCTCCACCTTCACATCTTCGCCAAGCATGGTGAAGATGGTGAATATCACGGCTTGATAGTGACGCTCATTATTGTTGATAATCGTATATGGGAACTTATCATAGAATGCCTTCAAGTGAGGCATAAAGGCACCCATGTCATCATTGATGAGCACATTCTTGGAATAAGCATACACGATGGCATCATATCTGTTCATGTCTTGCGCAGTATAATACCTGACGAGACTTTTCGAGAAGCCTTGTCTTACTTCTTGATTTGGGAAACAGAGATGATACAATTTTCCCCTTCGCTCATATCCTTTAATGGTAAGATAACCACTCTGGAAAAGAACAGGAATCGGATCTGTAAGCTTTTCAGTAGGGGTATCAAAACGATCATCATTAACCCATAAATCGTCCAGATTGAGCATATCCAAATTCTTCTGCTGCAACAACTCCACCAGAAACGTAGGCGTACCAGATGTAAACCAATAGCTATTAAACTCCTTATCGTCCAAAGCATTGATAATGCTGTAAGGATTGAAGACATCCTCGCTATTGATACTAAAGTGGTAGCCATCATAATGCTGCTTGAGTTGCTGCAAGGTCTCCTCATAAGTGAGTCCATTATGCTCAGCCATCTCCTCGATTCCCTCACGGAAATACTGAGTCAATTCACTCTTGGTTATACCACAACAGCTACTGTATGCATCCTTCAACGTGAGAATCTTGAGATTATTCAACTCGCTAAAGATGCTGAGCTGACTAAACTTGGAAATACCTGTGATGAATACAAAGCGGATGTTTCCCTCTTGTTGCTTCAAAGGGCTGAAGAAATCTCTCATGATGTTGCGGATGGTCTTCTGTAAGTCTTCGTCACTGACAGAATCATGCATTGGAGCATCATATTCATCGATGAGAACGACTGCTTGTTTACCTGTTTGAGCAGCTGCTGCAAGCAAGATGTTCTTAAGACGACCTCCAAAAGACTTCTCATCTATTGGATTAACTTTTAAACCATATTTTTTCTCTTCCACTTCTAGTATTCCGTTTAGAATTGAATATGTATTCTCCAAACTATAATACTTACCACAACTCAGATCCAGGTGGATGACAGGATATGCCGTCCATTCCTTCTCCATCTGTTCGATGGCAAGGCCCTTGAACAGTTCTTTCTTACCTTCAAAGTAAGCCTTGAGAGTAGATACAAACAAGGATTTTCCGAATCGGCGTGGGCGACTCAGAAAATGAAACTTGGCATAATGAGCCAACTGATAGACGATAGCCGTCTTGTCAGCATAGAAGTAATTCCCCTTCACGATTTCGGAGAACGTTTGTATTCCCAAAGGATATCTCTTTGAAGCCATAATCTTACTCTTAATAATTAATGTACAAAGATACAGATAATATTTCAGAAAACAAGCATTTTTCTGATTATTAACAATATATCACTGCAAAAATAGAACCACAATTCAACAAAACATGCTTGAAACGTGTCATAGTTGCGCCTATGTTCCTTGATAAAGTCCTCTTTACAACGCTGAAGCTCTCGGTCTATGGAGTTCATATTCTCAATAAACTTGTGCTCATCGTCAGAAAGGCTTGTATCAAAGAACCAAAATGGTCCATGTCCCAAAGAGAACTCTTGTATAATATTTGTGCGCAAAGCAATCTCTAATCGTTGAACAGCCTTGAACATCAAATCTCTCAACTCTATATCAAAGTTATAGAGAGCTACGGCATCTTCAAATCTACTATTAGGCTTAAACTGATGTGTAGTCTTATCTTCCTCCATAGGACGAAGGTATTAAACAAAACGAAAATAGCTGACCTCACCAAGAAATTTTACAGCCTTGGATGAATCAGCAATATTTAAGCCTCTACTTTTTAGTAGTTCTATTTATTCCGAAATAGAAAGAGTCTGCTTAGTGTATAATCTTAATATACTCATAGAAAGCAAAAGACCCGCCCTGGTTCGCTGTTCAAATGGGAAGCGTGGCGGATTCTGTTGCTGCAACGAGAGTGTAAACTAAACTGTGTCAAGCTACAATAAAAGTAGTTTAACACAGTTTAGTTTACACTCTCAAACTACTTGCTCGTGTTAAAAGTATTATGGAGAGGTGTGTTTGACATACTTCCTCTCCCTAATAGCTTTCTATCGTCTTAGTCTCCTTTTATTATTGGCTTCACCATCTTCGTTGCCTGTCGCAAACATCGTCTTATCCATTCTATCTTATCTTCATCCTTCTCATGTCCCCAATCCTTAGTATCGCCACTACCACCTAGGCTTTCAGCAAAGTTTGTTGATTCGTTGATATAGCTGATATACAAAAAGTACATTGCACAATGGATGATTTTATTCCCATAATTAATAAAACTCATGGTAAAGCTATCGTAAAAGAGACGGCTGTTATTCCCAACATATTTACCATAACCAGTTATTATTTAGTATGACGTATTCTCTGTGCCTTCTTCTCATCCTTTCTCATCAGATAAGGTGATGGAGGAAGTTCTGGAAGCACATCATTTATAGCATCAATCTGTCCCACCACCTTCAGCAAAAGGAGAAAAGTGGAAAGCGAAAGATAGCCCGCTGTACCATTCTCAAACTTGTGGATGGTGGTCAAACCAAGCCCCGTAAGCTCGGCAACCTCCTTCTGGGTGAGAGCCGCTTACAAATGACGCAGATTCGCCCATCCCTTTATCCTCGCACATAAATGTTTTTTCTTGAAAAAAGTCTCAAAGTATCATTATTTACAAATATATCACTGATACATAATGAATTACAAAATGATACTTCCAAATATATTTACAAAGAAGTATCATAGAAGTATCATGATTTCAATAGAAGTATCATTAAATCACCATGATGCATCATAAAAAAACACGAAATTATAGTCAACTAAATATAGAAAACTACAATTTGCTTGCTCAAAATAGTGCCCAAGAATCACCCCATGAAATGGGCATTCAATGCCCGCAGTACGGGCAATGAGTACCCAACACTTGGTCTATCGATGCCCGTCACTTGATCCCTTAGTGACCGTGTGACGGTCACTAAGAGACCAGCCAATGTGCTTACTTTCCTAACTACTCTATAAAACTGAAATACTAGACATTTCTTAGTTTTTGTGCCTGTATTTCTAGACATAAATCCTCAAAAAAGGCTTTTTTGCAAGCAACTTACCTGAGTTTTATGATACTTCTATTGAATTTATGATACTTCTATGATACTTTTTATAAAATAAACAGAAAACTATCATTTTTATAAACCACTATATATCAACCATATATAGCATTTTTAAACACGAATAATGAGACTTTGAGACTTTTTCAAGAAAAAAGCAGCAATGGCTACTACTCCATTGCTGCTTATTTTATATTTTACTGAACAATCTTGAAGCGGATACGCAAAGAATGCGCATGCTCATCCCAATTGGTACCAAGCAATACAAACTTGCCAATCTGGGCGGTAGAACGGACATGCTTGCCGATACATGGACAAACATCATAATCACCGATACGAACCAGACGCAAGGTCTCGCTCGCATCATCCGGCAGACGGTCTAACTTGACGTTAGCCGGAATGTGGTCACGATCCACAAACTCGTAAGTAACAGGCATATCAAGCTCTATCAGGCGATTCATCTCCGTCTCAATCTCCTTCTCCTCCTGGCGGGTAGGCTTGTGATCGACGACGAAGGTCATCTTACTCTTCTTGCGCTCAATATGTGCATTGCGGCTGCGCTCACAGCCAAACAGGCGAACCATCAACTGATTGAGCAGATGCTCAGCCGTATGAGCAGGAGGGAATTCCTCCTTATGATGCTCATTCAATATGATATCACTTTCCTCCATCTTGACATTGAATTTATAGATTCTTACTCCGTTAGCATCCATTGATATCGGGAATACGCCATCCTTCTTCAACTCAACCTTCTTCTTACCACCCGAGAACAGTTCTGTTACCAGCACCTCCTCTTCAGCAATATGGAAGAAATCGAAAGCATGACCAGGGATACAAACCTGCAACTGGCGCGCCTCCTGGGCAAAATTGAGCACTATCAGCATAGCTTCATCATCCTTCTTGCGAAGGAAGGCGAAATTGGTACGGGGATCGAAATTCTCAGAACCCGGATTCACATACATCAAATCGAAGGTCTCACCCTCGCGGATGGCTTTCTCTTCATTGGCGAAGCGAAGAAGCTGACGATAAGTGGCTGCCAGATATTTCTGCTCCTGACTCAATGCCGAGTCAGATGAATCCTGATAGGCATGCGCCAGAGTTTCCGGACTCCAATAGTCGAATATCGTGGTACGGCCATCCGTGCCGCTGAATCCTTCCTCATCCATTCCCTTCTCACCGAATTCCTGACCGCTGTAAAGCATGAAAGGATTCTTCTGGAAGAAGAGACTCATGGCTGCAGCAGGAATCGCCTTCATGGCTGAGCCACAGAAGAAATCGCTGGCGATGCGCTGCTCATCATGATTCTCAAGGAAATAGAGCATGTGATCGCGGATATCATCCACTACCTGCCACTCGTGAGTGATACTGGCTGCCGGACGCTCACCACGAACCACGCCACGCAGGCAATCATACATTCCTACCTTGTCATAAAGATAATCGAAACCAGCCTTTACATAGTTGCGGTACTGGTTAGAATCATAAACCTCGCCGATAATCACGATGTGAGGATACTTCGCCTTCAATATTCCGGTAGCGTATGACCAGAATGCCGTTGGCACCATTTCTGCCATATCACAGCGGAAGCCATCTACACCCTTGCTTGCCCAAAAGAGGAGGATATCTGTCATCTTGCCCCATGTGTTTGGCACTGGTTCATAATGATAGCTTCTGCCTCCTGCATCACAGTAATCTACACCGTAATTGAGTTTCACGGTCTCATACCAGTCGTTACAGCCAGGATGGTTATCAAACCGGTCGTTTCCTGTAGCTCTGGCTGGGCTCTCGGTATAAGGTTCATAAATCTTGGCATCTTTCGCAGAGAAAGCCTTAAACTCTGGTTTGGACTGACGGATTTCATTCAAATCCAAATCGCCCCATGCATAATAGAAATTATTCCTGGTAGAGAAGTGCATGTTCGGATCATCATCTTCTCCCAAATCCCGTACACCTGTTGGTTTGCAAATGGAATGATACTCTCGGGCTACATGGTTCGGAACGAAATCCATGATTACTTTCATACCAGCCTTGTGAGTACGCTCTATCAGCTGCTCCCACTCTTTCATTCTCATACTGACATTCACAGCCAAGTCTGGATCGATATCATAGTAGTCGGTAATAGCATATGGCGAACCTGCTTTTCCCTTCACTACCTCTGCATGCTGAGTAGGAATTCCATAAGAAGAGTAGTTTGTCTGAGTGGCATGACGAATCACACCCGTATACCAAATATGTGTAAATCCCATATCGTGGATGCGTGCCAGAACTTCATCTGAGAAATTATTCAGCTTTCCGCAACCATTTTCTTCGATGGTACCATTTTCCTTACAGGTTGTATTCTGGTTTCCGAAGAGTCGTGGGAGAACCTGGTATATAATAACTTTTTCCTTCATTTAGCGGCTTTACTAAAAAAAAATGAAACGTTTTACCTTTCCAACAACGCCTTTGCTGAAAAGATAAAACGTTGAATAGTTTTATTGTTGATTAAGCAATACCATGAGCGGCAACATTCTTGTTGATGCGGCCAATCATGCCCTGCAATGCCTTGCCAGGACCACACTCTGTGAAGTCATCAGCACCATCAACAATCATAGTCTGTACAGATGAAGTCCAACGTACAGAGCTTGTAAGCTGTGCGATGAGGTTCTGCTGAATCTCAGCTGGATCAGTATGAGGCTTACCGTCTACATTCTGGTAAACCGGGCACTTAGGAGCAGAGAATGTAGTCTTCTCGATAGCAGCCTGAAGTTCATCCTTAGCTGGCTGCATCAATGGAGAGTGGAAAGCACCACCAACCTTCAAAGGCAATGCACGCTTAGCACCAGCAGCCTTCAGCTTCTCGCAAGCAGCATTGATAGCATCTACGTTACCTGAGATAACGAGCTGACCAGGGCAGTTGTAGTTAGCAGCAACTACCACGTTGCCTTCTGTGCTTACCTCAGCGCAGATTTCCTCAACCTTCTCATCTGGCAAACCGATGATGGCAGCCATGGTACCAGGGTTAGCCTCGCAAGCCTTCTGCATGGCATTGGCACGGGCAGCAACGAGTTTCAAACCATCCTCGAAAGCCATAGCACCGGCAGCAACCAATGCAGAGAACTCACCGAGAGAGTGACCTGCAACCATAGCTGGCTTGAACTCCTCACCCAGGCAAAGAGCAGAGATAACAGAATGGAGGAATACAGCAGGCTGGGTAACCTTGGTTTCCTTCAACTGATCGTCGGTTCCGGCGAACATGATATCAGTAATCTTGAAGCCGAGAATCTCGTCGGCCTTATCGAAAAGTTCTTTTGCCAATGCGTTGTTATCGTAGAGGTCCTTACCCATACCTACGAACTGAGAACCCTGTCCAGGGAAAACAAATGCTTTCATTTTATCCTATTATTTTTTAAGTTTATAATAAATATTCCTGCAATATACATGAATTCTTTGAATCCGACTGCAAAGGTACAATAAAATTCTGAGAATCAGCAGAGAATATTAAAAAATAAAGTTATATATTCTAAATTACTACAAGAATGGTAAAAACTTTCCATTCTGAATGCGGTACAGGCATAAAAAAATCCCTAATGCCTTGCGGCAAAAGGGATCTTTATATTAATTTGCTTTACAGTGCGAAAAATATCGTACTTCATACAAATTGATTGAGCTAGGATTATTCAGCTGCTGGAGCCTCTTCCTCAGCTGCAGCCTCAGCAGGTGCCTCAACTGGAGCCTCCTCAGCAGCAGGAGCTGCAACAGGAGCGTTCTCAGCAACAACATTAACTGGAACCTTAACCTCAACCTCCTTGTGGTAGTGTACAGTAGCCTCGTACTCACCAACCTTCTTAGCATCCTTCATAGTGATGATCTTGCGATCAACCTCGATGCCCTTCTTAGCGAGTTCCTCAGCAACAGTTGCAGCGTTAACTGAGCCATAGAGCTGACCAGTAGCGCTCACCTTAGCAGCAATAGTAAGAACAATGCCCTCGAGAGCCTCGCCCTTCTTAACAGCCTCAGCCTTGATAGCCTCAAGCTTGTGAGCCTGCTGCTTCAAATCCTCAGCCAACTGCTTCTTAGCAGATGGAGATGCGATAACAGCCTTACCTGTAGGGATAAGGAAGTTACGACCATAACCACTCTTTACATTTACGATATCGTTCTTATATCCAAGACCGATAATATCTTGCTTCAAAATAATTTCCATTCTTCTTTATCCTCCTTAAATTACTTCATCAAATCGGTTACGTAAGGAAGCAAAGCGATCTGGCGAGCACGCTTTACAGCCTGTGCTACACGGCGCTGATACTTCAAAGATGTACCTGTGATACGACGTGGAAGGATTTTACCCTGCTCGTTCAAGAACTTCTTCAAGAACTCTGGATCCTTGTAGTCAATGTACTTAATACCGCTCTTCTTGAAACGGCAATACTTCTTCTTCTTTGTGTCGATAGAAGGAGCAGTCAAATAACGGATTTCTGATTTCTGATCTGCCATGATTAAGCCTCCTCTTTTTTACCAAGCTTTGCACGACGCTTCTCTGCGTAAGCGGCAGCATACTTGTCAAGTTTAACAGTCATGTAACGAATTACTTTCTCGTCGCGGCGATAAGCTGTTTCGAGCTTAGCGATAACAGTTGGCTCAGCCTTGAACTCAACCAAGCTGTAGAAGCCTGATGTCTTCTTCTCGATGTTGTAAGCCAACTTCTTCAAACCCCAAGCCTCTTTGTTCAGAATCTCAGCACCATTATCGGTGAGTACCTTCTCGAACTTAGCGACCGTTTCCTTCATCTGTTCATCAGACAAAACGGGAGTCAAAATGAAAACGGTTTCGTATTGATTCATACTACTTTAAATGATTAAATATTAATATAAAAATTCTCATGCAAACCGGAAAATGTGTGCGGGAACACAGCCTTTTCACGAATTGCGGTGCAAAATTACGACTTTTTCTTGAATTAACCAAATATTTTTCGTACTTTTGCACAAAATAATTGTTAATAGTATAAAAACAACCTCTAAATTGTAAAGAATATGGCAAAAATGAACAAGAAACTGATTACTCTGCTCCATACCCTACCATCTATGGGCATGGCTTTCATCGTTTTAGGCGTCCTGCTGATGGTGGCCAGCTTTGCGTTTTCCATTCAGGGAAACAGCGTACTCTTCGCTGGCCTCTTTTTCATTCTGGCGGGAGTAGCCGGATTTGTATATTCATTAAAAAAAGGATAAGCCGGTCATCGACTTATCCTTTTTATATCTTTGGGAATCTTTTCCTAATTACAGAATCATTTAATCTTCGTTAGGAACTATCAGTTTGTATCCCTTACCATGGATATTGATGATTTCAATCTGAGGATCGTCCTTCAAATGCTTACGGAGTTTGGTGATATAAACATCCATTGAGCGTGCATTGAAGTAATTGTCATCAATCCAGATGGTCTTCAGAGCAAAATCGCGCTGCAGAATTTCATTAGAGTGAGCACAGAGCAAAGCAAGAAGTTCATTCTCCTTGGTGGTAAGCTTGGTCTGCTTTTCACCAATGGTAAGAAGCTGCTTCTGTGTATCGAAGGTAAAGTCACCAATGTGATACATGGTAGACTCCTTGCTCTTCTTGCCACGTACGCGGCGGAGAATAGCCTCTACACGGAATACCAATTCTTCCATAGAGAATGGCTTGGTGATATAATCATCAGCACCAATCTTGAAACCTTCAAGGATATCTTCCTTCAATGTCTTGGCAGTAAGGAAGATGATTGGGAGGTCGGCATTGGTCTGACGAATTTCCTGTGCCAGGGTAAAGCCGTCCTTCTTTGGCATCATCACGTCGAGTACTGCAATATCAAACTTATTTTTATTGAATTCCTTATAACCTACCTCGCCATCAGGGCACAGAACTGTGGTAAATCCCTTTGCCTGCAAATATTCGCGAAGCAACATACCTAAATTTTCATCGTCCTCGCAAAGCAAGATTTTAATTTTCTCTTCCATATCTTTATTCTTTAAAATTATTAATATTCTTTTAATTCTTTATTCTGTTTCTTCAAGTCTTAACTGTGAATCACCGGCAACTTGATGGTAAAGGTTGTGCCCTTTCCCAATTCGCTATCTACCTTAATTTCACCATCATGAAGATCTACTATCTTCTTGACATAAGCCAATCCCAGTCCGAATCCCTTCACATCATGGACATTGCCCGTATGTACGCGATAGAACTTGTCGAATATCTTCTTCAGATTCTCCTTCTTCATACCCAGACCGGTATCCGTAATCGAGAGATACAGATGTTCTTCATCATTCCAGGTCTTCATCGTAATGTTAAGCGGCTCGTCTGGCTTGCGGTATTTCACGGCATTGTCCATCAGATTGAAGATGACATTCTGGAAATGCACCTCGTCAACATATAGTCCCGAATCGATGGCTTCGATATCGGTATAGACCTTACCACCTGTATGCTCAACGCGGAGCGAGAAGGAATTGGCAATATTCTCAACCATCTCGTTCAGATCGAGTTCTTTCTTCTTGAACACCGCCTTCTTGCGGTCGAACATACTCATCTGCAATACCTTTTCTACCAGGAAACGAAGACGCTTCGATTCATCGTTGATCACGTTACCCAGATGTTTCTGCATCTGTTCACTCTTTGCTACCGAGGTATCATTGAGCATCTGCGCTGCCAGACTGATACTGGCTATCGGCGTCTTCAGTTCGTGGGTCATATTATTGATGAAGTCGTTCTTTATCTCTGTATATCTCTTTTGTCTGAAGATAACCACAATGGTAAAGATGAAGGTAATCAGCAGTACCAGCGTGAAGATGACACTAGGAATCATGAAGCGCACACTGGAGAAGATATAGCTGTTCATATCCGGGAAATGCACCCTTACTACGCCCATCTTCGACTGCGGGTCGTTGCGGAAGAGCACCTGTGAGTAGCTGTATTCCTCACCCTCGTCCGTATAGTCAGGACAGCGGTAAACCTCTCGTCCATCCTGAGTAGTCACGGTGAAATGATAAGGAATGTTGATACCATTATTCATCATCTCAGCCTTGAGGTCCTGATCGAGCTGCTTGAAGTTGATTCTCTCCTTCAGCGGCTTGTCTGATGCCGAATAAAGGATAGAATATACCACCTCATCCAGCAACGCTTTCTGATAGACATAGCGGTTCTTCACGATTTCCTGAAGCGACTTCTGTGTTTCTGTCAGCGAATTCTTATCGCTACGCAGTATCATCGCCTTCGGCATATTGCCAGGATGTGTGGCATTTGTCTTCAGCTCGAAAGTTGAATAAACTGCCGTTCCCTTGTTCTTATCTTTATTGGCCTTACGTTCTGTCTCGTTGACATTCTTTTCGAGATAGCGCAGAGTTTCATTAAGCTCCAAATTTCTTGAAGCTTGATACAGGGCTCTGTTGACCGACTCATCAAACTGTTCCTTCTTCATGTTTACCATCTCCTGGATGTAACTGAGCTGCAAGTACAGCAGCGCAAGGAACGAAAAGCCCATGATAATGGCTATGGTCCAAATCGTTTTCTTCTTCATGGGGGCAAAGATAAGAAATTTCTTAATCAGTTAACTTAAAATCGTTAATTAATTATTTACTCTTTCTAGTTTTTAACATTTTCACGTATTTTTAGTTTCGTATATAAAACTAAATTTTCATTTTCCATAAAAAAAAAGAGAGGAAGTATACATATCACATGCACACTTCCCCATATTGGTCATATCAACATAAAATTTTAATTTATATAAGAGAGATTTTTCTCTAACCTAACAATTGCTATTCAGCATCCTTCTCCAATTCTGCCTCATGATCCGCAATCAGCTTACTCTGAATGTCGGAAGGAACCAACTCGTAGCTGGCAAACTTGGCAGTGAATGAAGCACGTCCACCTGTCAATGAACTCAGAGAGATGGAATAGCTGGCAAGTTCCTTCAGAGGAATCTTGGCACTCAGCTTCTGATAACCAGCCTCGCTGTCCATACCCATAATGAGAGCACGACGTCCCTGGAGATCACTCATCACATCACCCATGAAATCAGCAGGTACATAAACCTCAAGATCATAGATCGGCTCCAGAATCTTCGGACCAGCCTGTTTGAAGGCATCGCTGAACGCATGGCGGGCAGCAAGCATGAACGAAAGTTCATTACTATCTACTGGGTGCATCTTACCATCATAAACGATGACACGTACATCACGTGCATAACTGCCCGTCAACGGACCATGTTCCATACAGTCCATAATACCCTTCAGAATAGCTGGCATGAAGCGGGCATCAATGGCACCACCAACCACAGAGTTGAGGAATACCAGTTTACCACCCCATGGCAAACTAACCTCTTCACGGCTCTTGATATTCATCTTGAATTCCTGGCCGTTGAAGGTAAATGACGTAGGATCAGGCATACCTTCTGCGTATGGTTCAACAATGAGATGCACCTCACCAAACTGACCAGAGCCACCACTCTGTTTCTTATGGCGGTAGTCAGCACGAGCCTTCTTGGTAATAGTCTCACGATAAGGAATACGTGGCTCTTCGAAAGTCACATTGAGTTTTTCGTTGTTTTCCAGACGCCACTTCAGCGTGCGGAGATGGAACTCACCCTGTCCTCTTACGATTACCTGACGCAATTCCTTGCTCTGATCAACAATCCAAGTAGGGTCTTCCTGGCGCATCTTCAGGAGTGCAGCCATCAGTTTCTCTGTATCCTGAACATTGGCAGCCTTGATAGCACGTGAATACTTAGGGTTAGGATATTTAATGAAGTCGAAACGCCACTCAGCTCCCTTACCATTAAGGGTATTGCCAGTCTTCACGTCCTTCATCTTTACGGTACAGCCAATATCACCGGCATTCAACTGCTCCACAGGCACACGGTTGGCACCCGCACAGGCATAAATCTGTCCGATACGCTCCTTGGAGCCACGATCTGCATTAGTCAGGTCGTCACCATTCTTGATAGAGCCGCTCATCACCTTGAAGTAGCTTACCTCACCGATATGAGGTTCCATACCAGTCTTGAAGAAGTAAACACTCTCAGGACCATTGCTGTCTGGCGTAATTTCTTCACCACGTGTATTATGCAGTTTCGGCATCTCGCTTACGAAAGGAACCACATTGCCCAGGAACTCCATCAGGCGGTGAACGCCCATCGACTTACCTGCACAAACGCAGAATACAGGGAAGATGCTACGGGTAACCAATCCCTTGCGGATGCCCTCGCGAAGTTCATCTTCTGTCAGACTCTCGCTCTCGAAGAACTTCTCCATCAGTCCTTCATCGTTCTCGGCTGCAGCCTCTACAAGAGCCGTATGAAGTTCCATGGCTTTCTCCATTTCTTCTTCTGGAATATCTTCAATAATAGGAGCACCGCCCTCAGGCTTCCAGGAATATTTTTTCATCAATAAGACGTCAATGAGAGCATTGAAGCCTGAACCGGTCTCGATAGGATATTGTATCTGCACACACTTAGAACCGTAAATGTCCTTCATGGTGGCTATGATATTATCAAAGTCGCACTTGTCTGAGTCGAGCTGGTTTACCAGGAAGATGACAGGTTTACCCAACTTCTCTGTATAACGGAAGTTGTTCTGTGTACCTACTTCTGGACCATACTGACCATTAATAAGGATAACTGCCTGATCGGTAACATTGAGTGAAGTAATGGCGCCTCCCACGAAATCATCGCTACCTGGGCAATCTATAATGTTAAGCTTCTTGTTGTTCCACTCTACATGAAAAACAGTAGGGAACACAGAGTAGCCGTATTCCAACTCAACTGGGAAGTAGTCGCTCACCGTATTTTTCGCTTCTACAGAGCCTTTACGCTTGATAACGCCTGCTTCAAATAACATACTCTCGGCAAGTGTAGTCTTGCCGCTACCCGCACTGCCCAACAGCGCAATGTTTTTAATCTCATTTGTCTGATAAACTCTCATGACGCTTATAGATTTTTAAGGGTTATACTTAAATTTGCTAGTTGCAATCCACAGTCAAACCATCGGTTTTTCTGTTTCATGCTACTAAAGTACAAAAAAATCGCACATTGCCAAAAGTTTTGGGCAAAAAACTTCTATTTTTTAAAACATATTAGTACTTTTGCACTTTGTTTAGACATGTTTTTGTCTTTACACCTTATTATATATAGAAAAAGAAGTTCAGAAATATGGCAGGACTATACATACATATCCCCTTTTGTGAAAGCCGGTGCATCTACTGCGGTTTTTACAGTACCACCTCCCTCAAGTTAAGGGATGATTACACTGATGCTCTCTGCCGGGAGATGCAGATGCGCCCGGCAAAAGCCGCTCTCGGAAGCAATGAAACTATCGAAACCATCTATCTGGGCGGTGGAACCCCGAGTCAGCTCAACGGCTCCCAACTCAACCAGATTTTCTCTGCTATCAGAAAAAACTATACGCTTGCAGAGAATATGGAGATCACGATGGAATGCAATCCGGACGATGTTACCGGCGATTTCTGTGAAACGCTGAAGCAACTCCCCATCAACCGCATCAGCATGGGGGCACAAACCTTCTGTAACGAGCGTTTACGCTTTCTGCATCGCCGTCATAATGCCGGAGAGGTAGAAGAAGCCGTCACCCGACTCCGTAACATCGGCATCCGCAATATCAGTATCGACCTGATGTTCGGATTCCCCGAAGAATCTCTTTCCCAATGGATGAGCGATATCAGGCACGCCATACAGCTGGAGGTGGAACACATATCTGCCTACAGTCTGATGTACGAAGAGGGAACGCCCCTCTACCATATGCTGAAACAGGGAAAGATTAGCGAAATAGATGAAGAAACTAGTCGCAAGATGTATGAAACCCTGATAGACCAGCTTACTGGAGCAGGCTACGAACATTATGAAATCAGCAATTTTGCCCATCCGGGCTTCCGTTCACGTCACAACAGCAGCTACTGGCACGAGGTACCATATATCGGAATAGGAGCAGCCGCCCACTCCTACAATAGGAAGCAGCGCAGCTGGAATATCGAAAATATCCAGACTTATATTCGAAGCATCGGCGATGGCATTCTGCCTTCTGAGAGTGAACAGCTAGATATTTCCACCCGATACAACGATCTGATAACAACCGCCTTGCGAACAAGCGACGGAATAAACCTCATGAAGATGGAGCAGGAATTCGGAAAAGAACTGGCAGACAGACTGCTCCAGGAAGCCCAGTCGCATATCAGCCGGGGGCTGATGAAAATAAAGAACGGCAGGCTCTCCCTCACTCGGGAAGGTCTTTACATATCGGATGATGTGATGAGTGATTTCATGATTATATAATGGTTTCAATAAACAAAAAAGCCTTGGAATCTAATTCCAAGGCTCTAATTTCTTTAAACCATTTTTCTTGTATACTTCATAATAAAAAGCTTTAATGCTCTTGACCACTTGTATGGTAGATTTCTTTTTCTGCAACATAGGCTTAACCAGCTGCATCACAGCAAAACAAACTACCACAATAAGCAATACTACTGCCCAAGAGAGAATCTCACTCTGAATATCCAAAATTGGCTGGAGGCCAATGCCCAAAGCCACAGGCAGGATAAAACAGACCCAATCTATCGGGCTGTCAAGCTTGGTTGATTCGATATATTCATCGCGTAGTGCTTTTGGAGCATTCAAGATTAATCTTTTCTGGTGCTTATTCCAGTAATCTTCAAATTCTTTTTCCATGCAATCCATTTACTGTTTTGTCTTAAAACTAGACGGTTAAAACTTCAATACTTATACTTTTCTTTATACTTTTCGGCTACAAAGATAAGAATAATTATTCATTTCTCCAAAATTACAACATACTACTTTGAATATTTAACGTATATTAATTCTAATGGTCAAAACAAAAACTTGCCTTTCACTGCATCACTTGACAATAGCCTGCTTGTATATAGACAGGAAAAGGCAACACCCAACGACGGGCATTGCCTTTCTTGTATAATAACAAAGAGGAATTTTATCTCTCATTAAGTAGCTTATACTCCAGTTCGCCAAGAATATTCTTATATGCAGGACGGATAATACGACGGCCTTCGAAATTGAGTTCTTCAATACGATGGGCTGTCCAACCCACGATACGTGCCATGGCGAAAATAGGTGTATAGATTTCCTGTGGCAAACCAATCATTTCATAGATAAAGCCACTGTAGAAATCAAGATTCGCACACGCTGGCTTGCTGCCTCCACGGTGTTCCTGCAGACATTTGATACCTTCCTGCTCTATCAGCTTCAGGAAATTATACTCGTCTTCTCTACCCTTTTCCTTGGCAAGTTCACCTGCCAGGCGCTTCAGTTCAACGGCACGTGGGTCACTCAAAGTATAGACCGCATGACCGATACCATAAATGAGACCTGTCTTGTCATAAGCCTCCTTGTTGAGCATTCGCTTAAGGTAAGTATCAAGTTCAGTTACATTACCCCAATCCTTGATAGCTTCTTTCAAGTGGTGGAACATATTGATAACCTTGATATTGGCACCACCATGCAAAGGACCCTTTAAACTACCGATACCAGCAGCAATAGAACTGTAAGTATCTGTACGGGTAGAAGATGTTACACGTACTGTAAAGGTTGAGTTGTTACCACCACCATGTTCTGCCTGGATAATCAGGAGAAGGTCGAGCATACGGGCATCCAGTTCGGAATAGTTTTCATGCTTCATCATATAAAGAAAGTTCTCTGCAATAGAGAGATTCTCACGAGGATGACGAATATGTAGACTTCTACCCTGAACAGAGTGACGGTAGATATTGTATGCATAAGCAATGATGGTTGGGAACTTGGCAATCAACTCAATACTCTGGCGCATCAGATTGTCACGGCTGATGTCATCCGGATTCGGATCGAAGGTGTACATTTCGAGCACACAACGGGCCAGGATGTTCATGATGTTGCTGCCTTCCAGCTCGATGATATGGGTGATCGTACGATGATCAAGCGGCATATTATCGTTCAAAAGTTCCTTGAAAGCATCCAATTCCTCCTTATCAGGCAACTGGCCCGAGAGCAGCAGGAAGGCTACTTCCTCGAATCCGAAGCGCTTCTCCTTCAAGAGAGGAGTTACCAGGTCATCAAGTTCATAACCACGATAATAAAGTTTACCTTCTGTAGGAGTCAACTTACCTTCTGCATCGCGCTCATAACCCACTACATTACCGATATTGGTCAGTCCGACCAACACACCAGAGCCATCCTCATTACGAAGTCCACGCTTCACATTGAACTTCTTGAATGCATCCTTATCAATCTTGCATGAGTTTTTTACCTCATCGCTTAATTTATATATTAAATATTCTTTATTCATAACTGTTACTTTTTTAGCTGCATGGCTACAACTATTATTTCTTTGCAGCAAAGTTCAATGCAGAACCAGCCTTAAACCATGCAATCTGTGTATCATTATAAGTATGCTCAACCTCGAAATTATCCTCAGAACCATCCTTGTGCTTCAGGGTGACGGTGAGTTTAGAACCTGGAGCAAACTCCTTCAAACCTGTCAAAGAGATGCGGTCGTCCTCCTGCACCTTATTATAATCATCCTTGTTACAGAATGTGAGGGCAAGCATACCCTGTTTTTTCAAGTTGGTTTCGTGGATGCGGGCGAAACTCTTGGCGAGAATCACCTTCACGTTGAGGAAACGAGGCTCCATAGCTGCATGCTCACGGGAAGAACCTTCACCATAGTTATCCTCTGCCACCACGATGCTGCTGATGCCTTTTGCCTTGTAAGCCTTGGCAGCGGTAGAAACCTCGACATAAGCACCATCCAACTGGTTCTTCACCTTATTGCTCTCACCGTTAAAGGCATTAACGGCACCCATTAAAAGGTTGTCGGAGATGTTCTGCAAATGTCCACGGAACTTCAGCCAAGGACCCGCCATAGAGATGTGGTCGGTGGTACATTTGCCCTCGGTTTTGATAAGAAGCGGCATATCTGTCAGGTCTTTTCCATCCCATGGAGCAAACGGAGCAAGTTTCTGGAGTCGGTTGCTGTCAGGCGAAATGACTACCTCTACATTGGCATTTTCTTCGCTTGGGGCAATGAATCCCTTATCCTCTACGGCAAAGCCCTTAGGTGGGAAGGTGAAACCTGTAGGCGCATCGAGCATCACGCTGTTGCCATCCTTATCCAGCAAGGTATCTGTAGCCGGATTGAAGTCGAGACGGCCCGCAATGGTGAGAGCCACGGTGAGCTCTGGACTGCCGATGAAAGCAAACGTATTAGGGTTACCATCAGCACGGCGGCGGAAGTTTCGGTTGAAAGAGGTAACGATGGCATTCTTGCGCGTATTATCGTCGGTATGGCGCTTCCACTGTCCGATGCAAGGACCGCAAGCATTGGTCATGATGAGGGCTCCAATCTTCTTGAAATCATCAAGGATGCCATCACGCTCGGCTGTATAGCGAATCTGCTCTGAACCCGGGTTGATGATAAGCTGTCCTTTCACCTCAATACCTTTCTCATAAGCCTGACGGGCAATGCTGGCAGCACGGGCCAAGTCCTGATAAGAAGAGTTGGTACAGCTACCTACCAATCCTACTTCTACTACCATCGGATAATCGTTGGCAGGACCTTTTGCCTTCATGTGAGAGATTGGTGTGGCTGCATCTGGAGTGAACGGACCGTTAAGATGAGGTTCAACCTTAGAAAGGTCGATTTCAACAATCTGGTCGTAGAAAGCAGACGGATCTGCCAACACCTCATCATCAGCACGGAGTTCGGCTGCATTCATCTGTGCGAGAGATGCAATTTCTTCACGGCCTGTCTTGCGGAGATACTCGCTGGCATTCTGGTCGAATGGGAAGATAGAGCATGTGGCACCCAATTCGGCTCCCATGTTACAGATGGTAGCCTTGCCGGTGGTAGAGATGCTGTCCAATCCCTCGCCGAAGTATTCGAGGATGGCATTGGTTCCGCCCTTTACGGTAAGGATGCCGAGGATTTCGAGAATCACATCCTTAGGAGTGGCCCAGCCAGAGAGTTTACCTGTGAGATGCACACCAATGAGACGTGGCATCTTGAGTTCCCAAGGCTGACCGGTCAACACATCTACGGCATCAGCACCACCTACACCTACTGCCACCATGCCGAGACCGCCGGCATTAGGAGTATGAGAATCGGTACCCACCATCATACCTCCAGGGAATGCATAGTTTTCGAGCACTACCTGATGGATGATTCCGGCACCAGGTCCCCAGAATCCGATATGGTATTTCTGAGAAACAGACTTCAGGAAGTCGTAAACCTCCTTATTGGTTTTGCAAGCCTCAGGAAGATCTTGTGTTGCGCCCACATCGGCACGAATCAAGTGATCACAATGTACGGAAGCAGGTACGGCCACCTTGTCCTTACCCGCATTCATGAACTGCAAGAGTGCCATTTGCGCAGTCGCATCCTGCATCGCCACGCGATTAGGTCGGAAGTCAACATATTCCACACCTCTTTTATATGATCGCAACTGTGTTGGGTCGAAAAGATGTGCAAAGAGCACCTTCTCGGCATAAGTAAGAGGTCGTTTCACCGTAGCCTTAGCCTGGGCTACACTTTCCGAATACGAAGCGTAAAAGCTTCTCAGCATTTCAATGTCCAATATCATCTTGTTCACAATTTTAATTAATTATACACTCTTTCGAGCAATTCTGTTTGCAAAAATACAACTTTTTCTACAAATAGTAGCATGTTTTATCGAAAATTTATCATTTTGATATGATTTTTCTATTTTTTGATAATTTTGTTGCATATTTATACGTTAATCACTCTCTTTTTCCGGAAAAATAGGATTATGATATAAAAAGACAAGAATGGCTACGGAAAGGCAGGAAAACAGAGAAAAAAAGAAAGGAAAGTGAAGAAAAGAGGAGTTAAAATGAAAGAAAAAGCAAAAATTTTTGGTACTCTCCGCATTATTTATTATTTTTGCAGATGTTATGAGAATAGACATTATTACAGTATTACCAGAGATGCTGGAGGGATTCTTCAATGAGTCCATTCTGGCACGTGCGCAGAAGAAGGGTCTAGCGGAGATTCATCTGCACAATCTGCGTGACTACACATTAGATAAATGGAAGCGTGTGGACGACTATCCATACGGCGGAAGTGCCGGCATGGTGATGCAATGTGAACCAATAGACCGCTGCATTGCTGCACTGAAGGCAGAGCGCGAGTATGATGACGTGATTTACGTTTCGCCAGATGGTGAAACTTTCAACCAGAAGATAGCCAACGAAATGTCGATGCAGGGTAACCTCATCATCCTCTGCGGTCACTACAAGGGTATTGACCAGCGTGTGCGCGACCATCTCATTACCCGAGAAATCAGTGTAGGTGATTATGTGCTGACGGGTGGCGAACTTGCTGCAGCCATCATCTCAGATGCCGTCATCCGACTGGTTCCGGGTGCTATCAGCGACGAACAGAGCGCACTTTCCGACTGTTTCCAGGACGACATTCTTGCCGCCCCTATCTACACCCGTCCTGCCGACTACAAGGGATGGAAGGTTCCGGAGATTCTGCTCAGTGGCAACGAAGCCAAGATTCGCCAGTGGGAATTCGACCAGGCCATGGAAAGAACCAAGCGCCTGCGCCCTGACCTACTGAAATAAGAAGAAATCATTGCTGATTACTATCATACCCAGAACGGTGATTTTTAGGCACGGTGTAATCCGTTCCTAAAAAATCACCGTTCTACTCATTCTCAAGCCATATACTAAAACTCTACACCTTATTTATCAACTACACCTTATTAATATTATTCTTTTTCTACGCATTTTTCGCAGAAAGCCTCACCCAGCATGAAACCTTCTTCGTAGAGGCGTTCCAGTTTATCGGTATCCTTCTCTATTCTGCCAACTTCCAACGGACGGATTGGACGGATACAGGTAATCTTACCCGCAGCCTCCAGATCATCTACAAGCTGGATTTGTTCGTTATAAGCCCGATGACGGTGACTCAGAGCCACACGCAGGCGAGGATAGTTCTTATATAAATAAGGTATCTTATGGTCTTTGCCCATATCACGCCATCCTTTGTTGCGAGTCAGGACAACCACATTGTGTTGCCACCCCATGTCAATGGCGTGCTGTACCGGAATACTGTCCGCAATACCACCATCCAACATCGGAATGCCATCCACTTCCACTATCTTGCTCACAAATGGCAAACTGCTAGAAGCACGCACAACATCCAGTGCACGCTGCCTGTCATGATTCTCGGAAAGATACATAGCCTTGCCCGTAAGACAATTGGTAGTAACCATCTCGAAACCATCGGCATACTTAAAATAGGTATCAAAATCGAAAGGTAAGAGCTGGTTCGGAAACTTATCGTAGAGCAATTTGCGGTCGAAGATACACCCCTGAGTCACCAGATGGCGAATACCGATATACTGGTATCGGGCCAGATAATCGATGTTAGAGATACGGGCACGCCGAGGCTGGCGGCTCATATACGACATGCCATTACATGCCCCAGCCGATACAGCCACCGTATAAGGGAAATGAACATCATGCTTCATGAAGGCATCCAGTACCCCACTGGTGAAGACCCCTCGCATGCCTCCTCCCTCAAGAACCAAACCTGTTGTTTTCAAATTCAATTTCATAACACACTCTCTGCTTTTAAAATTCTGAAAATAATTATATTTTGCTCGCAGTATAGACAATTTTCTTACATTTTGTCTAGCAAAAAAGCCGTTTTTATATTAATTATTTATAAATTTACGCGTTTTATTCAATTTTGCTTGCAAAGATACGTATTTTTTGGGAAATAATTGCTAACTTTGCAAGCAAAATAATGTAAAATACTAAAAATATGTTCAGCAAAGAGACTTACATCTGCCGCAGACAGGAGTTGAAGAAGCTTGTGAAAAGCGGCGTAATTATACTTTTCGGAAACAACAACTCACCATGTAATTTCCCTAATAACGGATATTACCCTTTCCGTCAGGACTCGACATTTCTCTATTATTTCGGATTGCAGCGCGACGGTCTGGTAGGTGTGATAGATATAGACAACGATATTGAAACCCTGATTGGCGACGACATCGACCTCGTAGACATCGTATGGTACGGAAGCGTTGACAGTGTTCACGATCTTGCAGCGCAGGTAGGCGTTCACAACTCAGCACCTATGAAAACGCTCAAGACTATCTGCAACGACGCCATGTCGAAGAAGCGCAAGATTCATTTCCTGCCACCTTACCGCTACGACATCAAACTGCAGATATTCGACCTTCTGGGCATCCATCCTAACCAGCAGAAAGAAGAGGCCAGCATGGACCTCATCAAGGCTGTTGTGAAGATGCGTTCAACTAAGACCCAGGAAGAAATCGAGGAATTGGAGCGTGCTGCTGTCATCGGATACAAGATGCATACCACAGCGATGAAGCTCGTACGTCCGGGTGTGACAGAAAAATATGTTGCAGGTCAGGTAAGCGGCATTGCCCACTCTTACGGAGCCATGGTCAGTTTCCCAACCATCTTCAGTCAGCACGGTGAAATTCAGCATGGTTATCCATCTATGAATGTACTGGAAGAAGGCAGACTGGCACTCTGTGATGCAGGTGCAGAAACTATGAACAACTACTGTTCAGACAACACCCGCACCATGCCGGTGAGCGGAAAGTTCAGCCAGCGCCAGTTGGAAATCTACTCTATTGTAGAAGAATGCCACGACCATGCACTGGATGTAGCCAAGCCAGGCGTAAAATGGGCTGACGTACACTTCTCTGTTTGCCGCCTGCTCTTCGACCGCATGAAGGAGCTCGGACTTGCAAAGGGTGATACAGAAGAGGCTGTAAAGGCTGGAGCACACGCCATGTTCCTGCCTCATGGTTTGGGCCACATGATGGGAATGGATGTTCACGACATGGAGAACCTCGACCAGATTAACGTTGGTTTCGACGAAGAGGTACGCCCTAATCTGGAGCAATTCGGTACCAACTGCCTGCGTATGGGTCGCCGTCTGCAGGAAGGTTTCGTGGTAACCGACGAGCCGGGAGTTTACTTCATCCCTGCCCTCATCGACGACTGGAAGGCATCCGGTCACTGTGCAGAATTCCTCAACTTCGACAAGATTGAGACCTATAAAGATTTCGGTGGTATCCGAATTGAGGACGATGTACTCATCACCAAAGATGGTTGCAGATTCCTGGGCAAAGACCGCATACCTTATCATCCAAAAGATGTTGAGGAGTTCATGGCAGCCAACAAGGAATAAAATTCCTGAAAGAGAAATCATTTCAGAAAAAGGAATCAGAGAGAAGATATAACAAGAACATTAATATAAAGAGAAAAGAATTCATGAAGAAAACTATGATTGTTGCAGCCTTGATGGCTTTGGTAGCCACAGGAGCAAATGCGAAGAAAGCTGCAGACTCTGCAGAAGTAGCAAAGAACAAACCTGTATTTACTGTAGTAAAGCAGAATCCTATCACTAGCATCAAGGACCAGAACCGCAGTGGTACGTGCTGGGCTTACTCTACCCTCAGCTACTTCGAGAGCGAAATCTTGAAGAAGACAGGCAAGACCTACGACCTCAGCGAAATGTTCGTAGCCAACAAGACTTATATGGACCGCGCCACAGTGGCTGTAAGAATGCACGGCGACGTGAGCTTCTCTGAGGGTGGTAGCGCCTACGATGTACTCTATGCTTTGCAGCACTATGGTATTGTACCTGAGTCTGCCATGCCTGCACCAGGTTCATTGACAGGTGACTCTTTGGCTAACTTCGGTGAGTTCTTCAATGTAATGACTCCATACGTAGAGGCAGTAGCAAAGAGCACAGCTAAGAAGCTTTCTCCAGCCTGGAAGAGCGGTCTTCAGGGCATCATCGACTCTTACATCGGTAAGGCTCCTGAGAAGTTTACATACGAGGGCAAGCAGTATACTCCACAGAGCTTCTGCCAAAGCCTCGGTTTGAATCTTGATGATTATGTAACCATTACCAGCTACACCCACCACCCAATGTGGAGCAAGTTTGCTGTTGAGGTACAGGATAACTGGCGCTGGCCTTTGAGTTACAACGTTCCTATGGAAGACATCTGCAAGATCATCGACAACGCAGTAAACAACGGTTACACAGTAGCTTGGGGCGGTGACGTAACAGAAGATGGTTTCACTCGCAAGGGTCTCGGCATCGCTTACGACGTAAAGAAGGTTCGCTCTATGGCCGGTACAGATGCTGACCATTGGTTCAAGCTCTCTAAGGACGAGAAGAAGGAGAAGTTTGATTCTCTCGGCGTAAATGCTCCTGAGATTGTTCCTACCCAGGCTATGCGTCAGGAAGCATTCGACAATTGGGAGACAACTGACGACCACGGTATGCACATCTACGGTATCGCTAAGGATCAGAACGGCAAGGAGTACTACATGGTTAAGAACTCTTGGGGCGAGTATGGTGACTACAAGGGAACCTGGTACATGACCAAGGCTTTCGTAGCTTACAAGACTATGGACTTCATGGTTAACAAGAACGCCCTTCCTAAGGACATCCGCAAGAAGCTCGGAATCTAGGAGAGTTTTAATAGTTAAAAGTTTATAGTTAACAGTCTATAGGTTTTCTATGGACATTCTCCTAAACAAAAATATTCAAGGGGCAGCAAACCGATGAGTTTGCTGCCTTTTTTGTTGCCAAGAAAATCTCTTATTTACTTATTTTGGGTTGCCAACAAGTCTTATTTTTACTTATTTCTAGGTAATTTAGTAAAATTCCTCCCTAAACATTTCCTTTTGTCATTTTATTTTCGTAACTTTGGGGGCAGAAATAAAAAATAATTAAAATGCATTTTAAATGGAATTACGAATCACCAACACCTGAACAGCAAAAAGCAGCTGAAGAATTAGGCGCCAAGCTAAATATGAGCCCAGTTCTTGCCCATTTGCTCATCAAGCGCGAGATTACGACAGAGTCTGCAGCCAAACGGTTCTTCCGTCCACAACTCTCAGATCTCATCAATCCATTCCTGATGAAAGACATGGATATTGCCGTAGACCGCCTGAACGATGCTATGGGTAGAAAGGAACGTATCCTTGTTTACGGAGACTATGACGTAGACGGATGCACCGCCGTTGCCCTGGTGTACAAATTCTTGCAGCAATTCTATTCAAACATCGACTACTACATTCCCGACCGCTACGACGAAGGTTACGGAGTGAGTAAGAAAGGAATTGATTTTGCTCATCAGACTGGTGTAAAACTGATTATTATTCTAGACTGCGGAATCAAGGCTATTCAGGAGATAGAATATGCCAAGAGTCTGGGAATAGACTTCATCATCTGCGACCATCACGTTCCTGACGATGTGATGCCACCTGCTGTGGCCATACTCAATCCGAAGCGTCCTGACGATCCATTCCCATTCAAGCATCTCTGCGGATGCGGTGTAGGATTCAAGTTTATGCAGGCTTTTGCCAAGAACAACAACATTCCATTCTCCAGGCTCATTCCTCTGCTCGACTTCTGCGCCGTGAGTATTGCTGCCGACATTGTGCCGGTAGTAGATGAGAACAGAATACTCGCCTTCCATGGTCTTAAGTTGCTGAATACCAATCCAAGTATCGGTCTGAAATCCATCATCGACATCTGCGGACTGAACGGACGCGAGCTCTCTATGAGCGATATTGTGTTCAAGATTGGTCCCCGCATCAATGCTTCAGGCAGAATGGAGAACGGCAAGCTGAGCGTAGATCTGCTGGTAGAAAGAGACTATTCCTCAGCCCTGCGCATGGCCAGACACATCAATGAGTACAATGAGCAGCGCAAAGACATAGACAAGCAGATGACTGAAGAAGCCAACGGCATCGTATCGCGTCTGGAAAGCATGAAACACAACTCCAGCATCGTGCTCTATGATGAAGGCTGGAAAAAGGGAGTCATTGGCATTGTTGCTTCCCGACTCACCGAAATCTACTTCCGCCCTACCATTGTTCTGACCCGGGATGGTGATATGGCTACAGGTTCAGCACGTAGCGTAACGGGATTTGACATCTACTCAGCCATCAAGAGTTGCCGCGACCTCCTGCTCAATTTCGGTGGTCATACCTATGCTGCCGGACTTACCTTGAAGTGGGATAAGGTTAGAGAGTTCAGAGACAGGTTCCAGCATTATGTAGAAGAGCATATTTCGCCTCAACAGACAGAACCGATGCTCAACATAGATGCTGAAATTGACTTTAAAGACATTACCAAGCATCTGCAGGCCGACTTGAAGCGCTTCTCTCCTTTCGGTCCATGTAACCAGAAACCTATTTTCTGCACCAACCGGGTATATGATTATGGCACCAGCAAGGTGGTGGGCAGAGAACAGGAGCACATCAAGTTGGAACTGGTAGACTCAAAATCGAGCACGGTCTTAAACGGCATCGCTTTCGGTCAGAGTGCAGCTGCCCGCTACATCAAGAGTAAGCGAAGTTTCGATATAGCCTTCACCATAGAAGAGAATATTTTTAAGAAAAACCAAGTTCAACTTCAGATAGAAGACATCCGTCCAAACGAAGGATGAGGTACTTAGCCTTATGCATGGATTAGGCACTGATTACTCGGATTACACGGATTTGTAGAGCAAATCCGTCAGGACGCGCAAAAGCATCGAAATCTGTAAGGGCAAAAGTTTCAAAAAATGGCAGATAAATATCAAGAAATACTACGTACATATTGGGGGTATCCTGACTTTCGCGGCATACAACGAGACATCATCGAGAGTATAGCCCGAGGTGAGGATACCCTCGGTCTTATGCCTACGGGTGGCGGTAAATCCATCACCTTCCAGGTTCCAGCCCTTGCCCAAAAGGGCGTCTGCATTGTGGTAACTCCACTCATTGCGCTAATGAAGGATCAGGTACAGCATCTCAAGGCCCGCAACATCCTGGCTGAAGCCATCTACACAGGATTGTCGCGCCAAGAGATTCTCCGAATATTGGAAAATTGTATTTTCGGTGAAATCAAGTTTCTGTATGTTTCACCAGAACGTCTTTCTTCAGAATTGTTCCAAACTAAACTGCGCCACATTCCGGTGAGTTTCATCACGGTAGATGAAGCTCACTGCATCAGCCAGTGGGGTTACGATTTCCGCCCGTCTTATCTCGAAATTGCAAAAATAAGAGATATGAAGCCCGGTGTACCAGTCCTTGCTCTTACGGCTACGGCCACTCCCGATGTAGTAGAAGATATCCAGAACCAGCTTCACTTCAAGAAGCAAAACGTATTTAAAATGAGTTTTGCCCGCAAGAATCTTGCCTATGTGGTGCGCACCACCAACGACAAGTTGACCGAAATGATTCATATCCTGCAGTGTACCCAAGGCTCAGCAATCATTTACGCGAGAAGCCGAAAACGAACCAAGGAGATGGCAGAACTTCTGAACAAACAAGGTATTTCTGCTACATTTTACCATGCCGGACTGGATTCCGACGTGAAGGATATCCGACAGAAAAACTGGCAAAATGACGAGATAAGGGTAATGGTAGCAACCAATGCTTTCGGCATGGGAATAGACAAGTCAGATGTGAGAATGGTAATTCATATAGATTGTCCAGACTCACTGGAAGCCTATTTTCAAGAGGCGGGACGAGGCGGAAGAGACGGCGAAAAGGCTTATGCTGTGCTGCTCTACAACCAGAGCGATGAAAACAAACTCATGAAACGCATAGACGAAACCTTCCCAGACAAAGAATTCATCAAAGACGTTTACGAGCATCTTGCTTACTTTTTCCAGGTGGCAGTTGGAAGCGGAATGGGACAGACTTTCATGTTCGAGATAGAGAAGTTCTGCTTCACCTACAAGTACTTCCCTACTCGCGTAGACTCGGCTCTGCGCATTCTGGAGCGCTCAGGCTATATCCACTACGAGGACAATCCTGACGGAAAAGCAAGAATCAGATTTAACATCAGCCGAAATGATCTCTATCTGCTAGAGAATGTTTCGGAGAAGGAAGAGTCTGTCATTACGGGGCTTCTGCGTAATTACGGCGGTCTGTTTACCGACTATGTTTACATTGATGAATCGCTGATAGAGCGTGTAAGCGAACTAAACCGTCAGCAGGTATACATGATTCTGAAAAATCTGAGTGCCCGCCACATCATCGACTTCATTCCCCGCCGCAAGACACCTTATATCAGCTACACGCGTCCTAGGGAAGATGGTTTCAGAGTTATCATCCCTGAGGAGGTATGGGAAGTACGCAAGAAACAGTTTACTGCCCACATCAAGAGCATTATCAGTTATGCAAAGAACGACAGCATTTGCCGTTCGCGCCAGCTTCTGAGTTATTTTGGCGAAAAAACGAAAATGAAGGACGACTGCGGGATATGTGATGTCTGCATAGACCACAAAATACCCCAGAAGCAAACCATTATATCAGAAATTCTAGACTTGCTGAAAGACGGAAAGCCACATGACATTACAGAATTAAACCAACTGAAATATGATTCAGAAGATATGGCTGCAGTTCTTGAAGAAATGGTTGCAGAGAATATGTTTTATGTCGAGGGAGACAAAATCGTTCATGACCCATAAATGAAATAGTAGAAAGGTGTATCATAAGTTATACTTTATGAGCCCGCTCCCAAATGAAATCACTAAAGCCCCTTATAAACAGAAAAAAGGGAACGACACCTCTCGGGCCATTCCCTTTTCAACATTATGTACGAGAAAAAAATTAGTTATTCTCAGGGCGAAGTTTACGAACTGTAACACCAGCCTGCCACATTTCCTTGTTGCGCATAGCCTCGAGTTCAGCGTTCAACTTCTCGCGGTAATCAGCTTGAGAGTTCTTGTCGATAGAAATCTGAGCCTCGTTACCAGTCTTTACAGAGTAGTACAACCACTCCATTACAGGCTTGATAGCCTCACGGAAACGAGGAGCCCAGTCAAGAGCACCACGCTGAGCTGTTGTTGAACAGTTAGCATACATCCAATCCATACCCTTAGCACCGAAGAGAGGGCCAAGGCTCTGTGTGAGCTCCTCAACAGTCTCGTTGAAAGCCTCAGATGGTGAGTGACCATTCTCGCGGAGCACGTCATACTGTGCCTCCAACAATCCCTCAATTGCACCCATCAATGAGCCACGCTCACCTGTGAGGTCAGAAGTAGCCTCACGCTGGAATGTAGTCTTAAACAAATAACCGGCACCGATACCGATACCGAAGGCAATAGTCTTATCCTCTGCCTTGCCAGATGCATTCTGGTATACAGCGTAAGAGCAGTTCAAACCACGACCCTCACAGAACATAGTGCGGAGAGAAGTACCAGAACCCTTAGGAGCAACCATGATTACATCAATATCCTTTGGTGGAACAACGCCTGTACGGTCGCTCCAGTTGATAGCGAAACCATGTGAATAATACAAAGTCTTACCTGGTGTGAGGTATGGCTTAATCTTTGGCCAGCATGCAATCTGACCGGCATCAGAAAGCAACATACAGATGATAGTACCCTTTTCAGCAGCTTCCTCGATAGAGAACAGAGTCTTACCAGGAACCCAACCATCCTTCAGACACTTCTCGTAGGTCTTACCCTGACGCTGTCCGACGATGACGTTGAAACCATTATCGCGAAGGTTACAAGCCTGACCAGGACCCTGGATACCATAACCGATAACTGCGATTGTTTCGTTCTTCAATACTTCACGTGCTTTCTCCAATGAAAATTCATGACTGGTGACAACAGTTTCCATTACGCCACCGAAATTCATTTCTGCCATAATTTTTATTTTTTTGTGCGGCTTGCCGTTTGTGGAGCCGCGGGTTATACTTGTCCATACGGATGCGAGCTGTATTCTTATCCAAAGAGAGCCTGTTTGATCCGTCCACCCCCTATCCAAGAAGGCGGCTCTGGGTTTATTCTTATTTTCTGAGTGCAAAGGTAAGCAAATAAAATGAAACTACCAAATTTTTCTTTCAATTTTTAATAAATTTAGCCTTACTTCTTACAACTTCCACCTCATTTGCATCATTTTTGCCGTTTTTTGTTATCTTTATGCAGTATTCTTGCATTTTTTCTACCTCACTAGTTTCTTCCAAATAGAAATGAAGTTGGTCTCCCTGGTGACTTTCTGCTACGTAAGCTATCTCAAATCTTTGCAAAAAGTGAGTTTTGTAATAATCCAGATCAAAGAGGTCGAGGATATGTTCGATATATTTTACCGAGTTGATGTGCCCGTTAACATCTACATCATGATAATAGGTGTCAATGGTTCTCACCAGCTTGGCATTCTTGCCCATTTTCACTCTCGAACTTGCCTGGATAGGACAAGGTTTTTCAGAATCAATATATTCTTTGATGAGCCCGTCGTGAATTTCAAAAATATCAACAGGCTGTCGGGTCTCCGTATCAATCATTGCCCACACGCTCTTGCCGTAACCGTAAACCTTGGCTTCTTCTGATGATGATGTCTTGCCGCAGATTTTGAAATCTCGGGATGTGAAATATTTCATGGCACTCTCGCACCAGGTTTCTACCACAAAGCGGTCGTAAGACTTCGGCATCTCTGTCATCTCAATAGCCAGTCGGCTGAGAACCCATGTCTTGTGTCGGGGCATGAGGTAGTTCATACCGAACCCGCGGTCGTTGCTGTGAAAATCGGCAGCATTGAGCAGATGATTTCCGAGATGCCCCATAAAGAGGTGGCTGCTGAAATCGCAGTGGAAAGGCTCCGAAAGAAATTCGTAACGCCCTACCTTATCTAATATTTTCTGTTCCATAATATCTGTCTCGTCCTTTTATCTTGTTGTTTGTCTTGTTGTTTTAAACCGAAAAAGCCCCCTGCTCCGCTAGTTTGAAGCCAGGGGAACAAAGGGCATCAAAATATGAAAGAAATCTAATCTTCTGAATTCTGCTTGAGATAATCAGAGATGGGTTCGTCAAAACTTCTCGTTACAGCGATTCTGCCGCTTCGGGTATACTGAAGCAGGCAGTTGTAGCTGTTGAGCTGCTGGAAGAGGTCGGCGATGTCTTCGGTAAGTCCTGCCAGAAGCACGGTGCTGTAGGTAGGATTCACCTCCATCATGCGGGCATCATGCTTGCGGATGGTGCGCGAAACCTCTGGATTTTCGAGCAATACCGGAGTGGAAATCTTGAAGAGAGCCACTTCATGGATGAAGATCTGGTCGTCGGAGTAGTAATCGCTCTTCACCACGTCAATCTTCTTCTCTATTGCCTTGTTGATTTTCTCAATCTGCTCTTCATCACTCCAAACCGTGATGGTATACTTGTGTATATTCTTGATACTGCTGGCCGAAACATTCAAGCTCTCGATGTTTACCTGTCTGCGAGTAAACACGGCGGTAATCTGATTCAGGATACCGGCAATGTTTTCTGAGTAAACAAGCAATGTATATAATTTCTTTTCGTTGTTATTCTCCATTTTTCCAAATTTTAAAATAATCGGTTACTTTTCGGAGTCTTTCCTTTTCGGAGGATGCTCCCTCTTGAAGGAATTTACACCTTATTATATATAGCCGAGAACTTTTAATAATTCAACTCGAGTTGCATCTCATCTACACTCTTGCCCGGCAGCGTCATCGGAACGATGTCTTCATTCTCCTTGATGGCGCACTCCAGCAGGTAAGGACCCTTGGTGCTGATCATCTTCTCCACCTTAGCCTGAAGGTCCTTGCGGTCTATTACCACATCGTATGGTATGCCGTAGGCCTTGGCAATCTCTGCATAATGAGGATTCATCATGTGGGTGAAGGAGTGACGGCCGCCGAACATCAGGTCTTGCCACTGGCGAACGTTGCCCAGATAGTTGTTGTTCAGCAGAATCATCTTTACCGGTGCCTGCTGCTCCATGATGGTGCCTAGTTCCTGGATGTTCATCTGGAAACCGCCGTCGCCGAAGAAACAGCAGATGGTGCGGTCGGGAGCTCCGAAGGTGGCACCGATGGCTGCCGGAAGGCCGAAGCCCATGGTTCCGAAACCACCACTGGTTACGATGCTCAGCTTCTTGGTAAACTTGAAGTAGCGGCTACTGATCATCTGGTTCTGACCTACGTCGTTTACGAGAACAGCCTCATTATGAGTAGCTTCCGTTACCACGTTGGTCACCTCGCCCATGAGCAGCGGTCCCTCTGTAGGATGGATATCCTTCTCTATTACCTTTTCCTGTTCCTGCTGGCGGTATTCCTCGAAGGAATCTCTCCACTCGCGGTGAACATTCTTGTTCAGCAGACGGGTAATGGCTGGCAGACTCTGCTTGCAGTCGCCCACAACAGCCACATCGGTCTTGATAACCTTATCAATCTCAGCCTTGTCAATGTCCAGGTGGATAATCTTTGCCTGAGGAGCATACTTAGAAGGCACGCCTGTGATACGGTCGCTGAAACGCATACCGATGGCGATGAGCACATCACACTCCTGGGTCTTCATGTTGGTAGCATAAGAACCGTGCATGCCGAGCATACCCATGTTGAGCGGGTGGTTGCTAGGCAGGGCAGAAAGGCCGAGCAGGGTTCTGCCGGCAGGGATATCTGCCTTCTCGAGGAATTCGATGAGTTCATTATGTGCACCGCCAAGCTCTACTCCATGACCCACGAGGGCGAATGGTTTCTTGGCATTGTTGATGAGTTCGGCAGCTTCAGCCACCGCCTTTTCATCTATCGTAGGATAAGGGTTGTAAGATGTAACCTTCTCACATTTCACTGGTTCCCACTCGCATGTAGCCACCTGCGCATTCTTTGTAAAGTCGAGCACCACAGGTCCCGGGCGTCCGCTGCGGGCGATGTAGAAAGCACGGCTCACAGCCCATGCCACATCCTCGGCACGGCGTATCTGGTAAGACCACTTGGAGATTGGCTGGGTAACACCCACGAGGTCTACCTCCTGGAAGGCATCGGTACCCAGGGCACCTACGCCTACCTGTCCGGCGATGACTACAATTGGTGTAGAATCCATCATGGCATCAGCGATGCCGGTTAATGTATTAGTAGCTCCAGGACCACTAGTGACAAGAGCGACGCCCACTTCGCCGCTGACTCGGGCATAACCCTGTGCAGCGTGAGCAGCAGCCTGCTCGTGACGTACCAAGATGTGGTCAAACATCTTCTTTTCACCTCTCGTGTAACCGTACAGTGCATCAAACACTGGCATGATGCTGCCGCCCGGATATCCGAAGATGGTTTTAACATCCTCGTTTTTCAGGGAGCGCATCAGTGCTTCGGCTCCTGTTATTACTTCTTTTGCCATTTATATGTTATTATTCTGAATAATTCAAAAACTTTTCTTTTCTCAAAGACTCTAAAAACTGTCTTTTCAAAGACTCTTGAAGACTAGTCGATGATTCTCACACCGCCCTTATCTGCCGAACTTACGCTCTGGGCATAAGCGCGCAGTGCCTTGCTAACCAAGCGGTTGCGCTTCAGCGGCTGCTGTGGGCGTGCAGCGAGTTCCTCGTCAGAGAGCTTCACATTGATGGAGCGGCTAGGGATATCAATGACGATGATGTCGCCATCCTTAATCTTGCCGATGTTACCACCTGCTGCAGCCTCAGGACTGATGTGACCGATGCTCAAGCCTGATGTACCGCCTGAGAAGCGGCCGTCGGTGATGAGGGCACATTCCTTGCCCAGGTGACGGCTCTTGATGTAAGAGGTTGGGTAGAGCATCTCCTGCATGCCAGGGCCACCCTTCGGACCCTCGTGGGTGATGACTACGCAGTCGCCTGAGTTAACCTTTCCGCTGAGGATGCCTTCGCATGCATCTTCCTGAGAATCAAAGCATACGGCTGGCCCCTCAAAATGCCAGAGCACTGGGTCTACGCCGGCTGTCTTTACTACGCAACCATTCTGGGCGATGTTACCGAAGAGCACTGCCAGTCCGCCATCCTTGGTGTAGGCATGCTCGAGGTCGCGAATACAACCCTCGGCGCGGTCGATGTCAAGACTCTCCCACTGAGCGTCCTGGCTACCCATCTGGGTAGAGAACTTTCTGCCCGGTGCTGAGTGGTAGATTCTGTCAGCCTCGGCATCAATCTCTGTGTCGGTAATGTCGTATTTCTTCATCTGCTCATCGAGTGTCTTGCCGTCAACACGCTTTACGGCGCCGTTGATCAGACCGCCCTTGTTCAGCTCGTTCAGGATACCGAGGATACCACCTGCGCGGTTGCACTCCTGTACACTGTATTTCTGGGTGTTAGGGCTCAACTTGCAGAGGCAAGGCACCTTGCGACTCAATTGGTCGATGTCTTCCATCTTGAAGTCTGCGCCAGCTTCCTGAGCTACTGCCAGCAAGTGGAGCACGGTGTTGGTGCTTCCGCCCATGGCGATGTCCAGGGTCATGGCGTTGAGGAATGCGTCGCGGGTAGCTATATTGCGTGGCAATACGCTCTCGTCGCCGTCCTCATAATATGCATAAGCGTTCTTAACTATCTGGCGTGCTGCATCTTTAAAAAGTTGGATACGGTTTTTGTGGGTAGCAAGAATGGTTCCGTTGCCTGGCAAACTCAGACCGATGGCCTCGGTGAGTGAGTTCATTGAGTTGGCGGTAAACATACCTGAGCAGCTACCGCAACCTGGGCAGGCGCACTGCTCAATCTGCGTCATCTCCTCGTCAGAAACGCTTGTATCAGCACCCTTAATCATAGCTGTAATCAAGTCGGCGTTCTCACCCTTCCAGCGTCCAGCTTCCATAGGTCCACCTGAGCAGAACACGGTAGGAATGTTCAGTCGCATAGATGCCATGAGCATACCTGGGGTTACCTTGTCGCAGTTTGAGATGCAGATCATGGCGTCGGCCTTGTGAGCATTGACCATGTATTCTACAGAGTCGGCAATGATGTCACGGCTTGGGAGGGAATAGAGCATTCCGTCGTGTCCCATTGCGATACCGTCGTCAACGGCAATGGTATTGAATTCGGCTGCGTAGCACCCCATAGCTTCAATTTCCTTCTTGACGATCTGACCGATTTCATGAAGATGGGTATGACCTGGCACAAACTGAGTAAAGCTGTTCACGATAGCAATGATTGGTTTACCAAACTGCTCGTGTTTCATACCTGCAGCGACCCAGAGTGCTCGGGCACCTGCCATTCTTCTGCCTTCAGTGCAGACGCTACTTCTTAATGGATGTTTCATATCTTTTTTCTTTTATTTCCTTGCTTAAAAGGACTCTTTCGAACCCATTTGTTATAATTTGCCTGCAAAGATACAGAGAATTTATGTAATAGCCAACTAATTTCGCATAAAATTTCACAAAACTTCGTTTTTTTGTTAGAAAAACAAATAAAATGCTTACAATTTATCACAACAGATACTCATTTCTGCTGATTTTGTGCAAAAAAAAACAAGAAAGAGCTTATTAACCACACTGAACTCTTATCTTATTAAGATTACCTGACGAAAAAGTATAAAGCGAGGTGGCCAGACATGTAAGAAAGGCAAGAAGAAAAAAATCCCCCTAAACCGAAGTTTAGGAGGACCTGGTCACAAGACCAAATATCTGAACTACTTATTTCTTTATTCAGCTGCATTGTTATCATTGAATGTAGCAACACGGTTGAACTCAACCTGCTTGAAGAGCTTGTCAGTAGCACCCATACCCTTAGCCTGAAGACGTTTTGCGCTAATCTTGTAAGTCTTAACGAGAATGTTCTTTACAGCATTGGCACGAGCCTCAGAAAGTTTCTGGTTAAGTTCCTTAGAACCCTCTGGAGATGCATAACCCTTAATTTCAACCTTAGCATCTGGATGATTCTTCATATACTGAGCAATCATCTCGATGTTTGGCATCTGGCTACGCTCTACTTTTGACTTACCTACAGTAAACAATACTGTTGGCTGCAAATTGGTAGCAGTAGCTGGCTTTACATACTTAGGAGTCTTCTGGCACTCATTGAGCGCATTCTGGAGATCCTTGATCTGCTTGTCCTTAGCTGCGAGTTCAGAATCCTTGCTATTCAAGTCGTTGCGGAGGTTGTTGATCTGACCATTCAAACCATCAATCTCGTTCTGGTCGCGTGGAGTTACGATAGTGAAGTTGTGAGAGTTGTTAGACCCCTTGAACTTGTAGTTAACACCCACCTTAACCTGGAAAGCAGATTTGTTAACATCAAACTGGCAACCATTGCAAGCACTCTTGTTGTCGTGAAGGAACCAATTCATAGATGGCTCTACATATACCTGCCAAGCCTTGTTTGCGCCAAGGTTGAATGCGAAGTCAACACCTGCGTTAGCTGTGAGGGCATTGAGGTTGCCATTATGAAGATTGAAAGAGTGGTAAGCGCCGATGCCTGCCAATGGGATGATTTCGAATTTACGTGGCTCACCCTTGTAACCCAAGAAGAGGTTTGTTGCATTGATAGTACCGATGAACTTACCGCTTGCACCACGAACCAAAGTCTTATGTGTATAAGGCAGGTTGCGATTACGAGCATAGAGGTCAGCCTCTACAGCAGCACCCCAAACTGGAGTAAACCACTTTCCGAGACGTACACCTACTGAAGGATTTACGTTCTTGAACCATGCATTGTGAGTAGTCTTTGTAGCAGCTCCAACGTTTACACCAAGATACCAATTGTCAAAGAACTTGCTCTCCTGTGTAGTCTGAGCAGATGCAGATACTGCCATTACGGCAGCAGCAAACATTAATACTAACTTTTTCATTTTCTCTCTAAAATTTGATTGTATATAAATTACTTAAAACTTCATTTTCAAGGTGCAAAATAATAAAAAAAATTATTAACTGCCAAATTTTTGGCCATATTTCATGCTGTAAAACATGAAATATGGAGAAAAAGAACATTTTAATATCCTATTTCTCTATTCTATTTTACTCAAAATGAATAATCTGAGCCATTATTGGTTCTATCCGTTTCTATCAGAAAACATCTTCTGAAGAAAGCTAAAGTTCGAAAACCTGAGCGCTTCTGCCTGCGATGGTTACCTGCTTGTTGCCCAAGCCAGAAACCGAGAGTTTCAGCGTGCGAGGCAAGGCATTCACCACTTTAAGCCAGGTTTTGCCCGATTTAGAATCCTTCACCACACTGGTGCCCACATATTTCTTCAGCGCATCCGGCAGACTGAGCACGGATGAGATGTAAAGGTCACCGGCATGCTGACCGAACATCTTCTGCATCTTGTAGCTCTCGCTCGCGCGTACATTATTATTATCAAAGTAAATCATGTCCGGCTGCCAGTTACTGTATCCGTCCTTACACAAGAGAGGAGCATAAGATGTCATTTCTACCACATCGCCGTTGCGCTCCACATTGCAGAGGTGGATGCCCTCAGCCAGCGCATTGTCTACCGCATTGGCACCGCGAGATGCATATTCGCCCAGATAAACCTTAGGAGCCTTGCGGTCGTAATGGTCGTAATAATCCTGATGGTTCAGGAACCAGCCCGGCTGCTCATAATAATGCTCGTCTACGGCAGCAATCCAGCGCTTGTTTTCGCGGGCAATCTTCCAACCCTCAATATAATCGGAAGACGGGAAGTGGAACGGACCTACGGTACCCACCACCTCTATCTGAGGATACTTCTGCTTCACTGCCTTGCAGATCATCAGGTAGCGCTGCTCGAAATCGGTAGAGATAAGGTCTTCGTTGCCGATGCCTATCATCTTGAGGTTGAACGGAGCCGGATGACCCGCATCGGCTCTCATCTTAGCCCACTTAGAGGTGGCAGGGTCGCCATTCGCCCATTCTACCAGGTCTAGCACGTCCTGAATATACTGCGGCATCTCGCTCATCGGGATTCCGCCCTGCTGACCAGCCACTCCGCGCTCATCTGCCACAGAGTTCTGACAAGGAACACCTGCCGCCAATACAGGCAGCGGCTCGGCTCCCATATCCTCGCACCACTGGAAATACTCATAGAAACCCAGCTGGCGGGTCTGATGGTATCCCCAGATGTTGTAGGCTGGCTTGCGATCTTTCTGCGGACCCACGCTCTCCTTCCAGTGATAAATGTTCTTGAGCCCCTGACCGTGGAGCATGCAGCCGCCCGGGAAGCGCACGAAGCGAGGCTTCAGGTCGGCAATGGCCTCGGCAAGGTCTTTACGCAGTCCATGCCCCTTGTAAGTATCTTGTGGATTGAGACTTACCAAATCTACCGCCACTTTCTGCTCGCCCTTAGGCAAGATGGCGAACCGGATGTTCTTGCCCAGTTTGCCTTCCTTGGTGATGGCTTCGCTGGCGAGTTCGCCCTCATATTTATCGGTAACGATGAGCTGCGCCTTATATTCCTTCCAGTCAGTTCCCTGCACCTTAATCTTAGCCTGGCATACCGGCAATCCCTCCTGGTTTACGAGCGCCAGGGTGAGATTTTTCTTCTTGGCATCGAAACAGCGGGCGTGCAGGCTCACCTCGTAGATGGCCGGCTGATGCTTACCCTCCTTGCCCTCAACGGCAGCTCCGCGACGTATGGCGATGCCGTCCCAACCTATATTATAAATAGGTGTGGCGCCCAAAACGGCATAATGGGGATTGTTCTGGCTCACCCCGTTTTCGGTGGCGATGCCCTCTTTCTCTACCCCCACCCATGCCGTGGTGGCATTCCACTGGTGGCGGTGGTCTTCCTTGTTATACTCAAAGTCGCCGTTCTGCAACATTTCTGCAGAGAGTCCTCCGTCGGCAGCGCGGCTGATGTCTTCGAAGAAGATACCCATCAGCTTGTTGGAGATGCGGTGGGATTTCTGTGGATTGATGCTGAGGTTAGCAGGGATTTCCGAATCTTTCGGCAGGTCGATGTGGTTGTCCTTGACATAAGCTGCGAGGTCGGCATCGGTCTTCGGTATCGGCTGGGCGTTGAGTTTTGCCTCTTCAGAGAGGGCGTGGAACCAGGAGCGAATGTAGTTGAGATGTACAGCCGGCACCTCGAAATCGCAGCCCTGGAAGAGTTTTCCGTCTATGGTTGCGGTGTCGCGCTGCCAGAGTATCTCATCGGCAGAAGCTTCCAGCGTATCTTCCTTGAAGGTACGGAAATCGTTGCTTGCCTGTACGTATCGCTTGCCTTTGGATGTCTTGAGATAGATGTCGAAGTTACCGTCATCCATCTGATAGGCAGCCACATCCTTCACGCCTTTTTCGCGGATGATGGGATAATCCTGCGGGCGCCAGGTGATGAGGTCTTCTGAATAGGCTACGGCAAACTGCGGCGCATGCTGGTTCACGCTCCAGAGTGCGCGCCATGTGCCGTCGTTGGCTTTTACCACGAAGGGGTTATACATCTTCTTTTCAGCTCCCCACGGACCATAGTCGCTGGCGCAGAGCTGTCCTACATCCACCCAACGCTCATCGTCGGTGAAATAAGCCAGATGCAACCCCTGGTTGGGTGCTGGCGAATAGATGAATATCTGGCAGATGGAATCCTTGCCCTGTATGGTGTATGCAGGGGCATCCTTGCCTATTTGCGTCTGCATCTGCTGCCTGCTGACAGCCTGACTGGCACTGGCAGCTGCCACGAGTAGCGCTGATGTAAATATGTACTTTAGTTTTATCATGTTTCTATATTTTTAGATTAATATTGTTTGTTTATTTTACACTCTTTCTCTCGGCTTGATAAAAAGGCAGAGTGCATCACTGCACCCTGCCCCCACAAATTAGAGAGTTATAAAAAATCAAGTATGCAGTGACTTAAACACTGCTTCTTTCTGAAATAATTATCTTCTTTCTAGCTGTAATATTCCTTCTTGCCGGCAGCCAGCGTATTCTTCATCAGCGAGCAGATGGTCATCGGACCAACGCCTCCCGGAACAGGAGTGATGAAGGAACACTTCTCTGCCACCTCGTCGAATTTCACATCACCATTCAGGCGGAAACCGCTTTTCTTCGTAGCATCAGGCACGCGGGTGGTACCCACATCAATGACTACGGCTCCCGGCTTCACCATATCAGCTGTCACGAAATCAGGACGACCGATGGCTGCGATGATGATATCTGCCTCCTGACACTCTTTCTTCAAATTTTTGGAATGGGAGTGGCATACGGTGACGGTAGCATCGCCATACTGCTTCTGCATCATCAGCTGAGCCATTGGCTTGCCTACGATGTTGCTTCTGCCCAGAATGACGCATTTCTTGCCACTGGTCTCAATATTGTAATGCTGCAGCAGGGTGAGGATACCGAGCGGAGTGGCAGAAATGAAACAAGCCATGCCGAGCGACATTCTGCCCACATTTACCGGGTGGAATCCGTCTACATCCTTACGGTAATCTATTGCCATGGTCACCTTCTGCTCATCGATGTGCTTAGGCAGAGGAAGTTGAACGATGAATCCGTCAACATCATCATCCTGGTTCAGCTTGTCTACGCACTGCAGGAGCTCTTCTTCGGTAACATCCTCCTCATAACGGATGAGGGTCGACTTGAATCCACACTTCTCGCAGGCCAGCACCTTGTTTTTCACATAGGTTTCACTGCCCCCGTCGTGCCCTACGAGCACGGCTACCAGGTGTGGCTGCTTGCCACCGGCGGCTACGATCTGTGCCACCTCCTGGGCTATCTGTTCCTTGATGGCGGCTGCCGTCGCCTTTCCGTCTATAAGCTGCATTTTTATTCTATATTAATATTAAATGTTCAATGTTAAGTTGCAAAGCATACGAATTCTTCACTCTTCGTTCTTCACTTCTTACATTCCCGGCATCTTAGGCATGCCTGGCATACCCTTCATGCGGCTCATCATCTGCGCCATTTTGTTGCCGGTCATCATCTGCATCATCTTTCGGGTCTGGTCAAACTGCTTGATGAGTTTGTTCACCTCCTGGATGTTGGTGCCCGAACCCTTAGCGATGCGCTGGCGGCGTGATGTATTGAGGATGGCTGGGTTGGTGCGCTCCTTAGGAGTCATACTCTGGATAATGGCCTCTACGCCCTTGAATGCATCCTCTGGGATATCTACGTCGCGGATGGCCTTGCCAACACCCGGAATCATCGCTGCCAGATCCTTGATGTTACCCATCTTCTTAATCTGCTGGATCTGGTTGTAGAAATCGTTGAAGTCGAACTGGTTCTTTCTGATCTTCTTCTCCAGTTTCTTGGCCTCTTCCAGGTCGAACTGCTCCTGTGCGCGCTCTACGAGGGATACCACATCACCCATGCCGAGGATTCGGTCTGCCATACGAGCTGGGTGGAACACGTCAATGGCGTCCATTTTCTCGCCGGTACCTATAAACTTGATTGGCTTGGTTACCACGGTACGGATACTGAGGGCTGCACCACCGCGGGTATCACCATCGAGCTTGGTGAGAACAACGCCGTTAAAGTCAAGGCGGTCGTTGAATTCCTTGGCTGTGTTTACGGCATCCTGACCGGTCATGGAGTCAACCACGAAAAGGGTTTCGTCTGGACGGAGATGATTCTTGAGATTGCTGATCTCGTTCATCATCTGCTCATCAATGGCAAGACGTCCGGCTGTATCGACGATTACCACATCGTTGCCGTTGGTCTTAGCCTGCTGGATAGCATGGTCGGCGATACTGAGCACATCCTTGTTCTCTGGCTCGCTGTATACCGGAACACCCACCTGCTCACCCACAACATGGAGCTGCTGGATAGCTGCCGGACGGTAAACGTCGCAGGCCACGAGCAATGGCTTCTTGCCTTTCTTGGTCTTGAGCATATTGGCAAGCTTGCCACTGAAGGTAGTCTTACCCGAACCCTGCAGACCGCTCATGAGGATGATGGCCGGATGACTTTCGAGCTTCAATGGAGCTTCTTCGCCGCCCATGAGTTCTTCCAGTTCATCGTGCACCAACTTGATCATCAACTGTCCCGGCTTTACGGCAGTAAGTACATTCATGCCGAGTGCTTTCTCCTTCACCTTGTTGGTGAATTCCTTAGCCACTTTATAGTTTACGTCGGCGTCGAGGAGTGCACGGCGCACATCCTTCATGGTTTCCGCCACGTTGATTTCTGTAATTTTTCCCTCGCCCTTCAAGATTTTGAACGAGCGTTCCAGTCTATCACTTAAATTTTCAAACATTTTTCTTTCTTTATATTTTTGGCTACAAAGATACGACTTTTTTTCGAGAAAGCCAACTTGTTTATGTTTTTTTTTATCCCGTCGGCTAAAATAGCTGTCGCTCTGCCTTTCCCGAGTTCATTTCTTCAGTTTACTCTTGTGCTTATTTTTCAGGATTCTCCTTCTTATTCGATTTTGATTCAGCATCAGAAGTTGCTTTTTTCTCTTCTGTAACCATTTCAGAAGAAGGATCTTTCTTAAAAGCCGAGACATCATACGGATTAGTCAATTCATACTTTTTCCCCGTTGCTTTTTCATAAGCAGCTACCACAGGATCCTTATGTTCCATTTTTTCAAATACCTTTTTAGCCTGTTGCAGATGCTTCTTATCACGTTTCCCCTGTTTATCCATCCATCCGAAAGCATCAAACCCGATGCCAGCAGATGAAGTTGGCAAAGAGTTTATCTTCTCCTGAATATCCTCTTCCATGTTTTTGATGCCTTCCTGATTCTTGCCCCAAACTGTCACTTCGCCTAACTGTTTGGCATCCGGCAAGAGAAACAGAGTATCCGGCAGTTCCTTGTACCGGATAGTTGCCTTCATAAAACCAGGTTTCGATACGGTTGCTGAATCAAACTGATAGCGCATCGTCCAATAGCCCCGATAATCTGTTCTTGCCCAATGATTGTTATTGGTATGAATAAGTGCTTCACGAATAGGCACATGATTTTCTGCCGATGCGATGACACACGTTTTCTGCGCATAGGCTACCTGCCCTAACATAGCAAGCAATACTGTTAAAATCAATATGATACGCTTCATGCTTTTTCTCTGATTTATATCTTTTCTTTGTACCAGACAAATTACTTCTTCTTAATATGAATCTGATACAAAAGTAATGATTAAATCTGATATTTCATTAAATTCCCCAAGAAGTTTAAGTTCATTTAAAGAGTAATGTAAAAAAATTAAGCGTCTATAACAGTTGGTCTATTTATATAGTATCATTCAAAGGTATATAGTATCATTCAAAGGAAAGATATGGTGTTTTCAACACTAAGAAATATTTTTAGTAAGTAAAAGCATATAGTTTTTAGAGTTCTTGCATATAGTCTTTTAAGTCAAAACACATAGCTTCCCAGATATTATCACTAGGCTCAGCAGCTCTGCCGAGCCTAGTGACAACTCTCTGTTAAACCAGTTCCGTAACTGCAGAAATAATTCACTTATATTCTATTGAGTTCATTTGATTATTCTACTATTCCACGTTGCTCGATTCTCTTAGCCTCTTCAAGAAGCTTGATGGCATCTACATACTGAGCGATGCCCTGAGCCACCTCCTTGGCAGCCTTCATTGCCAGGACTACAGTCTGCGGACGGTGTACCACATCACCTCCGGCAAACACACCGCGACGGGTGGTCATACCGAACGGACGTTCAACAACTTTTACATATCCCTTCTCATCCACCTCGATTCCGGCAGTGGTAGAAACGATACGGTTGGCTGGTCTTGAACCGATGGCGAGATAGATTCTGTCGAATTTTTCTACCCTTTCACCCTCAGGAGTGTTCAGCACACAGCTTCCCAGACGGCCGTTTTTGCCCTTCAGAAAGGCCTCGATGGTAGTTTTCCACTCAAATTTCACGCCTTCCTTCACAGCATCTTCATATTCGCTCTGGATGGCAGGCATCTCTTCCTGGGTCTTACGGTACAGCACAGTTACATCGGCACCCAGACGGATAGCAGTACGGGCAGCATCCATGGCCACGTTTCCGCCGCCAATGACACCCACCTTCTCGCCGTCGCGCAGTGGAACCATGTCGCGGGTCAACGCGCCTTCGTTATAGGCATTCACGTTATGCAGAAAGTATGTACTCTGGCTCACACCGTGGAGCTTTGAGCCCGGTGTAGAGTCCATGTTCTGAGGCACGCTGGTACCTGTGCCCATAAAGATGGCGTCGTAGCCTGCACGGAACAGACTGTCGATGGTTACATTGTTCTCGCCCACCATGCAGTTGGTGATAAACTGCACGCCGAGGGCAGCTATCTTAGCCACCTCATCGCGCACTACCGACTTAGGTAAGCGATACTCAGGAATACCGTACATCAACACGCCTCCCGGCTCAGCCTGGCCCTCGAAAATGGTGACGTTGAAGCCCTGACGCGCCAGATCGCCGGCTACGGTCAAGCCCGCTGGACCCGAACCGATGACTGCCACACGGCCACGTGTTTTCTGTGGCAACATCTCGCGCGAAAGGTTCATCTTGGTATCAAAATCGGCAATAAACTGCTCCAGTTTGCCAATCTGTACCGGTTTGCCTTTCTTTCCGAGCACGCAGTTGCCCTGACACTGTTTCTCGTGAGGGCATACACGGCCGCAGATGGCCGGCAAGTTGCTCTTGGCATTGATGATGCTCATCGCTGCACCCATGTTACCCATAGAGAGTTCGTGTACGAAATCAGGTATGTCGTTGCCTATCGGGCATCCCTTCTTGCACTGCGGAATCTTGCAGTGTAGGCAGCGTTTTGCCTCTTCAATGGCTTCGTGGGTTGAAAAGCCCTCGTTCACTACCTGGAAGGCAGCAGCATCCGCCTGCTGTTCTGTTGTATCAGCCTGCTTAGCATCATCATTCTGCTTAGCTGCTGGTTCTGTTGTATTCTGCTCAGGGGCCTGTGCCTCTGCAGCATTCTTCATATTCTTTGTTTCTTTCTGTTCGCTCATAATAGAACTGCTCTTCTTTTTACTGATTCTACAATCTGTTTTATTGATTCTACAATCTGTTTTCTTGATTCTACAATCCTTTTTACTGATTCTACAATCTGTTTTATTGATTCTACAATCTGTTTTCTTGATTCTACAATCCTTTTTACTGATTCTACAATCTATCCTTTGATTTGTGGGTGCAAAGGTACAAATAATATTTCAGAAATCGCCCCTATCTCCTTACATATTTTCATTTTGCCCCCTTTTTCCTTATTATCCACCTGCTGGCGCCTTACCGGGGACGCACACCTGCCTAATCATTAATCACTAATCGGGGGTGGTCATTAAGGTCATTAAGGTCATTAAGCTTTTCCGCTTCCGGCAACACATAAAAAAAGACCCTACATTCACATGCAAGGCCTTAAAAAAACTTGACTGGTTCTACATTCACATGCAAAACACCAATAACCTGAAGGGGGAAATAATATAAGGGCTCCCCCTCGTAACAACAATTTTATTTTTCTTTAATCTCAATATCTTCCTTCACATGATTACGTATCTTGGTGAGAAAGAGTTTCATACGCTTTGCATCCTTGTGGTCAATGATGTCGATGAGCTCAGCAAGCTCCTCTCTGATCTGTGCCACCTGCCCCGATGTGTATGGGTTGAAGAGAATTTCCTGCAGCAGGTAATCATCTTCGTTGAGCACGCCCTTGGCTATCTGCATGTGGCGCTTGAAGGTGGTGCCCGGAGCATCCTGGTGCTTCATCACTGCCGCAAAGGCAAAGGTGCTCACGAAAGGAATACTCAGCGAGTAGGCCACCGTCTGGTCGTGCTCATCAAATGTATACTCATGCAGACTCAACCCCAACTTCTGGTAGAGGTCCTTGAAGAATATCTTGCCCATGTAGTCACCCTCCTTGATGATGACTGCATTCTCCTCTGAAAGCTGGTTCAGATTGGCAAAGGTTGGGCCGAACATAGGGTGCGTGCTCACGAAGCGGAAACCGCTCTTCTCGTAAAACTCCTGCAGTCCGGTCTTTACCGAAGCTATGTCGCTGATAATGCAGTCGTGAGAGAGATGTGGCAACACCTCTTCAAAGGCTGGCAGCGTATATTTTACCGTCACCGCATTGATGGCCAGTTCGGGGCGGAACATCTCTATCTCTTCCATCTTGGTGAAGCGGTAACAGTTGTAGGTGAAGCGCAGTCGCTTGGCATCCTTCTCGTAAACCGCCACCTCGTGGTCGAAACTGAGCAGATCGATGAAGAAACTTCCCATCTTACCTGCTCCCATAATTAATATTCTCATCGCCAGTATCCTTTACTTCTGGTTCAGGATTTCCAACTGCTGGCGGACACTCTCCTCATGGATGTGCTCGAAAATCTGAGCGGCAAACTCAGGGCTCATGCCGCAGAGGGCTGCCTGGGCTCCACGCTTGTCGAGAATCTCGTTGTAACGGTTGGTCTGAACGATGGTCATGTTGTGCTCCTTCTTGTAGGTACCAATCTCGCGGCAAACGCGCATACGTTTAGCCAGAAGATCCATCAGCTGGTTGTCGCACTCGTCAATCTGACCGCGCAGCTGGTGCAGACCCTCTGTAGAATAATGCTCATCGCGCACTACGAGGAGGCTGAGGATGTAATCCAGCACCTCTGGGGTAACCTGCTGCTTAGCATCGCTCCATGCATCGTCTGGGCTGCAGTGGCTCTCAACGATTAGGCCGTCGAAACCTAAGTCCATTGCCTGCTGACAGAGAGGGGCGATGAGGTCGCGTCGGCCACCGATGTGGCTAGGGTCGCAGATGATTGGCAACTGTGGTATGCGGCGGTGCAACTCGATAGGAATCTGCCACATAGGAAGGTTGCGGTAAATCTTCTTGTCGAAGCTGGAGAATCCGCGGTGGATGGCACCGAGTTTCTTGATGCCTGCCTGGTTGATGCGCTGCAGGGCACCGATCCAAAGCTCGAGGTCTGGGTTTACCGGGTTCTTAACGAGCACTGGCACGTCTACGCCCTGAAGACTGTCGGCAAGTGCCTGCATGGCGAATGGGTTGGCAGATGTACGTGCGCCTACCCAGAGAATGTCGATTCCATATTTCAGTGCGAGCTCTACATGCTCTGGGGTAGCCACCTCAGTAGCTGTCAGCATGCCTGTTTCTTCCTTCACCTGCTTCATCCAAGGCAAGGCTGTTTCACCGTTACCCTCGAAGCCTCCCGGTTTGGTGCGTGGCTTCCACACACCTGCGCGGAACATGTGGCAACCTTTGGCAGCCAACTGCTTAGCGGTAGTCATAACCTGCTCTTCTGTCTCTGCCGAGCAAGGGCCGGCAATGACGCAAGGGCGTTCCTGATCACTAGGAAAATTCAATGGTTCTAATTCTAATTCCATAGTCGAATATTTTTATTTTTTTACTTTTTTCTTTGGGGACCAGCGATGGAATCGCTGGGAACGGGGGCGGAAAGGGGAAAGGCTCTTTTTACCTTTTTACCCTTTTACCTTTTTACCTTTCAAAGGCCTTTTACCTTTCAAAAACCTTCTTGATTCTTTCCAGAGCCTCTTTCATCTTCTCATCCTTGGCACAGAGGCTGATACGGATGTAACGCTTGCCGTTGGTTCCGAAGATGAAGCCAGGGGTGAGGAAGACGCGTGCCTCATGCAGAATCTTCTCTGTCAGGTCTTCTACATCGGCATATTTCTCAGGTATCTTGCCCCAGAGGAACATGCCTACCTGGTTAGGGTCAAACTGGCAGTCGAGCACCTTCATGATCTCCTCAGCAATGTCGCGCCGGCGGCGGTAGTTCTGGATGTTGTTCTCGCGATGCCATTCATCCGTGTTGTTAAGCATCGCCTCGGCAGCTGCCAGCTGTATGCCTCGGAAGCTTCCGTTGTCGATGTTGCTCTTCACCTTCAGAATCCATGAGATGAAAGTCTTGTTGCTCGAAATCATCGCCACACGCCAGCCTGGCATGTTGTGGCTCTTGCTCAGGGAATTGAACTCGATGCAGCAGTCCTTAGCTCCCGGCACCTGCATGATGCTCATAGGGTGCTCGTTGAGGATGAGCGAATATGGGTTGTCGTTCACCACCACGATGTTGTGCTTCTGGGCGAATGCCACCAGCTTTTCGTAGGTTTCGCGCTTTGCCACACCGCCTGTCGGCATGTTAGGATAGTTGGTCCACATCAGTTTTACGTGACTCAGGTCCATCTTCTCCAGGGCGTCGAAATCGGGCTGCCATCCGTTATCCTCTCTCAGATCGTAGTAGGTAATCTTGGTACTCAGAATCTTGTTGATGGCGGTATAGGTAGGGTATCCAGGGTTCGGGATAAGCACCTCATCGCCAGGATTGCAGAAGGCGAGCGTTACGTGCAGAATGCCTTCCTTGCTACCTATGAGGGGTTGGATTTCTGTAGCCCAGTCGAGGTCTACATCATACCAGCGCTTATAGAAACCAGCCATTGCTTTGCGCAACTCTGGTATGCCCACCGTAGGCTGATATCCGTGTGCGTTGGGATTGTTGGCTACCTCGCAGAGCTTGTCAATGGTCTGCTTAGAAGGCGGCATGTCTGGACTTCCGATGGCCAGACTGATAATGTCTTTGCCCTCGGCATTAAGCTTAGCCACTTCCTTCAGCTTGCGGCTGAAGTAGTATTCCTGTATTTCCGTTACTCTATTGGCTGGTTGTATCATAATTCTTATTTTCAACTATTAACTGTTAACTATCAACTATTCTTTCTCCTCATATTCTCCCAACACCTTTATTTTCTTCACGAGCGGCGTAATGGCGTCGATGCTCTGGCGGTATCGGGTCAGGTTGTCGAAGGTGAGGTCTACGTAGAAAAGGTATTCCCACTCATGTCCGATGTTTGGCAGCGACTGGATCTTGGTGAGATTGATGTCGTAGAAACTCAGGATGGTGAGCACCTTGGAGAGCGATCCCTTATCGTGAGCCAGACTGAAGACGATGCTCGCCTTGTTGGCCTTTTCGATGGGACGGAGCAGGGCTGCCTTCTGGGGATTGCAGACCACGAGAAACCGGGTGTAGTTGTGCGGATTGTCGTGGATGTCTTCCTGCAGCACCTTCATGCCGTGCATGTGGGCAGCGTAAGAAGAGCAGATGGCTGCCCATCCCCTCACCTTGTGCTGGGCGATGTAGGCTGCCGAGCCTGCGGTATCTTCTGCCTCCACCGCCTTGAGATCGGGATGGTTGGCTAGGAACTTGCCGCACTGCATGAGGGCTACCGGATGGGAGTGAACCTCCTGCAGGGTGCTCCAGTCGTCTTCTGGCAGACAGCAGATGCTGTGCTCTATATGGAGCTTGTGTTCGCCTACCACGGTGGTTCCGCTCTGCCGGAGCAGTTCGTAATTGTGGAGCAGGCTGCCCGCAATGGTGTTTTCTATGGCGCAGATGCCTACTACTGTAGGGTCGCGCTTGATGTTTTCGAACACCTCTTCGAAGGTAGCACAACAGATGATTTCAATCTGTTCGCCCTCGAAATACTGGTGGGCGGTAATGTCGTGGAAAGATCCCAACTCTCCTTGAATTGCTATTCTCTTCATGTTTCTTTTATCTTGTCTAATGTTACGAAAAACGGTCCTACTCAATAAGAGCGGGACCGTTTCGATGATTTCAAGAATCTAATATCCTAAGTTGAAATTTACACGCAACTTCCCGCTTTACAATTATTTGCAAAGTAAAAGTAATAGCTAAAAAAGAATGCGTTAAACTTCTTCATTGTCTTTACATTTTATATGTTACTCACTTTTGTTCTTTCCGAGCCCGTTTCTCCTTTATTATATAAGGAACTTATCTGTGCTCAGATTTTCCCGAGTTCTTTCCTACACCTCTTTATTATATAAGGAGCAGGGAGTGCTCAGATTTCGAGTCTCGACTTGCTAAAATCTCAACTCGACTGCAAAAGTAACATTTTTCTTTGATATTGCCAAACAATTTGATATATTTTTCTTCATTTTCCTTATATTTTATGCTAAAAAACATATTTTCGCCCGATTTTTATCATCAGAATACGGAAAAATGCAGAAAAATGTACTCAAAAGCTAGGCGCTAGGGAGAGACGCAACGCCGGAATCCGTGAGGCAAGCCCCTTCCTTTATCTGCAATGTTCTCTGCCTTCAGCCTTGAATTCTCCTGTCAGCTCCCCTACTTTCTCGGGGTTCAGCTCCAGGTAGCGCTTCATGTCCTTTCCGGCACCATCCTTGTCGCCCATCTGCATCAACAGATTGCCGCGCTTCAGGAGATTCGCGCTCAGAGAGGCTTTTACAGACGAGTGTTCCGCAGAATCCTTCTGTTCTGCCAATTCTTTCTCCTGCTCTACAATCTGCTGCGTCAGCGTAGCAAGCAACAGAACAGGGTTTATCTGATTTAAATCCATAACCTTATATTTTTACAAAAAGTATTCTGTTGTATATCAAGGAGTTAACCCACTTGACACTCTAAAACAGGGTGTCAAGGTATGAGCCACTCCTTATTATAATAAGGTGTCATTTACTTGATGGCCCCGATAATCTCAGTCACACTCTTGCATCCGTGAGCATCAAGCCACTCGTTGATTCCATCCTTCACCTTCTTCGTAACCGCAGGATCAATGAAGTTGGCTGTACCAATCTCAATGGCCGTAGCACCGCACATCAGGAACTCAATGGCATCCTTGGCAGAAGAAATGCCGCCCAGACCAACAACCGGAATGTTTACGGCATGAGCCACATCCCAAACCATGCGCAGGGCAACAGGCTTAACGCAAGGACCGCTCAAACCACCCGTACGGATGCTCAAGAGAGGCTGGCGCTTCTCAATGTCCACCGCCATACCCATCAGCGTGTTGATGAGCGAAACAGAATCGGCACCCTCAGCCTCCACGGCACGAGCGATATCGGCAATGCTGGTAACATTAGGCGAAAGTTTCACGATGAGGGTCTTCTTATAAACCTTTCTCACCGCCTTCACCACGCTGGCTGCACCCTCGCAGGTTACACCGAAGGCCATGCCGCCATCCTTCACGTTAGGACAGGAGATGTTCAGTTCTATAGCCGGAATTTTATCCAGCTCGTTGATGCGCGCCGCACACTCGGCATAACTCTCAGGCGAATGTCCGCTCACGTTGACAATCATATTGGTATCAATGTCCTTGGTCTGAGGATAAATGTGAGAGCAGAAATACTCCACACCCTTGTTCTGCAAACCTACGCAGTTGAGCATGCCCTGAGGCGTTTCAGCCATACGCGGATAGTCGTTTCCCTCGCGCGGTTCCAGGGTAGTGCCCTTCACGATAATACCGCCAATCTCCTCCAGAGGAACGAAATCGGCAAATTCCAATCCGTAGCCGAAAGTACCCGATGCAGTCATCACAGGGTTCTTCAACTCCAAATCCTTTATCTTTACACTTAAATCAGCCATAATCTTCTGTTTTACTTAAAAATGTTTTTACAAACAAAGGCAAAAGAATTCTTCGTTCTTCACTCTTCGTTCTTCGTTTCCAACGAATTCTTCACTCTTCACTTCCAAACGAATTCTTCACTCTTCGTTCTTCACTCTTCACTTAAATTTCCCAAGTAAGTTTCTTGATGTTGATGACAGGTCCATCCTTGCAGACGCACTGGTTACCCTCGGTAGTTTTCTCTACGCAGCAGAGGCAGGCGCCCACACCGCACGCCATCTTGTTCTCAAGAGAAACCTCACACTCCACACCAGCCTTCTTGGCAAAGCGAGCCACGCTCACCATCATCGGCTTAGGTCCGCAGGTAGAAATCATATCAAACTTCTCGTTCTCCAGAACAGAGTGGTTGGTAACGAAACCTACCTCGCCAGCCGAGCCATCCTCAGTAGTGATGCATACCTTTCCGATCTTGGCAAACTCATCCAGTTCGAGCAGATCTGTAGCCTTGCGTGCACCCAGCAGGAAGGTAACTTCAGCCCCGAAATCCTTGATGAGTTTTCCGAAATAGAGGAGCGGAGCCACACCTACGCCACCACCTACGAGCAGATATTTCTGGCTCTTCCCGGTAGGCATGGTGAAGCCGTTGCCGAGAGGCAGCATACAGTTGAGCACATCGCCCTCCTTGAGCTGTCCGAGCTGACGAGTACCGTCGCCCACCATTGCAACGAGCAACCAGAGCTGATTATTTTCACGATTCACGAAATTGATGGAAATAGGACGGCGAAGCATGGTAGTAGGCGAATGGTCTACTCTTACTTCTACGAATTGGCCAGGCAAGATTTCAGGCAAAGGTTTCTCATCGGTAAGCTTAATCAAAACGTGCTTATCGCTAAGCGCCTCTACAGAAACCACCTTGAGGTCGAGAACATATTTTTTCATCTTATTGCTAATTTTTAATATGCTTATTATATAATATACGTATATCATAATAGGTACGCGTAGCTTCCGGTTACGACCACCTACGTTTTCTACGATGCAAAGGTACATCAAAAATCCGAATCTACGAAAAGAAAAGAGATATTTTTTCTTTATCGCCGCTCCTATGTGTTTGTTTTAGGGTTCCCCAATCCCTACTTTATTTCTTAGGAACGAAGGTTTCCCAGGTCTGATCATCGTAGAAAATACGGATTTCGGTAATCTTTCTTTGCGGTTTGTCTACAAATTTTACCGCCGCTTGGGCTATATTTTTAGGTGTACGATTTACACCATGCATTTGAGGCTGGTCAAAGAGCGAGGGAGAAGTAGGGGAGGCTGTGGCTCCTTCGGCTCCAAAATCGAGCATAGGCTCGGCAGAGGCGGCTCCAGAAGGCTGACTGCCCTGCTTCATCCCCTCAGCACCACCGGCTGCCCCATCCGTAATGCCTTGATGCATATCAGCAGCACCCTCTTCACTGCCACCCTGGGAAGCCTGGTTCTGATACATAGGAGGAGTACCGTAGAGTACCCAATAAACGTTTACCTGTGGAAAACTCTTATGGATGCCATCCACAATGCTGAGCGATGGATTGGTCTTCCCGTTGAAAATATTGCTCAGCGTAGCGGTCGAGATTCCGATCATCTGAGCGAAGTTTTGCTGAGTGAGGTGCTGGTCCTCCATCAGCTGTCTGATTCTATCTTTCATGCTCTAAAATTTTTAGTGTTCATTTTTCTACTGATACGATGTTTTATTTCCGAACAAGCCACTTTTGGACCCTTTTTCGGTTGATTTTACAAAGATAAAGCAAAAATTTAGAATAACCAAACATTTCTGAATAAATTTAGATTTTTAAACTTTAGGTTTCTGTTTGTAAATTTGAATTCTACTCACTCCAGTGTTCGGTTTTTATGTTTAGTTTTATAAATATAAACCTATCAATCAAAATATATGACTAACCTTTTCTTTATAGATTTAGGCTAAATCACTGGTTATTCATACTATAAACCTCCTAAATAATGGCATATAGAGCGATTTATGCAATATTTCCACCACACCTATGTAAAAATCTATGGTTTATAAAACAACTAAAATACATAACCAACTGAGTTTCCATTACTTACAAATTCATAATACGACATGAATATTTATTCATTCATAATCATAAATACCTTGTTTTATCTTTATTTTTGTAAATATAAAACATAAATTCGTGCATTTAGTTTCCTTGTATTTATGTTTATAAATCAAAACCGCACGTTTTGATTTGTAAATTTAAAAACCTAAACTTAGGAATCGTAAACCTTAATAAATGCAAACGACCAATTTCAGACTACAGGAAATGGCAAATTTTTCCATTTCTAGCGTATTCCAGCCCATCGGCAAGGAAACGGGCAAATTCGCGAGTAATGAAGAGGGTTAATTTATGTAAGTTACTGATAACCAATAAAGTTAAGTCTATTTTCAGGCGAAAACGAAAAATGGGCATCTAGCTCGAAAAATCGCTTAAATCCCCCATTTTTGCCAAAAAATCGCCCAAAATGAGCCCAGATAAATGCTCCAAAAAGAGCTGAAAATCCCCTATTTGGGGCAAATTTATAATGCTAAACGCTAGTTGGCTGCTTTCTGGAAACAGGCGGCAAAGAAGGCAGAAAACGAAAACGAGCTCCTGCCGAGAGAAAACTCTCAGCAGGAGCTCGCCTACTCTCCCCCACCTCGCTCTTCAGCATCAGTGAAGGATAAAAAAGATGAGTTCTTTCATCAGTTCACCCACCGGAGTGGATGGATTATCCAGTCCCTTTATCTTCGCATCCACCTCCTTAAACTTCTCAATAATCGCCATCACTTTCACGCCCGTATAGTTCCTCATTCCTGTAATATATTCGCGCGCCGCCCAAGCTCCGCGCAAATCCAGGAATTTTGCGAGCTCATTTTCGTTCTGCCTGTTGGGTGCATAATAAGCAATCATCAGGTTTTGGAAATAAGTAAAGAGCATCGGGAGAAGCGTGAAGAGAGAACCACTCTTCGGATTGCTGTCAAAATAATTTATTATCTGATTTGCCTTGAACACATCGCGGCTGATGATGGCACTTCTCAGCTCGAAGGCATTGAAGTCTTTGCTCACCCCTATTTCTCGCTCCACAATCTCCGGAGTAACACGCCGGTCGTTCTCTGGAAGAGAAATGAGCAGTTTGTCGAGCTCGGAAGTGAGTCGGTGCAAATCTGCTCCCACATGATCTGCCACCATCTGGGTAGCCTTGGGTTCAATGGTTGCCTTACGGGTCTTGAGATAAGTCTCGATGAAGCCCGGCAGATTTCGGTCGTAAAGCTTCTTGCTTTCAAAAACCACACCCGCCTTGGCAGCGAGGGCAGAAAACTTTTTACGACTGTCGAGCTTGCCGTTTTTATGACAGAAAACAAGGATGGTTGTTTTTACCGGATTTTCGAGGTACTTCTCGAGCGCTTCCAAATTCCGCAAATTCTGAGCCTCTTTCACAACCACTACTCTATACTCCGCCATCATCGGGTAGCCCTTACACAAATCTGCCACTTGCGCACCCGTAACATCAGCTCCGAAAACCACCGTCTGATTGAAGTCACGCTCCTCGGGCTGGAGCACATTTTCTGAAATGTAGTCGCAGATCTTATCTATATAAAAAGGTTCCTCACCCATCAGAACATAGACGGGAGAATACTTCCGAGCCTTCAAATCTTTCATGATTGACTCGTAACTTATTGCACTTTTCTTTTCTACCATTGGATTATTTTTTGTAACTTTGCACCCAGCAAACTCCGGGGGCGCGGACAAGCATTTGCTCCGCCTCCAAGTTCGCAGTTTTCTGAGGTGCAGTTTTCAGCTGCACTTCGACTGCAAAGTTACAAAAAATAAATTGAACTTCCTATATAAAAGAGGTAGTTTTTGAAAATGAGGTATGGTTAAAAGAAGAAAAGAAACCATATCGAAAACAGAAAAGAAAGAAATATAACCCTATATATAATAAGGTACAGAAAAATGATTCGCTTAAATTTGCCATCTTTCGACATCAAGGTTTCGGGCTCAAAACAGCATCCCCAGATACTGGATGTGCTGCGCCGGAAATTCATCACGCTCACTCCCGAAGAGTGGGTGCGCCAGCATTTCGTTCATTTTCTCATCGAGCACAAGGGGTATCCTGCCTCGTTGCTCGCCAACGAAATCCAGCTGAAATGTGGCGACAAGGTGCTGCGCGCCGACAGTGTGCTCTACTCCCGTGAATTGCAGCCCCGCATGATCATCGAGTACAAAGCCCCTCACATCCCCATCACACAGAAAGTATTCGACCAGATTTCGGTTTACAATCTTCTGCTCCATGTCGACTTTCTGGTGGTGAGCAACGGGCTGGAGCATTACATCTGCAAGATGGATTATGAAAGTAAAAAATATGTATTTTTTGAGACCATTCCCGATTATTCCGATTTATTGACATTATGAGAGCGTCGGAGGATAGTCCGGAAGTTTTTAAACAGAGCTTCCCCAGCCTTCAAAATTTGCGAATTTCCGCCCAACCGGCCATCCGTTTTAGAATTCGCGAATTTTGGAGGCCTTTTTCTGCCCCTTTTCCTCTCCCTTTTTGAGCACTCCTTTTCCTCCCATCCCCCTTCTCGCGTTATTTTTTAATAAAAAAAACATTTTCATTTTGTAGTCTCCTCCTTTTATACTATCTTTGCATCTAATATATATATTAAGGTATAGACTGCCTAAAAGAACAGAAAGAAATGGAGAATAAAAAGATAAAAATCGCCGTAGCCGGAACAGGATATGTAGGCCTGAGCATCGCTACCCTGCTGAGCCAGCATCATGAGGTGGTGGCAGTAGACGTGGTACCCGAAAAGGTGGAGCTCATCAACTCGCGCCGCTCGCCTATCCAGGACGAATACATAGAGAAATATCTGGCTGAAAAGGAACTCAACCTCAAAGCCACAACCGATGGAGAAGAAGCCTATAAGGATGCCAACTTCGTAGTGATTGCCACACCAACCAACTATGATCCGGTGAAAAACTACTTCGACACCTCGCACGTAGAAGAAGTCATCCGTCTGGTGATGCAGGTGAATCCCGATGCCATCATGGTCATCAAGAGCACCATTCCGGTAGGCTACACCGAAAGCATCCGCCAGAAGACGGGCAGCAAGAACATCATCTTCGCTCCTGAATTCCTGCGCGAGAGCAAGGCACTCTACGACAACCTCTACCCGAGCCGCATCATCGTAGGCAGACCGAATGGTGACGAGCGACTGGACCAGGCAGCCCGCACCTTTGCAGAACTGCTGAAAGAGGGAGCCATCAAGCAAGACATAGAAACCCTGTTCATGGGACTTACCGAGGCAGAGGCGGTGAAACTCTTCGCCAACACCTACCTCGCCCTGCGCGTGAGCTACTTCAACGAGCTGGATACCTACGCCGAAATGAAGGGCCTCGACTCTAAGGCAATTATCGACGGAGTGGGTTTGGACCCTCGCATCGGCACCTTCTACAACAACCCTTCCTTCGGATACGGCGGCTACTGTCTGCCGAAAGATACCAAGCAGCTGCTCGCCAACTATGCTGATGTGCCTGAGAACCTGATTCAGGCGATTGTGGAGAGCAACCGCACCCGCAAGGATTTCATCGCCGACCGCGTGCTGAACATGGCTGGCTACTACGATTATGCCAACCAGAACAACTTCAGCGAGGAGGAAGAGAAGCCTTGCACCATAGGCGTATACCGGCTCACGATGAAGAGCAACAGCGACAACTTCCGCCAGAGCAGCATACAGGGCGTGATGAAGCGCATCAAGGCAAAGGGCGCGCAGGTTATCATCTACGAGCCTACGCTGAAAGACGGAACCACCTTCTTCGGAAGCCGCATCGTAAACAACCTGGATGCCTTCAAGCAGCAGAGCCAGGCCATCATCGCCAACCGGTATGACAAGTGTCTGGATGATGTGGCAGAAAAGGTTTACACCCGCGATATTTTCAGAAGAGACTGAATTGAGTTAAAAGTTTATAGTTAAAAGTTAATAGTTGGAAGCTGAAGACGGAAAATAGGAAAACAATAATATTTATAATAAAGAGAAAAATAAGAAATGGCAAAATTAGTAATCAATTCCTACGAGGAATTTGCATCTCACCTCGGTGAGAAGTTAGGAGAATCAGACTGGTTGCAGATTGACCAGGACCGTATCAACAAGTTCGCAGACGCTACACTCGACCCACAGTGGATCCACGTAGACGTAGAGCGCGCCAAGGTAGAGAGCCCTTACCACAGCACCATCGCTCACGGTTACCTCACCCTCTCAGTACTCCCATACCTCTGGCAGCAGATTATCGAGGTAAACAACCTCAAGATGCTCGTAAACTACGGCATGGACAAGATGAAGTTCGGTCAGCCAGTCATCACCGGTTCACGCGTGCGCCTGGTAGCCACTCTCCACGACATCCAGAACATCCGTGGCATCTGCAAAACCAGCATCAAGTTTGACATCGAAATAGAAGGTCAGCGCAAGCCAGCCCTCTCAGGCATCGCTTCTTTCCTCTACTATTTCAACAACTAAAAGATGGCAGCAGGTAAATGGATAGGTGGTGTGCTCGGTTTCATCACAGCCGGTCCGCTGGGAGCCCTGGCAGGCTATGCCCTCGGTTCCCTCTTTGAGCACGGACTGGATGCGGTAAACCGCGACGGCGACCACCATTACAACAACGCCTACGATGCCTACAGCGGCCAGCAGCACAACGGCCGCCAGGGTTTCGGCAACCAGGGCTACAGCCGCCAACAGAGCTATGAGGGAGAGCGAAACTCCTTCATGTTCTCGCTGCTGGTGCTCAGTTCCTACATCATCAATGCAGATGGCAAAATCATGCATTCCGAGATGGAGATGGTGCGCCGCTTCCTGCGTCAGAATTTCGGCGAGGCAGCCAGTCAGCAGGGCGAGGAAATTCTCCTCAAACTCTTCGAACAGCAGAAGCAGATGGGCATGCAGCAGTACCGTTCGGTGATACAGGACAGCTGTCATCAGATACGTGCCAACATGATGTATGAGCAGCGCCTGCAGTTGCTCAATTTCCTCGTCATGATTGCCCAGGCCGATGGAATTGTGAATCCTCAGGAGATTCAGGCGCTCAAGGAGATGGCCATCCACATGGGGCTTTCTGCCGAGGATGTAGACCAGATGCTGAACCTGGAGAGCGGGGCTTCTTCAACAGGCAGTCTGGATAATGCCTACCGTGTTCTGGGCATCAGTCCTGACGCCTCAAACGATGAGGTGAAGGCCGCTTACCGCAAGATGGCGCTCAAGCATCATCCTGACAAGGTAGCAGCACTGGGCGAAGATGTGCGCCGTGCAGCCGAGAAGAAATTCCAGGAAATCAACGACGCCAAAGACCGCATTTACAAGGCTAGAGGACTCTAGGTTCCAGATTAGGATTAAAAGTTCCAGATTAGGATTAAAGGAGTTAAGACAGATTGTCCTAGCTGCCTGAAAACGAAAAAAATAAAGGCTCGCCAAGCAATTTTGGCGAGCCTTCATTGTATCTTATCGTATCTTTATCAGAAGATTATCATCCGAAAAGAGCGGCGAGAGGAGTAAGATTAATCCTCATCCTCAGTCTTTCTTCTGCGGATAGCGCGCTTGCGCTTTGGCTTCTCCTCTGTCTTAGGAGCCTCAATCTTAACACCAGCCAATTCCGGGTCGATGAGGATACGGCCGCAATACTCACAAGGGATAATCTTCTTGTGCATCTTGATGTCGAGCTGGCGCTGAGGTGGAATCTTGTTGAAGCAACCGCCACATGCATCACGCTGCACGTAAACGATACCCAAGCCGTTGCGGGCACCATTACGGATGCGCTTGAAGCTCTGGAGCAAACGTGGTTCAATCTTCTTCTCGAGCTCGAATGCCTTCTCCTTCAAATTCTCCTCTTCCTCACGGGTTTCAGCCATGATTGACTCGAGCTCAGAACGCTTCATTACCAAGCCCTTCTCGCGGTCTGCCTTCTGGTCCTCAGCCTTGTGAAGGTCGTACAGACGCTCGTTGATCGTCTGCTGCGCCTCGCGGATCTTCTTGCTGCAAAGTTCGATTTCCAGCTCCTGGAACTCGATTTCCTTGCTCAAAGTATCATACTCGCGGTTGTTGCTAACCATTTCGAGCTGCTTCTTATAACGCTCCACGCTAGCCTGAGCCTCCTCAATCTCGTGCTGCTTCTGATCGATGGCGCGGTCAAACTGCTCAATATCGGTCTGGATTTTCTCGATACGGGTGGTAAGACCAGCAATATCGTCTTCCAAATCCTGAACTTCGAGAGGCAACTCACCTCTCAACGCACGCTTTTCATCAATTGCAGACAAGGTGGTCTGAAGCTGATAGAGAGCCTTCAACTTCTCTTCCACTGTCAAATCTGTAGGATCTTTCTTTGCCATAATTCCTTATTTAAATATTAAATGTTTAATGTTAAATGTTAAATTGGGCTTGCGCCCTTCCAGCCATCTTATAAACTGAAGTTATAAATACAATATCGGATTCGTATTTATCTCCGAGATGCAGCATTTGGCATCAGGGAAATTCTCCTGGATGATGCTGCGGAAGATTTCGCCCGTAAACTGCTCACTCTGATAGTGGCCGATGACGCAGATCTGAATCTCCTGTTCGTGGCCGAAATACTCGTGATAGCTCATCTCGCCCGTGATGAAGGCATCGGCACCTGCCTTGATGGCTGCGTCGAGCAAGAAAGCACCTGCTCCACCGCAGAGTGCCACCTTCCTGATAGGACGTCGAAGCAACTGGTTGCACTGCACGCACTCCACGCCAAACCGCTCCTTGAGCATCAGCACCAAGTCGTCGGCTGCCAGGTCCTCAGCCACCTCTCCGATGACGCCCTCGCCGCCCTTCACGCCGTCCACTTCCTTCTCGCCAGCAAAGAACTGCACGTTTCGCAGCCCCAGTTTCTCGGCAATCTTGAAGTTCACGCCGCCCGCAGCCGCATCCATGTTGGTATGCATCGCCACGATGGTAATATCATTCTTAATCGCCTTGCGCACGGTACGCTGCACGTAGTTCTCGTCCGAGATTCTCGCCAGTTTGCGGAATATCAGCGGATGATGGCTCACGATGAGGTTACATCCCTTTTGGATGGCCTCGTCTACCACGGCTTCAGTAACGTCAAGACACAACAATGCCCCTGACATTTCTACCGCCTCTGTCAATCCAACTTGCAGGCCGGCATTATCATATCCTTCCTGCAAGGGCAGAGGCGCGTAATGTTCAAGGGCATCAACTACCTGTTTTATTTTCACGCTCCTATTCAATATTTTATTTTTAGACTGCAAAGTTACTCATTTTTCCCCGATTTTATCTCCATACAGCCCTCCGTTTAAACTTTTTTAATACAAAGTTTCGCTTTTGCGCAAAATATTTCACAAAAACAGCCGATAGTTGTAGATTTTTTATTAATTTTGCAAGCATACTTCATAAAAGCAGAACGGAGCCCGTCCCCAAGGAAAGGTTCCCGATGAAGAACAGAGTATAATAAATTGGTTTAGAACATCGTATCATAAAAATAGTATAGCTTATGCATCAATCTACATTACCCTGCGATTTCGCACTCCCTGCCGAATGGGAGCCACAGAGCGCCATCATGCTCACCTGGCCACATGCCGGCACCGACTGGAAGCCGTATCTGCCTGAAATTACAGATACTTATCTCGAACTGGCAGATATCATCACGCGCTACGAGCAGCTGCTTGTGACTACACCCGATGTGCCCGCCACCCGATACCAGCTCAAGAAAAAGCTCTCTGCCGAACAGATGAGCCGCGTGCTGCTCTACGAGGTAGAAAGCAATGATACCTGGGTGCGCGACCACGGACCCCTCACGATGGTGCTGCGCAGAAAGCAGAACACCTGGATGGTGCCTTACCGCATACTCGACTTCAAGTTCAACGGCTGGGGCGAAAAGTTCAGATGGGAGAAGGATAATGCCATCACCCTGCAACTATACTATCAGGCAGCCTTCAATGCCGATATAGAGAACCACCAGGGCTTCGTGCTCGAAGGAGGCAGCATCGAGAGTGACGGAAAGGGTACACTCTTCACCACCTCACAGTGCCTGCTGGCCCCTCACCGCAACCAGCCGCTCGACCACGACAGCATCGACCATCTGCTGCAGACTTTCTTCCAGCTCAAGAGAGTCGTCTGGCTGGATCACGGCAATCTGATAGGCGATGATACCGACGGCCATATCGACACCATCGTGAGAGTGGCTCCACACGACACCTTATTATATGTAGGCTGCGATAATCCGGAAGATAAGCAGTATGAAGACTTCCAGGCGCTGGAGAAGCAGCTCAAGGGCCTCTTCACCTGGGAGGGATACCCTTACCGCTTGCTCAAACTGCCGATGCCCGACCCTATCTATGATGAGGGCGACTGCCTCACCACCAACCCTGAGAGCGAGGGCGACCGCCTGCCTGCCACCTATGCCAACTTCCTGATACTGAACAAGGCGGTGATTTATCCCACCTACAATCAGCCGGAAAAGGACGAGAAGGCACGCAAGCAGATTCAGCTCGCCTTCCCCGACCGCGAAATCATCGGCGTAGATTCGCAGACCATCATCCGCCAGCATGGCAGCATCCACTGCATCACCATGCAGTTGCCCGAGGGAGCCCTCAGAGACTCAACATTCCACATTTAACATTAAACATTTAACATTAAAAGTAAAAAATGAACGTCGGTTTATTACAACTTCATAATACGGCAGATATCGCCAACAACAAGCAGCGCCTGGCAGAAGGCATCATCGACCTCGCCCATCGCGGCGCAGAGCTCATCGTGCTTCAGGAACTTCATAACTCCCTCTATTTCTGTCAGGTAGAGGATGTTGACCTCTTCAACCTGGCAGAGCCTATTCCGGGCCCTTCGACCGATTTCTACGGCAAGCTTGCCAAGGATCTCGGCGTTGTCATCGTCACCTCCCTCTTCGAGCGCCGCGCTCCGGGGCTCTACCACAATACGGCGGTAGTGATGGAGAAGGATGGAAGCATAGCCGGAAAATACCGCAAGATGCACATTCCCGACGATCCTGCCTACTACGAGAAGTTCTATTTCACTCCGGGCGACCTCGGTTTCCACCCTATCCAGACCTCTGTAGGCAAACTCGGCGTGCTGGTTTGCTGGGACCAGTGGTATCCCGAAGCAGCCCGTCTGATGGCGCTGCAGGGAGCCGAAATACTCATCTATCCTACCGCCATCGGCTACGCTACCTATGATACCGAGGAAGAGCAGCAGCGCCAGCGCGAGGCGTGGACTACCGTGATGCGGGGTCATGCCGTAGCCAACGGATTGCCGGTCATCGCCGTAAACCGCGTAGGTTTCGAGCCTGATCCTAGCGGTCAGACCGAGGGCATCCAGTTCTGGGGCAGCAGTTTCGTAGCCGGTCCTCAGGGCGAGCTCTACTACCGTGCCAGCGATCAGGAAGAAGAGAGCCTGGTGGTAGATATCGACCTGAAGCACAGCGAGAATGTGCGCCGCTGGTGGCCATTCCTCCGCGACCGCCGCATCGAGAACTACGGAGATATTACCAGGCGATTTATCGATTAACCCATTTTTGCCGGAAATTCCGAGAGAATATCGGGATTCCGGCATACATATATATATAAGGTATAGATTTTCAGGATAAATGGAGAATTTGGAAGTGATGGTGATACTTTTCATCATCGTGATTTTAGGTTACGTCGCCTGCAAGTTGGGATATATGGGCGACAAGTTTGACAAGAAGCTATCCAGCATGGTGGTAGATATCACCTGTCCCCTGCTGGTGCTCTCGTCAATAATGGGCGATGAGCTGCCCGACCGCACGCTCATCCTTCCCCTCCTGGGCGTAGGTTTCCTTACCTACATCCTTTTGCTGGTATTCGGTTTCTGGGTGCCGCGTCTCATCACTCGCAATCATGATGACCAGGGCATGATAGGTTTTGCGCTGATGTTTGCCAACGTAGGTTTCATCGGCTACCCTATTGTTTCAAGCATATTCGGTCCGAAGGCCATTTTTTATGCCGCGCTGCTCAACATGCCGAACACCTTTTTTATTTTTACGGCAGGTGTCATGCTCATCAAGGGCGAGTACAGCGTCAAGCAGTTCAATCCTAAGGTGCTGTTTTCTCCGGCTCTTCTTGGTGCCTTTGTTGCCGCCCTCCTGGTAGCTTTCGGGGTTCATACGCCCGATATCATTGCGCGTCCGGTAACGATGGTGGGCAACATAACGGTTCCGGCAGCCCTGATGATTATCGGTTCCTCGATGGCTAAGTTGCCGGTGAAGGAGATTATCGGCAGTCCTAAGGTATACCTCTCCTCGTTCTTGCGTCTTGTGGTAGTACCTCTGAGCATTTATTTCCTGTTCAAGGTATGTGGTGTAAGCGATCAGGTCAACGACATCAATACGGTTGTCATTGCGATGCCCGTAGCGAGTTTCGGCACGATGTTCTGTCTGAAATACGGCCGCAATCCTTCGCTCATCACCGAGATGACGTTCATCACCACGGTTGGCAGCATCATTACCATCCCGCTCATCACCCTCCTCTTTTCGTAATGCAGGAAGGGTGAAATGCCTGGCGTACTTGCGTATCTTACTGCAATGACATCTTTTTTACGCATTGAACGATAAAAAAATCTCCATTTTTTCGTTATTACCCGTTTTTTGCTTATCTTTGCAAATAAATTTGGCACGAAGAAATCCTTTTTACCAATAATATAAATTAGAAAAAAATGAAGATAAACAACAGTACGAAGAAAAGCCTGCTCATCATCGCACTCGCGATGGCCAGCACTACTTACCAGACACAGGCCGCTCCGATAGAACATATCGGCGACAGATACATCATGCATATTCCAGAAATGGAACTCACAGGCGAAGAATCACTCCTCGATGTGCTCATGATGTGCCCGGAAGTCATCTCACTCAACGGCAACAACATCATCGGCGGAGATCCATTCGCCAACCTCTACGGCAAGTTCGTCATCCGTATCGACAACCAGGAATACGGACTCGATTACGCCACCTTCCTCCACCATTTCAAGGCTCGGGAGATAGAAACCATCAAGGTGTGCCAGAACGCCGAAGTGATGAAGGGATGCAGCAGTCTGAAGAAAGTCATCGACATCACACTGCGCAAGAAGGAGAACGGAACCACCGGCAGATGGGGACTCTTCGGTGATACCTACGGCGGCGCAAAAGGCATCGTCAGCGTCATGAGCCAGCAGGATAAACTCCGCGTGCTCAGTCATGTAGAAGGCAACTTCCAGCGCACCTCCAGCAGCGATAAGGACGCCTACCAGGGCATCTCAGGCACCACCGTGAACCACTACTCCCACGAGGGCGCCAAACTCAATCTGCTCTGGACGCCTACCGCGAAGGATGTGCTCGAAATAGATGCGATGCAGACCTACACCCGCAACCATTTCACCCACACCCCGGCCGATTACGTGCGTGCCTATCATCTGCAGGCCGACTATACCCGCACGCTCGCCGACAACGGCTCCAGCATCCTCTTTACCCTCGGTGCCGAGCATATCAGCGACAACGGACGCACGCTGGAAGAAACCCATACTGCGCCCTACCAGAACCACTCCACCTACCCCTTCATGGTGGTAGAATACGCCACTCCGGTCATCACCCCTGATCTCTGGATTACGGCAGGTTTCGAGGGCGGACTCTCCATCGAGAAGAACTGCGTCGCCGGTTACACCAACCATTCCAACTATCAGGATTTCTACGCCCAGCTGGATTACAACATCGGCAAGTGGGGATTCATGGCAGGCGACCGTTTCCGCATCATCAACTTCCGTCCTAAGCAGATTGCGCCGGAAGAGCACTGGAAGCATACCACGCGCAACCATATCTACTCGGCGAGCGCCTATTACCGCTTCACGCCGGGTCATACCCTGCAGGCCACCTACTGCCGCCGCATCTTCAATCCCGAGTTTGGCGATTTCGTAACCGCGGGCGATATGGAGGGCTCCTGGCAGCCGGTTTATACCGCCGATATCGGCAACAGCATGGCGAATGTGGTAGAGCTCAAGCATACCTACAGCCGCCCAGCCTTCGTGCTCAGCACCTCGGTGAAGAACATCCACCAGCACCTGTTCAGTGCCATCCACGACAATACGCTCGGCATCGGCTCCACCGCCTTCTGGCACAAGGGCATCCTTCGCCTCACAGCCGGAGTCAACTACTTCTGGCAGCGCAGCGAAACCCCTTCAGAGGAGGCTCAGCAGCGCAATGCGGAGTATAATCATTTTGCCGTGTTCAAGTTGGCACCGCAGCTCACAATGGCCGATGGCTGGCGCTTTACGGGCAACCTCATCTGGTGTACCCGTCGCCGCAGCGATCCCTACACCCCGGCTAATCTCTATGCCGAGGTAGGGGTATACAAGAATCTGGGCAAGCACTGGACGCTCGAGGGCCGCTTCCACGATATGGCGAGTCAGCACTTCGGCAATCGCGCTGCCACCATCGGCTGCACGTATTATTTTTAACTTGAGCTTTAACAATCTTTTTCTAAATCAGAAGCAAGATTTCTGTTCCTTTCTTATTTTCTTATCAGAAAGAAGAAAAATTTTAAAAAGAAAGGAACAGTATATATGAGAAAAATTGATTTCAAGAAGATCGGGCTGGCAGCGATGATGCTCCTGTCGGGCCTCACATTCCAGTCGTGCGATAACGATAACGATACCGATTGGGACCGCGTTTTTCCTAACGCACTGGTAACCGTGAAGAAGAGTGGCGATGCCTGCTATCTGCAGCTCGACGACAACACCACGCTGCTCGCCAAGAACCTGAAACCAACCATCTTTGACGGTAAGGAGGTTCGCGCCCTGGTCAACTACTCCCAGACCTCGGAGAACAGCGAGAAGTATAACCAGGTGATTCACGTCAACTGGATAGACAGCATCCTGACCAAGAAGCCAGTTCCTTCGCTCGGTTCTGATACCGAGAACCGCGAGAAGTATGGCGACGACATGGTCGACATCGTGCGCGACTGGGTAACGGTGGCAGAAGATGGCTATCTCACCCTCCGTTTCCGTGCTCTCTGGGGCGGTCAGAAGGTGCATTACATCAACCTCGTTAGGGGTGTGAATCCAGATAATCCTTACGAGGTAGAGCTGCGCCACAATGCTAATGGCGACCCTCAGAACTACTGGCGCGATGCCCTCGTAGCGTTCAATCTGAACGGAGTCGTGCCTGATACCGAAGGCAAGACGGTGAAGCTTACCATCCGCTGGCATTCCAGCCAGGGCTACAAGAAGGTAGATTTCGACTACTGTTCGCGCAAGCCTATCAGCAGCCCGAAGATGCTCGAAGGATACAGCCAGGAAGGAAGAGATATCCGATAAACGAAGAAAAAGCAGATAAAGCAAAAGCCCCGATGCATGATGCACCGGGGCTTTTTACTTTTTTACCTTTAAAGGCTGCTGCAGCTTGTTATGCCGAGGGTGGTAGCGATGGCTGTAAGGAAGGAGATTGCAATCTGCAAAATTGTTTTCCAGGTACTTGCTTTCATAATGTTTAATTTTTAATGTTGAATGTTTAATGTTGAATGTTGACTTGATGGGGG